>Ga0182021_10000376_pt1 | contig 46740 bp, 48 predicted proteins | sample 612E3MmetaG_FD_120493 | JGI IMG/M metagenome (GOLD analysis project Ga0182021, IMG submission 120493) | Permafrost microbial communities from Stordalen Mire, Sweden - 612E3M metaG (Illumina Assembly) | ecosystem: Environmental > Terrestrial > Soil > Wetlands > Permafrost | place: Sweden... | reverse complement strand
CTCGGGGCGTTTGCTTTCCGCAAGAAATGCAGCGATCCCCTTATTCCAAGTACGAACTGGAACATAGGTATCTGACCTTTCCTTTCCGTTGTATGGCCCGTACTTATCCACAAGGGTGGACAGATTGATGTAATCGGAAGGAATCCAGGACATGGTCCAAACCTCGAGATCCTGATCCTTGGGAGCACTGTTGGCTTTGGCCAAAGCTGACTTGAAGACAGGGTATGACTTCAATTTGGGGTTCTTCTTTGCCAGGTCATTCATCCAGTCCCTACGGCTCCAGAGTTGCAGTACCACCAACCCCGGAAAACTCCTTCCATGAAGGGAGAAGTCCTTCCGACCTTTTTGGTATCTGGACTTGAATGGCTTGATCGAGTCCTCTGGGAACTTTGTCTTCAAGTCCCGCAGGGTATCCCTGTAGTAGATACCGAAGTGAAGTTCGTGCTGAGTCTTCACTTGGGCCTGGAGTAGGGGATGAGAGAAAGAGAGGACTGCTATGCATTGGATGATTCTCTGTCGGTGGCTCATATCCGAATGACCGACTTGGGCAGCCACATATATAAGGGGCATCCCAGCGTTCACGAGACCAGATGTATAGGTGTGTCGCAGCTCGTGGAAGCTGAGTAGCGTCAGGCTTGCCGCCTTGCAGGCCGCTGCCATAAAGGGAACTTGGTCGTGATTCATCCAACCATTCCCCATCCGCGTGGCTCTCTTTACATCGGTTCGTGGGAAAAGGACTTCTTCAGGGCCTCGGCCCTTCAGATATTCCGTGAACCAGGCCACGGCGTCGTCCGTGAGCCGGATATGTCGGGACTTCCCACTCTTACTTACCTCTATGAACAAGGTCTTTGCCTTCTGGTGGAAGTCTTTCACTTTGCAACGGGCCAGCTCGCTGTAGCGAGCGCCCGTGGCCAGAGCCCCGATGACCAAGGGTTTGAATTCGCCGTTGCACGCCTCTACCAAAGATTGCTGATCGGCAGCAGAGAGTGCGCGAATGCGCGACCTGCCCACAGCTTTATATGGTTTCATCAGGCGCTAGGGTGCAGGCCCTTGCACCCGACCTTCCTGTAGTGCAAGGTTCAAGGCCGCTTTCAGGACCGTGAGGATTCGGTTTGCCGAGTCCTTTCGCGCGCGTTTTGCATCCTCGTCGGTGGGCGCCTCGTGATGCTCGGGCTCATCGCGCTTCTTCCCTGTCTTTCTACGCCCGGACTCGGCGATCGCCGAATGCCAGTCCTCTATCCTCCGCTTGTAGAGCCTCGACACTTCAATTTCCCCAAGCTCAGGAAGAATGTAGGCAATTGCGGTCGTCTGAGTGATGGAGTAACCCTTCATCCGCCTCTTCTGGGCATCGGCCAGATAGTCCCGGATGGCATCGGCCACAGTGTAGGGCCCCTGCTGAGGAACCTCTCCCCCTGCCCTACGCAGGGCATCTTGCTCGGTCCCAACGAACCAGTCATCGGCCTTTTCCCCGGCCTGGATGTAGGTAAGAACCCTGATCCCATCCGCAGTCAAAAAGTCGTCAGCATGTCCGAGGGCGCACCTCTGCAACTTCCTGGTGGTCGGATCGTACCTTCTCGCCGCCCACGATCCGCTCGCTCCATTCAAGGGTCGGCGGTTCGAGACCGCCCGCGCCAACCATAAAGAGGCCGCTTCTGCGGCCCTTTTCTTGCCCAGAAAACGGGCGGGCTCAAGCCGCCGAGAACGTCCGGCGGGGCCTGATTCGGGTCTACGGCAAGTGGCCCTATGCTCCTGCTTCGGGCTCGGCGCCGCCATCGCCTTACCCAGCACCAGGAAGCCGATGCCCAGGACGGCGCGAAAGCGCTCGCCTTAGAAGCCTGCGAGGGCCTCGTCCTCGGTGTCCTTCACCTCGAAAACGGAATGGAGGCTGGTCATCTTGATGAGGCTGAAGATCTTGGAGCTCATCCCGCAGATGCGCAGTTCGCCGCCCTTCCCCTTGATGGAGGTGTAGCAGCCCACCAGTTCCCCCACGCCGGAAGAATCTAGGTAGCTCACCTTGCTGAAGTTGATGACGATCTTCCGATCGCCGTTGGCCAGAGTGGTCCGCACTGCCTCGCCCAGTTCCTGGTCGCCGTCACCCAGGGTGATCTTCCCTTCAGGGTAGAGGATCAGTACATCGTTGTGCCTACGTGTCTTCATGATCATAGGGTCCTCGGGATGAGCGGCCAGTGTAGCAAGGGTGATCCACCCGGACGCAAGCAGGCACCCGGGCCAGTACAGCCTAAGTCATCGGTTCGTTCGGCACGGGCTCTGCATACTCACCCAGGAAGCCGGGTAGGCCGGCCCATTCTGCAGGGTGCCCCATGTTCGACCTCACCAGTGGTAATGCGATGATCCAGACCATGGATCTCAGCATGTCCCTGGCTTCCAAGCGCCAAACCCTGATCGCCTCGAACCTGGCGAACCTGGACACGCCCGGCTACCGGACCAGGGATTTCAGTTTCGAGGGGGCCATGAAATCTGCCCTTGCTGGGCAAAAATCACCCAATTCACTCGTGACCACCAATCCCATGCATCTGCAGGGAAGCACCGGCGGGTCCCTCCCGCCAACCACCGACGCCCTTCAGCCCAGTGCCGAGCGCAACGATGCCAATGACGTGAGCCTGGACCGGGAGAACATGCTTCTCGCCCGGACCCAGATCAACTACCAGGCCTCCTCCACATTCATGCAAGTCGAGCTGCGGAAGCTCTATTCGATCATCCGGGAAGGGACGGCGCACTGATGAGCATCTCTCAGATTTTCGACATCGCGAGCACCGGCATGGCCGCCCAGCGGCTGCGGGTCCAGCTCATCGCCTCCAACGTGGCCAACAGTGAAACCACTCGAACCAGGGAAGGTGGTCCCTACCGTCGCCGGGATGCGGTCTTCCAGACCCAGGATCTGGGATTCTCGGGGGCCCTGGCCAACGCCGGCGTCCGGGTCGCTTCCATCCAGACCAGCCAGGAGCCCTTCCTGACGCGCTATGAGCCGGGCCACCCCGATGCGAATGCCGATGGTGTGGTGAACTACCCCAACATCAACCCCGTGGAGGAGATGGTGAATCTCACTGAGGCCAGCCGGTCTTACGAGGCCAACATCGCCGTCGTCCGTTCCGCCAAGGCCATGGCAACCTCCGCTCTCGGCATCCTCAGCGCCCAGTAACCTGTCGGAAATTCGACTTGCCCCGGTTCCCCTTCTGACCGATCGTGTGAAAGGTTTCCCGAGTTCATCCCATGGATCCCCTTCAGAACATCTCCCAAGTGCCCTCGCTTATTCCTGTGTCCGGATCCTCGAATTCCGGCCAGGGCAGCGGCGCTCCGGGCGCCCAGGGGGAGTTGGCTTTCGGCGACCTCCTCAAGCAGGCCCTCCAGGAAGTGAACCAGGTTTCTGCCCAGGCTGACGTTGAGGCACGGAACTTGATGACAGGAGAGAGTGCAGACATGCACACGGCCATGCTGGCTGTCCAGAAGGCCGATCTTAGCTTCCAGATGATGATGGCCGTTCGATCCAAGTTGATCGATGCCTACCGTGAGGTCATGCGCATGCAGATGTAGCGCAGGCCGAGCTTCCCGGCGCGGCCTCACCCCTGACTGAGGAACGCCTATGGCCGGGGAAACGAACCTCGCTGAACAACTGACCAGCGCCTTCAAGGGCATGAGCTCCACCCAGCGAGTCATGGTGCTAGCCATTTCCATGACAGTGCTGCTGGCACTGGGGGGTCTTGGGATCTGGGCAGGCCAGGAGTCCAAGGGCGTCCTTGCCGCCAACGTCTCGCCCTCGGAGGCCAGTTCCATCGTCGCCCAGCTGGACAAGATGCAGGTGCCCTACGAACTCAGCAGCGATCAACGGACCATCAGTGTCCCCGAAAGCAAGGTGGGGTCCCTCCGCCTGAAATTCGCCGGTGACGGGCTGCTCTCGGGCGACAAGCTGGGATTCGAGAAACTTGAGAATGCTGGACTCGGAACCACTGATTTCTCCCAGAAGGTGATCTACCGGCGGGCCGTGGAGGCCCAGCTGTCCAAGACCATCATGAGCCTCCAGCAGGTCGCGGAGGCCACCGTCCACATCACCCCCTCCAACGACAGCCCCTTCCTCACCGAGAAAGAGGACGCCAAGGCCAGTGTGCTGCTCAAGCTCCGCGGATCGCGCATCCTGCCGGACGAGAACACCCAGGCCATCGTCAACCTGGTGGCCGCCAGCGTCGAAGGTCTGAAGCCCGATCAGGTGGTGATCATCGATCAGTACAGCCGCATTCTCTCTCGTACCGGCCGCGATCCCATGGTCGGCGCCAGTGATGCCCAGAAGAAGGTGGCCCGCGAGGAAGAAGACTACATGGTCCGTCGCGTCACCGAACTGCTGGAGCCCGTCGTGGGCATCGGAAAGGTTCGCGCCACGGCCCATGTGGACCTGGACTTCGACAAGGTGAAGATCAACGAAGAGAAGTTCGATCCCCAGGGCCAGGTGGAACGGAGCGTCCAGCAGAAGGAGGAGAAGGTCCAGAAACGGGATGGTGGAGCAGGCATTCCCGGGACCGCCAGCAACGTGGCGCCCGCCACTGGCGGCGCCTCCGCCGCCAACATCACGGAAAACAGTGAGAAGAAGGAAACCACCACCAATTACGAGATCACCAAGACCGTGCGGGCCATCGACCAGGCGACCGGCTCGGTGAAGCGCATGACCCTGGCCGTCATCGTGGACGACAGATCAGCCTGGGACAAGGACGCCAAGGGCGAACCTGTGCAGAAGTTCACATCGCGAACTGCCGATGAATTGAAGAAGATCCGCGATCAGGTATCGGCGGCCGTGGGCATCCAGCCCAAGCGGGGCGACGAGCTCACCGTGGAGAACATGGCCTTCGCCACCCTCCAGGAGAATCCCAAGGAAGAGGCCGACGCCAAGAAACAGTTCTGGGTGGACTTGGGGCTCAAGGCCCTGCCTTACGCTGCCTGGGGCGTGGTCGGCTTCATCGTCTTCTTCATGCTCTTCCTCCCCATGCTCCGCCGCATGTCTGCCGCCATCAATCGGCCTGCACCCATGCGCGTGGCCAGTGCCGAAGGGGGTGAGGCTTCAATGGCCGGCTCGGGCGGAGGATCCACCCGCAAGCCTGTTCAGGTGAAGTCCATGTCCGAGATCGAGGCCGAGATCGAGGCGGAGTTGAACGCCGATGCGGCTTTCAGCGCCCCGGAAGCCCGTCGCCGTGAGCTCATCAAGAGGCGACTCCAGGATGGCTCGCACGAGGACCCTGAAACCATTGCCTCGCTGGTGCGATCATGGCTCCTTGAGGAAGGACGGTAGCCCATGGCGAAACTGACAGGTGGGCAGAAGGCTGCAGTACTCATGGTCACCCTTGGGGACGAGACCGCCTCGAACATCTTCAAATATCTGGAGGAGGACGAGATCCAGACGATCTCCCGTGAGATCGCCATCACCAAGCACGTCCAGCCGGAAGTGGCGGAAGAAGTCCTGGAAGAGTTCCATACCATGACCCAGGCCCGGAGCTACATCAGCCAGGGCGGCATCGAGTACGCCAAGAAGCTGCTCATCAAATCGGTGGGCCCCGAGGTGGCCCGCAAGATCATCGACCGCCTCGTGAAGGCCCTGGAATCCAGCGCCGGCTTCACCAGCCTCGAGCGCGCGAATCCCCAGCAGCTCTCCAAGTTCATCCAGAACGAGCATCCCCAGACCATCGCCCTGATCCTGGCGCACCTGAACGCCTCGCAAGCGGCGGAACTCATTTCCAGCCTGCCGGAGGCCCTCCGCAGCGACGTGGCCATGCGCATGGCCAGCCTCCAGGAGATCAGCCCCGAGGTAGTGCGACGCATCAGCCTCATCCTCGAGCAGAAGCTGGAAGCCCTCGGCTCCTTTGCCACCGAAGCCTATGGCGGTGTCCGGGCCGTGGCGGAGCTGTTCAATCGCATGGAGCGCAACGTGGGTCGCACCGTCCTGGAGAAGATCGAGACGGAAAACCCCCAGCTGGCCGCCAGCATCCGCGATCTCATGTTCGTCTTCGACGACATCCTGCTCATCGACGACAACGGCATCACCGAGATCCTGAAACGGGCCGACAAGAAGACCCTCACCATCGCCCTCAAGGGAACCAGCGAGGAACTCCAGAACCAGTTCTTCCGCAACATGTCCAGCCGCGCCGTGGAACTCATGAAGGAGGAGATGGAATTCATGGGGCCCGTGAAGCTGAAGGACGTGGAGAAATCCCAACACGAAGTCGTGGAGATCGTCCGCCAGCTGGAGGAGGAAGGCGTCATCAGCATCGGCGGTGGGGGGGGCGAGGACTATGTCACCTGAGACGAGATTCCGGCATGAGCACTAAGGGCTACATCCGCGCCGAAGATCTCGGGGGCACCCGCCTGGAGGCCTTCCCGTACTTCCCCGTGGACGTCATGATGGCCCACGCTTCATTCGACGAGGGTTCGGATTCGGTGGCCTCAGCCATCGACGATGGAAACCTCTCCGGGATTCCCATCGAGCAGCGGCTGATGGACCGGCTTCAGGAGGCCGAGCGGCAGGCGCAGGACATCGCCCGTCGCGCCTATGAAGAGGGGTTCTCATCGGGTGAAGCAGAGGGGCGCGCCTTTGGTGAGAGCCAGTACAAGGCCTACATCCAGCGCTTGGAGGAGCAGCTGATGGAGTTGGCTTCCACGTCCCTGCTCCTGAGAGAGGCTCTGAATGAGGAGTTGGTGGCGCTTGCCCTCGCCGTCGGCGAGCATCTCGCCATCCAGCAGATCGAACAGACCCCCGGCGCCGTGAAGGCCATGATGGAACGCATTCTCGAGGAGCTGCCATTCCCGCTTCCCCGCGGGCGGCGAGAAGGTGAATTGCCCGTGCAGGTGTTCCTCAATCAGGCGGATCTGGAACAGCTCGGGGACCATTTCGTCGGCCAAGCGGGTCTCGCCCTGGTGGCCGATGGAAGCCTCTCCCGCGGAAGTGTTCGCATCGAGGCCCCCCAGGGCGTCCTCAACGGCACCCTGGAGGGCCGCCGCGAGCGGCTCATGCAGCTGATCGCCCGAATGAAAGAGGACCTCGCGCCGTGAACGCCGAGATCGACCTGACCGTTCTCGCCACCCGTCTGCACGGGTTGCCGAAGGGCGACTGGATGGGGCGGGTCGCAAAGGTGGTGGGCCTGGTGGTGGAATCCAGTGGACCGGACTGCTCCGTGGGCGAGCAGATGCTGATCCACAGCATGGATGCCTCGGGGAAACCTCGCCTCGTCCACGCCGAGGTGGTCGGCTTCTCGGGCCAGCGGGTGCTGCTGATGCCCATTGAGGAAACCGAAGGCATCCGCCCAGGCCTCTGGGTGGAAGCCACGGGACACCAGCCGGAGTTGCCGGTGGCGGATGCCTTGCTAGGTCGCGTGATCGATCCGCTGGGCCGGCCCCTGGATGGCGGTCCGCCCATCGAACCCACGACCCACCTGCCCCTTCAGGGCCTGCCGCCCAACCCCATGCAGAGGAAACGCATCGACCAGGTACTGTCCACAGGGGTCCGGGCCATCGATGGCCTGCTCACCCTGGGCAAGGGGCAGCGGATCGGCATCTTCTCCGGCTCCGGCGTCGGGAAGTCCACCCTCCTTGGCATGGTGGCGCGCAATACGTCCGCCGAAGTGAACGTGATCACGCTGGTGGGGGAGCGGGGCCGGGAGCTCCGCGAATTCATCGAGAACGACCTGGGCGAGGAAGGGCTGAAACGCAGCGTGGTGGTCGTCTCCACCAGCGATCAGAGCCCCCTGCTTCGCCTGCGCTGCGCCATGGCCGGCACCACGGTCGCGGAGTACTTCATGCGGCAGGGCAAGGACGTGCTGCTCATGATGGACAGCGTCACCCGCTTCGCCATGGCCCAGCGCGAGGTGGGCCTCAGCGCCGGGGAACCCCCCAGCTCCCGCGGGTACACGCCCTCGGTCTTCGCCCTGCTGCCGCGCCTCATGGAGCGCGCCGGGACGTTCGAAGGCATGGGTTCCATCACGGGCATCTACACCGTCCTGGTGGAAGGCGATGATATGAATGAGCCCATCAGCGATTCCGTGCGAGGCATCCTGGATGGCCATGTGGTGCTCTCCCGGAAGCTCGCCTCGAGGAATCACTTCCCCGCCATCGACGTGCTTTCCAGCCTCTCGCGCCTGTTCAGCGCCTTGGCTCCGCCCGAGCAGAAGCAGCTGGCCAGCAAGCTGCGCGACCTGATGGCTACCTACCAGGACGCGGAGGATTTGATTCAGATCGGCGCCTACACCAAGGGATCTAGTACCACCATCGACCAGGCCATCCAGTTCCAGCCGGCCATCCAGTCCTTCCTCCGCCAGGCGACGGCCGAGGGCTCGGATCACCGCTTGGCCATGCTGGCCATGGGTCAGATCTTCGGCATCGATCTGACCCCGTTCCTGAAGGCTGAAGCCTGATGGCCGCCCGTTTCCGTTTCCGCCTCGAGCCCCTGCGCAAGCTGCGGGAGGCCCTGGAGCATGAAGCGCAACGCGCCCTGGCCCAGGCTTTCCAGGCGGAACGCGATGTCCGGGTCTACCTCGAGTCGCTGGAGGCCCAGCGCACCGCCATCTACGAATCGCGCCGACTCGCCACGGGACAGGTGCTCGACCTGAATCTCTGGCGCGCCGGTGAACGGTACCTGGGGGTGCTGGCCCGGCGCCAGATCGAGGGATACGAACGCCTGCGGGTCGCCTCTGCCCAGGTCGCTGCGGCACGAGAGGCCCTGATCCTCGCCCACCGGAACCACCTCATGCTCGTCCGCCTCAAGGAACGCCGGGCCCTCCAGCACGCGAAGGAACAGCAACTCCGCGACGCCCTGGAGATGGATGAACTGGCCATCCTCCGCCACCCTCGACAAAGCGCCTAGAAACCAGGAGTCCCCATGAACGCCCGCTACCTGCTTTGGATCTCGGCGCCCATCGCCCTTTCCGCAGGCGTGCTCTGGCTGTCCGCCCAGGAACCCAAGGGTGAAAACAAGGCTGCCGCCGCCGAAGGTGTGAAGGTCTCAGAGTTGGCCTCCCAGCTCCAGAACCGGGAGAAGGCCCTCGCCCAGAAAGAGGCCGACCTGCGACAGATGGAGCAGCGGCTGAACACCCTCCAGGCGACCCTCGACAAGGATCGCGGTGACCTCGCGGTTCGGGAGAGGGCAGTCCAGGAAGCCCTGGCGAAGGTGGAGAACTTGAAGGTCCGCCCGGCCATCGACCCGCAGATCATCCGAACCTATGAGGCCATGGATCCGACGGCCGGCGCCCAAGCGATGAAGGAGCTGGCTGGGCAGAACATGGAGGTCGCCGTGGCCTTGCTGGCCGGCATGACCCCGAAGAAGGCCGGCAAGCTGATGGACCAGCTTGCCCCGCTGGATGCCAAACTCGCCGGCCGCCTTTCGGAGCGGGTGGGCATGAGTAGGCCCAAGGACATCGGAGCCTAAAGCTTCAGGACACCCGGTAGCGACTTTCTGCCCAATAGCCCCGGCACGGTCCTGGCGCTGGAAACCCATCCGGATCACCCGGAGTCTGAGGTTCCCATGGCGCAAGGAAGCCCATCTGCCATCCAGGCCATCACGGACCGTCCCTACACGGAGCGGTCTGAGACGAAGGGCTCGGATAGTTCTGAAGGCCAGTTCGCCAGTCTGATGGCCCAATTCGCCCGGACTCCGAAAGCGACCAAGGCGCCTGAGCATCCATTTAGCCGCTCAGCCAGATCGGACAAGGGCTCCCAGGCCCAGTCGACAAAAACCCAGACCAACGCTGGGCCTGAGGTGCCGGCCGCGGCGGTTGGATCAAGTCCCAGAGCAGATGGTCCGAGTGGTTCCAACGCAGATGTTCAGGATCCCAAGGCCGATGGCACGAGCCCAGGCACGGATGCCAAGAACGCCAAGGCCGAGCCTGCTACACCCGGAATATCCCCCACGGGCAATCAAGCTCCCGATGATGGGTCTACCGCCGTGGCGGGACCCTTGTCCTCCCTCCTGCCCATGGGTGGGATTCCGACGAAGGCCACGGCGGATGGAACCTCCGCTGCACTACTTGCTGCAGCGCCAGGCGCCCCGGCTCAGGCCTCTACATCCGAGGACACGACGACACAAACGGCGGGAGCGATGCCCGGGGCCCTGATGGGTGCGCCTTCCCCCGCCATCCCGACCCAGCCGGAATCCATGCTCCCAGCGGGGATGGGTCGCGCAGCGAAGTCCGCGAGTGCTGCTGATTCCAGCGGCCTTACTGCCGAAACCGAGACATCGGCCACCCTCCAACCCGACCCTCAGACCACGTCTCTGATCGACCCGAACCAACTGAAGACCCAGGCATCGACCCAGGCAGCCATTGCCGAACTGGCATCCCGGATGAAAAATGGGCCCAGGCCGGAAAGCGGTGTCGCCCCCGCCAATACGACAGCTACTGACGCCACCCTGGTGGTGAAGAGCATGAAGGTCGCCGATGCTCAGGCCCTTTCCCTGGAACGGGGGGAGGCCCAGGCGGATCCCATTGTGGACTCTGTGGCCGCCGATGCTGGGTCGCCAAACCCCGTGGGAGACGGCAAGTCCAGCACCCTGCCTTCCGCAAACCCTGAATCCGCCCTGCCGATGCTGGATGCCCTGACCCCGAAATCGGCCCTGACCCAGACATCGAATCTCCATGCGCCAGACGGATCAGCCCTGGCCACCACAGGCCTCCTTCTCCGCGCCGGAGAAACCCCTACGGTATCTGCCCCGGCCGCCCCTCTGGCGCCAGCGGCCCAGCCCCAGGCGCCCGTCATCCAAGTGGAAGGCGGCCTGCGCTGGATGCTGAAGGGCGGGGCCCAGGAGGCGGAGCTGCAACTCCATCCCGATTCCCTCGGTCAGGTGACGATACATCTCCGGGTCGAAGGCGGCGAAGTGCATGCCCGTCTCTGGATCACGGAGCCCACCTCTATGCAGGCCGTACAGGAGGGTCGTCCCCACCTGGAAATGGCCCTGAAGGAGCAGGGACTCCAGCTGGGCAGTTTCGATCTTCAGCAGGGACACCGTCCCTTCCAGGAGGCGTCCACCACGTCCTCATACCAGGAACCTTCCTTCCAGGAGTCGGCTCCCACCCGGCAAGAAGCACCTGCATCCCCCTCCACAAGCATCCTGAACTCGCACCACGTCGAGCTTTACGCATAATCGGCACATTTCCTGTTTCATCCCTTCCCAGGAGGTCCCCATGCAGACCGGCATGATCAGCAGCACCCCAACCGCGGCTACCCCCACCAGCAGCAGTGCCAAGACAACCCCGAGCAATACGCTGGACGCCAATAGCTTCCTCCAGTTGCTTGTGACTCAGCTTCAGAACCAAGATCCGACCTCAGCCTCAGCGATGGACCCCAATACCATGGTCCAGCAGCTGACCAGCTTCTCCAGCCTGCAACAAGCTCAGGACACCAACACGCTGCTGACGGGGCTGCAGGGCCAGATGGGTGGCCTGTTCCAGGCTCAGTCCGCCGGCATGATCGGGGCGACCGCCCAAGTCAGCGGTTCGCAATTCAACCTGAGTTCGGGCACCGCCAGCATGAATGTCAACCTGAACGCCGCGGCCAACGTGACCCTGAAGGTGTCGAACGCCAGTGGCCAGGTCGTCGCCACCCTGCCCGAGGGGAACCTGAAGGCCGGGGCGAATACGCTGACCTGGAACGGGAAGGATGCCAACGGCAATCAACTGCCCGACGGGACCTACAACGTGAGCGTGACCGCCACTGGGGCCAATGGCGCCGCCATCGCCAACACCACCAGCATGGGCGTGACGGTGACCGGTGTGGGCTTCCAGAACGGTGCCGTGTCCATCTTCTCGGGAAGCAACTCCTACAACCTCTCCAACGTCCTAGAAATCGACGCCTGATCCCTCCAAGGAGCTGCCATGAGCCTCTATTCAGCCTTCTATTCCGGCCTTTCCGGTCTGGCCTCCAACGCCAATGCCCTGAACGTGGTCGGCAACAACCTCTCGAACATCAACACGGTCGGGTTCAAGGGTTCCAGCACCACCTTCAGCGACATCTTCAGCTCGACCCTGTCGGGCGTCGCCATCGCGGGGAACGGCGATCCCATCCAGTTCGGCCTGGGCACCCAGGTGAACGGCGTGAGCCAGAACTTCTCCCAGTCCTCCTTCCAATCGGCGGGCAGTGCCCTCAACATGGCCATCCAGGGGAACGGGTTCTTCACCCTGAAAACAGCATCGGGTCAACAGGTCTACACCCGTGACGGCAACTTTTCCAAAGACAGCAACGGCTTCCTCGTGGCCAGTGACGGTTCGAACGTCCTGGGCTATGCCATCAACCCGATCACGGGGGTTGCCTCGGCAGCCGCGGCTCCCATCCAGATCAGCTCGGGCATCACGTCTCCCGCCGCCGCCACGGCAAATATCACCGCCGGAGTGAATCTCGACGCCTCGGCAGCCCTTGGCGCGACTCTGAACTCCCCCGTCCAGGTCTTTGACAGCCAGGGAAATCCCCAGAGTCTCCTGGTGACCTATGTCAATACCGGCACCAACACCTGGAGCTATACGGTCACGGGGCCCACCGGGTCCACCATCGGCGGAGCCAATACCGGGACCATCACCTTCGATGCCAATGGCAATATCGTGCCCATGGCCAATCCAGCCCTGAATATCACTTGGCCCCCCAGCGATGGTGCCGCCGCAAGCACCATTGCCCTCAACCTGGTACAGGCCGATGGTGTCACTGGGAACATCACCCAGTACAGCGCCCCCAGCGCCACCAGCAGCACCTCTCAGGATGGTTACGCCGCAGGGACCCTTTCGAGCCTGGCCGTGGACCAGAACGGCATCATCACCGGCACCTTCACCAATGGCCAGATCACCAAGCTCGCCCAGGTGGCCCTTTCCACCTTCAACAATGTCAACGGCCTGATCCAGGCCGGGAACAATGCCTGGACCCAGAGCCTGGCCTCAGGGGCCCCCTCCATCGGCGTGGCCAATCAGGGGGGACGGGGCGGCATCCTCGGCTCGAACCTGGAACTCTCCAACGTGGATGTGGCCACCGAGTTCACCAACATGATCCTCAACCAGCGTGGCTACGAGGCGAATTCCAAGATCATCACCACCACGGACCAGCTCATGCAGGCCACCCTCGCGATGAAGCAGTAGTCGAACCCTGTTCTCCTCTCAAGCGCGGCTCCCGAGCCGCGCTTCTGCGTACTTGGAAGTCTTGACAGGGATACACTGGAACCCTTGATTGAGGCCCCATGTCCGAGCAGGAAACCCAGCCCCTCACCCCCCGCCGTCGCACCCGCCAAATCATGGTGGGCTCGGTGGCCGTGGGCGGGGATGCGCCCATCTCGGTCCAGAGCATGACGAAGACGGATTCGCGGGATGTGGAGGCCACGGTCAACCAGATCTACACCTATGCCAACGCCGGCTGCGAGATCGTCCGCGTGAGCGTGCCCACCAAAAAGGCGGGCGAGGTCTTCCACGAGATCTGCGACCGGAGCCCCATTCCGGTGGTGGCGGACATCCATTTCGACTACCGCCTGGCTCTGGTGGCAGCAGATGGTGGCGCCGCTTGTCTGCGCATCAATCCGGGCAATATTGGCGGCCAGGAACGCGTGAAGGCCGTGGTGGATAAGGCTGGCTCCAAGGGGATCCCCATCCGCATCGGCGTGAATGGGGGCAGCCTCGAAAAGGACCTGCTGGAGAAATTCGGCACGGCTACGCCCGAGGCCATGGTGGCCAGCGCCCTGCGCCACGTCGAGGTGCTGGAACGCGAGGGCTTTCGCGACATCAAGATCAGCCTGAAGGCCAGCGACGTGATCCGCACGGTCCAGGCCTACCGCCTGCTGGCCCGGCAGGTGGACTACCCCTTCCATCTGGGCATCACGGAGGCTGGCACCCCCTTCGGCGGCACCATTCGATCCAGCGTGGGCATGGGCATCCTCCTGGCCGAGGGACTGGGAGACACCATTCGCGTCTCCCTCACCGGCGATGGTGAGGATGAATGCCGCGTGGGCCACGAGCTGCTGCGTTCCCTGGCCCTGCGCACCGGCGGCTTCCGCATGGTGAGCTGCCCCAGCTGCGGCCGCGTGCAGATCGACCTCAACCGCGTGGCGAACGAGATCGAGGAAGGCCTCAAGCAGATCAACCACGAGAACATCACCTACGCCGTCATGGGCTGCGTGGTGAACGGCCCGGGCGAGGCCAAGGATGCGGACCTGGGCGTGGCCGGTGGCGCGGGCGAAGGCCTCATCTACCGGAAAGGCGAGCTCATCCGGAAGGTGAAGGAGGAGGACCTTGTCCCCGCCTTCCTCGAAGAGGCCCGGAAAGTAAAGGCCGAGGCCGATGCGGCGAAGGGCTAGGTCCGTGGACTGGCTCCTGGCCCATCCTTTCGCGACCCTCGTGCTCTTCCTGGTGTTTGAGGCCTTCCTCCCGGTGCGCTTTCAGCCCACCGCCTGGATCTGCCGCGGGACCATCCGGACCTACCAGGCGACCCTATCGAGCCACCTCCCCACCCAGTGCAAGTTCACGCCCACCTGCAGCCATTACGGACTAGAGTGCATCCAGAGGTACGGCACCCTCCGCGGTAGCCTGCTCACCACTTGGCGCCTGATCCGATGCTCACCCTTGACGGATGGAGGCACAGACCCCGTGCCCTAGGGTCACTATTAGTGCGCGTCCTGGAGGCTCCACCGGTCCGTGAAGCCCTCGCTTTCCACGACCTGACGGGCCTTCCGCATCCGCAGCGTGTGCTGGACGGTCTGCATGATGGTGAACAGGCGGTCATGAATGCCCAGACGCTTCAGATCGTCATCGGTGAACCAGGAGATGCCGTCCTGGTCCTTGCGCGACGCGTGATCGGCCAGGATCTGCTCGGTGATGCCCACGGAAGACCTCCACAACTGATAGCTTAGATCAAGGAGGGGCGGCGTGGCCAACTGGCGGGATACTGGATTCGGCGGGATTGTGATGGCGGTCTGGGCCTTGGCCTCCGTGCCCCTGACCGTGATCGGGATTCTGCTGGCGGTTCCCTTCTTGGGTCGACGTCGCGCCTTCTTCACCGTGGGTCCCCTGTTCGCGCGCGGCATGGCCTGGTTCTGCCACATTCCGTTCACGTTGCGAGGTTGGGAGCAGTTGCCGGAAGCCATTCGCGAGGGTCGCCAGTCTGTCATCTTCATGTCGAACCACGAAAGCCAGCTGGATCCCCCCATCCTAGTCGCCGCCCTGCCCGTGCCCGCCGTCTACATTGCCAAGAAGGAACTCCAGTACGTGCCCTTCATCGGCTGGGCAGCCTGGGCCGCCGGCGTGATCTTCATTGACCGCGGCGACCGGGATCGCGCCTTCCGCAGCATCCGAAATGCAGCTGCACAAATCCGAGGGGGCAAGAACGTGGTCATCTTCCCCGAGGGCACCCGCAGCCGGACCGGCCAGATGCTCCCTTTCAAAAAGGGAGGATTCGCCTTGGCCCAGGATGCGGACGTGCCCATTGTCCCCATGGCCACGGTTGGGGGCTTCCATGTGCTGGCGTCCGGAAGCCTGAGGATCCGCCCTGGGCGCTACACCGTCATCCTGGGAGAGCCCGTGAATCCCTCTGATTTCCCGGATCGCGAATCCCTCATGAAGGGAGTCCGGGCTCGCATCGAGGCCCTGGTGGCCGAGGCGAGAGCGAGCTAGTTACTGTCCTCAGGACGGATCCTAACGGAACACGGGATCCTGCTGGGCCACCCGGAACTTGCCGGGGTGGAATCGATCGGCCAGTTCCACCATGGACCGGGCTGCTGAAGGGTCCCCCTGCCGCGCCAACATGCGCGCCATGAAATAGAGATTCACCGATACCACCCTGCGTTCATTGTGTTTTTTCTGAGAAGGGTCGGTGGCGGCCAGTTTCTGGCGGTAGGCCTCGAAACGGGCCTGTGCGCCCGCGCCATCCCCTATCGCAGCTTGTTTCACGCCCGCCAACAGGACGGTATTCGAATGATCCGGGGGCCAGACTCCTTCGAGTTCCTTGAGGTACCGTTCTGCGGACGTCCGATCATGCCTCTCCCAGGCCGTGTAGGCCATGAGGCTGCGGAGCACATTCGAACCAGGGATTTCATGGAGTCCAGCCCGCAAACGAACTTCCGCTTCCAGGCTACGCCCCATCCAGAGCAAGGCGTCCGCGGCGGTGACATAGGCGTACTCAGCCGCAGGACAGAGGGCGATTGCGCGGTCCGCATGCTCCAGCGCCACCGTGAGTTCGCCTTCATTCTGCAGGAGCACACCGAAACGATGGTGAGCCTGCCACCCTTCGGGGAATAGGCCGAGGGACTTCTCGAAGTAGCGTCGGGCGGCTTGGTGGTTGTCCTCGCCCTCCAGTCCGGCGAAGACATCGGCCAGCACATCATAGGCTTTGTGATCGGCCGGATCGAGACGCACGGCCTGTAGCGCCGCTCGGCTGGAGCCCTCCATATCGCCCATCCTGAGGAGGATGGAAGCCAGTGCGCGATAGGCCTGGGAGGCGCTGGGGTCCAGGGAGATGGCCTTTTCCGCGGCAGACTTTCCTTGTCGAAGCAGTGTCTGTGCTTCGTCATACCGCCCCTGACCCAGCGCCGTCGTGGCCCCCAGTTCCGCCAGAGTCCAGGCGTATTCCGCCCGGGCCGGGGCGTACTCGGGCTCTAGGTCAATGGCTGACGCGAGCAGGGAGTTCGCCAGCCGCACGGAGTCCTGGTTGCCATCGGTGATGACCTGGAGCGCCTTGGTGTAGAGCTCCCGCGTCCTCGGCAGCTTGGCCTGGGATCGCGGCGCGCCCGGATCGTTGCCGAGCCATCTCCTGGGGCAGGCGCAACTGCAGCTCGTCCTCCAGTTTCAGGAGGTCCGTCATGGGTCGGTCCATCTGGAACTGGTGTAGCGTGGCGCCCCGTACCGCATCCAGAACTCGAACACCCATCCGGAGCTGGCCACCCACGACCTGGTAGCTTCCAAGCACCAGCCACTCCGCCTTGAGTTGACGTCCCAATTCTCCCACGGCCTTCGGGGCCTGACCTGGCGTGTCCCCCAGCTGGTGCATGACCTCCACTACGCGGAGCCGGTCCACCACCGCCAGGTCCTCCCGCCGCACCAGCCCGAAGGCCAGAGCATCGGCAAAGCTGTTGCTCAACCAGGCGTGTTCCGCCTCCGGCTGCATCTGCTCCAGGGGCAGGATCGCGACCACCCGACGGCCCTTTGCAAAATCCTCCCGCGAGGCCCGGCGGGCCTCGCCAAGGCCCGTCCCGTCCCTGCGATGCATCAGCCAACCACCGACGATGGCTCCCGCGGCCAGCATCCCTCCGATAGATGCCAGGATCCAGCGTTGACGACGGTTTCTGAGTAAAGCGACACTATGACTGAAGAAGGGAACCGAGGCCGTGGCGGTATTCTCCGACAGCCCGGCCGCGAGTGCCTGAAGGTTCGGGAAGCGGTCCTTCGGAGTCTTCTCCATCAGGCGGTGGATGGCATCCTGAAGGGTGCGAGGAAGGTCCGGACGGGCCTCGGACAGGGGGGGCGGCTGGTCCCGGGTCACGGCATAGAGCGTGTCCACCAGATTGCTGCGGAGGAAGGGATGCACTCCCGTGGCCAATTCGTAGAGCACCACGCCGAGGCTGAACTGGTCGGACTGGCCTGTGAGGGGCTGGCCATTAGCCTGCTCAGGGCTCATGTAGGCGGGAGTGCCTTGGCTGTAGCCAGGTGCCGTCCGCTCCACGAGGGTCATGTGATGCGAAGTGGGGCCTAGGGCGGGAGCTTCATCGCCCCGGCGCGCGATGCCGAAGTCGAGAATCTTCAACTGACCCTCATCCGTCAGCAGCAGGTTCTCCGGCTTGATGTCGCGATGGACGATGACTTTCTGATGCGCGTGGGAAAGCGCCGAGGCTGCCTGCCGGGCCAAATCCTGCAGAGTGGCTCCGTTCATAGGACGACCCACCAGAGCTCGGAGGGTGCGACCCTCCACCAGCTCCATCGCGATGAAGGGGGTGCCCTCCACCTCTCCGGCGTCATAGATGTGGGCAATGTTGGGGTGGTTCAACTGGCAGGCCAGCTTGGCCTCGCCGATGAGCGCCTTCCTGCGAAGGTCGTCCGCATCCTTCAGGATCTTGAGGGCTACTTCGCGTTCCAGCCGCAGGTCCAGCGCCCGCCAGACCTCCCCCATGGCCCCTTCCCCGAGCCGGGAGAGCAATCGGTAGGAACCGAAGTGGGAGGCATCAGCGGTCAAGCGTTTCCTTGGGTAGGAGGTCCCTGGAGTATACCTTTCAGAAGCACATGGAGAGTTCTGACGCGCCAACAGAACCCAGGTTTCCGCTTGACCTGTTTCTCGAAATGCCGAGAATCAGTCCGGAGGTGCCCGTGCCCATTCCGAATCTCGACGCCGCACTGACGGGAGCCCGCCTGGTGGAGGAAGCCGGGGCCCTGCTCACCCTGGGTGAGGAGCCTGAACGCATGGTGGCCCATGCCTTCGAACGGCTGGGGCAGCTCGTGCCCTACGATCTCGCCACGGTGCTGCTGCGGGAAGGCGATAGCCTTCGGGTGGCCCATGCCATAGGACCCTTGGCCACGCCCCAGCTGTCCGAGGCCCTCATTCCCGTGCGGGGAAACCTGCGCCTGCAGAACGCCCTGAAGGCCCGTTCCCGGCCCGCCACCTTCGAAGAAGATGACCCGGGCGAGGATACCTTCCATGGCCTCCTCGACATGCCCCACGGCCACAGCTGCCTGGTGGCGCCCCTGCGCAGCAATGGGGAGACCTTCGGGCTCATGACGCTCGATGCCATGGTGTGTCGTCAATATCCGGAAAGCGTGCTGCACCATGTGGGCGTCTTCGCCTCGCTGCTGGCCCTGGGCCTGAAGCAGGCTGAACATCTGACACGCCTTGCGGAACGGGAACGGAACCTCGCTGAGGAGGTCAGCTACTTCCGCGAGGTCCAGCGCCGGGATGTGCTGCAGGAGCCCCTTCGCGCCGAAAGTCCCGCCATGCGCGGCATCCTTGACCAACTCCGGCAGGTGGCTCCGACCGTGGCCACTGTCCTCATCACCGGGGAGACTGGCACCGGCAAGGAAAAGGTGGCCCAGACCCTGCACCACCTCTCGCCACGCCGCGAAAAGCCCTTCATCAAAGTGAACTGCAGCGCCCTGCCTGCGACCCTCATCGAATCCGAACTATTCGGCCATGTGAGGGGCGCCTTCAGTGGCGCGACCGCGGCCCGGAAGGGGCGCTTCGAGCTGGCGGATGGAGGCACGCTCTTCCTCGATGAAATCGGCGATCTGCCGCTGGATCTCCAACCCAAGCTGCTGCGCGCCATCCAGGAGAAGGAGATCGACCCCCTGGGCAGCGAGAAATCCCGAAAGGTGGACGTGCGCCTGGTGGCTGCCACCCACGCTGATCTAGAGTCCGCCGTGGCCGGGGGGCGCTTCCGCGAGGATCTCTACTATCGGCTCAGCGTCTTCCCCATTCACCTGCCACCCCTGCGGGAACGGCCCGGCGACATCGCCGCGCTGGCGGAAGGCTTCCTGGACCGCTTCGCCCGGGAGAACCGCCGGCCGCCCATCCACTTGCCAGAATCGGTGCTCGATCAGTTGGAAGCCTACGCCTGGCCGGGCAACGTGCGCGAACTGAATAACGTCCTCGAGCGTGCGGCCATTCTCTCGGCCGGCCGGGAGCTGCGCTTGCCGGCTGGCGCCTTGCCTGCCCGAGGCGAGAAGACCGGGCGACCCCCCACCTGGGAAGCCCATGAACATACCTACCTCGAACGCCTGCTGCGCCATACGCATGGCAAGATCACCGGCGCGGATGGGGCTGCAGCCCTGGCGGAACTGGCCCCCTCCACCCTCCTTTCCCGGCTGGAGAAACTGGGCCTGCGGCCCAGGGACTTCCGGGAAGCGTGATCCCGAAGCGTGTTAGCGTAGCCCCATCGCGGAGCAGAGCATGAGCGAGATCACTGGCCCCAACGAGGCCCTTCCCCCGTCGATCCAACTGGACGAGCCGCCCAGGCTTCCACCACCCAATCTCGGCCCTCCATCCCCGTCCGCTCCGGTTCTGCGGCCCGTTCCCTTCGAGGATCATGAAACCTTCCCGGACTTCTGGCCCCGGGTGGGCGGCATGTTCCGGCTGGTCTTCAGCAACCCGATGGAACTGTTCGACCGGGTGCCCGTCACCGAGGGGCTGGGTGCGCCCTGGCGCTTCCTGCTGCTGCTGTCGATTCCCGTCTTCCTCATCATGGCCATGGTCTTCTTCTTCGCGGGCATGGCCATCATGTTCGCCGCCCTGGACCAGGTCGGGAAGGGCGACCACAAGGCCATCGCCGCCATCATGCCTGTGATCTTCGGGGTGATCGTGCTGCTGATGCCCCTCTTCACCTTCCTGGGCATGGTCATCGGCGGCGCCTTCAACCACTTCTTCCTCTGGATGTGGGGCGGCCTCAGGCCGGGCGTGGGCACCGGCCAGAGCATCCGGGCCTACGGCTACGCTTCGGCCTTCATCCAGATCGGCGGCCTCATCCCCTATCTCGGGATCCTGATCCAGCTCGCGGGTCTGGTCGTGATCGGCATGGGCCTCGCGCGCATGCACAGGACCGACACCTGGCGCGGCATCTGCGCCATGCTCACGCCGATCTTCCTCTGCTGCTGCTGCGGCCTCGCCGCCGCCATCAGCATTCCGGCCTTCATCGCTGCGACCCGCCACTAGAGCTCATAACAAGACCCGACAATGCCGCGATGAAGCCACCCCAACACGGCAGCCTTCGCCGTGCCTGGATCGACCACCCGATGGACGGCGCCATGTGCCAGTGCGGTCCGTTCGTCCCAGGTCTCGAAATCCCGGAACAAGCGGTCCGCGCCCGCGTGCCCCAGGACTTCCGGCAACCGGACGGTGCCGCCAAAGCCCGTGAGAATGCCATGTTTCGCGGCGGGATGGGCGATGCGCAGTCCCCCCTTGCCTGTGGCTGGATCGGCGGCGACTGCCCAGCGTTCCTGGCCATGGAGGGCCAGGTCGCAGCCACCGCCCATGGCAACCCCGGAGATGAGCGTGAGGCTGCGCCACCCGGGCCAGACCAGGTGCGACATGACGCGCTGGCCCCGCCGGGCGAAGGGCTCCGCAGATATGGCATCCAGCGCCCCCACTTCATGCAGATCGGCACCCGCACAGAAGTGATGGCCGGGCCCCGACATCCATCCCGCGCCGCTCAGGGCCAACCGGCGGACGGCGGACCAGCGCAACTCGATGAACAGGCGGTCCAGGGCCACCAGCAGATCGCTGTGAAGACGATTCAGGCCGTCGCCGGAACGCAGGCCGACCCAGGCCCAATCGTCACCGCGAATCAAGTCGAGCGAGGTGCGTCCCTCGTACCAGGTAGTTGGCATCATGACAGGCCCATCCGCAGGAAGGCCGCCTCCATGGGTTTGGCATCGGGATCCCAGACCGGCGCCTGGGGCAGCTGGTTGCGGAACCAGGTGGCCTGGCGCTTGGCGTAGGCCTGGGTTTCCTGGACCACGGCGGCTTGGACGGTGTTGGGATCGCCCCCGGCCATCCAGGCCGCATAGCCCAGGGGCCGGAGCGCCACCAGATCCTCCGCATGGCCGCTCGCCAGCAGCCGGGCCACCTCGTCTGGCCATCCTGCGCGAATCTGCGCGGCCACCCTCGCCGCCACTCGATCCCGCCGGTGCTCTCGGCTGGGCGAGACCACCAGCACCCGCCAACCCTCCGGCAGGCCTGTTCCCGAGCCAGGCAGCAGGCCCGAAGCTGCCCTGCCCGTGGCCAGATGGAGGGCAAGGGCGCGCTGCACCCGGGCACTGTCGTTGGGATGGAGGACTGAACCCCGGACGGGATCCACGGCGGCCAGGAAGCGGTGAAGGACAGGTGTGCCGAGGCGGGTACCCCAATGCCGCACCCGGTCCACCAGGGCCGGGGCTACCTCTGGCAAGTCGCTGAGCTGCTCCCAGATGCCCCTTAGGTAGAGGCCCGATCCTGTCACCAGCACCGGCTCACGGCAGGCCGAGAGCCACGCCCGGACCAGGGCCCCAAAGGCCATCGGATTCGGCCGGGTAGAAAGGGGGAGGACACCGTAGCCCAGGTGGGGCACACCATCCTGTTCGTCCCCTCCGGGCTGTCCGGTGCCGATGGCCAGGCCCTGGATCGCCTGGTAGGGATCCCCATTGACCACAGTGCCTCCGATGCGCCGGGCCACGGCGATCGCCACGGCGGATTTGCCGGAGGCGGTGGGTCCGAGGATGGCAATGGGCATGGGTTAAAACTACCAGCTGTCGGTCAGGCATGCTGGGCCGGGAACCTCGCCCTACCTGGCCTCATTTCAAGGCCATGCGTCCTTTGTTCTGCCTCTGCCTTGCCACCGGCCTGCTGGCCGGAGAGGCGCCCCAGCCCGGGCGGGATCCAGCCTTCCTGGCGCGGATCCTGGCGGATGCCGAGAGGGGAACACGGCCCTGGAAGACCTTCCGGGTATCGGAGGACTCCGCTTCCGCCGTGGTGGAAGTGGTGGGTGAATACAGCCGGGAGGAACTGCGCCAGGTGGCCTTCCAGGAATTCCAGGTCTGGTTCAAGGAGGACCTGCAATGCTTCTGGCTCAAGCACGGCTTCCCGGGCCCGGCCGCGAACTGGCCTTCGCACGCCCTGCCCATGAACCGCTTCGGCGGAAATCCCGCGCCGCAGACTGTACCCCTGGGCAAGATAGGGTTCTAGCCTAGTCCATCAGCCCCGGCAGCAGCCGCGCGGCCTGATCCCGGGCCAGGCAGGCCGCGTTGAGGGCATGCCGGGCCGCGTCCTCGGAGGGCTGCCGGGGGGTGAGGAGGGCCTCCAGCTGGCCCCGCAACCGGGTGATCTCATCTTCCGGGTCCGCAAGGTGGCGCTGCGCGCCCAGTTCGAAAATCACCAGGAAGCATTGGATGGCATCGCAGGCGGCGCTGACGATGGCAGCCCCGTTCCGGCGGTCCGCGTCCAGGGCGAGGGCCGTCGCGAGAAACCGCAGGCCGTCCTCGAACCTGGCCTGGGGCAGGCCGGAGGGTCCAGTACTCATCCGTTCGGGATCACGGAGTAGTTGCCGGTGAAGCAGGCATAGCAGAACCCCTGCCCATCATCGTCCATGCAGCCCTCGAGATCCTTCAGGTCGAGGTAGCCCAGGGTGTCAGCCTCCACGAAGGCGGTGATCTCGGCGAGGGACATGTAGGAGGCTATGAGATGCTGCCGCTTGGGTGTATCGATGCCGTAGAAGCAGGAATGGGTGGTGGGCGGGCAGGCGATGCGCATGTGCACTTCCCTGGCACCCGCCTCCCGCACCATCTGCACGATCTTCTTGCTGGTGGTGCCGCGCACGATACTGTCATCCACCAGCACCACCCGCTTGCCCGCGAGCAAGTGGCGCACCGGATTCAGCTTCACCTTCACGCCGAAGCTCCGGATGGTCTGCTTGGGCTCGATGAAGGTGCGCCCCACGTAGTGGTTGCGGATGATGCCGAAATCGAAGGGGATGCCGGACTGTTCGGAGTAGCCCAGGGCCGCGCTCACACCGCTGTCCGGCACGGGCACCACGAGGTCCGCCTCCACGGGATGGCGCAGGGCCAGGCGCCTCCCCATCTCCCGGCGGGCGACCATCACGCTCCGGCCGTAGACCAGGGAATCGGGCCGGGCGAAATAGATGTGCTCGAACACGCAGGGCTTGGGCTGCACCCTGGGCAGGGGGAACCGGGAGCGGATCTCCCCGCTCTTCCGCGACACGATCACCAGTTCCCCGGGCTCGACATCCCGCTCGTACTGGGCCCCCACGAGGTCGAAGGCGCAGGTCTCGGAGCTGAAGGCGTGGGTGTCTCCCATGTGCCCCATGGCCAGGGGGCGGAAACCGTGGGGATCCCGCGCGGCGATGAGGGCATCCTCCGTGAGAATGAGCAGCGAGTAGGCACCCTCGGCCTGGCGGAGGGCCGCGATGAGGGCCTCCTCGAGCGTGTCGGCCGGGGCCCGGTTGATGAGGGCCAGCAGCACCTCGCTGTCCGAAGGACTGGTGAACGTATGCCCGTCGGCGATGAGCCGGGAGCGCAGCTCCTCAGTGTTGGTGAGGTTCCCGTTGTGGCAGAGGGCCACCTGGCCGAAGCGGCCTTGGATGAGGAAAGGATGGGCTGCGGAGGCGACATTGCCGCCGGTGGTGGAGTAGCGGGTGTGGCCGATGGCCGCGTCGCCGGGCAGGGCATCCAGCACGGCTTCGGTGAAGACGTCCGCCACGTAGCCCTGGGCCTTGTGCAGGTGGAGCCCCTGATCATCGCCGGAGCAGATGCCGGCGGCTTCCTGGCCCCGGTGCTGGAGGGCATAGAGGCCCAGGTAAGTCTGCCGGGACGCCTCTTCCTGATGGCAGATCCCGAACACCCCGCACTCGTCCCTGAACGGCATGACTCCTCCGAGTCCTTCAGGATAACCTCCGGGAACCCCATGCCGTAGCTTCGGCATCCATGCTGTGCCTCCCGGTGACCCCATGCGAATCTCCATCCTCCTGCTATCCATGACCTTGCCCATGATGGCCAATGGCCTGGACGACCTTCGTGTGGCCCTCGGCAAGCTCCGGGGCACCGAGCCCGTGAAGGCCTCGCTGGACCACAGCTTCTGGCGTCAGATCATCGATGACAAGAAACCGGTCATCAGCCAGGGGCATGTCTCTGCCCAGGTCGAAGAGAACAGCCAGGGTCTCCGGATCCTCTGGGCGCATCCCACCCTCCAACAGGCCGCCAAAGAGCTGGACATCCAGGAACGCGAACCCGACCGCTCCACTCCCACCCGGACCGCCCTCAAGAATGTAGACGCCTTGGAAGTTGGTGAAACCCTGAACCATGCGGAAGGTCTGCTCAGGGATCTCACCTTGGCCCAGCTCCAGGAGGAGAGGACCGAGACCTGGCAAGGACGCCCGGTGAAAGTCCTCTTGCTGAAACTGGCGCCCAAGATTCCCGAAAGCCAGAGAAAGTACATGAAAGAGCTGAAGGTGGATGGCAAGGTCTGGGTGGGCCCGGACGGCCTCCCGCTAGCCTTCACCAGCATCGTGGCCTACCGGGGCAGCCGACTGTTCATCACCTTCGAAGGCGGCAACTCCCAGGATCTCCAGTTTGTCCGGGTCGGCAACCGCCTGGTGGTGACCCGGGCCATCAACGAGGAGCACAATGCCGGTTTTGGAGCCTCGTCGCAAACGAAGAAGACGACGATCCTGACGTTGCCATGATCACCGCACCGTCACGCTGGATACAGCTTCCTGCTGTGCCTCTCGCGCCAGCGACTGGAGGGTGCTGAGAAGCGTGGTGCCGGCTTCGGCTGGGGCGAGTCGAGCCGTGCTGTCCAGACCCTCCAGATGCAGTTCTACCCGGTCCACGTCCCCGCGCTCGAACCGGGCGCTGAAGTCGCAGAGTGCGAGCAATCCTGGGCTCACTTCCACCAGGACCGTGGAGGCGTGGACCCCCTTGGGCATCTCCAGGCTCCAGACCGGGAGGCTGCGCTTGCCGAAGCGGAGGGAGATGGGTTCAGGCCTGGTCTGGGGTGCCGGACCCGCCAGATAGAGCAGCCGCTCGGCCCGGGCCAGGAGCATCGCCTGGGCATAAGGCGTGCCCTGGTCCCGGTCCACCTCCAGGTGCCAGCCACCCATGCGGGGCTTTTGCACCCGGTTGTGGCTTCGGGTTCCCACGATGGATTGGAGCCTGAACCGCGTTTCCAGCGGCTGTGAATCGCCGTGCATCCATAGTTGCATCCGGTAGCGGAGTCCCTCCTGGGCGCAGACCGACAATGAAGTAACCAGAAGGAACAGGAGCACACGGCGACGCATCAAGAAACCACCCTCATTCTGAGGATGCCATCCCATGCGATCCTGAGCCATAGATGGAGTTGCCGGTGCCGATCTGCTTTGACCTCGACGGAACCCTGGGGCATTTCAGTTCGGGCTTCGTGCTGTTGCGTGAGGCCCTGGGCGAAGTCTGGGGCCAGGCGCCCACGGTGGAGGAGTTGAGGCTCTGCCACGGCTCCACGGACTGGGAGATCGTGGATGAACTGCACCAACTGAGGTTCGGCCGGAACCTGGACGAGGCCGGGTACTCCATTTACGAGGCCGCCTGCGTCGCCCGGTTCCGGAAGGTCTTCACCTCCGGGGCCCAGGAGGCCGTCGGCTACCGGGGCATCCTGGAGGGCCTGCATCGCTTGGCTGCAACGCGCCAGGTGTGGATCGTGTCGGGCAACGCCCCGGAGCTGCTGCTCTTCAAGGCCGATGTCCTGGGCATCAACCCGGCCATCCCGCGTCTGGGGTCACTGCCCCATCACGGTCGAACGGACTTGTTGAAGCGGGCCCTCTCCGGTTGTCCCGGTCCGCATCTCTATGTGGGTGACCGGCCCCACGATCTGGCCGCGGCGCAGGCCCTGGGGCTGCCCTTCGTGGGCATCGGCGACAGCGTCCCCGGTGGCCACCGGAGCCTGTCCCCCGATACGGAAGCGGAACACCTGGTCTCAGCCGTGGAAGCCGCCCTCGGAATCCTTCCCTGACCTCTCCGGTTTCCTAACGGGTGCGAACCTCGAAATCATCCAAGAAAGCCGCCGTGCGGGGATCGCCCTCCCTCCGCACGATCGCCTGGGCATGATGCAACCGACCCCGGCGGACGACGACGATACCCTCGACCATCCCTCCATTGGGGCTCTTCACCTTGTAGCGGAAACCTGGTCCCTTGCTGGCCGCCAGGTCCGTGCATTGAATCGGGCCGAACCGGTAGCTGAGGAAATTCTGGAAGGTCGTGAGGATTTGACCGGAGGTGGTCCCGCCCTTATCTCCCGGGGGCAAGTTTCCCACGGCGACGCTGAACGTTTCATCCAGGCGTCCAGAGGGGCTCATGGCCAGATCAAACCATTCCACCTCTCCATAAGGTCCGGGATCCGTGTGCCGATGCAGTTTTGGAGGCCCAGGAAATGTGGCGGCGATTCCCAAATTCTCGTTCTCGATGCGACGAGGGTCGTCCTTGCAGCCCGCCAAAGCGAGCAGTAACACCGGCACTAACCAGACACGGGACATGTCCCCCCCTGGAATACCATCGGACTCCGGGTCCAAGAAGTTGATTCATGGCGCCTTGAGCGCATCCTCCAGGGCCTGCTTGGCCATGCCTTCACCGTATCCGGACCAGCGCTTCACCAGCCTGCCCTTTCGGTCGATGATGAGCGTCGTCGGAATGCCGCTGATGGCGCCAAAGGCAGCCAGGGCCTTGCCCCCGTCCGGCACAAAGGCCGTGAGGCCGAGCTGGGGATTCTGGGCCAGGAAGGGCTTCACATCGGCCCAACCGCTGCGATCCACGGAAATGGGCAGCACCACGTAACGATCCCCGCCGATTTTCTGCAACTCTGCTACTTCCGGCAAGGACCTTCGGCAGGGTGGGCACCAGGTGGCCCACACATCCACGAGGACCACCTTGCCCCGGAACTCGGCCAGGGTCCGGTGATTCCCTTCGGCATCGCAGAAGGCCACCCGGCTCACTTCGGTACCCTTCGAGGCCCCCTCGGAACCCCCGCCGAACAGGCCCCTGGCCATGGCCACCCCACCCAACAGAAGGCCGCCCCCGACCAGAAGGGCCGCAACCGCGAGGCGCCAGCGGGACTCGGGAACGTAGGTTTCTGACATGGGAGGCTCCGGTCTGTTGGTCTTCAGTCTTTCTCGGGCAACGTATGCGTTGCCCGAGATCTATGGGCAGTCTTCAGGGTACCGCCTGGACCGGTCGCTTCATACTATGGGAATGCCGCTCATTTCCGCTTCCGACCTCCTTGCCCAAATGGACTCGTTCCTCCTGTTGGATGCCCGGCAGGAGGCCACAGACTATGGGGCCGGCCACCTGCCCGGCGCCATCCATGCAGACCTGAACCGCCACCTGAGCACAGCCAGTGATCCGGGCCACGACCCCGCCCGGGGCGGCCGGCATCCCTTGCCCCCCATTGCCCGCTTTGCGGCCCAGGTGGGCGCCTGGGGGATCGGCCCGGCTACCAAGGTGGCCATGTACGACGCCAGTGGCGGAAGCAACGCGGCAGCCCGCCTCTGGTGGATGCTGCGGGCCCTTGGACACGAGCGCGTGCGGGTCCTCGACGGTGGGCTCCAAGCTGCGCTTGGAGCCGGGATGATCCTGACGGTCGAAAATGCCGCCATCGAACCCGCCTCACCCTATCCCACGGATCGCTGGCACCTCCCTCAGATGGACGCGGATGGAGTGGAAGCCCTGCGCCGTGACCCATCCCAGAAGCTGCTGGATGTGCGCTCTGCGGAGCGTTGGCGGGGCGATAGCGAACCCTTCGATCCCGTGGCGGGTCACATTCCGGGTTCCCTGAACCTGGCCTGGAACAACAACCTGAACCCGGATGGCCGATTCAAGTCGCCCCAGGCCCTGCGGGCCCAATACGAGGCTCTGCTGGGGGGGATACCGCCCGAGCGCCTCACCGTCCACTGCGGCAGCGGCGTCACCGCCTGCCATACGCTGCTGGCGCTGGAAGTGGCCGGATTGACCGGTGCCGCGCTCTATGTCGGCAGTTGGAGCGAATGGTGTCGCAGCGGGCGGGAGATGAGCCCGGCTCTGAAAACCCGGACATGAACCCATGGAAGGGCCTCCGGGGCCTGCCCCGCGAAGTGTGGCTGGTCTGCGCCAGCACGCTGGTGAACCGTCTGGGGACCATGGCCCTGCCCTTCCTGGTGCTTTATCTCACCGAAGGCCGTCGCTGGACGCCAACGGAAGCGGGCTACGGGATGATGGTCTACGGGGCGGGCGCCCTGACCGCGGGCCCATTCTCGGGCCGTCTCGCGGATCGGCTTGGGCATGTCCAGGTGCTGAAGGCGAGTCTCTGGACTTCGGGGGCCTTGCTGCTGGCGCTGCCCTTCGCCACCACGAAGCCACTGCTCTTCTCACTGATCTTCCTGTGGGCGGGTCTCACCCAGGCCTTCTGGCCCAGCGCCATGGCCCTGCTCACGGGCCTCGCTCCCCCGGATAAACGCAAGGCCGTGTTCGCCTTGCACCGTCTCTCCGTCAATCTGGGCATGGCGGTGGGTCCGGCCATGGGTGGCTTCATCGCCCACCACAGCTACCGGTGGGTGTTCTGGACCGACGGCCTCAGCACTCTGGCCGGTGCGGTGCTGCTGGGCCTCTTGCTGAAGGCGCCCCCCGCGCCAAGCCTGCCGCCTGGCCACATCCGGGGCCATAGCCCTTGGAAGAACAGGCATCTGGCCTTCCTCCTCCTGCCCTTCATTCCGGCCCTGATGGTGTTCTTCCAGATTGAAGGCACGCTGCCGCTCTGGGTGGTGCGCGATCTCGGCTTGGGCAGCCGCTTCTTTGGCCTGCTGTTCACGGTGAACACCCTCCTGATCGTGGTGTTCGAAGTGCCTCTCAACCTGGCCATGGCCCATTGGCGCCATGGGAGGACTCTGCTGATGGGCTGCCTATGCCTCGCCGTGGGCTTTGGTCTCACCGCTTGGGCTGCCGGCTACATGACATTGATCCTCACCACCGTCATCTGGACCTTCGGCGAGATGATCCTCTTTCCGGCCATGAGTGATGCGGTGGCCACCCTGGCGCCGCCGGACCGCCGGGGCGAATACATGGGGCTGCTTTCCCTCAGCTTCGCCGCCGCCCTGGCCCTGGGCCCCTGGCTGGGCGTGATGACCTACGCGGAGGCTGGGCCGAGGGCCGTGTGGCTCTCCAGCTTCATCATCGCCGGTATTTCGGGGCTTCTGCTGGCTCGGTTCCGGACGCCGGAAGTGGCCCCCCACCGCTAGTGTGGCGGCCTCCGGGCATGTACCAGGTGCGAAGTCGCGATCGGGGCCGAACGGGCGGCCGCAGGGGTTTTGACTATGATTGAAAAATGCTTCGGGATTCCCAGCCTCACTCAATTGCCGATCCAACCTGGCCAGAGGGACAGGCTGCGGAGTTGGGCGATATCCATTATCAAACGCGGCGCGAGTTGCTGCAGACGGCGGTGAAGCAGGCTCGCGACGGTGGGGCCGCCCTGGTGTTCATCAGCACCATCATCGGCTGGATTGGCTGGTCGGGCGGGCAGAAGGCCGCGGGCGCGGCGGTGGCGATCCTGTCCGTCCTGATCGCAGCCTGGAGGTACACCCAGGCGCGGCGGCTGGAGGCGCTCACACTCACCTCCCGCGGCATGATGCGGGCGGAACGCGAGTTTGAGGGCAGTGCCTTTCTCACGTCAGTGCTGTGCGTTCTCATCCTCACCTTCATCTATCCAGCCACTACCGGACGGACCGCGATCCTCATCATTGCGGCCGTGGGGGCCATGCTCACGGTTGCTACGCTATTCGTATCCCTGGTGGGCCGGGCATTCTATTTCTATACCATTCCGCAACTGCTTGCGTTATTGGCTGTCTGCCTGCTGGATCCGCGCGCCTATTCTCCCTTGTTCGCCTGCGTGACTCCGGTGTTCTACCTGACCCTGCGCCGCACGGCACGCGGATACAAGTCGGTCACCGAAATGGCCATCCAGCGCCGCATCGACTCCGAAGCCGCGAACGTCAGGCTGATCCAGGCCAAGGACCAGGCTGAAGCGGGCAATGTCGCCAAGGCGCAATTCCTCGCGAACATGAGCCACGAAATCAGGACTCCCTTGAACGGCGTGGTCGGATCACTCGACCTGCTGAGCCACCAGGATCTGCGACCGGAACAACTGAGGCTGCTCGGCACGGCCATCTCCTCCAGCGAAGCCCTGCTTACCCTGTTGAATGAGGTCCTGGATTTTTCCAAGATCGAGGCAGGCAGTCTCGTCCTGTTGAACGAGCCCATGCGGCTCCAGCCCGTGCTGAGTTCGGTCGTCGACCTGTTCTCTCCACTGGCCCAGGACAAGGGCCTCCAGCTGTCGATGGAATTCGACCCGTCCCTGCCGGCCTGGGTGAAGGGCGATGCGGGCCGCATCCGCCAAGTGTTGTTGAACCTCATCGGCAATGCGGTGAAATTCACCGACAGCGGGCACGTGAAGGTGCGTGCGAAGAGGGAACCCGGCTTGAGCGATGATCGTCCAAGGCTGACCCTTGAAGTGGAGGACACCGGTATCGGGATCTCGCCCGAGGCGCTGCCCCGGTTGTTCACGCCGTTTTTCCAGGCTGATCAATCGAATCGCAGGCGCTTCGGGGGTTCGGGGCTGGGCCTCGTGATCAGCAAACGGCTGACCGAGGCCATGGGTGCCGAGCTGCTTGTGGAGAGCCAACTGGGGCAGGGTTCCACCTTCCTCTTCAAGCTTCCGCTGGAACCCCTTTCACACTCGCCGGGCGCCCTGCTTTTGGAGCTGGCTGCCAATGATCCGCCAGCGCCACTGAAAGGCAAAGTACTCCTCGTGGAGGACAACCCGGTCAATCGCACGCTGGCCATGGCCATGCTCAACCGGCTCGGCCTCGAACCCACTGAAGCCGAGAATGGGCTGGCCGCGCTGAAGGCCATCGACGGGACGAGTTTCGACCTGGTCCTCATGGACTGCCAGATGCCCGTGATGGACGGCTTCGAGGCGACCCGCGCCATCCGCGCCCGCGAACATGGCCAGCTGGTCACCCGCACTCCGATCATCGCCATCACAGCCAACGCCTTGACTGGCGACGCGGAGCGTTGCCTTCAGGCCGGCATGGACGCCTATCTCGCCAAGCCCTACACCCTCAGGGCCCTGCGTGAGACCCTCGCGCCCTGGCTTGGGACACAGCCTGCGGCGGCCGCCGAGCCTGAGGACCGGGCTGGCGGAACAGCTTGAAACGACCGCCCTGCATGGCCGAGGGTTGAGCGGCCGCTTCCCTCGGCGGTCAACCGATCAGGTCGCCCACCGAGATCACTCCACCCTCGATGATTTCGGCGCGCAGGCCGCCGCGGTGGACGAGCCCAGGCAGGATCTGGGGCTTGCCCGTCATGCGGGCTAAGTCGCCACAGGGTTCACAGAGTTCGTGGCCCCTTAGACGCACCGCGCCTACCTGGAATTCGCGGCCCACCAGGTGGTTCAGCGCCACACCACGGGTGACGAGGTTGCGGCGGGTTTCCCCGGGGGCCAGCTTCAGGCCCAGTTCCCGTTCCAGCGCCTCGATGGCCTCGGCCTCGACGAGGGTGATCTGCCGTCCCGGCTTGGGCTTCGCCGAGAAGCTGCCCGTGCGGGTGGCATAGCGATCCCCTTCCAGCCCCACCCCGGCGATCGCCCTGATTTCAGCCACGCCACGCATGGTGGCCTCCGCGGTGGTGGCAAGGTGGATGGATTCGACGCGGCCCATTATGAACCTCCGGTTTCAGGATAATAGGATGGCCGGAGCATGGACGGAGCGGAGCCCGCCAGCCCTTCGAAGCTCCGATTTCCTGTCCACGGGAACGCGCCTAGGCGAGAACCGCTTCCAGCTGGTCCACGGCCCAGTCGATCTGCGCCCGGGTAATGACGAGGGGCGGAGCCAACCGGATGGTATCCACGTGGGTGTCCTTGCAGAGCATGCCGCGCTCCTTCAGGGCGTGGCAGTACTTCCGGGCGCCGCCGGCCTCGGGCCTCAGCTGCACGCCGGCCCAGAGGCCGATGCAGCGGATCTCCTGCACCTTGTCGGTCTTCAGGTTCTGAAGGCGCTGCTTGAAGTGGGCACCCAGGTTGGCCGTCTTCTCCACGAGCTGCTCGTCCACCAGAACGTCCAGGGCGGCGCTGGCCACGGCGCAGGCCAGGGGATTGCCGCCGTAGGTGCTGCCGTGGATGCCGGGCGTGAAGACGTCCATTACCTCGTCATTGGCCAGGAAGGCGCTGACGGGATAGTAGCCGCCGCTGAGGGCCTTGCCGATGGTGATGCCGTCGGGGCGGATGCCCTCGTGCTCGAAGGCGAACATCTTGCCGGTGCGGCCCAGGCCGGACTGGATCTCATCCAGCACCAGGAGGCAGTGGTTGGCATCGGCCAGGTCCCGCAGTCCCTTGAGGAAGCCCCTGGGCGGGATCACCACGCCGGCCTCACCCTGGATGGGCTCCATGAAGATGGCGCAGGTGTTCGGGCTGATGGCCTTCTTGACGGCTTCCAGATCGCCGTAGGGCACGATCACGAAGCCCGGGGTGAAGGGGCCGAACCGGCTGGTGCTATCGGGATCGGTGCTGAAGCCCACGATGGTGGTGGTGCGGCCGTGGAAGTTGCCTTCGGCCACGATGATCTCGGCCTTGCCGTACTCGATGCCCTTCTTGTCGTAGCCCCACTTGCGCATGGCCTTGATGGCGGTCTCCACCGCCTCGGCGCCGCTGTTCATGAGCAGGGCCTTGTCGAACCCGGTGAGCTTGCAGAGTTTCTCGAGCAGCGGCGGGAACTGGTCGTTGCGGAAGGCGCGGCTGGTGAGCGCCAGCGTCTTGACCTGGGCGATCATCGCCTCGCCGATCTTCGGATGGTTGTGGCCCTGGTTAACGGCCGAATAGGCCGCCAGGAAGTCCATGTACTGCTTGCCGTCCACGTCGGTGAGAAAGACCCCCTCCCCCTTGGTGCACACGACGTCGAGGGGATGGTAGTTGTGGGCACCGAACTGGTTCTCCTGGGCGATGAGTTCCGCAGCCTTGGTGGTGGTCATGGGTGGACTCCTTTCAAGGGGTGGCGAGGGACGGGGGCGGATCAAAGGATAGGTACAACAACATTCTAGGGGATCAGGGTCGCAGACCTGACATATATGCCAATGAATGATCCATTTTATTTACACTATATAAAATCTCATAAATGACTTGCGAGTTATCTTAAGCTGCGTACATTTGGGGCTCTCCATCCGGGGTGGCGACCAGATGATTCCGCCAACGATACTTCGGGACCTCTATACCCATGGTTCGCTGCGGAACGAAGCCGACGGCGTGGCCATCAGCCTCGAGAACCGACTGAGCGACCTGGTCCTCAACCGGCTCCTGAAGGTGCGGATCGGGCCCCTGGAACTGGGGGCCGATGACCTCGAGGTGGATCTCGGGGACGGCAGCTGGCACCGCGCCAACGAGGTCACCCTGGAAAGGCCCCGGTCCTTCCCCCTCAAGCAGGTCGCCCATCTCCGGGCCCCGGGGAAGAAAGTCGAGGAAGGCCCCCACGCCATCGAGATCGCCCTGGAGGTGGAGGGCTTGGGCGCCCTCAGCTTCGAGGTGGAGGACCGCATGGGCCTTCCCCGGACAAAGCCGGCCTCGGTGCCCTGTTCCAAGGAGGACAACTACTCCCCATCCATCATCGCGACCCGGCAGGCCTTCGTAGAGGACCTGGCCGGAGTGGAGCTTCATCACATCCGCCAGTATTCCTTCGATCCCAGGGTGTCCCAGGGCAACATCGAAAACTTCACCGGTGTGGCCCAGGTCCCCTTGGGTTTCGCGGGGCCGCTGCATGTCCGGGGCGAACACGCCAAGGGCGAGTTCCTGATCCCCCTGGCCACCACCGAGGGCACCCTGGTGGCCTCCTACAACCGGGGGATGAAGGTCCTCAACCTGTCCGGCGGTGTGACCTGCACGGTCCAGAGCGACCACATGCAGCGCGCCCCGGTGTTCATCTTCGACAGCGCGCGGGAGGCCCTGGCCTTCCGGCGGTGGGTCGAGGACCACCTGGACGAGATCCGGCGGGAAGCCGAGGCTACCACCGGAAGTGGCAAGCTGGCCTACATCGACACCTACCTGGCCAGCAAGTTCGCCTTCCTCCGCTTCAACTTCAAGACCGGCGACGCGGCGGGCCAGAACATGGTCGGCCGAGCCACCTTCGCCGCCTGCAACTGGATCCTGGAGCAGCACAAGACGACCGTCCGGCGCTTCTACCTTGAATCCAACCTGGCCACGGACAAGAAGGCCTCCCAGGTGAACCTGCTCCACACCCGGGGCAAGCGGGTCACCGCCGAATGCGTCATCAGGCGGGACGTGCTGATGGAGGTCATGCACGCCCAACCCGAGAGCCTGGTCTACCACTGGGGCGTGGCCAACGTGGGATCCATGCTCTCCGGCGCCAACAACAACGGGCTCCATAGCCCCAACGCCCTCGCCGCCATGTTCATCGCCACGGGGCAGGACGTGGCGAATCTGGCGGAGGGCTCCTCGGGGATTCTCTACACGGAGCTGACACCGGAGCAGGACCTCTACATGTCGATCACGATCCCCTCGCTCATCGTGGCCACCCACGGCGGGGGCACGGGCCTGCCCACCCAGCGGGAGTGCCTGCAGGTGCTCGGGTGCCTGGGATCAGGAAAGGTCTACAAGCTCGCGGAGATCATCGCCGGGGTGGCCCTGGCGGGAGAGATCTCCCTCGGCGCGGCGATCTCTTCACTGGAATGGGTGTCTTCCCATGAAAAATACGGGCGCAATCGCTGAGCTGGAAGCGGGAGCCGACCTCCGCCCTCCGTCAGGCAGACGGGCTTCCAAGGTCCGGGTAGCCCTTTCCGCGGAGGTGGACGGACAGGACCAGGCGGCGCTCCTCCGCGCCCGGGGGTTCGAGGTGGTGCAGGCCTGGAAGCCGCAGGGACTATTCCGGCGCCTCCTGGTGACCTGGCGGCATTTCCTGGGTCTGCTCTTTGGCGCGTTAGCCTACCAGTCGACTTCCCAGCTCGGAGAGGGCGGACCCAAGGGCGGGCGCCAGCTGCTCATCTGGTTCGCAGCGCTCCCCGGACGCCTCTTCGTGGACCGAACCCTGCGAAGGGAGCCCTTCCCCGTCCAGCTCCGCCGGCGCCTCGAAAGGCTGGGCCCCACCTATATCAAGCTGGGTCAGATCCTCAGCCTGCGCGAAGACCTGCTGCCCAAACCGATCACCGATGAGCTGAAGCATCTGCTCAACCGTCTGCCAGTGGTTCCCCTGGATGTGCTGCAGGGCATCATCGAGAAAGACCTGAAGCGGCCCCTGGGCCTGATGTTCCAGTCCATCGATCCGATCCCCCTGGGTTCCGCCTCCATCGGCCAGACCCACAAGGCCACCACCGTGGACGGGGAACAAGTGCTGCTGAAGGTGGTCAAGCCGGGCATCCGCCAGACGCTGGAGCGGGACGCGAAGCTGCTGCGGATGCTGGGGGCGGTCGCTCAGCTCATCATCCCGAGGTTCCAGCCCCGCCAGGTGGTGAATGAATTCTGCAATTACACGTTGCGGGAAGTGGACCTGCGGCTGGAAGCCGAAAATGCCGACATCTTCGCCGGTCATTTCGCGGATGTGCCCGATGTGGTCTTCCCACGCATCTACCGGCAGTTCAGCGGGCGCAGCGTCCTCTGCATGGAATTCTTCGACGGCCTGAGCCCGGACTCGCCGGAGGCCCTCGACATCCCTGAGGAGCAGCGGCGTTACCTGACGGACCTCGGCGCCATGTCCATCATCCGGATGCTCTACCGGGATGGATTCTTCCACGCGGACCTGCATCCGGGGAACCTCATCATCCTGCCGGGTCCCAAAATCGGGTTCATCGACCTGGGGATGGTGGGGCGTCTGGACGAGGACCTGCGCCGGTCGCTGATGTACTACTACTTCGCCCTGGTGATGGGCGATGGCGAGAACGCGGCCCGGTACCTCACCGCCATCGCCAACCCGGGACCAGGCGCCGATCCCAACGGCTTCCGCCGGGACGCCGTGGACATCGCCCACCGCTGGAAGCGGGCCGCCAACTTCAGCGAATTCTCCCTGGGCCAGCTCATCCTCCAATCCCTGTCCAAGGGTGCCGAGCATGGCATGTACTTCCCCGTGGAGCTCGTGCTGATGGTGAAGGCCCTGGTCACCTTCGAGGGAGTCGGCAATGTGCTGCTTCCGGGTTTCGATGTGGCGGACGTGAGCAAGCGGCACATCCGATCCTTGTTCATCGAACAGTTCAGCCCCTTCCGGCTCATCAGCGAAGGCATGCGGGGAGTGCCGGAACTGGTGGACGCCCTGGCCAAGATGCCCCTCCTGATCACGGATGGACTGAGGGTATTGGAAAAATACGCCCGCCAGCCCAATGAACCCCCGCTGTCTGGCCTGCGCGGCACCCTCATCGCCGGTTCATGCCTGGTGGCAGGCGCCGTGGCCATGGGGTTCCGGTCTCCCTGGCCCCTGTGGTCGGGCCTCTTCCTTCTCGCCTTCGTCCTGGCAGTCCGCAGGAAGTGAGCCCCCATGCGTGAACGAATCGCATCCAGCGATGCCATCTGGCTCCAGGATTCGGCGACGAACCTCATGGTGATCAACGCCATCATCATCACCGATCGCCTGGATCTCGAGACCCTGAGGACCGCCTTCCAGCGGCGCATCTTCGAAGGACCGGAGGCCGGCCGTTTCGAACGCCTGCGTTGCCGCATCACCGGGAAGGGCCTCCGCCGCTATTGGACCCGGGACCCGGACTTCGACATCGCCCGGCACATCTTCGCGACTCGCGCCAAGCATCTGCACAGCCTCGAGGCCATCCAGGCCTACGTGGGAAAGCAGGCGAGCCAGAAGCTGGACTGGGACCACCCCCAGTGGGAGATCCAGCTCATCGACCCCTTCGAAGAGGACACCACCGCCCTCCTGGTCCGCATCCACCACAGCATCGGCGACGGTGAGGCCCTGGTGTGCCTGCTGTTCACCCTGATGGACGGGAACTGGGACAAGGGCAACGGCATATCCCATGCGACAGGGCCACCTCCAGGTGACGGCTGGCTGGGCCAGGTCCTCAGGGCTGCGGCCATTCCGCTGAGCGCGCCCGGCATCCTTCTGCGTCGCCTGACCTGGTTCCCGGATCGGAACCACATGCACGGGCCAGCTCTGTCCGGAAACAAGCGGGTGGCCTGGACCACGCCCCTGGATCTGGAGGTGGTCAAGCAGGCCAGGCATCGCATCGGCGCCACGGTGAACGATGTGCTCATGGCCTCGGTCTCGGGAGCCTTCTCCCATTACCTGGCGCACCGCGGGGGCACCGCCCCGTCCCGGTTCCTGATCTCCATGCCCGTGAACGTGCGGCATCCAGGGGAGTCCCTGCGCTGCGAGAACCACTTCGCCCCCGTGCCCCTCGAACTGCCAGCAGGTTCCTGCGCCCTTTCCCAACGCATCCTTGCGGTCAAGACGAAGATGGACCAGGTGAAGCGCTCGGCGGTACCCATGGTGATCTATGAGCTCCAGCGGGCCCTCCTGGCCTTCCTGCCCAGGGCCATGAGCCAGGGGCTCATCGACTTCCTCGCGAACAAGTGCACCGCCGTCGTTACCAATATCACCGGACCCTGCCGGGACATCTCCCTGGAGGGACGCCGGGTGCGGTCCATCCTCTTCTGGGTACCCCAGCGGGCCAAGATTGGAGTGGGCATCTCCATCCTGAGTTTTGCCGGCAAGGTGCAGCTGGGCGTGATCACCGACGAAGCCCTCGTGCCGGATCCCGCGGCCCTGATCAAGGCCTTCGAGGAACAGTTCGAGGCCCTGAGGCTTCTCTGAGCATGTGCGGGCCAGTCTCTGTCGTGTCCTACTTTAGGCTGGCCTCCAGGGCCTGCAGGGCGGCATCCAGACGATCAGCCACGCTGGATTCCTTTTCCGCAGGATGATCCAGGCAGTCCCACACGTTTCGGTGGGAGTCGCCCAGGCGCTCCAGGCGGAGCGCGAGGCCATGCTTCGCGAAGAGCGGCCCCAGCGTCTCCCGGCGGTGCCAGAGGTCCACTCGGGTCTGCTCGTAGCCGATCTCACACACCTTCCGGCGGGAGTGGAGGCGGAAGAGGTTGGTGAACAGGCGGTGTTCCGTGGGCTTTGGCTGGAACAGCACCAGATCCGCGTCGGGGTACATCTGGGCGGACCGCTCCATCCCCAGGCTGACCCGGGAGTGGATGAGGATCCTGAAACTCTGGGAGAGGACGGCGGGAAGGCCGCCCCGTTGCAGCGCCCGACGCCCGAGGGCCTCGCGGGCGTCTTCGGATCCCGTGTTCATGGGCACCAGGGGATTCACGCACAACAGCAGGTCGGCACCATACCCCAGGGCGACCGTGGAATGGAGGGTCTTCAGGAGCACCCCGTCCACGCATACCCGCCCCTCGACGTCCACGGGCTGGTATAGACCGGGGACGGCCGTACTGGCCTGCACGGCGCGGGAGATGGGAATATGGTCCAGCCCTTCATGACCGAAGACCACGGCCCCGCCGGTTTCAAGATCCGTCGCCACCACGAAGAACTTCCGTGGAAGTTCCCGGAAGTCGTCGGTCCTCCCGGGCTGCAGGAAAGCCCGGTGGAGGTACTCCCGGATGGCCTCATTGTCGAAGAGGCACACAGGAAGCGAGGGACCCAGCCCCTCCAGGCTCCCGATGAAAGAAGGGCTCTCAGATCCTTTCAGGAACTGCACCAGGGCATCTCCGAGGACCCAGGGGAGCAGGAACCCTCGTCTTCGCATCTCCCTAAAGGCAGGCATAAAGAAGATGGCGGGATCAAAGAGCACTTCCTGGCCAGGATCCCCCCGCAGGCCCCGGATCATCTCAGTGACGGTGATTCCATTGACCAGGTGGGAGCCGACGAAAGCCCCGGCGCTCACCCCGACGTAGACATCCAGCCGGTTCAGGTCGAGGCCATCGATGGACTCCTCAAGGGCCCGGAGGGCGCCGACTTCATAGACGCCCCCCAGCATGCCTCCGGAAGCCAAGGCGAGCCCCAGCCGCGATCCTTTCCTGCGGCGTGGCGAAGCCATGGGACCCTCAGGCCCTTGCGGCGCGGGCCCTGGGCTTGGGCTTGGTCTGACCCGCGGCCCTGGACTGGGCCACGAGCTTAGTGAGTTCCTCTACCCGATGGGTGAGCTTGATGATCTCACTGCGGGTGGGCACACCCAGGCGCTGCATGGCGGCAGCCAGGCCATCTTCGATGGGCGAGGTCACCTTGTTGAGGACGCTCTTGGCGTCGCCCGTCAGGACCTCTGCGCGCTCCATCAGGTTGTTGATCCACTCCTTATTGACCTCCTCCTGCTCGCTGCCCTTCTCCACGAGGTGTTTGAAGAGTTTGCTGCCTTCCTCACCGGCAAGATTGAAAGCGCCGAGGCCCGCCAGCCAGATCTCGTAGGCGGATTCCTTCAGCCCTTGGGCTTTCTGGGTTTTCTTCTTGGTCGCCATGTCCTTTCTCCTTTCAGCCGGCTGTGTGGCCGGGATGGTTGATTGGGGCTAACTGGCTTTCTTGCGGGGCGCACGGGGACGGCCCTCGACTTTCCGGGCCTTGGTCTGAACTTCCAGTTCCGCCAAGCTGGCCTCGAGTTCCGCAAGTCGTTGGTGGAGCAGCGCCATTTCCTCTTTCGCGCCGCCGATATGGGCGAGGCGATCCAGGGAGCTGCGGACCATGCGATCCACCCCCGCCTGCACCTGTTCGACTCCTTCGGAGAGGGCCTGGCTACCCCGGCGGATGACCTGATGGAGGAGGTCCCCGGAAAGCATCGAGCTCCCGCGCCGATGGTCCTCATAGATGATCTGGGTGAGGGTCTGGGCGGTCACGTCCTCGCCGGCGACACTGTCCAGGATCTGGAGTTCCTGGCCGGCTCGGATCCAGGCGGAAAGCTCTTCAAGAGAGGCGTAGCGGCTCTCCTCCGTATCGTAGAGCTTGCGGCTGGCACCGCCGTAACGCTTGATGAGACGGATCATCCCTCGACCCCTTCCCTGACCAAATTTACCGCATTGCGGCAATGGCGCCACGTTTTTTTTCCGCAACGCGGTATTTCCAGGTCATGCATCAGTTCGGGTTTGCTTTCGATAGCTTCTCGAAAAGCTGCCCCAGTGTCCTCAGGTCCCCAGGGGGGACGGGCTCCAGTGACACGGAGATGATGTTCTTTTCACCCGGGAAGAGGCTTCGCAGCAGGCTCAGGCCGCGTTGATCCCGGTCTGCCAGGAAGCGCAACAGGACCGTTCCCTGGTCCTTCCCTGCGGCTGGACCGGGATCGGGATGCACCTGGTTCACCAGAATGGGACCGAGGTGGTGGCCGGTTTCCTGGAGCTTTCGCAGGAAGAACATCGCGTCAGGAACCCGGTCCGGACCCGGGCCTGCCACCAGGAGGAATCGGGTCTCGTCTGCCAGGAGCAGGTTCCTCACGTCCTCCGCCCGGCTCCGGAACCCATCGAAAAGGGGAGCGAAGGCCCTGATGAACTCCACCACGTCCAACAGGAACCGGCGTCCGATGACGCGATCCGAAAGTTCCATGGCCCCTTTCAAGGCAATGCGAAAGGCCAGGTTTTTCCGCCCCGCGTCATCCCACCAGGGATCCATCGCAAACTGGATGGCCTTGCTGTCCACCAGGTTCATCATGCGCTCCGGCGCCTGGAGGAAATCCATGGCCTGGCGGGTGGGAGGAGTATCCAGGATGATGCGGTCATAACCCTCTGAGGCCTGCATCTCGAACAACCGCTCCATGGCCATGTACTCCAGGATTCCCGACAGGTTGCCGGCCATGTCCCGATAGAAGCGGTTCGAGAAGATCCGCTTGGCGGCCGCCGCATTGGGCGCGTAGTTCCGGATCAGACGGTCGAAGGTAAGCTTCGCGTCCAGGAGGGCCGCATCCAGAAAGCCCGGACCAGCCTCCATCACGCGAATGGGCTCGCCCTTCCCGGAATCCCCCACCCCGAGCGCATCCTTGAGGCGGAGGGAGGGATCGAAGGTCATCACCAGGGTCCGCCGACCTTCCTTCGCTGACCCCAGGGCCAGCGCCGCCGCCAGTGTGGTCTTGCCCACGCCTCCCGCACCCACCACGACGATGAGCCGTCCCTTCAGCAGATCGCCGCTCACGAGTCGGCCTCGTGGAGCAACGCGACCAGGGCCTTCACCAGGGCCGGCCCCCGGTCCAGGGGCAGCAGGGGCAGTTTCAGCAGGGGCCCCTCCCAGGAGGCGGTGAGACGGCCAAGTTCGGCCTCATTCAGACGACGGCGGGCCCGCCAGAGATTCATGCCTGGGGTTGGGGCCGCACCGTGGGGAAGGGCTGGGTACATTCCATTCGCCACGACCAGATCGGGCCGGATGCCCAGTTTCGCCCACAACAGTTCAATCAGCTCGAGGGTCTCCTCAACGGGCATCTCCTCCAGGAGGGTGGCGAGCACCACGCCGCAACGGGACGCGTCCGCCAGGAAGTCGGCCAGTTCGGAGGCCATGTCCCCCAGCTGTCCCCCCTCCGCCGCCTGGGCCAGCAGGCCCGGAGCAGCCAGCATGGTGGCCCCATGCCCCGTGGCGGGAGCATCCACGATCACGAGGTCGGTCCTGGGGCGGTGGCCACCCTGGAGGACCCGGTAGGCGTGCCCCAGCAGGGCCGTCTCCTTCAGGCCCGGCGCGCCTTCCACGAACTGGTGGAAGGCCGTGCTCTCCGTGATCTTTCTGGCCAGGTAGGCGATGGGAACCTTCTCCCGCACCAGCCCTTCGATCACCGCACCGGGTTGGAGATTCTGGATGGACAGACCGGGGCCAGCCGGCACGACCTCGCCCCCGGAGGGCTCGGTACCCAGGGCCTGGTGGAGACTCTCCCGGGGGTCCACTTCCAGCAGCAGCACCTGCTTCCCGCGATTCGCCAATAGACGCCCTAGCACAGCAGTAAGGGTGGTCTTGCCAACGCCGCCCTTACCCGTCACCACCACCAACTGCCGTTCTGCGATTCGATCCAAGACGGACATGGGAACGATCTCCGGAAGGGAAGGCGGATCGATGCGCAAATGTATCACCGGTGGTTGTGGCCCAAGGGGTCCTCATTGCGCTAGAGTGCCTGGGATTCCCCTGAGGTCCAGGCCATGAGCGATCAGCCCACATCTTCCCTGTACGGTGACCAGCCAGAGCCACCGAAACCCAGAGCCCCCAGCCTCGCGGATCAGATCCTGGGCGTCTTCACCAATCCAGTGGAGCTGTTTCAACGGCTGAACAAGGCGCCCAGCTGGGGTTGGGCCCTGGGCGTGATCCTCGTGGCAGCCCTGATCCTCACCGTGCTCTGGGGCCTGAAGGTGGACGTGGATGAAATGCTGCGACCAGCCCTGGAGAAGAATCCACAGATCGCCTCATCGCAGATCGACCTGATCGTCGGCTTCTACAAGAAGTTCATCGTTCCGCTCAGCGCTTTCACCACCCTGTTCTTCACGGCCTTCTTCACGTTTCTGACGGCCTTTTTCTACTGGCTGGTGGGCAAGAACACCGCCGAAATCGAGGCCCCAAGCTATCGTCAGGCCCTGAGCGCCGTGGCGGTCCCTAGCCTGGTGCGCCTCCCCTCCATGCTGCTCGTCGGATTGATCTGTCTCATCGGGACCGTTGGAGGCCTGACTCCTGAGAAGATCCCGCCGACCTCCGTGGGCTACTTCGTGCAGGTGGAGAGCGTGAAAGTCCATGCCCTTCTCTACAGCCTGGACCTGTTCTTCATCGCCGAAGCTGTGCTGCTCTTCCTCGCCGCGCGACACACAATGCGGCTGAAGACCAGCGGTGCGGTGGGCTGTGTCCTCATCACCCTGGTGCTTGGCATTGGTCTGCGGGTGCTGGGAGCCAAGTAGACTGGATTCCCCCACCCCGGAGCCTCCATGCCCAAGCTCGTCCGCATCGCCAATGGCCAGGGCTTCTGGGGCGACAGCATCGACGCCCCCGTGCGCCTGGTGGAGGCCGGGGGCATCGACTTCCTGACCCTGGACTATCTGGCCGAAGTGACGCTTTCCATCATGCAGAAGCAGCGCCGGAAGGACCCGGACCTGGGCTACGCGACCGATTTCGTGGACCTGATGAGACGCGTGCTCCCGCAGCTAAAAGCCAAAGGCATCCGGGTGGTGGCCAACGCCGGGGGGGTGAATCCGGAGGCCTGCGGGAGGGCCGTGCTGGCGGTGGCGAGACAGCTGGGTGTCACCGGACTGAAGATCGCCACCGTGACCGGCGACGATGTGCTGGCGCGCCTGCCCGAGCTCCGGGCCCAGGGCTTGAAGCTGGCCAACATGGACACCGGCGAAGGCCTCTTCGATGCGCCAAGGGAGATCCTCAGCGCCAACGTCTACCTCCAGACGCAGGCCATGGTGGAGGCTCTCGACACCGGCGCGGACATCGTCCTGACGGGACGCTGCACCGATCCAGGGCTCACCCTGGCTCCGCTGATCCACGAGTTCAGGTGGGCCGCGGATGACTGGGACCGCTTGGCCGCGGGCACCGTGGCAGGCCATATCCTGGAATGCGGCGCCCAGGCCACCGGCGGCAACTTCACGCGTTGGTGGGAGGTGCCCGAACTGTGGAAAGTGGGCTATCCCATCGCCGAGTGCTCGGAGGATGGCACCTTCATCATCACCAAACATGCGGGCACCGGCGGCATGGTCACGGTAGATACCCTGAGCGAGCAGTTGGTCTACGAGATGGGTGACCCCCACAACTACATCACCCCGGATGTGGTGGCCGATTTCACCAGCATCCACCTGGAACAGGCCGGTCCCGACCGGGTGCGCGTCAGCGGCATCACGGGCAAGCCCCGCACGGCCTTCCTCAAGGTGAGCGGAGCCTACCTGAAGGGCTACAAGGCCACGGGACAGCTGACCCTCTGCGGCCCCCGGGCTCTGGAAAAGGCCCGGCTGTGCGCCGACATTGTGTGGAAGCGGCTGAAGGCCGCGGGGTTCGAGTTCGAGTACACCGACGCCGAATTCCTAGGCGCCAGCACGGTTCATGCGGGCATCGCCCAGGCTCCGGAAGATCCCGCCGAGATCGTCCTGCGCCTCAGCGTGAAGGATCCGGACCGGAAGAAGGTCGAGCGTTTCGGTCGGGAGATCGCGCCCCTGGTGACGGCGGGTCCGGCGGGGGTCACGGGCTTCGCCGGGGGTCGCCCCAAAGCCCAGGAGATCGTGGCCTACTGGCCCGCCCTCCTGCCCCGGGAGCTGGTCAAATGGGCCGTCTCGGTCCAAGAGATCTGATCCTCAACCTGGGGCCCGGTTCCGGGGTCCAACTTTCCGCAACCTGGCGGCCACCGGCCAGACCTCCCACCCTTTCACCACGGGTTCAAGGAGTCCCCATGCGCACACCTGTTCGCCTGTTCCTCGGATCGTTGATAACACTTGCCTTGTTTGGATGTTACCATTCCGATTCCAATTACGCGTACGGCCCCAGCTCGAGCTATCTGGTGAACGCCATCGCCGTGGCGGACGTCGATGGCAATGGTCTGCCCGACATCCTCGGGTTGGTTTCCACCGACCTGGGGGGGATGCCCACCCAGGGCTATGTTTCCACTCGTCTCCAGATTTCCGCCGGCAACTTCGCATTGCCCCCCACCCGCTTTGGCGTGGGCATTGGTCCCGCCAATTTCGTCGTTGCGGATATCAATGGGGACGGCCGCCCCGACCTGGTGGTGGCCAATGCCGATGACCAGACCGTCACCGTCCGCTATGCCGATCCCGCAAAGCCTGGATTCTTCCAGCCTGCCGTCGTCCTCCCGCTGCCAGGATTTACACCGTTGGATGTGGCCGTAGGCAACTTGAGCGGGCACACCGACGGACGCTTGGATATCGTCGTCGCCGGAGCCGCCACCCCCGGTGTCTCCAGCGTACAAATTTTCTATTCGACCGGTATTCCTGGAGTCTTCAATGGGGGGTTCTATGCCGTTAATGGGTATCCCACAGCTGTGACTGTGGCTGATCTAGACGGCAATGGTCTTGACGACATTGCGGTGGCTCTCACATCCAATGCTGTTTCCGTTCTTCTACAGACCAGTCCCCATGTGTTTGCACCGGCTGTAACCTATCCCACTGGCGTGCAACCTGTCGCGATCAAGGCGGCGGACCTGAAGGGAGATGGCCATCTGGCCCTGCTCACCGCCAATTACGGCGACACTTTCGGGCCCAACAACCAGGGCCTGAGCGTGCTGATCCAGGGCACCACGCCCGGGACCTTTGGCCCCCCAGTCAACTACACGACCGAATACCGCGCCAGCGGGCTGGCCGTGGGTGACCTCAATGGGGATGGCAAGCCCGACGTGGCCGTGGCCTGCCAAGGTCTGCCGGGCTCCCCGGGCGCCGTATCCGTCCTCCTGCAGGATCCCGCCAACCACGGCGCCCTGCTGCCCGCCGTGAACTACGCCGGTACCTATGGCCCCATGGCGGTGGCCATCGGCGACATGAACGGTGACGGCCATCCGGATCTGGTGCTGGCCGACGGGGACATCGTGATCCGGTTCAACAGCGCCAGCACGCCCGGCACCTTCGGCCCGCCGAACTTCTTCTACAACTGACTCCAAAAAAGCCCCGGATTCCGGGGCTTTTTTGGAGCGAGGAAAGGCTGACAGGCGGGCCTCAACCAAGACTGACGTTGATCTTGCGGGGCCTCACTTCGGGGCGCTTGGGCACCATCAGGGTGAGGACGCCGTTGCGGAGTTCGGCCACCACCTTCTCGCCTTCCACATCCTCGGGCAGGGTGAAGGTCCGGCTGAATTGGCCGTGGCTGCGCTCCGCCAGATGAATGCGCTCTCCATCTTTCAAGACCTCCTCCTCGCGCTTGCCGGCCACGGTGAGACGGGTTCCTTCAAGGCTGATCTCCATCTCAGCCTCCAGAATCCCGGGGAGGTCCGCCTTGAACTGGTAGGCATCCGGGGTCTCCTTCACGTCGAAGCTGGGCATGAAGGCCATGGACGGTGACCCGGAATCGTAGTCCCAGAGCGGATCCCAGCGCAGGAAGTCGCGCATGAGGCGGAAGGGCTCCAGGGTCGACGCCGTGGCCGGAAGCGTCTGGGGGGTACGGGTGCGAAGGATGCTCATGAAGTCCTCCTATGAGAAAGAGGGAACGGTGAAAGCCTGGCCAGGAAACCATGCTTCCGTTTCCGAATAAAATCTTAGTCATATTAAGTCATATGTCAACACGAACGTTAAATTTTTCTTAACCTCTTGATTTGCATATCTTGACACTTCGATTCGACCAGATAGATTGGGGGCCGCCACGGAGGTTCCCATGCGTCGGAGCATCTATATCGTGAGCTTGTT
>Ga0182021_10000375_pt1 | contig 46792 bp, 30 predicted proteins | sample 612E3MmetaG_FD_120493 | JGI IMG/M metagenome (GOLD analysis project Ga0182021, IMG submission 120493) | Permafrost microbial communities from Stordalen Mire, Sweden - 612E3M metaG (Illumina Assembly) | ecosystem: Environmental > Terrestrial > Soil > Wetlands > Permafrost | place: Sweden... | reverse complement strand
AGCCGATATTACCATCATTAACTGTTCTTCCCGAAACTCCTGCCCCGAAAACTGAAAGATTAAAATCTTTATAAGTCAACTCAACATTTACCCCGTATTCGAAGTCAGGCAAAGTTGTTCCCAACCAGGTCTGATCCAAAGTGTTAATTACTTTATCCCCGTTCAGATCAACAAATCTCAATCTTCCTATTCCCTTCCCTGGTTGATTTATACCGTTATTGACTTCGTCTGCATTCTGGAATATACCATCTGTTACATAACCGAACAAAGATGTAACGGAATGTCCGATTATTGTTTGTTCAACATTACCTGCGTAAGACCGGACGACGGATGCGGGCAGAAATGTAATTTTATCATGGAATGAAGATATTGAACCAGAAACATTTAATCCGACCGGACCAAGTTGATCCCTGTAACCCAGAACTACTTCAAAACCTTTATTTGCCATAGTTGCTCCATTAACGTACTGAGATGAACCCTCACCCATGGCTCCGGCATAAGGTGGCAGGGTAAGAATATCTTTGGTTTTACGATCAAAATAATCAAAAGATCCTGTAAATTTTTCTTTCAGAAAGCCAAAGTCAAGACCAAAATTAAGATCTGATGTAGATTCCCATTTGAGATTATTGTTTACCAGCTGTGTGGCAACATAACCAGATTGTAAATTACCTGTATTAACGCCATTAATATCATAGGCAGTACCGGTTATTCTGTTTGCGGACAGTGTACCGTAGTTTGTCTGATAGATACCAAATCTTGCCTGATCGCCAATTTCCTGGTTCCCGACAATTCCATATCCTCCTCTTAACTTCAGATTGGAGATAAAATCGAGACTCGACATGAATTGTTCCTTATCAATTCTCCAACCTAATGAGAATGCAGGAAATAACCCGTACGCATTGTTTGAACCAAAACGAGACGATCCGTCTACCCTGAGTGTTGCAGATGCCAAATATTTGTCAGACCATTTATAGTTTACCTTTCCAAAATATGAAAGTAACTGGTTTCCGGTCTGGTATCCGGTTACAGTTGCAATACCTGTACCCGAAGAAAACTGAAAATAGTTTGGATCATTAGTAGCATAGCCTTCTTTATGTGCCATCATTTCCTGGTAGTCATTTGCAATGGCTTCCATCCCCAAAAGAAAATCAAAAGTATGATCCTTAATCTGCAGGTTATAATTCGCTGTATTAGACCATGTCCAGTTAAATTTATTTCCTTTCAGTTTCTCCATGTAAGCTATTGAATTACTTAGAAATCCTTCAACATAAGTCGGTTCGAGTGACAATTTGGTAGAAAAGTCATTATCAGTACCCAGGCTTGATCTCAGTAACAGATTCTTTATAGGGCTTACTTCCAGATACATGTTACCAAACAACAAAAAGTCATTCACTCTGTTATCTTTATGCATGTACGCCATGTGCATAGGGTTGTTCCGGTCAGAGAAACCTGTACCGGTAGGACCGGCAAAATTTCCGTTTGCATTATAGACTGGCAATCTTGTCTGCATAAAGTATGTATTGCTGATTAGTGTCGTGCTGTTGAAATTTGCGATCCCCATTCCGTTATGATCACCCTCCAAGGGAATTTCTGAAGTTCTTGCAATATGAAGATTTTCTCCGAATTTGATTTTCCCTTTAAGAAATGAGGTTGAACCATTAATTTGCCCGTTAATTCTGTCAAATGAATTGTATTTTATGACAGATTTGTTAAAATTACGGCCAAAGCTTATAAGCAGGGAACTCGTTTCGTTTGATCCTGAAATTGTAACAGAATTATTATTGATAACTCCACGGCGAAAAACTGCATCCTGCCAATCTGTATCTGTAGCTTTTAACAGCGGGTCGCCGCCAACTAACGGAACGGAAGTGACTTTATCCAGAACTGCAACACCACTGGCATCAGTATGCCAGTCATAAGTATAGCGGGCAGCCATTGCATTTGGACTGGTACCATCATTGATAGATGCCTGCCACAGAGCTCTTCCATACTGATCAGTGTTGCAAACGCTCATTCTGCGTGCAAAATATTGGGCAGTAACACTGTTGTTGAACTCTACCTTTAATTTGCCTTTACCTTTCTTAGTAGTAACAATTATTACACCGTTTGAAGCTCTTGATCCATAAATTGATGCAGCGGATGCATCTTTAAGTACCTGAATAGATTCAATTGAATTTGGATCCAGATAGGCAAACTCATTTGCTTCCTTTGAAGGGATTCCATCAATAATATAAAGTGGATTCCTGTTGCCGAGTGTATTTACTCCTCGAATAAGAAGTGAAGTTGTTCTCCCTGACGGATCACCTGAAGTTTCTATATGCAGACCTGCAACCCGTCCCTGCAAAGCCTGCATCGGGTTACTTTTGGGCTGAGAGGCCATATCTGTTACATTAACCACAGATATAGCGCCTGTCAAATCTACTTTCTTCTGAGTCGTATAACCGGTCACAATTACTTCTTCCAACCGGCTGACAGCTTCCTGAAGAGCAACATTAATAATTGTAGATGTTCCGACAGCCACCTCCTGAGTCGTCATACCAACAAATGAGATTACCAATGTAGCATTTGGCGAGACAGATATGGTATAACCACCGTCAATCCCGGTTATTGCTCCATTTGTTGTCCCCTTTTCCTGGACAGTAGCTCCTAGTAATACTTCATTTGTTGTGGCACTTGTAACCTTGCCGGAAACAGTAATTTTCTGTGCATATGCATTTGTAAAAAGCATTATGCAAAGCAGAACTAAAAACTCCCTGAGGAATTTTTGTCTGAAAAGCATGAAAAGTAATTTTCTCATAGTTTGAAAATTTAGGTTTAATTTGGGATATATTTAAAAACTTATAAATATTAAAATCTGTAAAAAGAAGAAGCTTTAGCTCAATAAAATTACAAATCAGATTCTATCAGCAGGTGAAAGAATTGTTCAATCAGGTAAGAAAAACTGGTAAATTATTATTCAAGACCGGACTATTTTTTTAAAGAAAATTATTTAGATCTCTTATTTATAAATAGTATCAGCCCATATCAGGGGTAATTGAGAATGCCGGAAGAATTTTTAGAAATTGAAAAAGTATCAGGAGAGGGATCCGGATTTAGAAAAGTATATTTAAAGATTTTTAAGACGAGTTAATAAATCTTTTAGATCAATTTCCTTGCTGGAATATTTTTTAATTAAATCACCATTTTTATTATAAAGTGCTAAAAACGGAAAATGTTCAATATTATAATAGGTTTTGAGAAAGAGAGAATTACCTTCTGTTCCGACATAAATGTTGGAATATTTTTTCAGGTTATTACGCTGCACAAACTGAGAGACAAGATCAACACCCAGATAGGTAATCATTGCAATAGATACATTTTTCAGATCTCCCATATGTGATAATATTTCCTTAGTCAGTTGCTGACAGTCATCACAATCAGGTGAAAAATAAATTATTATTATGGGCTTCTCAAAAGGTAGATTCTCTGCTTTAAAGATCTTATTATTAGGCTGAATCATCCGGAATGGAGGAACTTTCCCGGATTGCGCACTTACAGGATAACAAATCAGAAGTATAATACAAACCAGAACTGAGTATATAAGTTTCATCTTCATCCTTAAAAATAACCTTTCATAACACCTGCTCTGAATAAAACGTTATCAGCAAAACTAAATATTTATTTTTGATATACCTTTGCCTAATAACATTCATTTTTCCGCATATAAATCGATGGGGTAAATCTTAGACTTTGGTTTAGTATATTTTTTATTTTTTTGTCGGGATGCGTCAATGAAAATGGCAAGAAAACCGAGAAACAACTGGTTATTGGATTTTCTCAATGCACAATGGTAGATGAATGGCGGAAAATCATGGTCGAAGAGATGCAGAGGGAGATAAGCCTGTATCGTGATTTCAAAATAAATCTTATTATCAAGGATGCCAAAGATGATAATTACAGACAAATAAAAGACATTGATGAGTTAGTCAGGCAGAAGGTTGATTTGTTAATTGTTTCACCCAATGAAGCAGAACAGCTTACATCTGCTGTAGAGAAAGTATACAATAAGGGAATTCCCGTAATTGTCATTGACAGGCAAATCAATTCAAAAAAATATACAGCTTTTATAGGTGCAGACAATTTTGCTGTGGGTCGTGAAGCCGGTTATTTTTGTGCAGAACTTTTAAACAAGAAAGGGAGAATTCTTGAAATAACCGGATTAAAAGGCTCTACACCAGCTATTGAGCGCTCTTCAGGTTTTAATGAAATCATATCAAGCTATCCTGATATTAAGATGGTTAAAACAATAGAAGGAGGATGGCTGGAGGATAGAACTCTTAAACTTACAGACAGTTTGTTTTACACTTTCAATGATTTTGACCTGATTTTTGCACAAAATGATTTTATGGCGCGTGCGGCTTCATCATCTGCAAAAAAACACAAACTGAAACCATATATAATCGGTGTTGATGGATTAAATACTGAAAACGGGGGAATTTCTATGGTTCTTGGAGGATTAATTGATGGCACAATACTTTACCCTACAGGCGGGGATAAAGCAATACAGCTTGCAATAAACATTCTGACCGGAAAGCCCTATGAACAACAGAATAATCTGATTACATTCAGAATTGATAATACAAATGCCCGGACTATATGGTTACAAGGCGTGGAAATAAGATCTCAACAGTCTAAGATCGATAAGCTTCGCGGGCAAATGAATCATTTGTCATCCCTTCTGAAAAGAAGGGGTACTCTGTTAATTCTGACGACCTCCGTTATTATTCTCTTGATACTCGTTGTCTGTACTATTTATTTTTTATTCAGGCAAAAGAACATTCTTAATAAAGCACTTGCTGTCAAGAACAAAACCATTATCAGTCAGAATAAAATAATCTCAGATCAACGGGATGATTCGATTAATTTATTAATGTTAGCTGAAGAGGCAAAAGAAAATAAACTTCGCCTTTTCACAGATATCTCACATGAATTCAGAACTGCAGTCACTCTTATCGTCAATCCTCTGGATCTTTTGATAAAGTCAATCCATGATGAAAACCTTAAGAGTAACCTGATAAAAGTTCAGAAAAATGCAGCCCGGCTTACAAGATTGTCAGACAGTATCCTGAGATTCAGAAACATAGATGAAAACAAGTATCATCCTAACTATATCGGTTCAAATTTATCTAAGTTTATATCAGACACAATTGAACCATTCCAGGAAAAAGCAAAACAAAAAAACATTACTCTGGATATTGACATGCCTCAATACCTTTACGCTGAGTTTGATCCGAGTATACTTGAAAAAATGATGTATAATCTGTTATCCAATTCTATAAAATATAATACAAAAAACGGGACAGTTACCGTATCGTTAAAACAGGATAACTTAAAAGTATTAATCAGAATCAAGGATACAGGTATCGGAATACCCGCGAATGATCTCCCACACATATTTAATCGTTTTTACCGGGCCAGCAATTCCAAATACAATACTGAAAATGAAGGAGTCGGTGTCGGCCTGGCAATGACTAAGGAGTTTATTCAACTGCATGGCGGAACAATAACTGTTTCCAGTTTTGAAAACATGGGAACCACTTTTGATGTTACAATTCCCCAATTTAATTCAAAAATCAATGAACCCTTAGATCTACCGTCTGATTTTCCTTTAAATATAAAAATAGAGAATACTCTGACTCCGGATAAAGACAAAACAATTTTAGTTGTTGAAGATAATCCTGATCTGTTAGGAGTGATTGCCTGTTTAATTGGTAAATACTTTAATGTCATTACAGCATCTGATGGAAAAGAAGGACTTGAGATAACCAAGAAAAATTTACCTTCTCTGATTATAAGTGATATCATGATGCCTTTAATGGATGGCCTGCAAATGTGCAAACAGATAAAAAATAATCCTCTGACCTGCAATATCCCCGTTATCCTGCTTACTGCCCTGGATTCGCAGGAATACACAATTAAAGGTTTTGATATCGGGGCTGATGCGTATATTTCAAAACCCTTTAATGAACTTCTTCTGTTAACTCATATAAAAAACCTTATTGAAACCAGGGAAAAAATCAAGGAATCTTACTGCCCGTCTGTTTTTCTACAGGACCTGTTTAAAACAAGAGATACTGCCGAAAAGGATTTTACAAAAAAATGTCTGGAACTTATTTATGAGAACGCTGAATCTGAAAATTTCGGACTAGAAGATCTTGCAGAAAAAATGAATCTTTCAAGATCTTCACTTTACAGGAAAATAAAGGATATAACCAATCTTAGGCCTGTCGATTTTATTAAGAAGGCAAGATTAAACTATTCGGCAAAACTCCTCCTCACAAAAAATCTATCGGTTAATGAAATTGCCTGGCGTTCAGGGTTTTCAGATCCGAAATATTTTAGCAAATGCTTCCTGCAGGAATTTGGTTGTTATCCCAGAAAGTATGTTGAGAAATCTATAGAGATGGAAAATACCCAGATTAATTAAGTTAAATTTTCTTCATTACATAAACTATCCTGCATATAACGCGACGACTTCAAAATCCACTACACCAGGAATGATAAAATTCACGAAATTACCTTCCTGCTTAACAGGAATCTGTTTCTCTGCCCTGAGAAGTTCCCCTTTTACAATTTTAACACCTTCAGGGAATTCCATACTGATCTGTTGTTCACCTATTGGGTAAAATTGCCGGGTAGAAGCCTTGGTCATACTCGGATTATTATAATTTATTATGTGCAAAGCGTAACCGGCTTCAGTTTCCCATGCAAAAATTTCAATGTTACCTTCTCCTTTAACAGTTACAGGTGACTTGCCATTTATCATCCAGTCTATTGATTTTTGCAGTAATTTACTCAGGTCGGTGCTTCCCTCAATCCAGGCATTCCTGTCAATGTCAGTTGGAAGGTAAACCAGACGGCTCTGACCTTTTTCTCTGATTACTATTCCGGGTTCGCTACTGCGTTTCCCAGGATAGGACATCTCTTTTCTAGGATAAGGATAAACCATTTCAGGAATACCATTTGGATAAGGATTAATAACGGTCAGTAAATGTTCCCCGGGAGCTGCAAGCGGAATACGATATTCTCCCCCCGGTAACTGATCGGTATCACCAAATCCATTAACAATCTCATGTTTATGATCAAATGATAAATAGAATATTTGTCCGACAGGTCCTTTATAACCGGGTTTAAGAGCAACGTTGAAAATGTCGCCAAGGGCAAGTTCCTTGCGGCGGTCTCCCCATTCGTTATAAAGTCCTGTCTCAAATGTAGCCAGAAGTGAGCCACCTGAATTAACGTATTCATGCAGAACACGCACTTGCTCATCATCCATCAGTGCAGTATTTGGTAAAATAAGTGCAGAATATTTTTTCAGTGTCTCTTTTGTGAGATCGGTCTCATGTACAAAGTCGAACAGGAAGCGGCCTTCCAGTAATGCATAATAGATACCCTGAAGATAATCTGTCGGATTACCTCTTCCGACAGGTTGACCCTGAATAGTTCCGTATCCCGTTGGAATTCTTCCGGGAGCCTTATAATATTCATTAAGCCTTTGTGAGAAAACAACTCCAACCTTCGCTAAAGACCGTTTGTTCACAAAGTGCTTATCATTCTTTGCAAGCCAGTTATAGTATCTCCTGCCAATAGCCTGCCAACGACGGTCAGGCAGTTCTCCGCCCAGCCAGATCAGCCATGGGATCATCCCGCTTGAGATAGTTTGTGCAAGCCACAGTATTATTTCAGGTTCAGAATTGGTCGAATGGCGCCAGGGTCCTGTTTTTGTTCCTACAGCATTTGTAACGGGTTTGCCTTTCATAATAGAATAAGCTACCCTTCCCATTAATGAACAGTCCCACACCGGAGTGTTTCCTCCTCTTCCCTGGTGATCGGCATTAACCCACTCTGCAATATCTCCGATTTTTTTAAGGTTCTGAGTTGCCCCGATACTCCCTGCGATATTTATATTATAGACACAATCTTTTCTCTTTTCTTTGACTACCGAATTAAGAATTTTGCATATTTCAATTTTCCGGTTGAGAAATTTTTCATGGAGTTCTTTCCCTTTAAGAGGTCCCAGTTTCCTGCAGTTTTCACAATTGCAGAGATATGGTTGCCCTGCATCGGGCCAGCTGTTGGTAAAGATCCCGTCTACATCATACAGATCTATTACCTCACGTGCAATTTTTGGAATCTGTTCATGCCGGTAACTTGAGAACAGACATGTCCGATAGGCCCATGGTGTTTCAGGATTATAACGCGGGCTGCCGTCACTGTTTCGTTCAAACCAGTCCGGACGAGCCTTAAGAAGCTCTTCGTGACCCCAGTTGGTCTCAATGCGTGCGACAACATGGATTCCTTGTTTTTTACACGCTTTTGCATACTCTCCGAACAAATCACGGTCTCCCAGGAACTGACTTTTGTGATGGTTCGGCAACTTTGTTGGATACATTGCTATAAATCCACCGGCAGTAAGTACCAGTGCGTCGATTTTTAACTCTTTCCAGTATTTTACCCAGGCATCAACATCAAGAATCCTGGGATCGTACTCGTTGAGATTATGCTGAGCGCATCTGCGCATTTTATTATACCAGAGTTCTCCGGTCTGTGCTGATTCCTTAAATATAAACCCGGGATCCGCTGTAAGTACAATACCTGCTGCGGCTGTTGATGATAGAAATTCACGTCGAGTCTGTTTCATAACGAACTTTCTTTAGTCTTTGAAAACGATTAATATGTAGTTTAAATCTACTTATCCAATCGAATGAAAGACAGGTGATAAAATGATAATATTAGTAATTTGTGCTGATTATAATGACTCCAATTACCATAAATCAGGGGATTTTATCATCACTTCTCCTTTGTTGAAAATAACACGATTCCGAGATTGCCTGGATCAATTCTTTCGTAAAAAGTTTCCTTCCTTTATACTTATTCTGAATAGAATACCTTCAAAGAATTGAAAGATTCATCACATCAAAAATCTTAAACACCTGAAAATATTATTGTAAATGTTCTCTTTTATTTATTCCCGGATGTCCTGTAATATCCCAACTCCTGTTCTCTCTTAAGCCAGATTGACTGGAGCCGATAGGCTTCCATAGAGTTTATCCTTACTGATCCTCCCGTGGAGAATAGTTCCATTTTCATATTTGACGGATCAGGATAAAAAATATTTGAGAAAGTTACCTCTCCTTCATCTGCATACACCTCGATTGAACTGCGGTCAATTATAATTCTTAATTTGATTTTACTATCTGCAGGTAGTAACTTTGCCTGGTTCCCCATAATAGTTAACAGCTGTTCCTTAGCATTATAGGTAAGGCTTTCTCCTCTGATTTTGAATACGAATCCTGTGGCTTTAGCCAGGTCAATTTCAGCGATAATCTCTAAAACGTCTCCGTCAAGGTCCGCCAGAGGATTTTCGCCAGGATTTATAATTGTATTTTTCCAGAAATGTGACTCGTAACGGAGCTGTTTAATCCCGTCAACCGGATTACGGCATAGACGGACCTGACCGTTAATTGTTTTTAAGGTTAACTCTGAAGGAAACGATTGTTGCTTGCTCCATGTAAGTTCACGCTCAGGAATATTCCGGGGAGACATAAAAGCCATCTGGATAAACGGACCATCTCCCTCATAGGAATGTTTAAATGTCTGAGTTGCATAGATAAATCCGTAATCCACCTTTGTATTTGTCATTTCAGAGATGAACCCTGTTCCATTAAAATCTCCTATCCTGTATGCACCATCACCGTTAATAATGACCCATTTTTTATTATTTTCATCACCATCTACCGGGATCTCAATAAAATCAGGGCATTCATGAAAACCATCCAGCTTGCTCAGATAATCCCAGTGCAAAAGGTCGGCTGATTTATAAAACGTAAAGTATGGTGTCTCATATAATATCATCCGCCACGACTGATCGGGCTTATACCAGAATACGAATGCGTCACGATCAGCTCTTCCTCCCGGCATAGGTATAACCGGATTGGCTTTATGCCGTATCCAGGTCTTTCCTGCATCCCTGCTAAATTCGATACTTGTGCCCCGGACGTAATCAGTATAAAAAACCACCATTGTTTTTTCCACACCCGATTGCAGGCCAAGGGTATTATTCCAGTCAATTATACCGCTCCCGCTTCCCGGCCGGTTATCCAAAACAGTATTCAGGATCTGAGGTTTTTGTTCCCAGAAGATGCAATCATAGCTGGTTGCATGTCCCCAGCTCTTATTGTACTTCCTTCGCCTTGACCACTCATCATACATATAAAACATATGGTACTCTCCCTTGTACCAGATCAAACCTGTTGCATCCCCGATTTCACCTGTAATTGGTGTATAATGGACCTGAGGCCGGTATGTCTGGTTATAGTGCATATTATCAAAGACATCTGTATATGATATCCCGTTAGGGTCATCAGGAATTTTTTTTACAGGTTCCTGCGCTGAAAGCGATAATGTCATTGAAAAAATGATGATGAATTTCAGAAGGATCTTATGTCTCATAATTGCTATATCTTTTGTCTACTATGAAATTGCATGCACCCTATCGGTTATATATTGTAAACGATCCAGTTCAGCATCAGCTGTTACCATGTCACTTACACCAAGAACAAAATGGCTTTCATGACCGAAACGGTTTAAAATATCATCAATAAAACCCTTAAAATCATCCCAGCTACAACTGTTACGGCAGAGCAAGATAGCAGGAATTCCTCCCCAGATTGTAATCCTGTCTGAGAATGCGCTGTAAATCTCGTCAAAATTACTCTTTGTCATTGGTGCCGGGCATATTGAATCGGCAATATCAAATTCTGATTCCAGATAAAGTGGTAGTAACGATTGGTTCTCTCCATCAGTGTGAGTCATTAGATATTTGCCCTTTTGGTGGAGCGTCCTGGCATAATCCCTTAAAGATGGAAGAATATGCTCTTTAAAGAAAGGCGGATAAGTAATAGAATCATCATAATTTCCACCATGTATAATAACCTCGGCAGGAGAATTGGCCGCAATCACTTTAATTCTCTGGTAATAATCCTCCATCTGTTCAGCAAGCCGGAAGATTTTTTCAGGATTCTCCATCATTGCAAAGAAAAAATCCTCCATCGGCATCAGAGTCCGTAACACGTGATGGATCGGACATGCTCCGGCGCCTGCGAAGGCAACCGCTATTCCTTTGTCGCCAATCTGATCGCGAAGAGCAAGATAACCCTCCAGAGCCGGAACAACTTTGATATGGGAAAAAATGTATCCGACTACATCTATGTCTGACGCCTTCCGGATAGCGTGTCTGGTAATATATGAAGTTGAGACACCTGCCTGAAGCATTTCCTCAGTAAGAATAGTTGCTGTCCGGATAGAACCGACCGGAGTAAAATATTCAACTGTGGTTTCTGTTCCACTCACCGACACGCGCCTGTCTACCCCCTCAAGAATTGTATCATATGGTAAGGATTTGGATCTCAGTATGCCCAGCGGAAAGTCCAGGTTACCTCCTTCGATATCAAAGTCGGTCCAGTCAGGAATATTAGCATACCATCCGACTTTCAATTTCTCAATTACCTCCGGAAGTGTCAAGTCCTTAAACTCACTGGGTAGTGTATTCGAATGCTTCTTCCCCCGGTACCAAAACTCCATTCTGGGGACCCAGGCTACCCGATCAGGACGCACACCTGATAATGCACAAAGAATACGTTCCCGTTCTGTCATTTTTTATCCTTTATCAAGTTGCGATTCATAAGTAATAATCTGACTCTATGATATTTAATTCAATATTGTTTTTAGTCTGACAATTTTCCCTTCAAGGAGATCAATATTACCTTTTTCAGTAAAAAGGGTTATCCTGTTAAATCGTTCCTCTGAAGAAAAGGAATGAGTCATAACAAGTTTACCATCTTCAGCGAAACATTCAATTGCAGATATATCGATGATAAAACGAATACTCATTGTGGAATCAGAATGATCGCAGGGCATTTTGATAAGATCTTCAGATATTTGTGTTCCCGATGATAGCACTAATCCGGATTTGTCAATATAATAATATCCAAACCGATCATACCCAAAGGTCAAATCCTTTCCCCTTTTGTTCCAGAACTTCACCCCAAAATGTATCGGGAAACTCCCTTTTTGAATATTGCTGGTGTTGAATTTCAGTATGAGTTCAACAGGTACTTTCAAATTTGAAATTAATTCCAGATCATCCACTTTATAAGAGACTTTGAGCAGCCCAAGCTGAGTTTCTTTACCGTAAATCTCTTTCAGTTCCGTTAAAGGAGACATTGAAATAAACCATTCGCCATTCATGTTTCCTAAACTGAGTTCCCGCGGTAGTGTTATAATTCCCGAGCCATTATTACCTGCTTTTTTAAATTGTCCGTCAATATTATCATTTTTAACCCATCCGATATTTATCCTCCGGTCATCCTTTCCAATTGATATCAAACTCCCGTAAATATTCTGCCCATAATCCAACCAATGCAGCAGAGAAGACTGATTTATAAAATTATGTCCATCGAAATAACCAATGAAATATACAGTACCTCCTGAACTCTTTTCATTCCCGGTGTTTTTTATATCTGCAGTTAAAACCCAATGAAACTCATCACTTAATGGAAACAGGGTACTCCGGACCCACTCAATCTCTTCCGGGAAAAAATCTGAGCCAATCAGACTTTCAAAATTCCAGAGACGCAAATCAGGTGAAGAGTAGAATTGAACATGATTGCTTAATGCAATGCTCATTATCCATTTTTTTGTAGTTTCATGCCAGACTATTCCAACATTCTGAGGGTTTTTTATAAATGATTCCGGGAAACTTATTTTATCTGTCGTCACCTTCCAGGAATCACCGCCATCAGTGCTGTACGCCAGAACAGGAAGAACTTTCTTAATGTCCTCTGAAGTACTGTCTGTAATTTCAGTTCGGGTAAGCACAGCAATTAAAGGAGGATTTTTATCAGTTCCATATCCGGTTATATTATTCGAGTCGAATACTATTCCACCTTTAAGAATAGAATTATTATATTCCGTGAAAACGGATTTGGAGCTTTCGGTCCAGTTTATCAAATCATTACTAATTGAATGACCAATAGAATTAGTTTTATGGAATTTAGATTCTTCTGAAGTAATATAGAAAAGATGATAATAACCATCGTAATTAAGAAGTCCGACAGGTTCTGTCACGTGGGAGGTTGTCAAGTTAAAATGTAAAGGTTTGCTTCCTTTTGAAGAGCTTATTATATTGCCGGAATCCGAACATCTGATTAACAGATTTACCGATAAGGAAAGTATTAAGAATCGTTTCATGTAATCAGCTGTTTGAGATTATTTATTCATTCTTTATCAGGATAATAATTACAAACCCTGCAGTATTGCAAATCCTTAAAAATTATTCAGTACTTGATTTTTAAATCTTTCTGAATCTGTTCCAATGATTTTCCTTTTGTTTCTGGCATAAGTTTCCAGGCAAATAATAATTGAAAGAACATCATAACAGCAAAAAACATGAATGCATTTCCAGGACCAATAACGGAGCTATTTACAGCCGCCGGGAATGTCCAGGAAATAATTACTGCAAATGACCAGTGTGTAAAACTTCCAAGCGATTGCCCCTTTGAACGGATTGAATTTGGAAATATTTCAGAAATAAATACCCATATAACAACTCCATCTGATAACCCAAAAAAGATCATATAACCGAGAAGAAAGAATAATACAGCTGATCCGCCAAAATGGTGCCCATAAAATGACCAGGCGATCAGGCTCAAAAAGAGCATCAATCCAAAGGATCCAAAGATCAACAAGGTACGTCGCCCAAACCTATCAATAACTGTCATTGCAATTATTATAACTATGACCTTGGTAAGTCCGATAAATATAGGAAGGAATAAGGAAATCTCAGTACTCACTCCGGTCATTTCGAAAATGCGCGGAGCATAATAATTGATTGCATTGGTACCTGTCAGCTGGTTGAACGCACCCATTAAAACAGCATATAATATCGGCCGGAAATATTTCCTGCTGAATAATTTTTCCACCGAAGATGAAGCTGAGATACTTAGAGATTGAACAATGTCGTCGATCTCCCCGTCAATATCAGTTCTGTTGCAAAGCGAAAGAACATTTCTTGCTTCATTTGTGCGATTATGTTTTACAAGCCAACGCGGACTCTCAGGGATAATCAGAATCAATCCGAAGAAAATAAATGAAGGAACAGCAACAATCCCCAGCATCCAACGCCATCCCTCAGCACCTAAACCTGAAAACAGGTAATTTGAGCTATATGCTACCAGGAGACCTGTTGTAACATTAAACTGAAAAAATGCAACCAGTCTTCCCCTTATCTTTGGAGGTGCGATTTCGGCAATATACATTGGTCCGAGTACCGATGAAGCGCCAATTGCCAAACCTCCAATGAACCGGCAGAGTATAAGGATATACCAATTGGGTGCCAGGGCACTAAATATCGAGGTCATGCCGAACAGAAGGGAAATTGCTACCAGTACATTTTTTCGGCCAAAGCGTTCGGAAGGTATACCTGCAGAAAATGCACCGACAACAGATCCGATGAGACAACTGGCGACTGTAAAACCATGCCAAAAGTCAGTCAGATTATATAATAGCTGGATGGCTTTTTCAGCCCCTGAAATTACTGCTGTATCTAATCCAAAAAGCAGCCCTCCGAATGCAACAATCACGGAGTAACAAATGACTCTGAGATTTTTCCTCATTTATGCTAAATAATATTTAGTTCAGATCCAACACTTAAAAAATAAAACTTTTCTTATTGTAGGAATCAACAATTTGACCATACAATTCACATGACTCATCTATGGAAGAATAAATCTTAATTGCTTTCTCAATACCCTTTTGCCTGACTGTATCTAAAACTTCCCGGGTCCCTTCATCACTGGAACCATCATAATAATAAGCAGCGGCAATAGCTTTTGCATATGCATATGGCATTCTGCCATGCTTAAGACACAATAATGCAGGACCGATAAGTCTTTCCTCTTTACCTAATTTTCGTCTGGAATCATTGGCATTTCTTTCAATCTGGTCATTCAGAGCAGGATCTGTATATTTTTTCATTGCCAGCGCCATAAACTCGCGGTGCTCTTTTTCATCAAAACCAAATTCATTTATCAGGCCAAAAGCCGATTCTTCCTGAATTTCTCTGAAATATTCCGGAAATGCAAGTGCTGATTTATGCAGGATTGTATATCCGTTTGCCCATCCGACATAAGCAATTGGTCCGTTTGTTCCATTGAATGTATATATTTTCCTTATCAGTTCATTCGAAAAATTGGTCCTGGGACTAAAACCTTTCACATCCGGGATTTCGCCAACAAATGCATCTTTATCCATAGGCAAAGTCCACCAATCCTGCATACGTAATGCCAGTGGCTCTTTGATAATCACTTCTTTATTAGCTGACATACCAGTTCTTAAAACCTGCGTTTCTATTAACCCCAGGTCAGAATTTACAAATTTTTCAAATTCCGGATCAGCATTTTGCAATAGCACTTTTTTTATCTTGTTCGCAGGATTGGTCGCATTTTCACAAATTATCCAGTTCAGTGTTTTGGTTCTTCCATAATCGATTAATATATCCCTTATGTATTTCGCAACCTTTTCAATATTGGCTGCACCAACACTGGATGCCATAATATCAACATTATTAACAATATCAGTTATTTCTTTAACATCTTCTAATGCAAAAGCTTTTTCAATACTTATATATTCTGTCAAATCTCCTCCCTCCTTGGCAATATCCAAACGATATTTCTTTTCCTTGTTTAAAAGTCCCACAACTTCCCTGGATGTATCCAGGAACCAAAGTTTGTACCCACTATGATAGAACAAGTGTGCAATAAACCCACGGCCTATTTTACCAGCACCAATAATTAAAACATTTTTCTCCATTATTCCTATTATTATAAATTCTGGTATTTTATAAACTTTCTATATTTTGATTCGTATATTTTCACCAGAGTCTGGTCAGGCTCAATGGAGGTGAAGTTTATAACGGGTTTTGCAACAGGATTTGCTCTCATCTCCAAGATATAGTCTATTATACCTGCCATAGAAAGTTCTTTTTCATCCGCAACCGAAACAACTTTGTTTAATACACTTGCCCTGATAGAATTCCAAAGTGCGTTTTTTGAAGAACCACCTCCTATTTTTATGAGATCGACCAGGTTAATTCCAAGCTCATCAAAACATTGCTTTCTGGCAAATGCAATAGATTCGAGAATAGCCCTGAACAAATGCATTTCAGTATGGCTTGAATTAAGTTCATGAATAGAAGCCGTCAGCTTGCTGTTCCACAACGGCGCCCTTTCTCCCTGCAGATACGGCAGAATAATTGGTGTATTCTCCGGTTCAATTGCTGCTGCCTTGCTGGTTAAGTCAACCAGTAGTTCGGAAGTTACATTTTTATTTAAAATGTTAGTTAAAAACCAGTTAACAATATTTCCACCTGTGTTTGTACTCCCATAGTTTACATATCCCTGGTTGAAAGATATACTTAAGAAGTGATCGACAGCTACAGGTATTTTATCAAAGTATACTCCTGCCTGTTCAGACGTGTTGGCCAACATAAATCCCTCGCTGTCCTTCAACCTTAATCCATATAATGCTGAATATAAATCTGCCATTGCAGGGAAGACATAGCTTTCTTCGGGAAAATCAAATAATCTTTTTACAGGCTCAAGAATTGGCAGAGCATTATAATTAATTGAAGGTAATAAGGATTCATCCAGATTTAAGTGAGTCAAAATTTCCTTCGCATACACTCTTTTGTTAAGATCCACCATACTTATCTGAGAACTGAAATGAGTCTGATAGCTGCCACAGAGTTCATAATATATGGTATCACCGACCTGTAGAAAAATTCTATCATTTGAGAATCCTGATTTCTTCTTGTGTAACAATTTGGTTAACAACCAGTTTGTTCCTGTAGGAAGGAAAGTGCCGATAATTTCTCTGCTTTTCCCATTACCCATTATTGCATTATATTCATCCAGACTATCGTAACTTGTAGTGTCTAACCATGTTGGGAAAGGTTTTTCAGGTGGGATGCCTTTTGTCTTATCCCATTCGATCAGGCTTGAAACATGACCACAAATCCCTATGAAGAGTGCAGTTACAGAATTTCTTTTTAAAAAACCCCCTAATTCTCCAAATAAATGAAAAGATTTTTCGCGAAGAACCTTATACTCAGCTTGCACTTCTCCGGATCTTCCATAAATTAATTCATTCTGAAGATTACTTAACTGAATTATCCTGTCGGATACATTAGGACAGTATACTCCCAACTTGATCTGTGAAGTCCCAATATCGAGAGCAACGTAGGCAATATTCTTTTCGCCCTTATCCATTAATGTTTCGGTATATGATTTGTTCTTTGATAAGTTCAAAAAGTTTTTCTGCTTCCGATAATTCACAGATATTTTTTAGAACATAATCAGCTCCCTTTTCACGGATTACATCAGATACTTTAAAACCTTTGTCCGCATCAAAATATTCAAAGCAGGCAAATATTCCTTCTAATAAGCCTTCAGGATAAATTCCATGTTTCAAAGCAAGCAATGCAGGTCCAATAAGTCTGTCATCTCTGCCAAGTTTTCTTGCAGGATCAGCACCGTTACGCTCAATCGGATCAGGTATACTTTTATCAGCGAATTTTGCAAAGGCTGAATGAATCCATTCTCCCTGTTCTTCTATGTTAAAACCAAATTCAGCGACCTGAGCCAGGGAAGTTTCTTCAGCAGCTTTTCTGGCAATTTCAAGGATTTCTGCATCATTACCAGCCTCATATAATTGAGAATATCCCTTTTTTGCTCCCAGATAAGTAATTACTGCATTGATGCAATTATATGTGTATATCTTTCGTCTTAGCTGATTACCAAAATTTTTCATTGGTTTTAGTCCATAAACATGAGGTTCTCCTTTAATAGTATCACCGTCACAAGGCAACTCAAAAAAGTTTTGTGCCCTTATAGTTAAAGGAGATTGATCAGTACCTGCATTAAGGCAGGTTCTCAAGATCATCGACTCGCAAAATCCGACTTTTTCCGAAATCCAGCCTTCAATTCTATTACTTAAACTTTTCAAAACCTTTTTTTTCAGAACTTCAGCTGCATCTGTTAAGTTTTCACATGTAATAATATTAAGGATCTGTGAAGGATTTTCCTTTGATCGCTGCTCAAGTGCCAGGGCAAAATGTATTGCAAGTTCTTCAAGATTATTCCCGAAAACAGAAGTAAAAACAAGAGAGGTTGTGACAAATTCATTATGCCATAAAACATCATCAATATGATATACACCTGCAGTTTTAACAGTACAACTCATTTCCCTGTTACCCAATACCTGAATGTCATATTGACCCGCTTTATTGAGATCATTAACTAACTGTATGTTTTTATCAATCAATATTATATTATATCCTCCGAGAAATGCAAGCTGGGCAGCAAACCCCCTTCCTGTTTTTCCGGCTCCAAACACCAGTGCAGTTTTATTCATATTGTTTCTGTAGTTTTGTGATGATTTTAAATTTTATTAACCAAAACTGCTTTAACTGCTTCTCTGGTTTCAAGCTTATTATAAGCTATTTGCCATTCATCCAAAGGATATATATGAGTGATTACCTTTTTAACCTTATCTTCATTCCGTTCCAGAATTCCTAATGTCTTTACCCATGAATCATGAGAAGATGTTGCTGAAAAAACCATTTCTATGACACCAAGAACAGCCTGATTAAAGGTAATCGGGATCAGAGCCTCATTTGCTAAACCAAGAGCAATAAACTTGCCTCCTTTTCTTAAGATTTTTATTCCCTGATTTATTGCATCAGGATTTCCCGAACAATCAATAACACAATCTGCCCCCCAACCATCATTCATTTGTTTAACTTCTTCATAAATATCATTTTCCGGTAAAAGAATCCGGGTTGCACCCAGTTCTTCTGCCAACTTATATCGCATATTGTTTTTTCTGGCAGAAGCAACGCAAACGATGTTTTTGACACCAAAATCGATTAAACTTATTAAAGTAAATAATCCGATAGAGCCCATACCATAAATTACCGTAAAATCATCCTTTTGAATTCTGCCACGTTCAAGACAACCATAAACACAAATCGCGAAAGGTTCCGACACAGAAGCTACGATACTTGAAAGACTATCGGGTATTTTATGAATACAATACTCAGGCTGAACAGTATATTCGGTGTAAACGCCCTGGGATAACCAACCCGGTGAGGTCTTCTCGGGGCATAGTTCATAATGTCCCGAAAGGCAAAGTTTACATTTAAAACAAGCCCCTTTAGCATTTTCGGAAACAACTCTGTCACCCGGGACCACTTTTCTCACATCTTTTCCTACTTCAACAACAGTACCGCAATATTCATGACCAACTATGTTCCCATTGGGCATATACATGGCTCCATGAAGTGCATGGATATCAGAAGTACACACTCCTATGGCGTCTATTTGTATCTTGACATCATTGTCTTTTATTATGCTTGGTACAGGTTCATCGACCATTTTAAAATAGATCTTGTTGTCGAAATACTTTTTAACAGCTTTCATATTCTTACGAGTTTTATGAATTCAATTTATAAACAATACCGTTTTATTAATTTACAAAGTCTTTTATTCCTTAATAATTATTCATCAGCTGTCCTGTGGAGATCTCCTATTTTAAGACTGCCAATAAACCAATGATAAATTTTTACTTAAACGTTTATACTCATTCATTTAAAATTACCATATTGTTCCCATTTTCCATGTATCAACTTTGAGAACGTTAGCTTTTCCACCGAGAGCAAAAAGCTTGATCCGGTACCCTTTAGTACTTAAAGGTTTAAGTTGTTCTGTCAGAACGACCTTTTTGTTCGCATAAATCTCAACCGTTTTGCCATCGATATACAATCTTAAATCCAAATTATCCTGACGATTTAATTCCATAGGTACAGAAATCTGGTTATAACGCAACGTTTTTGTTTCGACGTCATAATAAACTCTGGCATTTTCCAGGACATCCAGAAATTCAATACCAAAAGTTTTTGATGTGCCAGGATTTATGACAGCGTGAATTTCCATCTGGATCCCCTGAATACCTTCAAGTATTTTTGAACTGTCAGCAACCAGAGGGATATCAGAAAATTCTTTGAGATCGCTCCGGAGGAGGTTAATTTCTTCAGCCGGTTCAAAATTCAGCAGCCCGTCAGAGTTCAAAGTCAGCACCCTCGGTAAAGTCTGCATACCAGACCATCCTGCTTCAATAAGGGCCTCCCGGTCAATATCAACTTTCCCCCATCCCCCAACCCATCCAAACATGATCCGGCGACCCTTGTCATCAAGAAGAAAAAGGGGCACGTATATACCACCATCCTTAACAGAAGGTGCCTGCCCATAGTCGAGCCTGCCTCTCTTTTCAGCAATGAACCGTTGATTTTCATATCTCCCTACAAGATAGGTGGACTTATCTGACAATACCAAAACATATTTATTATCCAAAGGAAAGAAAGCAGGACATTCACAAAAAGCAGCGTCTCCAAGGAAGTCAAATTTCGAACTATCAGCACGATAGATTGGATGCTGATATTCCCAGGTTATCAGATCTGATGATTTATAAAGAGGAAGCACCGGTCCTTTACCTCCTTCCAGCCCTGAACCTATTATCATATACCATGTATTCCCTTCTTTCCATACCCAGGGATCGCGCATTGCACCTGAGATCGCTAATCCGGGAGGTGGTCCTTTTACAACAGGATTGTTTGAATATTTGGTGAAAGTTGTAAGATCATTGTCGGTACTGGTTGCGTTATAAATATCGATATTATTTATGGTATATATTGCTGTGCCGACTCCATTATTATCTACCACGACCCCTGAGAATATGTGCGGATCATTAGGCCTACCATGGGTTGAAGGTCTCATTGCAATAGGCATATGCTTCCAGTGCACCAGATCAGTACTAAGTGCATGTCCCCAGTTCCTGTTTGGTCTTTGTCCGGGCGCCAGACCGGCGCGACCGTATGGGTTATTCCGAACGAAAGAAAACTGATAAAAAAGATGATAAGTTCCTTTGAAATAAACCGGATGTGGATCGTTCATCCAGCCATAAGGTGGAGCAATATGATACTTCGGGTAATACGGATCAGTAACTGTCCACCTGGTAATTGTATCATTTGTTATACTCTTAGTAACTTCCTTCTTTTGTGACTGAGTACAACCTGAGATTAAGATTATAATCAGACACAAAGTAACGGTTGTCATCACTCCCTTTTTCATTTGAAAAATATTAAGATTAAATAATTCTAATTGTTTTTGTTTAACAAGTTAATTCAATTGTATAAATAATAATAAAAATGTGATTCGTTAATTTCCCCAGATTGTTCCCATCTTCCAGATATCAATTTTGCGTACAACAGCTTGTCCATCAGCAGAAAACAGCTTAATCCTGAATCCTTCAGGAGTTGAAGGCTGAATAGCATTAGTGATGCAAACTTTTTTGTTGGCATATACTTCAATAGTCTCCCCATCAATAAATACCCTTAAGTTAAGATTGCCTCCTTTCAGATCAAGAGGTGCAGATATGTCGTTAAATTGGAGAGTTTTTGTAGCAACATCGTAAACCAGTTTTGCAGTGGACTCACCGTCCAGAAACTCCATGCCAAAATTTTTAGCCTTGCCTGGTTCAAATGTTGCGCTAATTTCAAATTGCATCCCTTTTATATTGTCAAGTATTTTAAATTCACTTCCTGATATACGAATGTCAGAAAAGCTTTTTTGGTCACTCCGGAGAGCCTTTAATTCTTCAGCCGGCTCATAATTCAGTGAGCCATCAGGACTCATAGTCAGCACACGGGGTAATGTCTGACTGCCTGCCCAACCCGCTTTCACCCAGCTTTGATTATTACGTCCATCTCTTATCCAGCCCAACATTAGTTTACGACCTTTCCCATCCATCATAAATTGCGGAACGTAAATCTTTCCGTAGTCCAATCTGTTCCGATATTCAGGAACAAAGCGGTAATTTTCATATCTGCCAACAAGATAGGTGGCCTTATCTGACAAAATCAATACATATTTATTTCCTAACCTGAAGAAACTGGGACATTCACAAAAACCAGCATCCCCCGGAAAGTTGAATTTCGAACTGTCAGCCCGATAAAATGGATGCTGGTAATCCCAATGTATCAGGTCAGATGATTTATAAAGAGGAATCACAGCTCCTTTTCCTCCTGCAAGCCCTGAACCAATAATCATGTACCATGAGTTTCCCTCTTTCCAAACCCAGGGATCCCGCATTTGGCCAACTGTCTCCAGTCCGGTAGGTACGTCATTTACAACAGGATTATCCGGATACTTTGTGAAAGTTGCCAGATCATTATCTTTGCTGTTAGCAATATAAATCTGCTTATTATCTATTGTATATATTGCAGTGCCTGTTCCATTATTATCAACAACGCATCCTGAGAATATATGCGGATCGTTTGCCCTCCCGTGAGTTTCAGGTTTCATGACAACCGGCATATGCCTCCAGTGAACAAGATCAGTACTCATAATATGCCCCCAGTTTCTCATCGGTCTTTGTCCTGGTAATAAACCTGTCCTTCCGTATGGATTATCCCGAACATAAGAAAACTGATAAAAAAGATGGTAAGCACCTTTAAAATATACCGGGTGAGGATCGTTCATCCAACCAAATGGTGCTGCTAAATGATATTTTGGGTAAAAGGGATCTGTCACATCCCAACTGGTGACCGTACCAATACCAGTGCTACTTGAAGCTTTTTTCTCCTGTGCTTTGATTATAGCAGAAAATCCGCAAATAATCAGACACAAAGTGACGGATTTTAATATTCCTGTTTTCATCATAATATAATTTTGATTTTAACGGTATGATGGAACCGCACATGATTGAAAAATATATTTTTATCTTTTTTGTGATTGAGGTCAATCATGTGGGTTTCATTTGAAAAATATAAAAAGAGTTAATTGTTTATCTGATCCACTAACATACTAATCTCAATTTTGATTTGTTTTTGATGAACCTGCAAGTCTGGTTGTGAATAGAATTAATCAAATTGATCTCAACAATACTTTTAGAAATTAAGATTCGTTACGAAAGAATACTATAAGTTTTTCTGTAAAGAAATATACATTATTCGGAATCAAAAACCGGCATCATATTTTACAAATACAAATTATGACGCCGGTACAACCACATTAATAATATTCCCTTAATAACCTATGTTCTGCTTTAATAAACCATTAGTTAAAGTAATCTCATTTTGAGGAATTGGAAGATATTCGTCTCTGCCTGCTACAAAAGTTGCGGATGCAATATTGACATACTTTGATTTTTCTTGTGCAAAGTAAGTATTGGTAAAATTAGCCGCAACGCCCCAGCGCACTAGGTCGAAGAAATGACAATCTTCTAATGCGAATTCCAATCTTCTCTCAAACCGTAAGGCTTTTCTGGCATAATCTTGTGTCCAGGTGCAGTTTACACCATCTATATAAGGATTGCATCTATAATTTGAAACTAATGAGCCATTGGAGTATTTCAACATACCAGTGCTGTTTGAAGCCCTGGTTCTTATCTGATTTATGAGAGGCAAAGCCAGATTTTGCTGGCCCAACTCAATGTAGGCTTCAGCAAGCCAAAGTAAAACATCGTCATAACGAAGTATGGTAACGTTTGTCGAACTTCCGAAATATGCTCCATACTTTTTAAAACAGGTACAGGTGTATTGTGCATTATTTTTCATCCCGGTATACTGCCCATATATTTCGGGTACACGTTGCCAGGTTCTCAGAGAAATAAAAGTTGGTAAATATTTATAAGGATGTGTGGGAATACCAACCGTATGATCAAGACGTGGATCAACACCGTTCGTCCTAAAACCTAGAGAATCTTTCATGTCTGAGCTATTCCACGTGTCAATCAGAGGAATGCCGGCAGGATCAGTTTTAAAAGCATTTACCAGATTTTGTGATGGTGCATGAAATGAACAGCAACCATATGGAGGAGCCATATTGTAGGTTCCACTGTGAGCCTTGTCGATCCTGCCATCGGTGGTACCATCATTTATAGAGTACTGAATCTGAAATAATGCCTCTTTGTTATTTTCAGAATAAGGATACAGAAAATTATAACCAAAATCAGGCATTAAGCTATATATACCAGAATTAATTACATTATTGCATAATTCAACAACCTTATTAAGCCTCGTTGCATTAATACCGGTGACCTGATTACTTTCGTTCTGCTCATAAGCAGCATAAAGGTTTACTTTGGCAAGATAAGCCCAGGCTGCGCCTTTTGTGGCCCTGCCTACCTGTGCTTGAGTTGAGGGCAAATTATCCACTGCATATTGAAAATCAGCAGCAATTGAATCCCATAACTGAACATTTGTAAGCGTTGAATTGTCAACAAGAGCCGGGTCTTTAACGGTTTCGCTTATGTAGGGTACATTCTTAAACATTTCTTTTAAAATGAAATGAAGATGTCCTCTTAGAAAGCGCATTTCACCAATGCGTTGAGTTTTATTTGGGAAATTAGTCTCAGAAAGATTTTTCAACTTTTTTATTGCAATATTGGCCCTTCCAATCCCTTCATAGATTGCAATCCAGGTATTATCTATTTGAACAATATCTGTTGTTACCAGGTTGAATTTCTCAAACTTATCATACCATGGCGAATCACTTACACTACCACCACCTTTATAAGCATCACCACCTCGGAGACTGGCCCATGCCCACATCCCGGTAAACTGTACATGCCTGTCGTCATTGCCAATTGAAGCATATGCTGCAGTGCATAACTGATCGACTGCGACAGGGGTATTAAGCTGGTCGTCGCTAACTATCCCTTTTGGTGTATAATCAAGGAACTTTTTACAGGAAATAGACAATGTCAGAGCTATTATAAGTATGAATGAAATATTTTTTTTCATAATTTTTACTTTTTATGGGTTAAAATGTTACGTTTAATCCTATGGAAATATTCACAGGTCTCGGATAAGCGCTACCCGGATCTTCAGGATCCATTGCATGATATGCATCTTTGCCTTTTTTCTTGAATATCATAATACAATTTTCAGCTAATGCGTAAACTCTTATCTGCTCTATGTTTATTTTTTTAAGCAATGCTTGTGGTAGGGTATATCCTAATTCTGCGGTGCGCAATTTGAAATAATCACCACTTTCCACAAAATAACTGGAAAACCTGGAAATTTCACTATTCGCATCGATCAGAGATAACATAGGTATTGTTGAGCTTGTATTCTGAGGCGTCCATGCGTCCAGGACACGCGTACCCATATTCATTCCACTGACAATAAAATCGGTTGAACTTTTAATGCTGTTATTAACTTTTTTGCCATAAATACCCTGACCAAACAATGATAGATCGAAGTTTTTGTAAGAAAGTTGAACATTTATACCATATTCAGCTTTAGGCAATTGATTCCCCAGCCAATCCTGATCAAGTTGATCAATTTTTCCGTCATTATTTAAATCTGCAAATCTGAGTCTTCCGATACCTTTTCCTGGCTGTGTTGCTGCTGCGTCGACCTCTGCCTGGGTTTGGAAGATACCCTGTATAACATATCCGAACAACTCAGTGGGCGAGTGGCCCAGTATGGTTTTTTCTGTGTTTCCAGGATATGCTCTAACAACAGATGCTGGTAATTTCGTCACTTTATTATTAAATGATCCGATATTTATGCCGACATTAAAAGTCAGATCCCCCACATGGTCACGGTAACCTGTTGTAATCTCAAATCCCTTGTTTTCTACTGTAGCACCATTTTGCCATTGACTTCCTCCCTCTCCAAGTGTTGCTACATAAGGGGGTTTAATCAGAATATCTGAGGTTGTACGAGAAAAATAATCAAATGAACCATATACCTTTTCTTTCATTAATCCGAAATCAAGACCAGTATTGATTTCCTGAGTGGTTTCCCACCTTAAGTTTGTGTTTGCCAGTTGAACCCGTGCATAACCGGAGAGCAGTGTGCCACCGTTTGCACCTGTAATATCGTATGCAGTGCCGTCAGTTCTTGTTGAATTTGTTGGACTATTAATACCATAGTTTGTTGCATATTCTCCAAATCTGGAATCATCTCCTATTTCCTGGTTACCGACTCTGCCCCATCCACCTCTAATCTTGAGATTTGAAATAAATGATACATCCTTTAAAAATGATTCGTTGTTCAATCTCCATCCTGCAGAAACTGAAGGAAATGTACCGTACTGGTTTTCAATACCGAATCTTGAGGAACCATCGCGACGAACAGTTACAGCTAACAAATATTTGTCTGCATAGTTGTAATTCAGCTTACCAAAATAAGAAAGTAACTGATTTCCGGTTTCGGTTCCTGCAGTAGTTTGATTACCCGTACCGGCACTAAGCTGGTAATAATTCAGATCTTCAAGAGCATATCCTTCTTTGTAACCTTGTAAGGTTATATAATCGTTTTTAATTGCCTCCATCCCCAAAAGAAAACTTACACTGTGCTTGCCAAACGTTAAATCATAATTTGCAGTATTTGACCATGTCCAGTTGATGCGATGATTCTGATCAATCCGCAAATAGTTTATAGTACGCCCAATGAAACCATTCTGAAATGCAGGGAACATTGCAAAGTTATATCCACCTATATAATCCAGTCCAAAGCTTGATCGGATGAGCAAATTTTTTATAGGCCTTATTTCTGCGTATGCATTGCCGAAGACATTATAAGCATGATTAAAATTGCTTTTATACAAATCTAACATCATAAGTGGATTGTTCCGGTCAGAAAATCCCGCACCGATGGGGCCAGCATAGGTTCCATCAGTTTTGTATACAGGCAAGATAGGCTGTTCAAATCTTGCCAGGTTAATCATATCTGAGCCTCCAAGGTCTGTGGGCATCGGCATATCACGATCCAGGGATAATTGAACATTTTCACCAATTTTCACCTTATTTTGAAAAAGATCAAATGAAGTATTAATTCGACCGGCATATCTATGATATTGCGATTCCCTTATAATTCCTTGATTATTAATATAATTGAAACCAATTAGCATAGAGGATTTATCAGTTCCATTAGATATGCTGATATCAGTATTTGAAATAGATCCATTGTGAAATACAACATCCTGCCAATCAGTATTTGCAGATGGTGTAAGGCTGGCAGGATCACCACCAATCCATGGCACAGGATTTACTTTGTCAAGAACTGCTACCCCGTTGGCGTCAGTATGCCAATCATAAGTATAAAGAGCCTGATGTGCCGTAACAGGTGTTTTATCATTAATACTTGCCTGCCAAAGTACTTGTCCCCGTTGAATAGTATTCAATACCGGAAGTTTTTCTGTAAATAACTCCCGGGTAAATGAGGTATTCAACTTAACCTGCATTTTTGAGGCTCCCTTTTTGGTTGTAACAATCACTACACCATTCGATGCCCTCGAGCCATAGATTGAGGCAGCAGTGGCGTCTTTTAAAACCTGGATTGATTCGATCATACCAGGTTCTATGTTCCTGAATTGTTGCTGGTTCATTGTAGGTATACCATCAATAATAAAAAGCGGGTTGGTATTACCCAAAGTATTCAACCCGCGGATCAGAAATCTTGATTGCCCCCCGTTAGGATTGCCGTTCATCTCAATGTAAACGCCGGGAATACGTCCCTGTAAAGCAGTAATTGTATTGGACGAAGGAATATTGTTAATAGATGAAGTATTTACAATTGCTACGGCACCGGTTAAATCCACTTTTCTTTGGGTGGAATATCCAGTCACCACTACCTGCTCCAGAAGTTCGACTTCATCTTCCATTTTTACATTGATGGAAGCATTTCCCGTCACTTGTACTTCCTGGGTTTTCATACCAATAAATGAAAATACCAGTGTTGAACCAATGGGCACTGAAATAGTGAATTCACCTTTTTCATCGGTGAGAGTACCAAGGGTTGTACCCTTCTGTACTACGTTTACACCAGGAACAGCTTCCTGTGTGGTAGAGCTAATCACTTTACCTTTAAGTTGCAGATTTTGTGACTGCGCAGGAAAGGGTAACAAAAGATTAATAAATAATCCAAAAAACACCGACATGATAATCTTTTGGTGTTGTTTGATAGTTTTTTTCATAAGCATAGGTTTTAAAGAAATTTAATAAATTGTAGTAAGCATTTTTTGACTCTTAAGAAAAAAATTAGGAATAATTTTATAAGTTTCAGATATAATAGCAATTAGAAATATCAATAAATATGTTTACATCTTTTTTGCATTTTAATATATTTCTTTACTAATGTATATTGATTTTTTTTATAATGCAATTTTTTTATATATTATTTCTTCTTGTTGAAATATATCACTAAGAGATAGTTTTTAATAGATAGCAAAAACAATAATTAATTATAAAAACATCATGTTTTGTTAATAACATAAAGTGCTATTATTAAATAATATACAGTTCATACATAGAATATCATTAAAAGTGATGATACCTTAATATTATAAGTACCAATTTTCATTGAATCAAATTGCTTATTAAATATTTTAGTTATCAGATCTAATATTTTTTAGTTACATTTGAATAAGTTTTAAATATTTTAATCGAATTTGGTTTAAATAATATGACATGTTTCAAATGGGCTATAAAAAGCAAAGAATGATCAATAAACTATAGATCAAATGTTTTTTATTTACATTTGACCTTATTTTTTTACATTAATAATTTAAAATAATAGAAAATATTTATGTCAAAAAAAAATGAAATCTCCGACCTGACTGACCAGTTTCGGTTGGAAATAAAAAATGGAGAATTACCTTATGGCATAATGCTGCCTCCCGAAAAGGAATTAGCAATAAAATTCAATGTATCCAGACCTACTATTTCAAAAGTTTATGATACTCTGCAGTCAGAAGGACTGATCAAGAAAAAAGCAGGTTCAGGAACATGTGTGGTTTTCAGTAAAAACAATAAACATTATACTTTAGGATTATTATTACCAGGAGCCGGTGAATCTGAGATATTTGGAGTAATTAACGATCAATTCATGGAACTGTCAAAGCAAAAGGATTTTACTTTTTTATGGGATGGAACAGTAACCAATAATGCTGACATGAGGCAAAGTATTATTATGAAAATCTGTCAGTCCTATATTGAAAAAAAAGTTGATGGAATATTCTTCAGCCCTCTGGAAAGAACCCATAATGCACATATTGTGAATGAAAGCATCTGTAAAATATTAGATTCGGAAAAGATACCTTTGATATTAATCGACAGGGACATATACCCGTTCCCAAACCGCAGTAAACATGATATAGTTGGAATAGATAATTTTCATGCAGGATATGTAATGACTAACTGCCTGGTAAAGAATGGATGCGAAAGTATTCATTTTTTTTGTAGAAAAGATTCGGCAAACAGTGTTGGTATCCGCTTAGCCGGATGTCGCTCTGCATGCTCAAATGCCGGAATAGTTTTTAATGATTCCAATATTTTTTGCGGGGAACCTTCTGATTGCGATCTGGTCAGAAAAATTTCAGTCATCCCCGGAAAAACCGGTATTCTTTGTGCAAATGATACTACAGCTGCTGTTTTAATGTCCAGTCTGAATAAACTGGGAATTAAAGTTTCTTCTGATGTATTAATGGCCGGCATTAATGACATGAAATATTCAAAACACCTTCAGGTACCACTGACAAGTTACAGACAACCTCTTCTGGAAATTGCAAGCATCAGTATTGAAATGATGTTAAGAAGATTATCAAATCCTAATAAACCTGTATGTACTGTGAATGTGACTGGCAAAATAATTGAACGGGACTCATCAAAATTTATTTAATATCTTAACCTGAATAATTATTACCTTAATAAATATTTTCCGGATAATTTTCATATTATCGTTTCATTAAAATAAAATGTAGGTAAGTAATGAACTTCATCGGCATTGACATTGGAACAAGCACTATTTGTGGTATCGTCTTGAATCCTGAAAATAAAAAGATAGATACACTTTTAAAAGAAAACGATTCTCAGATAAGCTCAAAAAATGACTGGGAAAAAATTCAGGATTGTAATCGAATCTATATAATTGTTAAAGAAATTCTAGAGGAGTTTTTCAGAAAATACCAGGATATTAAAGGCATTGGATTTACAGGGCAAATGCATGGCATTATGTACGTTGATAAATATGGTAATTCAGTAAGCCCTCTGATTACCTGGCAGGATGGAAGAGGAAATCAGATGTTTCTGGATAACCTTAGCTACTCAGCATATTTAGTAAGAGAAACCGGATATTCAGTTGCAAGTGGGTTCGGTCTTGTCACACATTACTTTAATTTAAAGAATAACCAGGTCCCTGATAAGGCTTCTAAAATATGTACGATCATGGATTATGTTATAATGCAATTGACCCATGCGAGTAGTCCAAAGACCGATTTTTCAAATGCAGCAAGTCTTGGATTCTTTAATCTGGAAAGAATGCAATTTGATAACAGTGCCATCCAAAATGTCTCAATAGATCCTGAAATATTGCCTGATGTGGTCAAATCAGGTCTTTTTATGGGTTTATATAAAAATGATGTCCCGGTTTATTCAGCAATCGGGGATAATCAGGCAAGTATATTAGGTTCGATCAGAGAATTAAGAAATTCAATTTTGGTCAATGTTGGTACTTCCGGTCAGATATCAGTCTATTCCGATAAATATATTACAGCCGATACTCTCGAAACCAGACCTTTCCCGGGTGGTGGATATATTCTGGTCGGCGCCACTCTGTGTGGCGGGATTTCATTCAACATCCTGAAAAACCTCTTTGAAAAGACTATTGAAGCGTTCTGCAAAAATTCTACACCCGATATTGATTTTTTTAAATTTGCCAATTTGATTGATCCTTCACTATTTGATAATGAGAGATCTCTTATCGTAGAAACTCTTTTTAATGGTTCGCGTGTTAATCCAGGCAGGCGTGGTTCAATTAAAAATATTTCAATGGAAAACCTTGATCCACAAAACTTAATTGCCGGATTTTTTAACGGAGTATGTAATGAATTATATGATTTCTATATATGTATGCCTGATAAAATTAAAAAAGAAACATCAATATTAGTTGGTTCAGGTAATGCCATCAGGAAGAACAGTTTGCTAGGCAAAGTATTTGAAAAAAAATTCGGACGTTGCTTATTTATTCCCAGGCATATGGAAGAAGCAGCACTCGGGGCGAGTTTAAGTGCCGCTGTGGGAGGTCAATACATTCACAGTTTTATGGAAGCCGGCAAGGTAATAGAATATATCCAGTGTGATAGAATGTTTCACCTATGACCGGAAATTAACGATTCGATTTTACTGATATCAACTTCAACCTTAGGGCCAAATGACTTACTGTTCATGTAATTCAGAAGCGAAATCAACATCTGTTTAGCAACAGGTCTCTCTTCCATATTACTATTTAAATCAATACTGCAAACCATTAATTTTCCTCCGCCGGTTTTAGATTCAAACGAAAGAGCAAGCCTTCGGTTCTCAAACCATGTGTCAATTGGCTGGATAAGAGGTCTGACCGTTTCCGGAAAACCATCCAGTATCATCACCTGTGAATGTGATACCGGATCCCACCATTGCCAGTTGCTGTGAAACTCCGTCGGGAAATCATTGAACAACGGATGTTTTGGATCGCATAGAATTCCGAGCGTATGAGGAGGCTGGTTCCTTGTCCAGGCTGTGTTCCAGAAAATACTTGAGAAACCGATTGCGACTTGTGCTCCCTTATCCTTCCCGATATTGCCATAGGTGAGTAACAGTACCGATCCTCCTTTTTTTAATGTCGCTTCAGCATTTTTATCAAGCCTGCCGGTAATTAAAACATCACCATTAACCAGCTCCTGACTGGCAGGATATGTCCAGAAATCCCACCTGTTATGATATGGTGTACCCTTAACTGAGACTTCAAGGGTAAGTTTCCCGGCTTTGGTAATTTTATCCAGATTGAATGATAAGGATCCTACCGGTATGCAGTTTCCAACAGGAATCTCATCTTTTGTGAATTCCTGCTTAAAAACAGTATCCTTTGAAGAATTTATTATGTAACACTTAACCAATGACTTATTTAAAGGCTTTGCCCCGAAATGAGCCATCTCAATATCCGCTTTAAATGATTCATTATTGGTGTAAATCAATTTTTTCATCCTCGCAAGCGGAACTGTTTCGCTACAAAACATCCTGAATTCTTCCGGTGTGATATATCCTTTCGATTCAAAAAACGGATTCAGAATGCCAACCAGAGCACTGCCCTGCCCGGGGAAATCGTGAAGTTGCAAAAGATGAAAGCCGGCAAATCCGGGTGTCCTGAGAGCAGCTTCAATTTCAGCCTTATAGCATAATGCCTGAAGCTTTCCCGATGCCATCAGAAAATCTTCCGCCTGATCACCCATATGATTTTCTTCGAGTGTCTCCCTGAAAATCTCAAAATTAGTTGCCTTCAGAACACCTGTGTATTTTGCTATCTCCTTAAAATCCGGATAGACACACCATTCCCCGATCTCGTGACTGACAGTTGGTATCCGGAACTTTGAAACGAATTCACGAAAATCATACATAGTCTGAGGAGGCTGACCGTTAATAATGCTCTTAAGCCCTTCTCCCCAGTGCTGGATCCTTGGTTCAGGCGAAAGGTTATAATCATTTTCAGGAATTACCGGCCATCCTGCTGCAGAGGTATAAACTCTCCTGTTATCTTTTGCTTTCCAGTAAGTTAGAAGCTTACCCAGGTATTCCTTCTGGTTTTTCCCGGCCGGTTCGTTTCCATAAGCAAGCATGCAGAAAGAGGGGTGGTTCCCATATGCCCTGAGTATCTTATCCCCTTCCTGATAAATAAATTTATCAATGATTCCTCCATCGCCGATTGAGGTTCCCTGGTTGGCCCAGGAAGAACATTCTATATGAAAATATACGCCGAGCTGATCTGCTGCAACAAAAGCAGCTTCCGGAGGACACCATGAATGAAATCTGACAGTATTCAATCCATAATCTTTAATTGTCTTAAGTACTTTAACCCAGGTTGTTACATCAGTTGGAGGGTAACCTGTAAGAGGAAATATGCAACATTCAAGAGTCCCTCTCAGGAAAATCTGGTTTCCATTAATTTCAAAACGTGTTCCTTTAGCCTTAAACTCACGCATACCAAAGTTCTCTGATCTATTATCAATTATAATCCCCTTCGGACTCTTAAGACTTATTGTCAGCTTATACAATGAGGGTGTGAATTCACTCCATAATTGCATCTTTTTCCCCATGTTATAGTCAATTACCAGCTGTGATTCGTCAGCTCCGGTACTTGTTTTTACAATTTTACTTTTCAGCTTCTGCACAAGACCTGAATTTATACTCTCTGCCTGCAAAACCACTTTCCCTGTGAATGGGGTTCCTGAATTATTAGTTATTCCGACGATTATTTTTGCCTTTTTTGCCTTAATATCAGGATATATCCTTACATCACTGATGAATACTTTTGATGTTGCTTTCAGGCTGATATCTCCGGTAATACCATTCCAGTTCGATTGTGTATGGTCGCTTATACTGTGCGAATTGACACCAACTGGTACTATCACCCTGTTATCAATTCGAATGCTCAGGATGTTTTTCCCGCCAACCAGATATTTTGTGATATTGTACTGATGAGGGACTGCCAGACTGTTTTCAGTCCCTGCTTTTTTACCGTTTACAAAGAGTGTAGATTCCCAGTGAGGTCGTTCAAGAAACAAAATGATATTCTTCCCATCCCATTCTGAAGGAAGGATAAATTCTTTCTGATACCAGGCGGCTCCTTTATAATATTTAACAGGTTTCAGCCAGAATGGAATTTTTATATTGCCCGGCTGACGGTATTTTTCATATTTTTTTTCAGTGAAATAAGATTTATCAACAATATCGCCGGTCCAGTCCGTTTTTAATGTTACATCATTCCCCTTCCCGTTTTCAGCCATTGAACCGGGAAGAATGACAGTCTCATCAGCCAGACTCTCAAACCACTTATTTTCTATTCCCTGATCAAGTGAATCGATTCTGAATTTCCATTCACCTGAAAGAGACAACTTTTTCGATACTTCATTTTGTTTAATGCTGCAACCCGCTAGCAAAAGCATCAGCCATATCAAATTCTTCATAATTCATATAATTCATTTACAGCGAGTCAATATCGTTGACTGGTTTAATTCCTCTACTTAATCCTGTCTGGTCAGGCAATGAGAATCTAACTGGTTATTTGGTAATTTCAAAATGTTCCACAAACCTCATTGCAAAATCATCTCTGCCCATAACCAGATCAGCTGCTCTTACTGCAGCTGTGATCTTTTCAGGGTTTGCAATGGGGCATGTCAGACCGGCATGAATTGCCAGGGCGATAAATGCAATATTGAGAATCTCCCTGTTAGGAAGACCGAAAGAGATATTGCTGGCACCCATAGTAATATTAAGCCCCAGTTTTTCATGCACCAGCCTGATTGTCTCAAGTGTCACCATACAGGCCTGAGGATCAGCACTGACTGCCATTGCCAACGGATCAATAACAACATCTTCCTGATTAATACCGAGTTTGACAGCTCTGTTAAGAATTTTTTCAGCTATAGCAAGCCTTTTATAGGGATCATGTGTGATACCATTGTCATCCATTGCCAGGCCAATTATAGCTGCTCCATATTCTTTTACAATTGGAAGAAGTGCATTCATGGATCTTTCTTCACCGTTAACTGAATTGATAAGACATTTGCCCTCTATAACTTTCAAGGCAGCTTCAATTGCCCTGGGGTTGGGGGAATCAAGGCATAAAGGAATGTCAAAGTGACTTTGTAATTGCTTAACTGTTTCCGGCAGAAGCTTCACATCGTCAACACCCGGAAATCCAACATTGACATCGAGCATATCTGCCATTGCATCAATCTGGTCTTTAGCTATTTCAAGGACATATGAAAAGTCAGATGCCTGCAAAGTCGAGACAAGCTTCTTTCTTCTGGTGGGGTTTATACTTTCACCGATAATGATCACCGGACCACTCGTGTTAATGATTAACTCTCTGGTTTTGCTTCGAAGAATAGTCTTCATAATATTAATGATTTATATATTGATTTGGTTAATTAAATGCATCCTCATCGCGAAGATAAATAATTCTGTTAAAGTTCTCTTAAAGCATCAAGCATTGCAACAACATTCATGAATGGGACATTTGCCTGGATATTGTGAATAGTATTAAAGACAAAACCTCCGTTATCATTAAGTATTTCGCATTGTTTTTTAACCTGATTCCTTACCTGGGCCGGAGTACCGAAAGCAAAAGCGCCCTGCGTATCGACTCCTCCTCCCCAGAAAACAAGTTTATCGCCATAATTTCTTTTAAGTTTCACTGAATCCATCCCTGCTGCATTTATCTGAACCGGATTTATAATGTCAAAACCGGCATCAATAAAGTGTTTCATTAATGGTTCGACTGCACCGCAAGAGTGTTTAAATGTTTTCCAGCTGGTATTCTGATGGATCCAGTCGTTTACCTTCCTGTAATATGGCAGCCATACCCTGTCAAAGGTTTCGGTTGAACAGAAGGCAGAATTCTGTGTGCCAAAATCTGTTCCACAGGTAAATACAACATCAATCCTATTGCCAATGACATTATGAAGCAGATTCAGATTCTCAAGGGCTATGTCTGTTTGCCTTTCGTATATTTTTTTTACGTGATCTTCCCTCATCAGGGTCGAGACATACCATTCTTCAATACCCCGTATACCTTTGGGATTCTTTAAGTTGATAGCTGGAACGAGAGCTATATCACCAAGGGCTGTGCCACCAAGAGATGCAACAATCCCTCCGGGATTATTTTCTATTGAATCTATCTGATTTTTCCAGTATTCCAGATCATGACCGGTTACATAAGTGAATTCTTCAAGGTTATCTTCAACCTTCAGTTTTGAATCATCAATTGGTTTCTGTCTGTCGAGAGCATCGAAAAAATAACCCGATTTGGGCATCATCCCGCTTGGGGGAACTGACGTATCACCTTCGGGATACATTAGAATATCTCCATTAGTGTTAAATGTGTAATTAAACTCTCCCGGAAACAGGACCTCCTGACCCCAGAGAGTTTTATGGATTTCCCAGTTTTCATTGGGAACCCCGAACATATTTTTTGAAGGAAATAACCCGATCACATCGATATCCATTGCCTTTATAAGATCCGGTTCGATCTCACCCAGCATCTGGTAAGGTTCAATTACTTTCACAGGTTTTTTCTCCAATCCGAAATAATCGCGGAGTTTTTCGACAATAAGCACATGTATCCCGGTCACAGCTGTAGAACCAAAATCCACAACTACACTGTCAGGCTGCTTATGATTAATTGTATTAATGAAATTCTGTCGGGAAGTGGTTTGCATTTCAGTAGAGTTTTAAGTTTTTCTTTGGACCATAAAGTTAATCGATTCCTCTATAATATAAATCCCTCAAACGATTCTCTTTCATCATTTTTTTCTTTAATGTATCTTTGTAATATGTTTACTGATTATCAAATGAATGAACCAATATTACTCAACCCTCTCAAGCACCATCTGGGGTTCATCAGAGAGTTTATAGATCTCAGAACAGAAAGTAAAACGGGTGTAGCGGCAAAAGATCTCGCCAGAGAATTAAAACATATCGGTATTTCTGTTATGGATATATATACCGGATCGTTATCTGTAAATGATATTTGCTGTGAGGTTATGGACTATCTTGAAAGGAAAGTATTATTAAGGAGGGAGCCCTACTTAAACTGGATTGGCAAAAACATCAAAGATTTCAGGATTATCACATTATCAGATGGTTCCCAATGGACGTCAAAATATAATGAAAATGAAAAGAGATTTGTTCACATTTTCCCAGCCCGGCTGAGCCCTCACACATTCAGAATTAAATCCAATACTCTTAAATCAGCGATTCTATATATTATACTCATCGGCAAAAATTATGTGACTGAAGAGGATCTGAACAGCGCAAGGGCTTTGATAGGTTTGTCCCCGATAAAGGAAGTAGCCGACACTGAAGCGATTACCGAAATGATTGAAATATTAAGAGATTCAGGTCCCTCTGATATCCGGCCCGCGTTATTCAAAGTCTTATGAATTGATCAGTTTTTCCAGATATGCTTTTGTTTTTAATAAATATTCACTGGTACTATTGGCTAGCTCATATTCAATAATGATGCTGCCTTCAAAATTCAACTTCTTAAGAAATGTAATCACTGCAGGAAAATCAACTTCTCCTGTGGGTATTGGAACCTCCTGTCCAAGTTCATAAGGATTAACCGGGTATTTGCCATCTTTTGCATGAAGTGATCTTACATATTTCCCCAGAACCTTTAAACCGTCAACAGGATTTGATTTTCCGTATAACACAAGATTGGCAGTATCATAATTCACAAACACGTTACCGGTTCCAATATCTAAAAGTGCCCTTAGAAGGGTTACCGGCGTTTCCTGTCCTGTTTCAAAATATATATCGATCCCATTTTTTAATGCATATTCCCCGATTGGTTTCATTGTCTTAATAAACTCATTATAAAGGACATCCTTAGGGTTTTCCGGAATAAAACCGAAATGGGTCTGAATTGCCGGAATACCGGCTTCCTTACAAAAGTCAATTCCTTGTTTGAATCGTTCCACACGTGCAGCTCTGTATTCGCGGGGAACAAGACCGATCGTTTCGGGACCTTCGGTAAAGGTATATTTTTGAGGGCCTGGGCCGGAACATATCAGTGAGGAAGCTTTCAGCCGGTATTTTGAAAGAGCTGCAGCAAGATCTTTAGCCAATTCGGGAGAATAGGTTCGTATACTCAACTGACAACTCTGAAATCCAAGGTCGCTTACAATTTTCAAATCCTTTACCGGGTTATCTGCATTAGAGATCACTCCCACAAGAATTTTATTTGCTTTCCCTTCCGGGGTTCTTCCGGATGTTTCCCTGCTAAAAGAGGAAAGTATTCCGGGTATCCCGGTAATCAATGCTGTGGAACAGATAAATTTCCTACGATTAATTTTTACCATCTTATTTTTGTTTTTATGTGTCAATAGTTCCTGAGGGAAACGGGTCATTCAATAGTTTATCAAAATTATAAATTTTCAAGGCTATTAAAACAATACCGGGTAAAATTTTATTTTGATTTCAAAGAGAATTTTCTAGGTTGATAAAGAAGTGCCGGGCTAAAGCCCTAAGTGCGGGAGATCCTGAATCCGTTGGCTGAAGCCAATGGTAATTGATTCTAAAATAGAATGTTATCGTTGTAATTGTAAGAATTACCAAATTAAAATTATCGCATCAACTTTAGGTTATTTAATTACTTTACCATTGTTGTTACGCTGTTACATATGAAAAACAAATTAAAATATAGGCAAATTTGCTCAACCATTATCTTTTAATCTTTAATTTTCAGACATCTTTTCTGCCCCCCAATAAGCCCCTATAATAGTAAAAGCCCCTGATAATCAGAGGCTTTAATGTTTAATCTGTGATCCCGGGGCGACTCGAACGCCCAACCAACAGAACCGGAATCTGCCATTCTATCCATTGAACTACGGGACCATACACTCAATCCTAAAGTCAATGGAATCTGTCATTCCCTGCCTGCCGGCAGGCAGGTATCCATTGAACTACGGGACCATGTCAATATCACAAAAGTATAACCAAATGCCCGGTTTTACAACTAATTCATCCAATATTCTGATTCCCTGATAATCTTACCAGATTATTCCTGACCAAACTTACGAGATTATCAGTGTTAACCGCCTTTTCAGACTTTCTACTTATTCTCTTCCCCCCATACCCAGCCTTAAAGGAGGTATATGATTAATATATAATGTCTTAGACCCTCTCCCCCCAGGAGAGGGGTTGGGGTGAGGTGGATTTGAGAAGAGGGGTTTGGGCGAAGTTACAGGGAGCCGGAGAAAGGATTCCCGAAACTTGACCATACCACATTAATAATATTTGCCAAAGATTTTCTATTTTCGCAGACTTAATTCCAATATAATAAGAAGCCAATTTAATCTTTGATATGTATTGGAAGCTGGAAGTCAGAAGCTGGAAGTTGGCAGCCGGAAGCCGGAAGTTGGAAGTTTATATTAAAAGTGATCTTTTTGCTTCGGTCTTATGACTTCGGTCTTTTGATTTTAGTCTTCGGTCTTCGGTCTTTTAATAAAATTTATCAAGCAAGGAACAAGATGGACTACAACTTTCATGAAATAGAAAAGCGGTGGCAGAAATACTGGGAGGATAATAAAACTTTCAAAACTCCTGATAATCTGACAAATCCGAAGAAATGCTATATTCTCGACATGTTCCCCTACCCGTCAGGAGCAGGTCTTCATGTAGGTCATCCTGAAGGATATACTGCAACCGACATCTATAGCCGTTTCAAAAGAATGAAAGGTTTCAATGTCCTTCACCCTATGGGCTGGGATGCATTCGGACTTCCTGCTGAACAATATGCCATCCAGACCGGAACCCATCCTTCCATAATTACCAGTAAAAACTGCGATACTTTCCGCCGCCAGATAAAAGAACTCGGACTCAGTTACGACTGGGATAAGGAGATTAATACTACCGATCCTAAATATTTCAGATGGACCCAATGGATCTTCATCCGCCTGTACAACACCTGGTTCGATGATAAGTTACAGAAGGGAAGACCAGTTTCCGAATTAATCATTCCCGAAAACATCTCTCAAATGGGGCAGACAGAGATCGTTAAATATATTGATTCAAAAAGACTCGCCTATTATGCCAACGCCCAGGTCTGGTGGTGCCCAAGCTGCAGGATAGTCTGCTCAAACGAAGAGGTACTCTCCGATGGCACTCATGAGAAATGCGGGAACCGTGTTGAAAAGAAAAATCTCAAGCAGTGGATGCTGCGTATTCCCCAGTATGCCGAACGGCTTCTGAAAGGAATCGACAGCCTCGACTGGCCAGAAGGCATCAAGGACATGCAGCGAAACTGGATAGGCCGTTCAACGGGCGCTGAAGTTGATTTCAGAATTGAGGGCTTAGATGAGAATTTAACAGTTTTTACAACCAGACCTGATACACTATTCGGCGCAACTTATATGGTGATTGCTCCCGAACATCCTCTTTGCAGTCTCATTACCACTTCCGGACATAAAAAAGCGGTTGAAGAGTATATTAAAGCTACCACACTTAAATCAGATCTCGACCGTACAGACCTCGCCAAGGAAAAAACAGGTGTCTTCACCGGCAGATATGCCATTAACCCCGTAAACAACCTGCAAATCCCGATATGGGTAGCCGATTATGTACTGACAGGTTACGGAACAGGTGCTATCATGGCTGTTCCAGCGCACGATACCAGGGACTTCGAATTTGCCAGGAAATTCAACCTGCCGATTGTCTGCATACAGGATCCCGATGTCAGGGATCCCGAACAGAAAAAAAGAATTCTTGAAGGGAACGAATGCTGGACTGAAGATGGTAAATATATTAACTCTTCTGATCCATTGACCGGAATTGATATTAACGGCCTGAACAAAGAGTCGGGCATAGAACGGATAATCCATTGGCTGGAGACCCGCGTCCTCGGAAAAGCAACGGTGAATTATAAAGTTCGTGACTGGCTGTTCAGCAGACAAAGATACTGGGGAGAACCTTTCCCTGTTATTCATTGGGAAAATGGAAGTATCAGCCTTTTAGACGATGCTGAACTCCCGCTTGAATTACCCGAACTTGAAAAATACCTTCCGGGAGAATCAGGTGAATCCCCTTTGTCAAACTCGACAGAGTGGCTGAACGTAACAGATAAAAATGGCCGGAAAGGAAGAAGGGAAACTAATACTATGCCACAATGGGCAGGATCGTGCTGGTATTACCTGCGTTTTATTGATCCGCATAACGACAACCTGATTTTTGATTCGGAAAAAGAAAAATACTGGATGCCGGTCGACCTTTATATTGGTGGCGCTGAACATGCTGTTCTTCATCTTCTTTACAGCCGTTTCTGGCATAAAGTTCTGTTCGACCTGGGAATCGTTTCAACTGATGAACCATATAAAAGATTATTCAACCAGGGAATGATCCTGGCATTTGCTTATGAAACCGATTCAGGTTCCAAGGTGTCGGGCGATCTGGTTGAGGAACGTGAGGGCAAATACTATCATAAGGGAACTGGCGATCAGTTGAGACAGATCGTGGCAAAAATGTCCAAATCGCTGAAAAATGTTGTTAATCCCGACGATGTCACATCAAAGTATGGCACTGATTCCCTGAGACTTTATGAAATGTTCATGGGTCCCCTTGATGTAACAAAACCCTGGGACGAGAAAGGAGTCAAAGGAGTTTTCGGATTTCTTGGCAGAGCTTTCAGATTCCTTTCAAATCCTGAGAATATTTTTAAAGGGAAAGAAGATCCGGAGATATTAAAAGCACTTCACCAGACTATCAAAAAAGTAGAGGGAGATATTGAAAACCTGCGGTTTAATACGGCAATTTCAGCAATGATGATTTTCCTCAACCTGGCAATTAAGAAAGGTAAAGTCACTTATGAGACTGCTTCTGTTTTTACTCAGATACTTGCCCCTTTTGCCCCACATATCGGAGAAGAGCTATGGAATATGCTGGGTCACTCCGGAACACTGACTTATGAAGCATGGCCATTATTCAATGAAGAGTTTTTGAAAGAAGACAACTTTAATTATCCGGTATCATTCAATGGAAAGATGAGATTCAATATTGAATTGCCGGTCAGCATGACTAAAGAAGAAGTCATAAGAATTGTTCTGGCAGACGAAAGGACAAGAAAATGGATCGGAACATCAACACCTTCCAATATCATCTTCGTTCCCAACCGGATTATTAACATAGTAATTAAAAACTAATCCACTGTGATTGATGCATTTAATAAGAAGTAAGACCCTGTTTATAATATTTATCGTTCTACTTCTTGGTTCATGTAATAATAATACTGAGAAGATTAAATCCGGACAGGATTCACTTCTTACGGATACAAGCGCCGTGAACCAGATCAAAAGTCCGGTTCTGATTTACGGAATTCCGTCCGATTCGTTCGATATCGTTTCCGGGAAGATTAAAGCAAACAGATTTCTTTCGGAAATACTTATTGAACATGGTGTAACGATGAACGAAATTGATCAGGTAACCAAGAATTCAATCGGGGTTTTTGATGTCAGAAAAATAAGAGCAGGAAATAACTATCTTCTATTTTGTGACAGAGACAGTATAGCCAGGGCCAGGTATCTCGTTTATGAACATGACGCGACAACCTCTTATGTATTCAGTTTCAACGATTCGCTTAATATTACACCGTTCAGGCAGGAGATAAGCAGAAAAATTAAATATGCATCCGTTACTATCGAAACATCACTATGGGATGCAATGATATCTGGCGGATATCATCCATCACTTGTACTTGATCTGTCTGATATATTTGCCTGGACCGTTGACTTCTTCGGATTGCAGAAACGTGACAGTTTGAAAGTGGTTTATGAAGAGCTCTTTATCGGGAATAAGTCTCTGGGTACAGGTAAAATCTATGGAGCACAGTTTATAAGGTCAGGTAACCACTTAACTGCAATCCCGTTTATTCAGGATGGAAAAGAGTCGTTTTTTGACATTAACGGAAACAGCCTGAGGAAAGCATTTCTAAAAGCTCCATTGCAGTTTTCAAGAATAAGTTCACGATTCTCATCAGCCAGGATGCACCCGATACTGAGAATAATAAGACCACATTACGGGGTCGACTATGCAGCCCCGATAGGAACCCCGGTTCATTCGATAGGTGATGGCAGGATTACTTCCATAGGAGATGAAGGCGGATCAGGAAAAATGGTAAGAATTCAGCATAACAGCGTTTATGCGACTGCATATTTACATCTGAGCCGGTTCGGTGAGGGAATTTCACCCGGAGTTTTTGTAAAGCAGGGCGATATAATAGGATATGTAGGAAGCAGCGGACTTTCAACCGGACCTCATCTTGATTTCAGGTTTTACAGGAATGGCTCTCCTGTGGATCCGTTAAAAGTCGATGCACCTCCGGTAGAACCCGTATCGGAAGAAAATATGCCGATGTTTAACAGAATGAAAACTGTAATTTTATGCCTGATCGGGACTATTGATTGAAAAATCGGGCAATTTTACTACCAGATCCTCAATGATCTTCGGATAATTGGCATATTCGAGGGCATGAAGCTTAACAGCCAGCGATTCAGCTGTATCTGAGGGATCAACTTTGCAACGTTTCTGAAAAATTATATCTCCCTCATCATAGAATTTATTTACATAATGAACCGTGATTCCCGATTCAGCATCATGATTTCCGATAACTGCCTTATGTACAGCTTCTCCATACATTCCTTTTCCACCATACTTTGGCAGAAGGGCAGGATGAATATTTATTATTCTTCCCGGATACTGATCCAGGATACTTTCAGGTACAAGCCATAAGAATCCTGCCAGTACAATAAAATCGATTTTATATAAAGCAAGGTAGCGAAGAACCTTCCCCGTGACATAAAATTCTTTATATTCGAAAAAAACTGTCCTGATATTTAGTGCTTCTGCCCTTTTTAATACCAAAGCCTGACGCTTATTTGATAAAACAAGACTAACTTTAGCAGTATTTCTAGTCGAAAAGTATTGAATTATATTTTCAGCATTAGTGCCGGAGCCGGAAGCAAATATTGCTATATTCCTCATATTTTGATAATTAGAGTATTTATCAACCATTAATAATAATTGCTTAAAATAAGATTATTTTTCTAATTATCAACACATTAAACTGTTACTTAAATAAAAAAACATCAAATCATTTGAAAAATAAGGTACAAATATATTTCTTTGCATGAAACATAAATTAATATTAATTAAAAATTATCATTATGTCGGACATTGCCACAAGAGTAAAGGAAATTATAGTTGATAAACTAGGGGTAGACGAATCTGAAGTAACTCCGGAAGCCAGCTTCACAAACGATTTAGGCGCAGATTCTCTTGATACTGTTGAGCTAATCATGGAATTTGAAAAAGAATTCAATATCGGAATACCTGACGATCAGGCAGAAACCATCGGTACAGTTGGTGATGCTATTAAGTACATTGAAGAAAATGCAAAATAGGTTGCATTGCTAAAAACCCATTTATGAGAAGAGTTGTAGTAACAGGAATAGGAGCATTAACTCCTTTAGGTAATAATTTGCATGAATATTGGGAAGGATTAAAAAACGGTGTCAGCGGATCAGTAATGATTACAAAGTTTAACACTGAAAAGTTCAAAACAAAATTTGCATGTGAATTAAAGAACTACGACTCTGCAAAGTATTTTGACAGGAAAGAGGCCAACAAACTGGATTTGTACGCTCAATATGCACTTGTTGCATCTGACGAGGCAATGATTGATTCGGGTTTGAACCTCGATACTGTTGATAAAGACAGAGTTGGTGTAATATGGGCTTCAGGTATCGGGGGAATTGAGACCTTTTTTCAGTCCATTAAAAGTTATGTGCTTGGAGATGGTACACCCCGGTTTAGTCCATTCTTTATCCCAAAGATGATTGGAGATATTGCCGCCGGAGTAATTTCCATCAAATATGGGTTCAGAGGGCCAAACTTTGCAACGGTATCAGCCTGCGCTTCCTCTACAAACTCGATAATCGATGCTGTAAATTATATACGCTGGGGGAAAGCAGATGTTTTTGTTACCGGCGGATCAGAAGCTACTATCAATGAACCAGGGATCGGAGGATTTAACGCTCTTCAGGCCCTCTCAACAAATAATGATGAATTTCAGTCCGCATCAAGACCATTCGATAAAACCCGTGATGGTTTTGTTCTCGGAGAAGGTGCCGGAGCTCTTATTGTTGAAGAGCTTGAACACGCAAAAGCCAGGGGTGCAAGAATCTATGCTGAATTTGTCGGTACAGGACTGACAGCCGATGCATTTCACATGACGGCTCCTCATCCTCAGGGATTGGGCGCCCGCAATGTTATGAAGCTGGCTGTTAAAGATGCTGACCTGCAAGTTGAAGATATTGATTACATCAACGTACACGGGACATCAACCCCGCTTGGTGATGTCTCTGAAACAAAAGCTATTGTAAGCGTTTTTGGGGAACACGCCTACAAACTTAATATCAGTGCAACAAAATCCATGACCGGGCACCTTCTTGGCGCTGCCGGCGCAATAGAAGCTATTGCTGTAATTATGTCTGTTGTTCACGATATAATTCCACCAACTATTAATTTCAAGGTCCCGGATCCTGATATTGATCAGAATCTGAACCTGACACTCAACAAAGCACAGTCCAGAAAAGTCAATTATGCCATCAGCAATACATTTGGATTTGGTGGTCATAACGCTTCCATTGTTGTTAAAAAAGCTGACATTTAGTGTCATTATTCAGGAAAAGAATAAATGGTACATACATTCTTGATAAACAGGAATTTCGTTCACGTTTAAAAAAGATTTTAGGTTTTAGACCGGGGAACCTCCGTTTATATGAGATAGCATTTATTCATCGTTCTGCTACTTTTACCCTCCCGGATGGGAAAAAAGTAAACAATGAGAGACTTGAGTATCTAGGAGATGCTGTACTTGATGCAATTCTTTCCGATTATCTCTTCGAAAAATTCCCGGATGCCAGTGAAGGATTCATGACCAAAATACGATCAAGGATCGTGAACAGGGAAGTTCTTAATCATCTGGCAGTATCTATGGGCATAAACAAAATTCTCATCAGTAATGTCAGTTCTTCCCATCACACCAGAAATCTCTATGGTGATGCTCTTGAAGCACTTATCGGATCGGTATTTATAGACAAAGGATTCAAAAAGACCCAAAAACTCTTTATTTCAGAAGTGTTGAATAAATATCTCGATCTGAATGTGATAATTAATACTGACACAGATTATAAAAGTCTTGTTTTTGAATGGGTCCAAAAGAATAAATCCAATCTTATTTTCACATATAATGAAGAATACGATTTCAAGCAAAAAAAATCCGTATTCTCGACAATCCTTATTATTGATAAAATAGAGTTGGGGGAGGGCCATGGAGCCTCTAAAAAGGAGGCTGAACAGGAAGCTGCAAGCGAGGCGTGGAAAAAGCTTAAAGATAATCCCGGATCTTCAGCATTATAAAATCTTTTTTGTTAACTTTATCAGTAATGCGCCTAATGATGAAAAGCTTTCAAAAAATCACCAGGGTACAATTGGAGATCAACCACGAAGAAAAGTTTTTTCTTTTTGCAATAGTATCGGCTGAACCTGATTATAAACTTTCGCTTTCCATAAATTCTGCACTGAGTATTTCTCTTAAGAGCATTTCACCATTAAAAATCACGGATGATAAGGGATCTGAACTAATATTCAGCAGGTTTTTTTATGTAACCGGGCCTCCTGAAATTAGTTTTACACTTGTTTCAAACAGGTCAGGCAAACATTTTTTTCTTAAAAAGCTTAAAAATGTGGATTACATTCTTAAAATTTCTTATTCCGAGAATGAAAATAATACAGACCGTATAATTACCAGGCTGAGAGGAGTTGAGAATGTAAGTGCAGTTTTCAATATTGATATTAATGCTTTAAAGGATAAAATGTTACAACACCTGAATCAATAGATTCGGGCGAATCTGTGTTATTATTTTTAGGAGAATCTTATATCAGCCTGATACAAAAGAAAGAGGCTGACGAACGCCAGCCTCCCTTTTGATAACCCTAAAACTAACCTAACCTATGAAAAAAAACCTCTATATTATTT
>Ga0182021_10000374_pt1 | contig 46814 bp, 57 predicted proteins | sample 612E3MmetaG_FD_120493 | JGI IMG/M metagenome (GOLD analysis project Ga0182021, IMG submission 120493) | Permafrost microbial communities from Stordalen Mire, Sweden - 612E3M metaG (Illumina Assembly) | ecosystem: Environmental > Terrestrial > Soil > Wetlands > Permafrost | place: Sweden... | reverse complement strand
TCTCAACATTCTCGTTGCCAAACAATAAGGTTGTCCTTACCTTCTCGATATCCTCAGCTGCTTGCTTGAAGTATGATGCGTCTTTGATCATGACCAATATCCTCTCCGCTTCTTGTCCTTCTTCTTGGGAGTTTCTGGAATCTCCTCTTCCTCTTGAGGCCGTGGATCAGGAGTCTTGACCCCAAGAGCTGCAGCCTGGGCCTGCAGAGCTGCCACTGCCTTGCTCGCCTGAATGACAGGAGGAGTAGAAGGAAGTGGTCCACCCATAGTTACTTGAGTTCCCTGCAGAGCCTTCTCGTAGTCCCGAACCTCCATGGAGCCCTTGCACTTCGGGAAGCCCGTGCAACCGTAGAAGTCGTAATGGCGACCCTTGTTGCTGTATCCACTACGACGAGCCAAAGCCCGACCACAGGCGGGACACTTCGGCTGACTAGGACCAGCCGTAAGCCCCACCACTCCCTGAGGTCCTACTCCCTGCGCTGGTGACATCATCGATGGCTGGCTACCCAACCTACCTGTCCATGGCTGTGCCCAGCCACGAGCCCGCACAGCAATTTCCTCAGTGGCCTGCAACGTCTTGGGGTAAGGTCTGCCAAGATCGATGTATGTAAGAGCGTTGTTCAAGTTGTCCCTATCCCAAGCCCTGATGCTATTCTGATTAGGTCCAGTCCCCGGCTCGGTTGTCCTCTGAGCCCACTCGATGAATGCAACATGATCAGGACACTTAGCCCTATTCGCTTGTCGCATTTGCACAGCAGCCTGATTTCTGACCTTGTGCTGTTGCTCTTCCCAAGAACGAATAGCATCCCGAACCTGCTGATAGTCCTTACAAGGAGCACCACCAACATCAGCTCCGTAAGAAGTGAGTTGCACAGGAATCCCTTGATGCTGAGCAAACTCCACCTCTCGCTTGAAAGCCCGATACTCCTTCTCTTTCTTGACCGCTGCAACAATCTCATCCACCGTCATGCTAGTGGTATCGATCTTCAGCTTCTTGGCAGCCTTCTCTGCCTCACGGTAGACCTTGAGCATGTTCAACCACTCTTGGTGGGCGATCTGCTCAAGCCTGGCTTCCACCTCAGCTGAAGGCACACCAGCAGCCAGCAACTGCTGGCGGATTTCATCACGGCGTTCCTTCATCCAGGCATTCTCAACCGCCTTAGGACCGCACGCCGCTCCACACGGACCAATGAGCTGACCAGTATCCTCCTGAAGCCAATACTGGACACACATCGGCTTCCCGTTCGTCTTCTCAGGGTCCTCCATCCTTCGCTTCAGTGATGGATTCGTCTTGAGAAACACCCGACGATTACGAGGGTCCACGATTGCGGTAGCACAAACCACACATCGTGTTGGACCACGACACACACGATAGATGCGAAGCTTGCCACCCTCAGCCTCCTCTTCCTCTGGCCACACGAATGCATCAAGCCTCTTATGAAGCTTCTTCTGGTCTGTCGTCTTCTTGATGATCATCGCTCATTCCTGCTCAATATCAGTTGGAGTACAACCCACCCAACCATCCCCTCCATCGGCATTGATCTTCTTCCATCTACTTCCGAACCGGTCAAGAATCCGGTAGTATTCCACACCTGGTTTGACAACTCCAACCTTCTCACTGGCAGTAGAATGATCCGCTCTCATGTTACAGCCATTGAGAAATTGCACTTTCTCAAAAACTGGTCGTGAAGCAGGAGTTGGAGTTTCTACAGAAGGAGTTGTGTGTGAAGGACTAACCACGCTGCTGACACCAGCACAAGTCAAAGCTCCGCACATCAGGCAAGACCCAGCCGGCACAAGAGTACAAAGTAGAATGATCACGATGATCCACAGAGCGAGACTTTTCATGTTCCTACTCCTCTTCCTCTGGCCACACGAATGCATCAGCAGGAAACAGAGACTGATCTACTGCCAGTGGAGGAAAAACTTCATAAGATCGTCTCACTGGTGCTGCAAGACGAATTGCGTTGGTTGCTTCGATCTGATTCTTGAATGGCCCGCATTTGGCGATTCCACCACCTTTGGCGAACCACACGATCTTCTTCTTCATTGTCCTACTCCTCCCCCCAGTGAATGAGGAAACTTTCATCAGCGATTGCTGCCTTTGGATCGAAATCCCCAGCCGCTTTGGTCACCAAATCCCACGGGAGTTTACCCGTGCGAACCTTAGTACACTCCCGCATACTAGGAAACCCATCAGCGGACTCCACTTCCATCACCCACCAAAATGCATCTTTGGTGAGTCGGCACGCACTAAATCCGATCTTGTGAATGACCTTCCCCGTCTCGGGAATGTCAAAGACCTCCAACCACTCTGCACTCCCCTGCATGAGAGCATCAGCGAAGATCTGAAACTTCGGGTCAATCTCGCTCATCACCTTCATCGAATCCTCCGTGAATTCCATCACGAAGTATTCGACCTGGAGAGCCCCAGCCAGCTCCATCAGCAGCTTCCTACCGAGAAGCATCCTAGCCAGAGCTAGAGTCATCTTCAAAACCCCGTATGAATCCTCGACCCTTAGATCACTATCCAGTGCGATCAGTGTCGTCATGATCTTCATTGTCACACCTTCCTATTGAGAATCTTCTCGGCTCGTCGTGACAGATCCAGAGCTTTCATCCCCTGCTCTGCCGTCGCAACCGAAAGAGCATTATTGACCACGTTGAGATTCACTCTCAATGTACCAAGCTCATTGTGCGAAATGATCACATGACCATGCAAACTAATGAGTCTCTCACAATGAATCACATCGCTCTCTAGATTTTCTAGAGTTGTCCTCAGAATCCATGCAAGGTTCGCCATGATCACACCTTCAGCTTCGCCAGAAACCCGGCTGCCTCCAGCAGAGCCTTGCTCAGCAGCTGAGCCTGCTTCGCGTCGAGAGGGCACAGCTCCTTCACCTGCCACGGCTGGCCAGTCTTCTTGCTAATGCCCACCCGGTAGACCCCAATGCGGGGCACGTTTCCATTGTAGCTGTACACCTGGACGGAGAGAACGCCATTGTGCCCCACATCGATGGGGTCAGATTCGAAATGCAGCTTGTGGAGGCTAGGGTCGTACTTGAACCCAGGCTTCGCCGACTGATTCGTCGCTGCCGTGATCGCCTTGCTCGCATTCACCGTCTGCTGCTTTGCCACTGCCGTTCTTGCCATGCTGCTACCCTCCTAGGGTATGGTTGTGACTCACAGCCCCCTGAGCATCTTAGCTAGGGCGCGGCTTCCAGATCTTTCTGTGAGTCTTGCCGCCGGGCCGCCCCAAAGAGTATCGAGCGACCCACAGATCAGTTGCTCCTTCTGTGAATGTCAACCAATGCGGTTGTGAGTGTCTCAATAAGTCCTTCACCCTTCCATCGCTTGTCTTCGTCCTGATCGAAGACATGAATCTTCTCTCCATCTTCTCTGTACCATCCAAGGATGAGAGAGTTGGTTCCTTCCTCAATCACCACACCCATTGACCACTGGTCCATCGGACGCACCAGAAACCGCTGTCCTCCCACTTCAATAGTCATCGTCGATCTACTCCCTTCTTGGCCCAATCTTGCAACCTCTCCCACAGCTTCTTGAGCTGCAACCTCTGCAGCATCTCCCATGAAAACGTTCCGTTTTGCTTCGTGTAGATATACTTCTTCTTTTCCTCTTCGCCGAACCACTCAAGCAGGAGAGTTCTCCGCAGTTTCAGCATCAGCTCTTCCTGCTTCTTCCTCAACCCCAACAACTTGTCAACCTGCTGGATCATCTCCACCATTTGCTGCGGAGTCTTCTTCCTCAACTTCTCACTGCTCGTAGGAAGAGGAGGCCCCTCGATTTCATTTTCCATCTTCTTTGATCCTCCAGAAAGCTTTGTCACGCTTCATGATCTCGGGACGTTCCTCGATCTCGCTGACCTTGGCCTTCTTTCTCGTGGTTGTGGACTTCATCGTCCCTGCCTTGGCTCCATTAGAAGACGCCTCAAGAGACATCTCTCTGACAGAATTCTTGCCGTCATGGAGCTGAATCTCTAGAGTATTGGTGTCCCCGTCAGAGGTGCCCTGAACCGTGAGGTAAGCATCGCTGACCTGACCATCCTCACGAATACAAACCTTCAGAAAGAAGCCACCCTTGGCTCCAATGGGACCAGTCTTGATCTCCTTCTTGTGACCAGCCACTTCCAGCTCGACCCAGAAGTTGCGGACACACCTCGGTGCTCTACCGGATCCTGGATATGCCATCACACCACCTGCTTCGTCCAGTCACGGAAGTCCATGCAGCGCACCTCCTGACACCGAAGCTCATGCCCGTAGCGGTTGGCGACGGCGGGGAGCATGAACACGTGCCATCCGCCCATCGGCCCGGGTAGCCGTTCCAGACCGTAGCTGAAGCCCGACGCATTGGCGCTAGACTGCGCATGCGCGAAAGCGTCCTCATAGGTGTCGAACATGGTTCAAGCCCTCCACGTTGCGCAGGATGGTGGTTGTCATGGGTTACTCTTCCTTCTTGGCGACGGGCCAGTTCACGCCAGATAGACAGCGACCGAGCTGAGCCATAATCAGATCTAGAGGCTCTTCCTGAGCTGAACGATGCGCTCCTTCAGCTCGCGGATCTCAGTGGCGAGCTTGTTGCCACGACGGAACTTGGAGATCCTGATGATCTTGGTCTGTCCCTCAGGGGCCAGCCGCACACCCTCCTTCAGAACCTCATCGCGCTCGCGGACCAGATCCTTCAGGTCGACCAGTAGCGACTTCAGCTCCTGACCCCGCTCGTACCGCTCCAGCTCCTCGGCGGAACGGAAGCCACGCTCCTCGGCTTCACGCTGCGCCCTGACCTGCACCGCAAGCACTGCGCGGCTGGTAGCGAGGTTATCGGCCAACTGGCCTCGGCTGTTCACGAACAGGTTGTTAAGGCAGGTGAAGGGATTGTTGATCTTGTCGGTCTTCATCTGAACTCTCCTTGTTTTGCCTGGGACTCAAAGGGTCTTTCAGGTCTTTCGTCCAAGGCATGACCCCGGCTGCCCAAAGGGTATCAGGCAGCCACAGACCTCTCGAACACCGAGATTTGATTCTAGAATCAGGTGTTAATCGACCAGCCGGCTTTCAGATCATTTCCAATTCTGACACTGAACTGTGGAGCATCGAATCCAACATCACCGTTACCGTAGAAGATGCATCCACCGTTGAACCACCTCTTGTAGCTACCGTCCTTTTGCTTAAGCTCCATCAGAAACCCAAAGCTGAGCGGAGACCAGTCTTTGAACAGCAAACAACGTGTATGAGTAGGATCGTACTCTTCTTGACTGTTGCAAGCATAGGTAGCCAAGTAGTCAAGTTTATCTTCTAGATTTTTCAGGAGCCCCAGCTCGGAAGCCTTCTTCCTAACCTCAGCAAGGTACTCACCACATTCGACGACTAGCATTAGACAACCACCGTTACCGAACCGCCCTGGAAGTGAATCGTGACCTCCTTGATGCCAGCCAGCTTCACATCGTTCTTGTTGAGCAGCCAGCCACCGTTGCGACTGCATCCGTGAGTCTTCTCGACGAAGGTGTGTCCCTGCTCCCAGAGCCTTACTGCTGACTGCTCGTTGAGATGGGGGTTCTTGCAGATGAGGTTAACGTGCTTCGTGGTGTTGACGTGATTCGTGGTTTTGCAGATCATGTTCATCTCCTTTAGAGACGGTGTTTGCGAAGCCAGGAGGATAGACAGTAATACTTCTTGTTGGTGGACACCCACTTGCGGGAAGGCGCATCGTACTTAAAGATGTTCTTGATAACGAAGAAACCTTCCTTGACCAACTTCTCACAGATCTTCCGCTCTGCTCCTCTCGGGCGGTAGGCAATGTCTTCATGCTCGTAGTAGAATGCACGAGCGATCACCTTGAGGAACAGACCCGAAAGCTCACAGTACATGGGCTTCATGTTCATCTCCTGTTGTCTACTTGACGTTGATGACGACGATGTTCTGAAGCTTCTTGAACCGGATGTTGACCGACTTGATGCCACCCTTGATGGCATCGGTCTTGTTGATCTGCCGTCCATCGTCCTTGCTGAAGAAGTCAGCGATGGTGAAGTCCTTGCCGGCTTCCCAGGCTTCCTTCACTTCCTTGCCGTTCTTGTAGTCGCGTCCGTAGCTCGGAACGAGGGTCATGTTCATGCTCCCTTCTTGTTGAGCTTCAGCACCAACTTGGTGACGATCTCGCTGAACTCGTCCAGCACCTTCAGCTTCAGCTGGCACGCCTCACAGTGCGGCGTCTCGCACTCGCTGCAGTCCACAGTGAACAGCACGTTCGAATACTTCTTGGGCCTCGACATTGGTTTCTCCTGTTGTGGGGTTTGATTCGGGAAGAAGCGCAAAGGGTATCAAAACCGTAAATCTCTAGACACACCTCTGCGCCGCCGGGGATATTGTACCCAGGACAAAATCACAATCTTTAGAGGTTGGAGGATGCTAGGAAAGGCTAACTATTACGCTGGTGCTTATCTTCAACCACTGGCATCACACGATTGAGAACCGTGTGCTGAATGTCACCAGTCATGACCAACCCACAACCAAGGCATTGCACCCGTGGGTCTTCGTCGAGCACGGCATTGACAGGAGCGAGGTTCCCCTTCTTGTCTTGCTCGTACATCACCAGCTCTGTGACAGCAAATGTCTTAGCCTTGCACTTAGGGCAAGACACAACTCCGCTCAGAAGAGCAGGAGCTTCCTGCACCATCTGCTTTGCGTTAGACAAACATGATGTGCAGATCAATACCCCAGAGACTGACTTCACACAAAGCCTCTCGACCCCACAGAAGGAACAAGTACCCTTCTCTTTTGAGATTGACAGCATAACCTAATAAATAGCTTCAAACGGCGGGATGTCAAGTCAATTTGTATGGCTGTCTCTTGACGTGCTTGGCAGGTGTAGTAAGAGACGTAGGCGGATTTACAAAAACTGGACCTACGAGTTCAAAGAAACACATACGCTCCAGAGCCATCTTAATTGTAACTGTTTCATATTTTGGACCATTTCGATTCTTCGCCAACAGAAGCCTCATCACCTTTTGACGCACCTCTTCCTTGGTCTGGTTCATGGTGATGGCTATGTCAACGTTGTTAATCTTACCAATATCCTCAGAGACGTTCTCTTCTGTATGGGTCTCCATGGAGATAGCTGCCCGCTGAGATTGCGTGCCAGTCCAGATCCCACGCTTCAGCTCCAAAGCCAATCCCTTCAGAGCTTCTGTGGTGGAAGTCAACTCGTCTCTCTTCTCCTTATATGACCTTGGTGGTTTCAAAAGATCTAGATAGTCAACCAAGATCAAATCAGGCTCGAATCCGAGCGCACAGCACTGAAAAATATGACTACGCAACGTCTGCACAGAAGCTGTCTTCGTTGGGTATCCCTTCACGATCAAACAATTGCCCCAACGATGCCCGTACCTCTCTAGCTTCTCGGCGACCTGACCTTCCATATCAAGAAGGTCACGCATGTTGATCTTCGTGAAGGTTGCATCGTATCGTCCACACACTTCGTCTTGTGGCATCTCCATAGTGAAGTGCAGCACCTTCTTCCTTTGGATGATCGCTCGCTTGCCACAGTGACCCAACGCTGCACTCTTGCCACGATTCGTGGGAGCCATCCACAGACCCACCTGACCTCCGTGGATGCCCCCACCCAGCAAGATGTCCAGCCCTGTTATCCCTGTGGGAATGATCAGCGTCGACTCTTCAATAGCTCGACGCTTCAGTCTCTCTGGCCAATTGATGAAGTACAACTCTCCAATATCAGCCACGTTGGAGCCTGTACGAACAGCTTCCACCATGGTCGATTCGATCTCATCGAACTTGTCATCCTGCAACAACTGAGGAGACTTGAGAACAGCAGCTTTGATCGCCTGGTGCCTGCAGAACTTAAGCACCTCATTCTGTATGTACTTCTTGTCGTGAACTGGTTCCAGCATTGTAGTAAAAACTTGAGCATAAGCTGGGAAGTCAGCATCCTTAATCTTCTTCCTACCTGCAGCTTTGAGAAGCTCGTTTCGCAGAGCGTCCTGCCCCATCCTCATCTGGTAATCCATGTAGTGATTTCGAATGGCCAGGAAGTACCAGCAAAGTATCTCATCACTAAAATACTCAGGAAGCACTAATTCATGTGTTGCAATCAGGAAGTCAAAGTCCTGATGCATCAGTGCAAGTATTTTGATTTGAAAATCCCTATAGAAACGAAAAGCCACTTTAAGCGACCCCCCTACGTGCCCTTGGTCTGTGTTCTCGACGATACCTAGATCTGATCCTTATCCGTCTAATCCGAAACGGTTGCACGGACCTAGACCAAGTATGGTAGAGCTGTGGGAGAAGCTTCTCTGGCTCAGGGACGAATTCCCAGCAGAGCCTGTTCCACTCAAGCCATTCAACCCAACCAGCATCGTACTGCTCTTTACGTTGCTTCTGTCTTCTTTGCTTTTCCTGATCCATCCACAATCCCCAAAGGGTATCAAGATTTCCAAATCAATACAATAGCCACCAATGCTGCTAGAATTAGGAATGCAGCAGCTATCCAATTCATGTTCACCTCCAGGATTAACACAAATGACAATCTGGTGGAAGGAACTTGGATGCTGCCCACTGCAGGACTCGGAACCGTGCTTTCTCATCAAGAGGCTTCAGAGACAGTGCTAGTATCTCCAGTGCATGAAGCTCACGTCGTATTTCATGATCTGCTTCTAGCTTAAGTTGAATCTCTTGTTTTGAATCTTTTGTACTAGTCAACAGGACCGCTTGTTCAAGAATTGAAGTTTCTCTTGGATTTAAGTCGGCCACGAATAACCTCCTGCACTCTCCGGAGCCTCTTATAAATCAGTAAGACACGATCAGCGTACCCTGTATCTACTGGGACACGCCCCTTGTTATCACATCTCCTACCTTTCTTTTGGCAATGTCCATAGCCCTGATTATAGTTGAGCAACCAGTTATGATTCATCTCGTTGCGTTCAACCCAATCTCTCCACATTGCCATTATCTGAACTCCACGCCGAATGTTCGATCTAGGCGTGTAGAGTCCATCGGCCTTGGCTTGTGCCAAGGTCTTCTCACACGAACGAGGCGACATCTGGATCTGCATGAGACCATGAGACCCTCGATGACAAGTGCTGTTCCTGAACTTTGATTCCTTCTGTATGATTGAAGCTGTCAGAAGAGGATCAAAATGGTACTGTATCGAGTACCGTTCAATCAGGTTCGCATGTCTTGCTGCCTCTGGGCTCAACACCCTCAGTATTAGGATCAGTTCTAGCATTCTCTGAAATGTCTGTGCTATCGAAGGAAGCCTCTAGCCCAGGCTGTTCTGCTCTATGCTGATCTTTAACCAGATGGAAATTTGGTTTCTTCGTCACACCAGACTTGCTCAGAATCTCATCCACCTTACTGATGATGAATTCCGTCGTTGGGGCTGCACCGAACTTCTCAGCCAGAAATTCCAGCAGTGTGTCGATTCGCTCAGGACTTGAAGGGATATCATTCACGTACCGAGGATTAATCTCGATGACTGCCATTCCCTGACCAATCATCTGCATAGCTGGGATGATCTCAGACATGAGATCAATTGGAACTATCCGACGAATCATCAATGTATCATTTCGTCTCAACTCACAAGATACCCAAATCCGATCCTTTGGGTCAGGAACCTTATCCCTGAATTCAGTAGTCGTGAGACTCCAGCAATTCATGTTCTACCTCTGTGAATGGTAATCAGGCAGTACCACATCCCATGGTCTTTCGTCCTGCCCTTCGTTGGGTCTCTCAGTCCAGGTTCGTACAGGAGCCGTGCTGCCATCTTCGAATTCGGAGTAATACTTATTACCTGCTGTGTCTTCCTGCATGTAGATCTTGGTCGACTTCTTGCCATCAGCCGTCGTACCAGCCTTGATGAAGGTCACAGCTTCTTCTCCTGTCTCAGCCTCTGCCATGTTGGATTCTTCTTCAACCACTCATGATCAAAGTAACCGACTCCAGATCTGGCAAATCGAAGCAGCACTCCTTCTTCGTCGAGACCCCATGCGAGCATCAGTTGATCCAACCGTTGATCATTAGCTTTGTCAAGCTCTTTGGCGTCGATCTGTACCCGCTTCCCGATACAGGTGACGATCCCTTTGGTTTGTCCTTCATTGACCAGCTGGAGATACTTGCGAACGCGCTCTGGGGCAGGAAACTTCGACTTCAAACCGGAAAGCTCGTATGGGTGTGGGGCTCGATTGAACCATTTATCAAACCAATAGAACTGGGCTCTGACGTAGGTTTCATAGGAAACGCCAATCTGATCTGCAATCAGTACCGCCCTCTTGAATTGTGCGAATGATCGATGCTCTGGGGAGATGCTACCTTTGATGAATCTCAATCGATGATTGTGAACGTATTCACCCAAGACAGCTTCGTAGGCATAAGCCATTTCTTTGATCTTCGGTAATAGAGTTTCATCACCGAGGATGGCTTTGCGTTTCTCCTGACCCAACGCAATCCGCTTGGCCTTCTGAGCTGCTTTTAAAGTGGCTTTGTGGAGGGTGCCTTGGACGGGCCTGAGAGGCTCCAGAAGGGCTTTCGGCGGCTTGAGAGGGGCTTTATGGGCCTGACGCCTTGGAGCTGCTTGAGGAGCCTTTGAGCTGCCTGAATCACCGTCTTTGGGACTTGGCCTCTTTGAGTCTCCAAAATCATTTGCAGCTCGCCTGGATGGTCTTCGTCCGTGATGAGCCTCAGGGTCAGGGTTCTTTCCCACGGACCTTTTGAAGCTTGTTCGAGGTCTTGTTTGATCTCCTCGACCAGCTTCTTTGCCAGCCTCACCAATGCGGTCTTTCTGGCTTTCGCTTCGCTCACAAACCACCTGCAATGGAGAACGTTTTAAAGGGGCTTTTAAAGTGACTTCTCTGGGAGAACGTTTTAAAGCGGTTTCCGGAGCTACTCCTTCGGCGGTCCAAACTGAAACTCTAACTGGTAGTCTGGGGTTTTCTGGATGTGATTCCAGAACTGTTCGCTTTCCTGATTCCTTTGCTGCCACAGGCTTAGTTGGTTTTTGATCTTCTGATTGATCTTGAGATCGACTTGCTTTCTGGTTTCCACTCTGGGCCTCCGTAGTACGGGGATCGCGCGTCTGAGTATTAATATTTCTTGTATTAGTATTTATATTCTCTGAATTAATTGATTTGGTATTAGAGTCAACTTCAGTATCTCTTGTACTAATAGTAGTATCCTTAATAAGCTCACTACGTTCGCTTATTAGGATACTACTATCCCTATTAGAGATACTGAAGTTAACAGGCGGGAGTACCCGCCTGGTAGGTACAAGGACTCCATGACCGAGAACACATGCCTCGGAATTTGATCTTGAAGATCGATCCTGATTTGATATTAGGGGGGCTGAACGTTTGTTCAGTGAAGCGAGGACTCTGAGTACCTCGGTCAATCGTTTTGATCTTGGAGATCGTTTTTGATCTTCTGTTGGCTGATCTTGATCTTCTGAAAGTTGATCCTGCTTGGGAGGGTATTTGAAGGCTACTCGTGCCACAGGATCAACTCCTCGCAAATGAAAAATCCCCCAGTCCCGGCTGCCTTGACCGACATTGGCCTGGCAAGCCGCATACCGTCCAAGGAGTCGGGAATCTGGGCGATTCCCCGGCTCACCGGGTTGGGGGAATTGTATGTAACTGATTTATCTGGTCATTCTGTCCTTGAACGGAAACTTTGCCAGGCCACTGATCTGAGAATTGCCACCGTACCTCCGAACGTGGTAGGGTGTCTAGTTATTTTTCGAGGAACTTCTAACCACTGGAAACCTCTCGTGACTCTCGCGCTCTCTTCAGCTGATGAAACGCTGCATCAATTCGCAGGAAAAGGTTCTGGTCACCTCCTCGGTCGGGATGGGATTCGAATGCCAGAACCTTGTACACCGCTTGCACAACCGACCACGGGGCCGAGGGTAGCAGGTGGAGGACCTGATAGGGGTCTTCGCTCTGAGGGGCTCCTGGGCCTCCTGGAGAGCCTCCTGCGTGGTCCTTGAGGAACTTCACGATGAGGATTTGGAACCCCTCTGGAAGCCCACTGTAGTCGACGTGGTTGAAGAACCGCTTGCCCATCCCCACTGATGCTAGAAACTTGTTTCTATGGACCTCCCACCGCTTCTTCTCAGGGTTCCAGCGACGGTAGGAAGCTGGCTTGATTCCGTATTGGATGTGACTCAGCATTCGCTCATTGTGAGCAAAATGAAATCCCACCCACTCAGGATTAACAGGATCAAACTCTAGCTTGAGGACCTGGGACATGCTCCCATCCAATCGGTTCTATCGTAACCTTTGCATCACTTTCTGTCACTAAGATGATAGGCTTCTTGGACCGCTTGGCTTCGATGAGGGCTCCGTGAGTTCCTCGTGATTGACCGTCCCAGAAGATAGCCAAGCCGTCGCTAGCAACCACAATCTGTTTGTTGCGGATCATACCTGCTGGCTTCCCGTACTTCTTCCAGTTCGCAGGGAAGATCAATGGCTCTGGGTAGCCCAACCGCCTGGCTTCGTCAGCAGCCACTGTGTCCACTCCAATGGCCCCTCCGCTGACGATGATGCAGCGGCCCAGGAGCCTCACCAGGAGGCGAACCAGGTCCAGACGCATGAACGTCCTGGAACCCACGACGGCGACCTTGGAGAAGACGTAGGGCTGCTTCAATGAGGAACCTCGATGAGGGGTACAGGTAGGTCAGCTGTCTCTTTGCTCTCTCTGTACTCTTTCAAAAATTGATCTTGGTGAGCTTTCTTCTCTGCTTTCCACTTCTCTCGTGCTTCCTTACCCGCTGCCCAGGGTGAGCCAATGGTTCTCCACCACTAAAGATCACTCTGTCGTATGGTGAACCTTCAGTTAGGATCTTATGGAAAAGATCATACTCAAGGTATGTGGCCTCAGTCTTACTCTTGACTGTGTTGGTAGAGCAGTATTTGCAGCTGTTTTCGCAGAAGTTGGTCAACTCAAAAGTGATCTCTCTCATCAATCACTCCATGGGTACTCAAAGGGCTCGTTGAGTCGCCTGGCTGCTTCCCGACAGATGGCTTCTCCGATGGCCCTGTAGAGCTGGTGGTTGATCGGCCACGGTCCTCGCCCCTCAGGGAACCACATGTCTTCTACAGCTCCCGTCACAAATTGATAGGCATAGCCCTTCTTGATACGAAGCTCTTTGATTTTGATGGCTATCTTTTGTTGATTCTGGAACAGCTCTTTGTTTTGTAGCAGCTCTTTGGCGATCTTTTGAATCTCTTCGTCTGACAATAGCAGAGCTGGTTTAGGAGACTTGTATGGTGTCCTCATCCCAGTCTCCGGAGAGCTTCCTTGGGTTCTATATCACCAAGGATGAATTGTCTCTTTAGTCCTCTGCATGCTATTCCAACCACACCACTACCAGCAAAGGGATCAAGGACACAATCTCCTTCGTTGGTTGATTCAAAGATGAGAACTCTGATCAACTCAATAGGCTTTTCCGTGGGATAGTAAGCTTTACCTTTCAATCTCTTTACTGAAACAACATCACCAATAGCATTGTTATTCAACCGACGATGCTTGGAGCCTTTCACCTTCTCAGCCATGATAATGAACTCATGCTGTGCTGGGAAGTGGTATCCCATACCTCTAGAATTACCAGTGATAAATGGTTTCCCGTTACGTCTTGCTAGCCAGTACCCGGTATCTACTGTTGGGCACCACACAATACCAGAATACATCTCTTGGTAAACATTAGATTGCCTAAAACTAGTCCACCGTGTTAGTCTAGCCGATGCAATCCAAAGATTCTTTCCTTTACACTTATTGACATTGCAAGAATATCCAAGTTTTATTGAAAGCTCTTGAAACAAATCAATTTGATCTTTGTCTTTTTGCCAGAAATGACACCGTCCAGATTCAAATAGATGACCATCACCACCTACTAGTCCATTAAAGAATGCTCTCATCTCTGGTTCTGGCCAACTAAGAGACTCTCTCCTGATTGTTTTTCCATAAGACCGAAGATCTTGTGCAGATGATGCATGAACGTAAAAACGATCTGGTCTATTAGTATAAGTCCATTCAAGTTTGTCCAACAGTGATTTTATTCGATTTCGTCCTTGTGATTTTGTTTGATATATCAAAGCTCCAGTATTTAAAGGAGATCCTTCTGCTACATACCATCCTTTTAGCTCAGCTACTGCAAGTGATCCTGGATATCCATTTCTACCATGAAGATGACTCTCAGCACCTACTGGTATTTTCCAATTATGCTTACTCATTGAAAGTAAATCTTTTGCTGTGATTAATTCTCTTCCTCTAATAAATAGATTATGATTCTCAGTCATAAGCATATCTACTAGTGATGTCTTTACATGAACCATAGGTTCATTAATCACAGAATAACTATTCATAGCTTCGATTGGTCTCCAAACCAATCTTGTTTTAGGGCGTTCTACTGAAGCTATGAGATCACCAACCTTTAAGTTACATCGTGGTTGCCATCCATTAGGTGTCAAAGCTTCAGTATCATCTGAAACACACATCTTGTCCCAAACCAAAGCCTTCCAGTATTTGAACTTGGCTGAAAGCAGAGGACCATGCCCCAGCTGGACCTGTCCTTCATCCACTGTGATGTACCTGTCTGTCTGCGGAGAGTAGCCTGTGCAGATTAGATCACGAGTCTCCTCATCAGCGAACATGTACAAGAATGATCCTGGTTTCAGGACACGATAGAATTCGTGGAACAGTTCGTAATACCTAGAGTTTGGGAACGTCTGAAACCAGTCATTGCTTGATCCTTTGGAATGCTTGAGTCGTGTTGTGGTGCCTGTAGATCTCCACTTCTCAAGCGACTCCCATGCTGGGTCCGTAACGACAAGATCAACAGACTCGTCAGGGAGACTCCTTACCAAATCGACTGCATCCATCTGCCAGATCACTCCACCTAGTACCTTGGTCATAGGAAGAGGTACTGACCCCCAGAATGCATCTTTGCGGAATGGAGTCTTCATGGAATATTCCAATAACCAGGAGGACGGTGAGGCTCTGGTGGTCCTACAAACTCCTCTTCTTTCTCTGACATCTTTTTGTTAACCGCTATCTTACAAAGGTTACAAACATTACCTGGCTGTTCTGCAATGTTGTGACCACAAATATGACAGATGTTAACAACTCCTACAGACATTGCTAGTCGTATCTCCAAATCAGCAATCTGCTCTGCTACCACCTCCAAGAGCATGCGAAAGTTTGATCCTAAACTTGTATCAACCCCAGGTATGCTTCGGCTGAGGTTGTTGATCATCTCCTGTACTATGGTCTGTGATGTCCTAGCAAGGAACATAATCATAATGCTGTGACAAAATCGTACAGACCAGCCTCAAAGCCATGGGCATGAAGAGCGTCTCTAGTGTGAGGACCTGGTACACCATCCTTGTTGACACCTAATTTGTCTTGAATCGTTTTCCAGTAGTTTTTGTCTTCATAGTGATTAAAGTCAAATGTATGGAAACCTGCATCTACAAGAGCCTGGAAGATATGAATACCAGGATCATTAGCTTTTGCAGGATGATTCTGGTGACAGTGACCAAAAACTCCCACCATGTCTACACCGCAATTGTGACCAAGATTGTTGGACAGTCTGTTGATTTGAGCAGTATAACCTGATGGTGGGCATTGCCGTTGGATGCCAAAATAATGGCAGAGGAATTCAGTGAGCTTGACGTTGGCGTCAAGCTGTACTTGATAGATATGACCCTTCTCATCTTCGAACATCTCGTTACCCACTGATACTTCGTTCTCCATGCTGGCGTGATAGGCAGCCATCCTCATAAGGTCTGCCAAGCAGAAGACCGTCCCGTCCCAATCCACCGCTGTGTGAGCCCCTGCAGGCTTGGTGGTGTTCAAGGACCAGAATCTCATCAACCTGGCTCCAAGGTCTTCACTGGGTCCAGCACCAGGTAACAACACCGTAGCTACATTTTTAGTATTGTGATGGATGATGGCTCTGATCCACCTTGTGTTCCTTAATCTCATGTTCTTACCCATGAAGAGAGCACAACGATGATCATCAAGATAGTTTATAACATTGAGCCCAGGAACCAACACTCTCTCACCATTGATGATCAGTCCTGTTCCGTTAATCATTGTTACTTCTCCTTCTTGTACTTGAGATTTCGATTCGTATATCGTTTCAGAGCTTCTCTGCCAAGGTCTGTTATGGTGAATGTCTCTGGATAACCACACCACAATGTAATCCATCCATGTCTTCTGCACGCAGCCAAGCTCATGGCAACACTTCTGTATGAGCAACCCATCAGTCTACCTAAGTCTATGGCTTCTGAAACAACTTCATGATGCATAAGACGCATCATTCGATATTGGAAGCCAGTCACTATGCTACCTTTATCTCAAAACAGTCCTGGTCACGGTACTCCTGCATTCTCTGCAAGGAGTGTTTCAACAGATATTTGTGCTGGAAGTCAGCTGTGTCAATCACATGCAGCTGGTCTGAATTCCCTCCCCGACGAAGCCCACGACCAATCCTCTGCAGCAGGTTGATGAGGCTCTTGCCCCCAGCAGCCAAAGCCAGGACATCGATGTTGGGCATGTCCAGACCTTCATTCAGGATGCTGGTGGCGATGAGCACCTTCAGGTCCCCTCGTCTGAAGTCATCCAGAGCTTTGTGTCTGATCTCCATCTCTTCCTGACCGTTAATGAACTGGTGAGGGATGAACAGCTTCTGTTTGAAGGTCCACAACCGTTTGTCTAGAATCTCTCCGTGCTTGATTTCGTCAACAACGATCAAAGCACTCAACCCCTGCTCCACGAAGTCAGCTACCGCCTTGCAGATCTCGTTGTTGCGGTAGGGGTTCTCCACGATGCCCAGCTTGTGAACCTCTCGGTATGGCATCTTATTTGGTAGCAAAGGCTTGGTGATCTTCAAGAAGTGAATGATAGGCTGCACACTGATCTTCCTCTCAACCAGTTCCTTGTTCTTCACTTCGAAGATGACTGGTCCTGTGACACCAATCAGTCTGAGGTCAGCACCATCAGATCTCTTCAGAGGTGTGCCGCTCAAACCGAATCGATAGAAGGCTGGACAAGCACGAGATACCATATACCAAGAGTCTGCCCCCTGGTGATGGCATTCGTCAACTATCAGTAATTGTATAGACTTCAAGAAGTCTATACAGATTGGAGTTGTCAATCTGGCATAAAGGGTATCAGCTGTGGAAACAGTCACCCATTGTTTGGGTTCCCAGTGTCCATCTCCGATAAGTCCTACCTCCTCAAGTTTCAAACTCAAACGTTGAGCCAGAACCTTTTGTGTCTGATAAAGAAGTGTCCTGTTGGGCACCATAAACAACGTTGGAATCTTTGTTGCAGCAATGAACAACGCTGCGATGGTGGATTTACCCCCATTAGTTGCTACTCCAATTATTCCTCTTTGTCTTCTAGCCATCTCAAAGGCACAGACGGGCTGGAAGTCAAAGGGGTGGGCAAAGGATGCCCCTGGCAAGGTCTCAGGGAAGTGGACGGTGAAGTTGGGACAGTAGCGACGATCATCCAGCTGCACCTGAACCTTGTGCTTCCTCAGCTCCTCCAGAACCAGGTTTGCAAGTCCAGCTGGGAAGGTTCGTTTGATCTTACTGAATAGCTTGATTCGCCCATCCCACAAACCGGAACGGTACTTCTGCGTGAACTTGTATCCAGGGGAGAAGTACGACGTTGCATTCACCACTACATCTACAGGGAAGGAGCCGTCGATTCGAGCGTCAGCTCCAGTTACCACTATAATACAGTTGTATTGTCTGCCTACTGCTTCCAGGGCACTCTGTTTACTCTTTCTGAGTAGCTCTATGTGCTGTACAGACCTTTTCATGTCCAACTTCTTTTGTTGAGAATATGGTAGATATTGCTTCTACTAATATTGAATTCTTTAGCTAACTGTTTTGTAGGTATACCATTACTGTAGCGACTTCTAATTTCCACTACTTGATCTTCTGTTAATTTACTTCTACCACTACGTTCCCTGATGCTGTTCTTCCTTTTAAGAAACAGTCAGCCATATTATCTGCATTTGTTCCTAAAAAGAGATGATCTGGATTTACGCAGCTCGGTTGATCACATTTATGTAGTACAAATAGATTATCTGGAATAGGACCATAAGCTAGTATCCATGCTAACCTATGAGCTTTGATCAGCTTACGGGGTTTAATACCAAGACTCAATTCACCATACCCTTTTTGTTTTTTAGTACCGATCCAGATCCAACATTCGTCTTGTCTGCCTCTTATGAATTGGGCTTCAAATCGTTCCAGGATTGACAACTTCTTATACCTATTACCAAAACCCTTGAAGTTAGGTTTTATGAATGGTGTTTTATTCACCATCTTGCCTTCTTGGCTCTCTTGGCTTGAGCCGCCTTGAAGCCAGTTGGAGGAAGAGGAGGTGGAGTCGTCATCATGTCTGGGTCATAAGTAGCTTTCCCTTTGATCTTGGGATTGCCTTGACCAATCACCATAGCACTTCCATCCGTGAAAACCAACGGTATGGGTTTCTTCAAGAATTCACTCCATCGTTTCATGGAACCTTTGATCGTTTCTAGAATCTCTTGGTGCTCTAGTGGCTTGATTGCATCGATCTTGTGCCGAACCGTATCGATGGTGTAGTCTTTCTCCAATTGGATATCCACTGAGTTCACAGCTTGCTCGTAAGCAAGATAGAAGCTGCTCTTGCCATCGTATGGAACTGATCCTGCCATGTCTTCAGCCTTGCCAGTGGATCGATCTTTCCTGGTGAACTTCCAGGATCGATTACAAACCCACTGCACCTTGGTTACTTGACCGATCTTAACAGGGACCTGCCAGACTTCGACCCAGTAGGTCGGCTTCTTCGACCAGCCCTTCTTCAAGCAGACCTTGAGGGCGAGGGTTCCATCCTTCAAATCAATGGGTTTCTGCATAGATAGGTACTCCCTGGCCTATAGTAACGGCAAGGGGAGTGTTTTGCAGCTAAGGCACTGAAACTTTAGGTTCAGCCTCAGGAGGAGCGGCGCGGCCTGAAAGGAAGAAGGTTTCACCAGGGGTAAAGCGAAAGACCTCACCACGCAGCTTCACACGCTTCCAGCCACCTGGATTCATGGTGATCACCCGTGGTGTACGGAAGTCCCGCCAGAAGACCCCAGCACCAATCCCCTCTACATTCCTTTTCTTGTAGTAGAGTAGGATCAGATTGACGTACTGGGGCATGACTTCTGTGAAAAGAGCCTGCAGTCTGTGGGCTAGAATCTCCATGCAGTTGTGGCCCACATGGCAAGCATCTTCTCGAATGCAAACCAGAGGTTCTATGCGTGGGGATTGCTCACGGAACAGAGCGCACTCAGGGAATAGATCATCCAACTTCCAGAACGCAGTTTTGCTGGACAACTGGATGAAGTAAATCAACTCAGGTTTGATCAGTCCTGCCACCATGGTTTGAATTCCATTACTCGTTTTGCTAACCCTTCAGCTTTGCCGTTGCAAGTGATCGCTCTGTCGTCAAGGTAGGCGTCTGCCATGATCTTGCGTGGTTCTTCAGGACCATTCCACGGATGATTGTTGATGAAGTCGTATGGGATTCCAGATAGGTCTAGGTGATGTCTCAGGTCTTCGTTGTCTGTCCTGCAAGTCCAGATTACGATCTTCCATCCATGGTCACGAAGCATCTGAAGCTCCCTGATCATTCCTTGAATGGGAGGACCGTATTCACCTAGATGGGAATTCCGATCATACTTCAGGATCGTCCCATCCACGTCGACAGCAATAATCTTGGGTCGCTGAGGATCTTCCCACAAGCGAGTAGGAGCCTCGCCAGGTTTCAGCCCCTTCGCCAAAGATTCCAGCTCTCTTAGAGCAGCTCTGGCTAAAAGATCATGGTGGCTCATGTTAACCAAACCCGATGGCTCCGAGCTTCCACAGCAGGACGGTAATGAGCACAAGACCCAGCCAGACTGCCAGGCGAGGCCAACCCACTGGCTTGGGTGTCAGGTACAGCACGATGAGCAGCAGCAGAATCAAGAACAGCACGAAGCTCGTATGGAAGAGCATATCTCACCTCCAGTGACTGCAGTGAAGACTGCCAAGGTTTCCAGTCAACCACAAGATGACGAAGATCAACAGAATCACACCCAATGGGCTCCAGCTTACATAGCCGCCGTTCCACTTGGTGTGCCAAACACCACCAAGAGCTACCGACAGAATCAACAACACAATTAGAAGCATCAACATCAATCACCTCCTGCCCCCACGGTTAGGTTAGCCCATCTCAGTCATGAGCATCCAGAAGTCGGCTGCAAGCTTTGCTTCTAGATACTGTTCAGGCAGGTAGCCATCACCATGATCGCCCCAGCTCGGACCCCATGAGTTGCGGACACGAAAGAGCTTCTGGTCAGTGCGGAAGCCTCTGATAGCCACACAATGGCCACCGATCTGAGCTTCGTCAGCCTTGGGGAAGGGGATGATTCCTGTCTTGGAAACCTGTTCGCTTTGCAGCGATTCGTAACAGGAGAAGCCGATCACAACAGGACGCTTGGTTTGGGTCATCACCTGCTTGACCATGGTGACAGTAGCCGCAACAGAAGCGTACTTGATAGCCATGTGCTGGTGCGCTTCTTTGATGGCTCCTCGATTGGGCCTCACATTGAAACGAATTCCTGGCTCTGGATCATAAGGCCAATGTCTCTCCAAGCAAGAACCAAACTGCGCGATGCACTTGATAGCATTTCTGATCTGAGCCCCAGAATCCTCATTGGGATCAATGTGCTCGTAATTGACCCTGGTGAAGTAGTAATTGTAGAGACGGCTCAATATTGGGATGGGAATGCCAAGCAATCCTGCAAGCTGGGCATAAGCGAAGATAGTTCCATTAGCTGTACATGAACCAAGATACTCTTGGTCAAACACAGGAATCTGAAAGTCATCTACAAGGAGACTGCTTGGCACTGCTGATGGAGAAATCAGTGAAGGCAGGTAATCAGGTACCTTGTAGTCTCGAAAGTCTGGAAGGTCGGGCTTCCACCCACCCATGTGTCGAAGTACACCATCAACCTCAATAGAGTTTAGACTGTTGTGCATGATTTTCTCCCCTTACTTCGGCGGCAGGATCGTCTTGGGGAGCTTGTTCACAAGAAGCGTATTAACCGGGGGAGCCTGTTTGATTGTAGGCAGAGTAGTTGGCACGCTGCCAGGAATCGTCACACCAAGGTCAGCCAGGAACTTGAGCAGATTCTGGTAGAGAGCCTCTGCAGGACCAAGAAGTGCAGCCAGATTGAAACCTGTGCTCTGAGACTGAGCCAAATCAATAGCTGCTGTAGCAACCGACAAAGCATTCAGAAAGTCGAGTCGGATCTGCTCAAACTTAGGACGGGCTGCTGCACAGTTGTCAGCCGTATGGGGACACCAGAGGTTAAATCCTGTTTCAGCAAAATCAGCAGCGAGATGCCCAATGGCAATCGAGTCCCTGGCAATAGCATAAGGATCAGGTTTGGTCGGACAAGAAGCTGCGGTGAGAGTAAGGATTGTAACTACACAGATCAGAATGGCATTCATGGCTTTCATGGTTTTTCCCTTCACTGTGCAACACATTTCGTATATGCCGAGGCATAATTGCCTGCGACAAAGGTAGCGATGGCACTGAATGTTCCCACGACCACAGAAGTAATCGCAAGACCTAATTGGGCTTTTGAAGGTGATCCATCTGAGTTGGCTTTGGGTGCAAGTGTGCTGACTCCAGAAGCCCCTGCAAGGGCTCCGAATCCAACAGCCAGCCCACCCCAGATCAGATAAGGTGTCTGCAACTTGGAACAGTCAATAGCAGGAGCTGAAGTTGGTGTCACCTTCATTCTTGGAGGGTGAACCAGCTGGAAGGCAGGGCACCCAGACAAAACCAGGATGATTAGAATCAAGCTTCTCATGATATTCCTATCGGATCAGCTGACCCGACCAGTTGAGGAACTGTCCACTGATTTGCTCATCACTGATCGTAATGGCTTGTGCGATGATTCTTAGTTGTGACCCCAGAGCTTTGTTGTACATCTTTGGAATTTTGGAGATTATAGAATCTGTCTTTGTCAGTGAGTGCAGCCACTTCACATAGCTTGCTGGCAGCAGACCACCAGCTGTACTTTTAAGTTTACTGTCAACGATGGTAAGTTTGTAGATCTTTCCGATTTGAGGAGGTGGTGACACTTGCAGTAACACGAAGTTGGTTACCTTATCATCTGCAAACACCTTTTGTATGACTGTTGGAGTACCGTCAACAGAAGATATCTGATACGAAGTTACACTAAGAGCATCCACATCAATGGACAGATCAAATGGAAACATCAGTTTGATTATGTTGTGGTCAATGATTTGAATGTTTGAGAACCCAGCTTTCGAGAACACAGGTGTAGGTGGAGGTACTGGAGGCACATTTTGTAGAACCTGTGCTCCAAGACAATCGATTGTACTCTTGCCAATCCAAGGTACATCATCGTCCCAGGTGCTACCGTCGAACGTTCTGTGGAGTGGGTAGCCCATTATTCATATCCTGTCACAGTGTTAACCCAAACTTCATCATCACTAATACCAAATATAGGGATACCAGATGGTGAGGAGTAAGACTCCATGATAGACTCTGTGATCCAAGTTCCTGTACCTGGATCGTATCTTATCACTGAGTCTGCTCCACTATCGTAATCAGCGACAAGAATCCACAGATGTGCTTCATCAGTACCCCAAATGCCTCGTATAAGGTAACCAGGAAAAGGACTTCCAACCATAGCCCACACACCACCAGTATTCTTAAACATCCAGATAGTCGAATCATCATAATTAAGAGCACCAAAGTAGACAGATCCACCCATAGCCCAACAACAAAGGAAGTTCATGGCATTGCCGAATCCTAAAGCAACCTTAGCTTCAGCTACATGATCGACCCATATGCTACCTTCCAGATGATATAGATTTGTAGCTACCCAAACGTTTGTTGCACTTGTTGCAGCGATCTGTTCTCCCGTAGCTTCTTCCAGAGGGAGTTGAGTCCAGGTAGCTCCATCCCAGTAATCAACTCCCTCTATGAGACTGCCCATGCAGAACACACAGGTATCTGAAACTACGAAACCATGACGCCGCGTAACACCAGGAGTCGGTGAATCGTGATAGGACCACGTAGATGTAACAGAATCGAAATGACAGTATTTGGTTCCACCATCACCATCCCAAGCTACGATGATTCCCCCGCCTGGTAGACCGTGAACCGTGGATGAATAAACACTATCACCAATTCCACCAAAGCTTGGCTGAGGTGAGAATTCCTGCCACACACTAGCCACACCGGCTTCCCTGAAGTAAAGCTTCTTATCACTTGAAGATACGGCAAGCATTCTTTTGGTTGGTGGTGCCATCAGAAGTCTCCACCAATCTTCTCATCACTGATCATCATGGCTTCGACCAGAGATCTAATCACCGAACCAACCTCTTTGTTGTAGAGATCAGCCAAGGTTCTGATGGTCATGTCAACTTTGGTTCTGTGCATCAACCAGGTAATCTCTGCCTGAGGAACTGGAAGCCCACTACTGTCAAAGATAGATCTATCCTTAATGGTCAATTTGTAAGTCTGGCCAAGTTGCAGCATCTTGACGTGAAGAAAGAATGAGTTTACAGACCTACCGTAAGCTGGAAGAACCCTATCAACAACACCAGCAACACCTCCTGACAGGTTAGTGATGGTGTAGTTTGAAGCATTGTTTAGGAACTTGTTGTTGATAACATTGTTAGATAGAATCACCATGATGACATCTTTAGCAACCACAAACAGATCTTGAAGTACAGTCGTGGATAGATTAGCTGGAGGCAGTAGTGGAGCAACATCCTGAGTTAGTATGACCTCTACCGCAGAGCAGTTCTGACTGATGTTTGCCCCAGGTGCCAGAGACCGCTGGTAATATCCTATTCGGTTTATTGGAAACCCAGTGAGAACTGTGGAGCTATCTTCCTGGTAAACTAAGGTCTCCGTGAAGCTATCTACGATTCTTCCAGAGTCTGTATTACAAAAGAGAAATGCAATATTACTCATAGGAACGTTAGTGCTTCCTAGGATGGTATCTTGTGTTGGACGTGTAATGCTGGTTTTATTCCAATAGACAATAAGACTCGTGCGATTATATGGGTTGGCAATAGCAGAAGAACCAATCTCAGTTAATACTCCAGCAACGACTCGATACACTTTGATTGTGTAAATCGGGCCAACAGTACGTTGTATCTCCAGAATATAGCCATTCTGTCGATTGGAGCCTGAAGTAAGAAATACTCCATAAGCTGTATCATCTGTTGTGTGTATAGGTACTGTTGAGGCGAACTGAACTACGAAACGAAAGAACCCACCTCCGTAAGCAGGATCAATAATATCTTCTAATTCTTCAAAATAGATTGGACACTGATCCCACCCCATCGCTGTACGAGGTGCGTTCACTGTGTGAAATGTTAGGTTGTCCCCCAGAAGAGTAGTGTAACTTCCAAGCTCTGTATCAAAAGCATCTGTTGGTGGAAGCCAGATTCGTGACGTGCTTCGTTGAACAAGGTCACGACCAAAGTTATGAACAACCGTACCAAACAGATTAGTAGTTCCAGCTACATTCCGTATGTATTTTCCAAAGACGCAACTCGAAAGGTTTGTTTTGACTATTCCAGTAGCCGTAACTGTGTAGACATGAACAAATGAAGTGTCATGTCCTGGATAATCGTCAGCTTTCCAGAAAGATATATCTCCAGGTGCTAGAATCTCTGCTCCAGCTTCAATGGAGTGAGGTACACTATCCAGATTAAGATAGATCAAATGAATCTTGCTACCATTAAGATCCCACTGTGATGGTCCATCACAGATAAGAGTGAGACTTCCACCTGTAGCTTTGTAGACTTTGTGATTGAAATCATATGGAAAGCTACTCCAGTTTCCTTCAATTAAATAACCATCCGAACAATCCTCCGATCCAATGAAGATGCCACGAGCAGTCTTATCCCGAACTAGCTGGTATCCCTGACCTTCAAATCGATACATCCCGCCTGGTGGAATCTCCACACTCCCCACTAACCGTCGAAAGATCATGGCAGGGTGTGGCCAGTCAATAAGAGCTGCTGGAGTTCCAGCCCCACCAGCGAAATCAAAATCGTCCCATGCCCAACTAACTTCTTCTCGATAAACCATTCCAGTGATGGCTTTGATCGGACTGTCGACCACATGGTTGAACAACCCGTCAAAGAAGATGTTGCGAAGCGAGGCGACCATCACATCACCACCACCGTGTAGGAATGACAGTACCTACTGAGATAATATCGATGAGTTGAGCCCACGGAATTGTATTGCGAGAACCTGCATAGTAGACACCCATAGGGTCTGGTTTGTCTGGTGACATCCAATAGGCGAATGCAGCACCTCCACCTGAGTTAGTCCCTCGGTTAATCACAAGCTGAGTTGGCGGCAGATTCAAAGTTGTCCCATTGATGGACCCAGGCTCCGGGAGGACCATCGCCCCGGAGGTCACGGAGGCGGGCGCGTCGAGGCAGTCGTAGTCGGCCACAGCTCACCTCAGACCGTCACGGCCGAACCGTCCCAAGGTAGCCAGAGGTGCCCGACCACGATGGAGTCGTTGGTCCCACCAATGCTTCCCCGAGAGCCCGTCGAGCGGCTCGGCTGCATCACCCAGCGGCAGAGGGTGAGGTGCCCCTTCCGGTACATGTGTGCGCTGTTGTAGACGCCCTCCTGCGAGGCGACCACAAAGACCGGGTAGGCGTCGTCCTTCTGATCGACGTTGGCCTGGAGGTAGTGGGCGAGCCCGTCGTAGGTGTTGTTCGGCGCCCCGTAGTACAAGGTCGGAGTTGCTCCGTAGAGGGTCGGCGTGTACGCCCCACCGCAGACCAGCGCCTGAACCCCGGCATTGTAGTAGTAAGCCATCCCGTGGAGCTGCCGGTACGGGGAGGAGTAGTTGTAGTTGAAACAGCTCGCGTGCCAGGCAGAGTTGGCGGACCCGTAAGCTGACGTGGCAAGGTTCCCGCAGCAGTGGACTACGTAGGGGTCCGCGTCCGCAGCGCAGGGGTCCGAGATCGGGTCCAGCCCCAACGCGTGGAGCGGATAGAGGGTGGTCTTCTGGAACCCGAACGCCATGAAGCCGTAGGGCGCGGCGTTCTGCGCGCAGGCGCTCCACCGCATGTCCTCGTTGACGGTATTGCCGAAGAGGTTGGCCGCGTTGAAGCACAGTACGGAGTCCGTTGCCGTCGGCGGAGTCGTGGCGTTCGGGGAGCCGCCGACGAACCCAGCAGCGGGGCTGTAGCGGACCGTCCAGGTGTAGCTGTTGGTGCTGCGCTGGAACATGAAGCTCCGCGAGCACCCCGGCATGACGATCACGTACCAGGCATAGTTGTTATCGATGCCGTTGGCTCCAGTCCCCGCCCCGGTGATCTGTGCCCCGGTGTTGGAGTAGTTGGACCCGTCGCTGTCCTTCGGGACTGTCCAGCCCGCAGAGACGAGGAGCGCGCGGAGCAGCCACATCGCGCCACTCGCAGTAGCAGGCGTGTTGTTGGTGCTGTAGACGAGAGCCATTACCTGATCTCCATGTAAGCGGATTCGATGACTAGCAGATCTTGTGAACCAGGACCACCACCACCTGTGACCTTCAATCGCAGTTCATAAACTTTGAGCGATGCTGGAAGGTTTGCTTTGATGTCTACTGTGATCTGTTGCCCCATCGTCACAGAGTTGAAAGTCAATGCACCACTAGTTACGGCTGCACTATCAGTCTTGTTGTAGAGCGTGAGTGTGCCTGTGAGTGCTGCAGACACATTCGTGGTGTAGCCTGTGGCTTTGAATTTGATCGTAGTAGCCGTGGAATAGTCATTTGAATCGAAGCTAAAGGCTCCCTTCGCACTATCATTTGGACTGTCTGTGCTCTTATCAAGCAGCACACAGATATCGGTAGCACCACCTCCACCTCCACCACCACCTGTTCCACCAGTCCCACCTGTTCCACCAGCAGGACCCGTCATTCCAGTTGGACCCGTTGGTCCTACTCCACCAGTGCCTCCAGCTGATCCTGTTCCTCCCGTTCCACCAGTTCCAGGAACTCCAGAGGCTCCTGTGACTCCAGATGGACCAGAAGCTCCAGTGCCACCTGTTCCACCCGCTCCACCTGTGCCACCTATTCCACCAGTGCCGCCTGTTCCACCAGCTGGACCTGTCATCCCTGTGGAACCTGTAGTTCCAGAGGGACCTGATACGCCTGATGGTCCAGAGGGACCTGACACACCAGAGGGACCAGAAGGACCTGACACACCTGATGGTCCAGAGGGACCTGTAGTTCCAGAGGGACCAGAGAGACCAGAAGGACCAACAGGACCAGTTTCACCCGTGGGTCCAGTAGGTCCAGTGGGTCCACCAGCAGGACCAGTCTCTCCAGTTGGACCAGTTGATCCTACTCCACCAGTGCCACCTGTTCCACCAGCACCACCAGTGCCACCTGTTCCTGGAACTCCAGAAGCCCCAGAGACTCCAGATGGACCAGAAGCTCCAGTGCCACCAGCAGGACCCGTCATCCCTGTGGAACCAGTGGGTCCTACTCCACCAGTTCCTCCAGCTGATCCTGTTCCTCCAGTGCCACCAGCAGGACCCGTCATCCCCGTAGGACCAGTTGGTCCTGTCCCACCAGTTCCTCCAGCTGATCCTGTTCCTCCAGTGCCACCAGCAGGACCCGTCATCCCTGTAGGTCCCGACACACCTGTGGGTCCAGACACTCCTGTAGGGCCACCAGCAGGACCCGTAGGACCAGACTCACCTGTAGGACCAGCTGGACCCGTCATCCCAGAAGGACCAGAGGGACCTGTAGTTCCTGATGGGCCAGACACACCAGACACACCCGATGGTCCAGACACACCCGATGGGCCAGAAGGACCTGTCGTACCAGAAGGACCTGAAGGACCAGTAAGACCAGTTCCACCAGCAGGACCCGTCATCCCTATGGGACCTGTTGATCCTGTGGGACCAGTAGGTCCTGCTTTACCTGTTCCTCCAGTGCCACCTATGACACCACTGGGTCCTGTCATCCCAGAAGGACCAGTAGGTCCAGAGGGTCCAGAAGGACCAGAGGGACCTGTAGGGCCGCCCGCAGGACCTGTCATTCCTGTGGGACCAGTAGCTCCTTTTATCCCAGTTCCACCAGCAGGACCTGTCATCCCTGTGGGGCCTGTTGGTCCTGTAGGTCCAGACACGCCTGTAGGACCACCAGCGGGACCTGTGGGACCTGTTGGTCCTGTTGGACCAGTGGCTCCACCACCAGGGGCACCAATGATAGTCGTCCCCACACGTTTCGCGTAGAGACCATCCCCCCAGGATTGAACAGTTAGATCTGCTCCTCCTGATTCATGGACTCCTCGAATGAAATCAATTTCAACAGCAATCTTCTTTAACGTATTGTAAAACCATGATGTAGCAATCCAGAATGATCCATCTGTACCAAATACAGGTTTGGTAATAGGATCACTATCACCCCATGACTTGATTGCTGCTGAGATTCTATCGAAGGAACCCATGATATTCTTACTTGCCCTCTATGACTGCTCCATTGTTGACAATACGGGTCATTTTCATTTCCATGTTTACATCAATGCTTTTAATGCCAAGCCATGATTCAACCCTTTTAGTCCACCACTCCTTACCCTTTTCTGGTAGCCCCAGTTCTTTAGCTCTCTCCATAGCAAACTGCAAAGCTAGTTCTAGCTTTGCGGCACTACCCATGGGTACTCCATTGAGTTTCAGAGCCTGAAGAGCCATCTGCTCAGCGTAACTTGTGCATCGATCTAGGACAGTGTTCAGTTTGTCAGTGTAAGCTGCAAACCCATACTTCTTTAGCAACACCGTCACAAGAATCGAAGCCATGACACCTAGAATAGAGAAGACCAGTTGCAGGAGATTGCTCAGCAGAACCTTCCACCATGGGGCGGACAAGCTAGGGTCCAGCACCTGAGCGAAGGCGATCAGTGGGATGGCGATGAGAATCGAAAACACCAGCACGAACAGGAACTTCTTCATGGCAGTCTCCTTATCCAACAACTGGTTTGATGTCCGGCTTCACCATTGCTTCGTACTGAGCTTTGGTGAGAGTTTGTAGCACGGTTCCATCCAGTGCTTTGAACTTGATTGTATTCTCGTCAACTACTTCCACTGTAATGTACTTCTTAACCCTATCAGGTAGCACAGGCGGAAAACTTGGATTCGCCATTATCTTCTCCTATTAAATCTGAATGTTTGGACTTCCAGTTCCAGATCCAACTGCATTGTCGTTAACCCTAAGGTCTGCACCATCACTAATTAGATTTTCCGAAACCATACCTTTACCTCCACCGACTGCAGCTGAGGTTTGTATGGTGAAGAATGCTCCTGTTATATAACAGGTATTGCTTTGCACAAGATAGTTATCACAACCAACTTCCAGCTCGATATTACCCGCTGCTGTGCCAACATCCTGCCATAAGTTGTTTCCTGTGATACTAAGCCAGGTACAATACTCACAGTAGATGTTCCACTTATCTGCATAACAGTGAATTGTGTTTCCAGTAATAGTACAACCTATGATCCTGTATACATTAATACCATTCTCTGTCAATGCAGTTATGTTGTTACCTTGAATAGCTACATTTTTGTATACTGCTGCTGTGATGGAATCTACAGTGATGCCGTCTTGGGCACATGTTAGAATGTTCCCAGTAATGGTAATAGATTGTAGGTCACCACCAGTGCCTGCTGCCATAACAAGAATTCCCTCTGCAGCAGCACCAACAATGTTGTTAAAGGTGTTTCCAGTAATAGATACCTTCTTTGTAGTGAAAACATTGATTTTGATAAAACTTGATGTTGCATCTCCGCTGAAGCAGTTGTTGCCAACCATAGAAACGTTTTCTATGGTTCCTGTAATTGTGGAAGCTAGGATAGCGTAGCCCATGCCACCAGCAGTGCTAGTGATGTTATTGAACGTGTTGGAAGACAATGTAGAGTCACTGCAGTTAGGAATATTGATTCCAGCTGCATCTCCAGTAGGAGAATTGATATCCTTGAACACATTGCCCGTAACAGTGCAGCTATACAAATAGCCACCAACATGAATCCCCCAAGATCCTATCCCACAAACAGATTGAACGGTATTTCCAACAATTGATCCACTTGCTAACGTTGAAAGGTAAATACCTGCACTATCACTAGTAGTATTAACTAAACTACCAACACCACTTATAACATTGCTCAGGATGTTTATGTTGTTGTTAAATGCTCCCAAGAATCTGATTGCTGTACGAGGATTGCCAGCAACTAGATCCACAACACGAGCACCAATACCCTCGAAACAATTCTCGACAACATCAACATCGTTCAGAACGCTGGATGCCCCAAACAGAACTCCCAACTTAAAATTGAGAGCTATGCCAAGACCACCAGAATTGTCTGTGAACTGATTACCACTAACATTTACACCAGCATAAATACCTGTCACTCCTGGGTTGGCAAAATAGATTCCAGTCTCAACACTGTCAAAACAGTTTCCCCTAACTCTGATGTTACTGAAAGTTGTGAGAGCACCACCATTGTTCCTGAAGATGATCCCAGTCGTCAGAGAGAAGTCTGTAGGCGGCCCCTTGGTAGTGTCACCCTTAATTGTATTGCCTTCAATCAAAGTGTCTTCAACGATGCCAGTCGTACATGTGATTAGAAAAGCACATCCAGCCAAAGACACCGTTGAATTAACTTTTACATCACAACCCCTGATTCTGGCTCTGTTACAGTTGACTAGTTCAACTGCTGGAAAAGCAACAGTGTTGTTATTGAGGTATCCAGACACCTCAACATGAGTTACATCAATGCCTTGGAAGAATGCAGCAATAGAATCCATACCGATACAGTTAGTGAATTTGATATTAGTTCCACCAAAGGCTCGAACATGACAAAGAGTAAGACCAGATGCGAAGTAGCATCTGTCAAAGGCCACAAGATTTGAGGTGTAACCAAGATTTACACTCTCAACATTTGTCAGAAGTGTAAGGAAGCTACAATCAACGAAGTTAGCACCAGACATAGCAATTGTTGGTGTACCATTGATACAATCAATCAAGGAACACGATGCAGATACCATAGAAGCATGGAAGAAGTCACATTCGTTGAATGTACCAGAAACGGTTCCAGTAGTACCAACCCAGAACAATGGTGTTGCTGCCATTCCGATACTAGCAGCACCAAAAGTCACTCTTCTGAATGAAGAGGTAGACGGAAGTGCAGCATTCAAATTGAAAGCTGCATTAGACATCAATACATTCTCCATCCAGAACCCATTTGGATTGGCAGTGTCAACAAGGATGCCAACCACAGTAGTACCTTCCTGGATGATGATGTTCTTGAGTGCAATACTTCCAGTAGTAGCGATGTGAATACGTCCACCACTAACAACGATGATAGATCCTTCCTCACCTTCAATAGTGACTGATCCAGTGTTGGTCCAATCCAGATCATTAGCTAGAGTGTAAGAACCCCTCTTGAGGAAGATTCTACCTCCAGCAGCCGGAAGAGCATCGTGGGCTGCTTGCAGAACAACCTCAGAGGTTCCATTGATGTCACCCCACGAGGTCACACCATCCCCAATGGTGATGGCTGCTGTGCGAGCCCCATTCACCCCAGAGGACCGGCTGTAGTAGCGAGGAACAGTATCTAGAGGCACAGCCAGACCAGGAGGAAGCCTCTCCGCTGCAGTTGCAGGAAGATAAGGACTCGTAGCCCCCCACTTCAACTCCTGAATCTGAGCCGAAAGGAAATCCACGTAGTCCTTCAAAGACTGGAGACTGACATCAGATCTGTCAGTGACAACACCTGTTCTGCCTCGTGCTAGAAGATGACCATGTTCTTCATCCCCCTGAAACATTCTGTCTCTGTAATCAATTGGATTTGTTCCTTTTGCATATCTACCATATGGACTTTCAACAATGAAGGTTGGACCACCAGCTGCTACACGAACAATCTCTCCAGGATAATGAGTATTAGCCAAAGCAGAGATTGTCACAATATTAGTTGCTCTGTCGTTTGTAGTGACAGTTACTGTCTCTTTTGGTGGTGCAGCAAGACCATCACCAACAACCAATGATCCAGCAGCATCAGACAGGAGAGTCGAATCTTGAACTCTAATTGAAGTTGCAGAAATCACTTCCAAGATCGTTGTGGCAGCCATCTCTGTAAACAACCCTGGATTCACAGCTACCTTGATCTTGTTCGAAGCATCAGTGATGAGCTTGACCAGAGGGATGACAGTAGAAGTAGGATCACCGTCAACGGAGAACTTGCTGCCTCCAGTACGAACAGGTTGGAAGATCTTCCAATCCCTTGTGGTTCTGGTTGCAACAGCAGAGCTGAACTCCTGACCATCAGGTCGTGGGTCACCAGACGGATCTGTCCCGTTGTCAACTGTGGGGTCCCAGAACCCACGAGAGTCTAATCCAGCAGCTGCCTCTACGAATTGGATCTCCAGAAAGAAGGTTGTAGCAGCTCCCTGAAGCGTAATAGTTCTGGACACATCAGGCTGACCCTCATTGAAAATCAACTGCCCATTCATGTCGAGAGCGACTCCAGCATGGATCGTGACACGACCAGGATATAGATCTTGATCGGGAAGCTCAATTCTGAATCCTCTCAGGATTCTCGATCTCAGGTCAAGCCATGCCTGCTTCGTCTTCAGATCAGAATAACCCTTAGCGAACACCTCAACATTATCCATGTCCTCTTTGTCAAGACGCTCGTTCGGGCTGAGTCTAGTTGCTTGAACGGACATTGATCATCTCCTTACTTGCTGTCGATTATCACGATCTGGACACCAGCAGCCCGACCATGATCAAAGAGGTACTGTAACCGACTCATCCAATCCGCAGGAAGAGTCAAAGGATAGTCAGTGCCATACTTCGAAGGAATGCTATTTCTATTGTTAAGAGAAACAACTTCTCCCTTGAGATGGCTATCAGTGAATCTGATCCCATCTGCAAACAGCAGACGTTCTGGCCCACCTGTAACCGTGCTCGTGTAAGTTACTTTCTCCGTTGCTCCTGGACGGTATCTGACCCATTCACCCTTCTTATGAGCAAACTGAGTCGTCCCAGAAAGAGTCAGAACATTAGCTACGTTTCCAGCAACTCCTAGTATCTCCAGCACATCACAGTCAACACCAACTTCAACCATGTATGGATAACCTACTACTGGAAAAGCAGCCGAGTTGACCAATGTGATAGTTCCTGAAGCCGCAGCAGTATCTGCTGCAATCTGATTCTCAGCCATTATCTTCTGATTACCAAAGTTAATCAGAACACCATCTTCTGTGGCTGGTAGTGTAGCTGCACTAACCACATCGATTCTGGTTCTGATTTCCTCAACTTTGGTAATTATGCTGTCAATGTGTAAACCTGGGTCACCACAATGACCTCTTCCGGGATAGCGAACCTTTCTCTGAGTCCAACCTGCATAACCAAAGTGATTGTTGACCAATCCTTCAGTTAACAGAATCACATCAGACATCAAGACAATTGGTTCAGCCGCACCATGGCTGTAAACCAATGGTTCTTCCAAAGTAATGGATGTAGCTCCTACTACTTTCTTCAGGATAACTACTTCTTCGGTGGCAGTACCAGCATTAACTAGCAATCGTATTCCTAATAGATCACCAATCCAAATTGGCATTCCCACAACTGTAAGTACGAATGCTCCCGCAGTGCCAGTCGTGGTGACCACTCCCAGAGCTTTGAAGGTAGCTCTGGTCACGACCTTCTGGGTCAGGATAGTTTCCTCATCCCCACCTCGACTCAAACGTACACTGAAAGCTCCAGCAGCATTGAATAGCTCAGCGTTTTTGACTTCAATGGCAAATCGACCAAGATGCTGATCTACTGTCATCCCAATGGGACCCGCTAGATTCTCAGCCAGGGTAGTTTGGATAGTTCTGGCATAATAAGACGCAGGATCATAAACGTAATGTCCTGAGAACTTCCTGCTTCCAGGGGTGAATGATATCCGACCATCCTCAAGCAAAGTTCCAACCCAAGGAATCTGGACCAGGCTCACTGGTTCTGCTGCAAGATGAGTATGAGCTAACGGTCTAGACAGATAGAAGCCAGACCCAGCATTCAGGGCTCCAACAGTGTCAATACTGTTGTGAGCTTTGGCTGTTACTGCTGCGAGAGTAATCTTGTTTGTTGCAAGATCTAAATCAGTGTATTTTACTCTTTCATATCTGACAACACTATTCTGCGATAAGCAAACCCACTTGTCTGGATTTACTATTTCACAGTCTTTGAGTGCTTTAACATCGTTGACGTATATCTCAGTTACTCCAGCTGCAACACTAGTGAGAACTTCTGTCTTGACTTGATCAGGAATTGTGTATCCAATATATTCCTCAGTACCACCACCAGAGTTAATGACAATTATCCCAGAACTAGGGAATGGAAGAATGTTAGGATCAGTGGCAACTGCACAAAGAATAGTATCACCAACAGTAGCCCCAGCAGTTGCAGTCAAAGCTGGTGGTGATGCAATCACCGCAGAATGAAGGAATGAAGCATCAACCAATCGATTCCGAATGATGTCTGGTGGTAGATAAATCTGGACCAGCTTGGGCCTGGTCTGGAAGATGTCCCAACCTACCCCCTTGACCTGCACCTGAGCCATCTGGACGGTTGCTCCAGGCTTCATGAGCGTCACTGTCACAGTCCCGGCTCCTGGGAGTGTGTAGGCCCCACTAGCAGGCTTTGCAAGCGTCAGAAGGTCATTGTCAACATCATTCTCCACATACCGAAGCGTGATAGTAGGAGTGCCCGCCAGGACATCCTGCTGCACTCGGATGAGCCCTTGCGCAGGGAAGTTGCGAGTGCTGTTCAGCTTGAGAACGCTGCCCCCTGCCAGGATTTGCAAAACCTGTCCCGTGGTAGGAGTTGGTGTTGGTCCAGCATGATTGTTGACCAGACCAGCAGCGATGGTCAGCGTGCTAGTCGCAGGCACGTTAGCAGACAAGAGGACTACTTCTTCGTTGTCCTCCCCTTGATCAACAATCATGGTGTACTGGGCACCACCAGCTGGAATTGGAAACTGGCTAGTGTCTTCCAGCACTAAAGTAACTGCTGCAGGAGCAATAGCTGCTGTCAGATATCCCAGAGCATTGTTTACAACTGCTGTGTGTACCTTTGTTGCAATACTTTCTAAGGTAACAACTCCATTTCTAGGATCACGGAAAGTGTATTCAATTGTCTCTGCACTAGCCAAACCTTCATCAATTACCAGCACACCCCGTTGTGGAATATTCATCCAATCTGTTACTGAAACTGTGTCATCATTAATCGCTACATTCTCTGCCAGAACAGATGATACAGTTCTACGAGGACCAAAGATAATTGTCATCAGGTCGTAGAACAAAGGGAGAACTTGCCTATAATCTAGAGCCAGTCTCCTGACTACAGCTCTCCAGATACTGTCATCACTGAATCCAAACATGGGTCGATTAAAGCTTAGATTGGATGTGACATGCGACAGATACTTAGCAACTGCTCGATCAAGGAACAGCTGATCTTTACATTCTTTGATCGCTGACTTGAACGTAGTCATTAATACACCGAAATCAGGCTGTTCCCATTGGAATCAAACGAAACTGGAAGCTCATCTTCCAGAACGATGATATCCTCAGTAGGCATTTTGACTATGACATTTTCTACACCACTCACCAACATGGCCAGTTCAATAATCTTGGCTCTGATAACGCTGTCACCAATGTTCAAGTTGTCGATGTAGGCTTTCACAGATCTGATCACATTAGAAACTACTGTTGCATTGTCGAACCCATTCAGGATCGACAGACCCAGTAGCACAGTGATACGACGCAGTATTGGGACATCGATATGGATGATGATGCCACCTGCAACAACACCAGGATAGTTCACACTATCCTTTGGATCACCATTCAGTACCTTCTGAGCCAGCTGAACAAGACCAGTGTAGTAGTTGTAGTTTGCTACCACTTTTATTCCAGCAGACAGACCAGCTCCAACATACTCCAACTCTCCATTGGTTCTGTTGAGGAAGAAATCAGTAGGATCTGTTCTCCGCTGGAAGGTGCCAGACCCATTGTCGAAGATTGCATAACTGTTTCTCAGAACAGGGAAGTTTCGAAGTTGGAAGAAGTTCTGACCATCTGTAGCTGTACCTAGATCATCCACAAGCATGACTTCAGCACCTATGGAATGACCATAAGCTACTGGAGCTGTCAGATTGAGATTGTTTCCTGGACCTTTACTACTGAACTCCACAAGTTCGATGTTGGCATCATTGAGCATGAGCAATCCACTAGACGGAAACCCACTTGCGTCAATGACAGCCAGAACTGTAGTAACACCAGAAGTTGCAATAGCTGTCAAAGTAGACGAACCCATCGCAACGAAATCAGGAACCAGTCCTGTTCCATCATCAATGAAAAGCGTGTGCTGATCGATGATGAAATCCTCACGCAACTTGGCAGCTACAATTCGCTGCCCAGTGTTGTTGTCCTCAACACCAATGACAGTCTGTGTGATAGCTTCAGGAACGCCTCTAGACAGCTGAGCGTACTTGTGAAGCAACCTGTCTCGGAACTGGTCATCTGTCTCCAGATCTCGACCACCCACCACATCAGCCGGGTTGGTTACCCCAGCCCCCCCAAACGGAGGAGCCGAAACAAACTGAGAGATACTCCCTGCTGGGGCATTACCTGAACTACCAACCTCATTGGCTCTGACGGCAATCAACCCCGACTCATAGTTCCCCTTGACGATCACTCCAGTCTCAACTGTGGAGTATTTGATGGGCAGGTTCATTCCCTGTGCTGGAACCTGAACCTGAACTCCTGGAGCAATGACAACATCAGATCCAGACAGAACAGTTACTCTCTCACCACTGAAATGATCCTTCACTAACGGAACTAGAAGTGTTAGGACTCCAGTTGAAGTGTCATTACCAGTAATAGTCATATCTTCAACTTGAGGAGTTCCCTCACCAACTCGAATATCGAAGTTTGGAGGAGTGGCAGGAAATCCAGTTGAATCATCCACCATTACTGATGGATCAGCAGGGAAACCATCAAAGGACAGAATGTCCTTAGCCAGACCTTCATTGGTAATGACTACCTTCCCAAAGGCAGCTTTGGCAGGCAGACGTGTCTCATTTAAATCTGCCGCTCTCTCATCCAGATCCGTCCCCACAGCAGTTGCAATTCTGAAGACATCAAGCAACTGAACCATCTGGTAATACTGTTCGTCATCTTCGAGAGCTGCAGCTTCTAGAAGCGTTCGAATCACTGACCCCACAGTGAAGTCAGTCAGAGTCGTATTGGCTCGGACATGGTTAACCATATCCAGGAGGATTTGCTCGAAACTGCGAGGGACGAATGCCATAGCTATCTCCTCACTGCGAACGTAACAGGCAGCTCTTGATTGGTGTCCTTCAACTTCAGTTTCGAACTGGTATAAACTCTATCTCCATCAGATGCTATCTTCATTGAATTGATCGACTGAATTCTAGGATCAGAGAGAAACGTTTGTCGTGTCGAGATGTAGAACTCCTGAATCCTCAACATTGTGATTTTGGTACCAATGGGATACTTCGCACCAAAATCAGGATGAATAGCCAACTCTCCCTGTTCTGTGGAGAACTTAATCTTCATTGCCTGATCGACATTTGGTAGACCTTCGTTGGTGGCAAGATCCCCCCGCTGCCCGACCTGCAGGTCAGCTCCTGCTGTATCAGTTCCACTGTCACTAATGAGAAGATCACGACCGTACTTCTTCATCATGGGAGACTGAGCTTCCATGGCAGGATCAGTATTGATGGCTCGGGAAACCTGACTTTGCTCAGTGCCTTGATTCTTTGGGATCAGTAGCTTGTCACCCGGGGCAAGAACTCCATCTCCACGAACCGCTGAAACGTAGGGCGGCTTCAGGTTGTTCAGAATTGCCAACATCTTCCATTTGGATTCATCACCAAGATACTGCTTGGCCAATGCTCGAATGTCAGTCACACCAACAACTTCTACCTCAGTAGCTGATGCCGAAAGCTTGATATTCTGAACTGTAAGAGCAGAACCAGAATTGTAGGGTGGGTTCCCATATTCATCATGATAAGCTTTGCTGTAATCGGAAACCTGAACTTGCTTAGACTGCACCCACAAAGAATCCAAAGACAGCAGAGTTTCTGCACATCGTGAGAGTTTTGTAAGAGCCCAGCGAGCTGAACCAATATCATCTGCCATCAGACCGTCTGGAGGATCATTAACACCTGGAGTGTACTTCGTATCAAATACACTCCTCAGCTCATTGGTCTGACTCTTGAGGGTGTTGACGAGAGTTTGCGTTACTGTGTCGGCAAAGCTGGCACCAGCGTTCCTGATTGCATTGATTCCATTGTAAACCGTCATTGCACAATTCATAATGCTGTTAACCAAGTTAGCCGGAAGATTAGCAAAGTAAGTGATCAGATTGGCTATCTGATGCAAGGAAGTAGCAATATCTTGACAGACCTTCCTCAATGTCTGAGATGCACTTTGAATTGACTGATACCAATTCAGTGGATCTTTAGCCATACTGATAGTTTCATTCCACTTGAACAATGTTCTAAGTGAGATATTGTACCGCCAGCTAAGAGGACTGGACTTATCTCTTGAGGTAGTGAAATTGATTGGCTCTACAGTATACAGCTCACTTTCTTTCGTATTCATGAAAATCATTACAATGCGATTCGCCCACTCTGGATCTGCTTTTACATCGAAGTAGGCACGGAATATGTTGCGAAGATAAACCAGCTCATCAAAGCCAGTTACTTCCTTTGGATCAAGACCACGCTCATCCTTCAGGAAGTTCATGACCACTGGTGGCTTGTCTATTCTAGGACCGCCAGCTTCCTCAAGACCAGGGAACAGCTCATTAGAGATAGGATTCGGGCGGAACCCTACAGTGCCAGCCAGACGGATATCCTTGAAGAGATTTCCCTGTGACTCGACAAACTTTCCACCATCTTGAGTCGGAACAATCTGCACCGAAGCAGGTTCTGAGATCTCATGGGTCTGAGGAGGAGTAGTGAAGTAGTACATCGCAAGGCTTTTCGCCTGAAAACCACTGCCTCCATTTAATGGTTCCTTATAGATGATGAAACCTTGATCTTGTAGATCCCATAAACCAATGACGAAAAGCTTCGCCAGCTCTTTGGTTGCTCGACCACCACTGAAACCCCAGAACCTGGGATCAGGATTTGAAAGTGATGATCTCTGAACCAGCTTATCTTCTGCCATCAATGACTCCTCAACGCAGCTTCACATTAGGGCTTAGATAACCTGGTCCGGAATCAGATGCTGCTGGAACTCCATCTGATATCAAAGTTGTTATATTTGTGGTCAATGTAGTTATCTCAGTTGCTACTTGAGTCGTTGCTGTAGCAACTGGTGTTGCTGGAGGGAACATTGCAGCCAAAGCATTCATCAGTGTTGCAAGAGCAGTCATCAGTGCTGACAGTTTGCCATTCAAGGCATTCCACTGAGTCAGTACTTGATTGAATGGAGTCACAAATAGATTGCCAAGCATAGCTGGTTGCTGTGCTTTGTCTGCACCGAGATTTACTGGAACACTGGTATTGATAACACCTGTTTCCCCACCAGCAGACGACGTATCCTCACACACCAACTCAAGACCACTGGTCTTGATCTTGAGATGGTAAGCTGTACCTCTTAGGTACGTTCTGGTGGTTTCCCTAGGCTCTGGAGTCGTCCCTACGACTGGCTGGTCAGGGTGAGGAAGATCTGGGTCATGAATCGGAGAGTCATCTTCGCTTCCAGCCCCAATACGGGGACCTTTCTCAGACTTCTCATTAAAGTTGATTTCCAGTTGAGCAGTCTTCTTAACGTCAATCTGAACATGACCACCCTTATCATATTTGGTGATACCATACTTTCCATCCTTGGTGTTGATGCTACGTCCACCTTGTGACGTATCGAGGTAGATACTACCTTCACGATTCACTAACGTCATCACACCATTGATAACTCTGATCGAACGAAATCGATTCTTAATTGGATCAGCTTGTACCAAAGACTGTCTGTCGAACGCCTGACCACTAGTTGCAGGGTTAAACCTATCTGCTGGATGAGGCCACCAAGCAACAATGAATGGCCACTGTTGGCTACCATTCAAGAAACCTAACAAACACCACTCTCCATCTAACTTGTTATAATCGACGTTTTGATTACCATTCCAGGTAGAGCCATCAATCAGCTGGCTACAACCCCGAGGCAGGTCCTCCTCAAAGTTATCCATCCCGCTGTGCCGCATGGGTGGCAGAACCACATGTTGAAAGAAGATATCAGGATGGTACAAGTCAGTACCTGCCAGAACCGTGCATTCGTGATGGATACCACGACTCTGCTGGTCACTTCTGGCTAACAGATTGTCTTTATCATCAGAAGGATTCACAACAAGAATAATACCCAGCATAAATGACTGATGCTTACCAACATCCTCATCGACGTATTTCTGCTCAGCTGATGGATATACACCACCACCTGGTCTGATTACGTCAGACATTCTTCCCTCCCCCAACATCTCCCTTCTTCAGATCTAGATATGGAGTGCTGCTTGTTGTGGCCAACTGATCATCTGGTGCTGAAGAATCTGAAGCAATGTAACCTTGTTGCTTCTGAGCCCACAGTTGCATAATTGGTGTATCTACAAGATTCATCCCATCCTCAGGTATGTCTTTGCGATCACCTGTTGCCCGCTCTGTAGCACTGGTGTCCATGACATGAAAGAACTCGGCTAACCTACTACCAGTCTTTCCTCTCATCCCACCAAAGTGCTCAGAGCCTGGTAGTACGTGAATCGGAAATGGGTTGTTTCGCTGACCACGACTGACTGTGAAGGTAGATTGCATAGCATTAGGATACGACCAACTATGGTTCACACCTTCAACATAGTAAGATTCATTCCTTTCTTTGATATCCAATCGATACCCTACTCGAATCTCCGGGAAGGCTCTTGTTGAGAATGTACCAGTAAGGTACTCTAAGTTGTGCTGGAACCAATGATCTACTATCAAAGCCCATCGAACCAGAAGCCTTCTGTTGTTAATACTATCTACACCAAGTCTCTCATTCTCTTTGACTGTTTCACTTGGTTGGTCAGCTACTGGAGGAATGGTCTTCAGAGTAATATCACCAAAGTACAGCTCTGGATTTACTTTGATCCCATCCAACATAGTCTCAAAATGAAGATGTGATCCAGATTGAAGAAAACCAACTCGACAAACTGGGTCTCCTCTTTTTACTGATGTTCCATTCTTAATTCCAAACTCAGCAAATGATGTTGGGTCAACATGAAAGCACTGAGTCTGCCAATAACCTGAGTCATCTGACCCATGGTTAACCAGAAGCATACCTGGTCCACCACGCTTGAAGGAAAGAGGTATAGCCTTTGCTACACGAACCTTTCCATCTGCAGCAGCCAAAACAATGGTTCCTGCCGCCGCCATGATATCTATTCCACCATGAGGATGAGGTGTTGCAGTTGTGGTCCGCTTGTAACCAAACGCCAACGAAGGAGGTCTAGGAGATTGTGGGATACCCTGAAGAGGCCACAGGAATCGCAGCGCATCTACAGTTTTGATAGCCTGTGCTGTAATAGCTTTTGTCTCTGCAAGAGTCTTGGCACTCTTTTGACCAAAGCTAAATCTGGCAAACTTAGTTGAATAAGATCTTACTCTCAGCCCATGTCTCATTACATTGATGGATGAGATAACTGGTTGCACTTCCTGAGTCAGAAACTTTGAGTTATAGATAGATCCACTACTTAGGTCGCTGTATACCTCAAGAAGATTCACATGGTTGTCATCACTACGACCAATGTTCTCTTGGATGATGTCATGAACACTGATGACAGCTACATCCAGGTGCTTCTTCGCAGTTGCCGAACCTCCTGTTTCAGCCATCACATTTGGATTCATAGCCGGAACAGTTATGACCTTGCGACCAGGTTCTCCAGGTTCTTTAGAAAACAATGCACCAACAACTACTGGACCAATTGTCTTTCCTAACACCAGTAGATCACTAGGTGGATCAATCTCATCTATTGTGCCAAATGGATACTCTCTCATCACAAGACAAGGAGCGAATCTCACCGCTGCTGCAGAACTGTTGAACTCATCAGACCATCCAACGTTCATTCCTAGCTCATCGCTCTCCTTACCATATCCATTACCATTTGGAGCATCCGGTGGCATTGGTCTGAGATCACAGAACAGCTCATTGAGAAGTTCACCATTTGACCACGAATTCATCAAAGACCAGAGACTACCCTCGGCTCTGCAGACCGCTGCATCAGTAATGTATCCATCAATAGCTTCCCATTCGACATATCTGAAATCGATTAGATCCAGAAGACTTGCTGGGAAGCCATCAGCCGTGACTCGCTCAACAGTTCGTGCAGTTCTCCATTCCTGTGATTGGAAGTAGTTAGTTGGAAGGTTTACTGCGGTCATAACATCATTCAAGGATTCGATACTGACTTGTGTGTCAGGCTTTAAGAGTAGCTTTACAGGCGACCCACCAAGGCTCATTGAAATGTCTTGACCTATCTTAGCCTTCTGCTCTGCTAGCTGTTCCGCTGCTTGTCTTACTCTAGCTTCAAAATCAACAATACTAGAGGAACCAACTGACCTAAGAACATCTTGAGATAGTCTCTCCCTGGCCCATTTGTTTCTGGCCGCTCGACTCTCCTTCAGATTGGGTACTGGGTAGTTCTTGGGCAGGATGAATTGTGCATTGAATCCAAACAGAAGATGAGCCAAGGACAACACAATGTCCGCAGGTGAGCCACTCATGGCCACACCCATCACCTGCAGCTCAGTTCCTCCAATGTTTCCACCCCCCGCCCATTCGTTGATCAGATCTACTCTCTTGGCTACGGCTGGGTTGAAGTAGACCTGAGCCTTGTCGAATGCCTTAGTGAAGTCAGAGCACTGTACGTGGAATCGAGTCGTAGTGGCACCCGTGCTGGAATCAGTGCTGATAGACCGACTGACTCTATCAACATATCCAAAGAAGGTGCGGATACGTCCACGACCGTCACCAACATCAAAGTAGATATTTACATAGTCATTGGGGAAGATCAGATTTAGATAGTTCTTACGTGGTACGAGAACGAAAGTAGCTTGACCACCACCTTTAATGGTCTTACTGATATCACAATTGATGATGTCTTTCGTACAGTCAATCACTCCACCAAATGGATTGTCAGTCACATGAGAATGCACCACAGCGATGCACTTGGTATGCTGCCTTGGGATATCAAAAACCTCTGACCCAAAAGGATCAGATGTAGTAGGAGCTGTCATTGGTTCAGCATCGACTTAGTTGGCTTGACACCAGGATGTACTGGAGTTGGTTGAGTGATCAGCAGCTTTTCAACTTTTGCCGAAACTGGGGGTGGAGGTGGCTTGATGCCCATGGCTGCACCAAACGCCTCGGTACTAGCCGAGATAGCACCAGCTGCAGTTGCTGCTGTGGATGAGCCACCAGTACCAATGATTCTTCTGGCTCTTTCTGCCCCTCGCTCAGCTCCAGTTCTGTTCATCCTCTGACGAGCATTCTCTAGCTCTTTTGCAGCTGCCTCTTTCTGAGTCTCTACATTCTTCTCAGCTTGTTCTTCCTTGGAGAGTGCAGCACTTTCCAATCTTTCGAGTTCATGTCTTTCTTCTATTGAATGTTCATCATCTCTGAACTTCTTATCTATTGCATCTATCTGACGTTGCTTAGAATGGATTTCCTTTATTCTACTAAGAGGGAACTGAGGATACTTCTTTCTTGTTTCTGCTAATCCCCTGTTGGCTTCTTCTATGTTAGCTCGTGTATGAGCTTCATCTGCCGCTGCTCCAACTGCAGACAAAGCCGAACCAACAACTCCTCTTCCTAACTTCTCTCTTGATTTCCCATATTCTTCAGCACCAGCTTTAACGACTGGGACTACCTTTGACCTAGCCCAGTCCCCCATTGCCTTGAGACTGTCATACATCTCTTTCTTATGTTCATTAAAGAACTTTACTACTTCTCCAAGTGCAGCCCACTGGAAGTTTTCTATGTCTTCAATTGGTTTTTGAAATGCTTTACCTAAATCATCCTGATGTTTTTCAATACCAGCTAGTCTCTTAAGAGTATCAGTGAACCCCTTTTTGGTTGCATCTAACGCCTGCTTATCAATAGGTCCACTCTCTTTTACTGCTTCCTCAATCTTCTTCTCAATTTCCTCCAGAGACTTGCCCTGACCAATCATATCTGCAAGGCTTTCAACCTGATCAAGAGTCAATTTACTAATATCACTCAGCATCAAATTAGATTGTTGATTGATATCGGCCTTACCACCAGCTTTTAGATTGCCACCACCCTCCTCATAAACCTGCTTAATCATATTAACCAGACTTTGAGCACCACCAGGACCAGCTAAACCTCTCTGTTGTTGCTTTATTGCACCATAGTAGTCAGCAGTCCCACCCGGTAAACCAAAACCTTGTGCTCTTAACGCCAAAGCTTGACCAGCTTCTCCACCACCTGGAGAAGTGATCATTTGATCCAACTTCATGGCCATGTCCATGCCCCTCTTTCCAGTCATACCGGGCATGCCCATGATCATATTCAGACCTGCAGTTATACCTTTGACATCAACAACACCTGTCTGACGACCTCCTTGCATCTCTACGAATTGGCTGACACCGTGCAGATACTCAGGGAGCCTGGCTTTCTCTAACCCTGTAGCCATACCTGCAGCGATAACTCGCTCCAGGATCTTGGTTCCCTTGCCACCCTTCCCGATTGCCTCGTTGCCGAACTCGATCCCACCTTGGCGGAACTGCCCCATGATGCCAGCAGCCTCACCAACATCCATCCCACCACCCGCTCTGGCGAGCTGCTGAGCCCTGTAGACCGCTCCGATGTTCCCTGTAGCTCTACCAACCTGAGCTGCATGCTGCCAGGTTTGACCCTGCATGTATCCAAGCCGCCCGCCACCAACCCCAGACACACGAGTGCCAGCTTTGTAGCCCCTCAGTGTCCCCATCCCTGTGACGCCACCCATCGCTTGCTGGATACCAAGGTGGACTCCATAGGCTTGCTGGATGCCACCCATCACGAAGCCAAGAATGCCGCTACCAAGAGCTGCTGCGGTCCTGCCTATGAAGCCAACACCTCTGGCTGCCATCCTGGGTACATGGCTGACTCCCCTTGCCGAAGCGGTCAGCCAAGGATGCTTCTTGGCGAAAGCAGCAACTCTCTCCTGCATTCGCTTCTGCATCCCACTCATGTCTCGCAGTAGGATGTGCTGCTTCTTGGTTTGAGCAGTTACTTCCTTGCTACCTTCACTCTCTTTCTTCTGCAGTCTAAGCCATTCATGATACCGATGAAGCTTCTCTTTATGGGCTGCTTGTTCCTCTTTCGTCCTTTTGGTGCGACGAGTCTTATCTACCTTCTCGCCTTTGTCACCCTTGCTCTGCAGATCGACAACTTGAGCCTTGAGCTGCTTAAGCTCCTTCTGAGCTTCTTTCAGCTCAAGCTTGATCGAAAGGATTACTTTGTCATTGGCTGCAGGCATGATCTACCTTCGTCCCAGAACTGGAAGATGAGGAGAAACTACAGGCTCTGGATAAGCATCAGAGAAGCCACCATCATCATCGAAGTCATCTCCTTCAAGGATAGCTTTCTGTTGCTTCTCGTACTCTCTCTGAGCCCGCTCAGCCTTGTCCCTGTGCCACGAAGGTAAGCCTTCAAGAAGATCAGGTGTCAGTCCCATTGCCAGTTCCTTCTCCCACTTGTCAATGAACTGATCACCAGTTTCGAAAACTACTTCACCATCCTTGCCCTTCTTTGCTTCCAGAGGATGATCTTCGTAATAATCCTCCCAGAACGAAACCAATAACTCGATCAGTGTCTGGCTCTGTAACGCCTCATGGTTCCAGGGAAGGTGGTACTTCTCCTCGGCCCATCGGCGCAACGTGTCCAGCAGCCCCGGATTCCTGATTCGTTGTGCCGCTATCTCCTTGGCTGCCTGGAAGATCGACAGCGGCTCTTCTAGGAGGGGAGGTGAAGCTATTCTCGAAAGCAGCCACCTGCTTGAAGACCTCGATCAGAAGATCGACTTCGCTGATTTCATCCAGGTTCCACCAGTTTGGTTTGCGAACCAGCGACTGCTCCAGATGAGCAATCATGTAGTTGGTCCAGTCCGTCTGCTCGTCGATACCCACCCCTGGCTTGTCTTCGTCGAAGTAGTAGCCACCGTTGAGCTGAATCTTTCGGACTTGGATTGCTGTGATACCCTTGATGCTCAACTTCTTGGTCGTGAATTGACCCTCAAGCACCTGCCCATCAGGCATAGTGAACTTGATGAAGAAGTCCTTGATCTTGGGAACTGGAGCTGTGGCTAGATCTTTGTCTCTCATGTTTCATCTCTCCTGTTTGTCCACCAGGCTACTACCTGACATGGTGCTGATGACCTGGAATAAACCAATTCCAAGTACCTTTCTTGTATTTACTCTCAGTTACTTTCTGTCCACAACCACACAAACAAGATGGTGCATCCTTTGGATCAAGTGACAGTTTTGAAGGCAGCGTGGCTATAAGTCTAGAAACCTGTCAACAACAATTCATCATCTACAGACAACTACCTGATATTACTAGCGTTCTGACTCGTCTTCAACACGAATGGCCACAAACGTCACGTT
>Ga0182021_10000373_pt1 | contig 46915 bp, 36 predicted proteins | sample 612E3MmetaG_FD_120493 | JGI IMG/M metagenome (GOLD analysis project Ga0182021, IMG submission 120493) | Permafrost microbial communities from Stordalen Mire, Sweden - 612E3M metaG (Illumina Assembly) | ecosystem: Environmental > Terrestrial > Soil > Wetlands > Permafrost | place: Sweden... | reverse complement strand
TCGGCCATTCACCCTGGAATCTGGTGGTAAAGGAAAGATCGTAAGCTTTGGCTTTTTTTATTAAAAAATCTCCGTAGAAAGCCCGGATATTGTCCGTTTCCACGCCGTTTTTGCTGGATATCTTTTGCGAGAAATACCCGTCGACTTTTTTCACGATGGGCGCCAAAGGAAGATTAACGTAACTTGTCCCCTGAGGAAGAGTTTCCCCGTTAGATCTGTTCGCTTCTACTACCAAAGGAACTATCGGCGGAATCAATTCGTATGGCAATACCCCCGAAGAGGTTGCGGTCAGGGTAGTGTCGGTTGCCGTTGCCATTGTTTGGACAACCTTATTTTTAAAATACTCTGCCGGCACCTCCTTGACTTCGCCTATTGCCCCTCCCGTCCTGGCATCAACCAATACATTTACCTCCGATACCGTGCTCTTGAATCTTTGCAGAAGACTGGGGGAAATAATTAAAAGCAGTAAGGTCAAAACCAGAAGGGAAACTATGATTATTTTTTTCTTTTGTAAAATCAACAACAATAATAAAGCCGCCAGGAGGGCAAAGAATGAAATCCTGGAAACCGTCATGAAAAGAAGGACAAATCCCAAGACGGACGTGATAAGGACAATGGCTTTAAGGATCAGGTTTTTGATTCCGAAAATCAGGCTTGCAAGTAAAGGAACTATCAGAACTAAATATGCCGCCAGGTCATATTGTCCGGCAAAAGTCGACGGAACCCTCGACAGATCGGAAAGCCGGATGGGAATCCCCTTGGCGAATTCTTCATTCATGGTCAGAAAAGCCGGGAATCCGAAATATTTTTGCCCGAATCCGTATCCGATGACCAGAAGAAGAACTGCGGTCAGAGTAATTGCCACCGGAACCACAAATTTTTTATCTTTTATACCGGTAAAGGCGATGAAGAATAAAGACATGTATTCGATTCTTCTTAAGAAACTGAGGAATGCCACGTTGGAAAAAACGTTCGCCAGGGTCGGAAAAAGTATCAAAACGCCGTGTAAAGTTGTAATTCCCCCGATTATCCAGAAAACCATTATCGGGATCGTCAAGGGTGTTTTTAAGCTGACCTTTTTCAGAATCAGAAGCACGGCCCAGACGGTAACGGTAAGGGCTACGGCAAAATCTTCCAGCCTGACATACACCCAGGTATGGGTCACCCCGACAAGCGGAAGTTTAGGGTAAAGAGGAATGAATGCCAATAAAAAAAGCGTCAACAAAAACAGGATATTGTTCTCGATAAAACGCAAGATTTTCATATCAAAACTTCAAAGCCTCCCGGTAGGTCGTTTTTAAATTGCTATTTCCGGACAAACTCCCTATCAATATCGCTACCTTTGCTTTAATTACCAACATAAATTTTGCCAACCCATATTCGTAACTCCGGTGCTTTCTATAAAAATATAAAATTCCTTTATAGATATTTTTTATGGCAAAAGCCCTGTTGCTGCTTCCCAACTCCTGATGCGCAACGGAGACGTCCGGATAAAAATAGGTAAAAAATCCCGATTTTCTAGCATTATAGCATAGCTCCATATCTTCCATATACATAAATAGATGCCCGTCGAATCCTTTTACCTTATTAAATACGTCTTTTCTTATCATCAAACATGCTCCGCTGACCCAGTCAACTCCGGTGATATTTTTCGGACTTTGACGGTTATCTTTTCCTAAAAGCATGAAAAATAAATTAAAAAGATTATAAAATTTTCCGACGGAAGGCTGAAGAGAGCCGTTAATATTCTTAAGTTTGCCTCCGAGGATTGCAACTTTAGGATTTTCTTCCAGAAACTGCGCCATCTTGATGAAACCCTTATCCAGGACCTGGGTATCGGAATTTAGGAAAAGAAGATATTTCCCTTTGGCAAATCTTGCGCCGAGATTACAGCCTTTTGCAAAGCCTAAATTTTCCTCGCTTTGGATTAAGTTGATTATCCCCTCATATTTGATGCTTGCCATATAATCTTTAATCGAATATACCGAATTATCGGAAGAGTTGTTGTCTACGACAATTATTTCAATTTCCTTTTTTTGCAGTTCGGCTTTGTAACGGTAGACAATCGACTTCAGACAAACCAGGGTCAAATTTTTCGTATTGTAGGACAGAATAACAATTGAAAGTTTGCTCATTTACTTATCGAAACCATGCGGCGCGGCCAAGTCGGTAATTTAAGTCTTTTACTCCCCTGTCCTTGATTTTTTTTGCCGGCACACCTGCGACGATTGAGTTTTCCTCGACGTCTTTGGTGACAACGGCGCCTGCGGCGACCACCGCTCCCTTTTTGATCGTTATTCCGGGGAGGATAATGGCCCTCGGACCGATAAAAACGAAATCCTGGATAACTACCGGTGCGGTAACCGCGCGGAAATTTGGATCAACTACGTCATGCTCTGCGTTATAGATCATGACGTCGGTTGCGATGTCTACATGATTGCCGATTGTGATTCTGTCTCTTCCGTCCAGAACAACTCTTTCTCCGATGATTGAATCTTCGCCGATTTTGATATTTTTGGGATTGTAGAAACGGGCCTCCATATGGATTGTCGAGCCTTTGCCGATTTCCATTCCGGCCAAGCGGTAAAAAAACCGCCTGACACAATGGATGGCGACATTATCCCCTATAACATGCAGGATCATCACCTCAAATTCCAAGAGAACCGTTTTAATCCTACGTAAAATCTTTTTTAGCATATGTCAATCCTTTATATCTGCCGTTTGAGACTTTCCAGCTCTTTTAAGGTTTCCCCGGCGGTTTTCTCCCAACTGAATTTTTTGACTTGCTCATAGCCTTTTTTGATGAGCTTCTCCCTTAACTCTTGGTCTCCGGTTATAAGCTCCAGTTTTTTATTTATATCCGCAACACTTAGAGGATCGACATATAAAGCCGCATCACCTGCGGCTTCCGGGAGAGAGGAAATATTACCGGCTATAACCGGGCAGCCGTAACTCATGGCCTCTAAAATCGGCAGACCGAATCCTTCATACAGACTGGGGAGTACGAAGCAGGTTGCATTTTTATAAAACAGGCCTAAATCCTCGTCCGGAACAAAATCCAGGAATCTGACCCTGTCTTCAACGTTAAATTTTTTCGGAGCGCTCAAGATTTCCTCGTAAAGCCAGCCTTTCTTACCGATAATAATAAGCTCGGTTCCGTCTTTTAACATCGAGAAAGCCTCTATCAAACGAACGATGTTCTTGCGCGGCTGCAGGGTCCCGACGAAAAGGATATAGTCTTTTTTAAGACCGTATTTCCCCTTAAATTCATCCATACTTAATGTTTTATTTCTGCTGTCCAGCCTTCTAATTCCGGGATAGGTCACTTTGATTCTGTCACCGGAAATCCCGTATGTTTTCATTATATCATCTTTACTGCTCTCACTAATCGTAAAGATAGCCTTGGCTTTTTTAACCGAATATCTTGTCCATTTTGTCAGCTGACTCAGGTCTTTGGGCTTAAAGAGCTCGGGAAATCTGGTATAAGAAACGTCCAAAACGGAAATCGCCGATTTTTTTGGCGTAAAAATAGGTAAGTAATGGGTCGGAGACAAAAAAACATCCGGTTTTGAACTTTTAAAGAAAAACTCCAAAGAAAGCCCGACAAGCGTCCACATTTTCCGGGGTTTAATAATTTTATAATGCCAATTTGCCGATTCCTCAGGCAGATCCGGAGTCGGAATTTGAGGAAGATAAATCAGATATTTATTTTTCTTGTCGATCCTGTTTAGATTCGACAGGAGCTGAAAACAGTATTCACTGCTTCCGACCCTTCGCGGCAAGCCTGTTTTAGGATCATGCCCGAATCTGGGGACAACCGCTTCATATCCGTTTATTCCGATTAACATATCTTAGATTCCCGGATAAATTACTTTCAACCTTTTATTTTCAATTCCCAGAATCTCCATGGCATCTTTTTTGGTCGAATCGGAGATACAAAAAATCATTTTTGATTCTTTTTTGACCCATTTGAGTTTGCGCTTTTGGACCGAAATTATCTTTTCAGCGGTTTCCTTAGGATATTTATAGACAACCAGATCATACAGAATGGTCGCTTTTTTTGCTTTTATTGTCGGCGGCTCGGTCCAATCCGAAGTGATAAACAAGTCTACATTTCCGACCAGCCATTCGACCGGAAAAATATGCAGCTTATTCCAGAGAAAGTCCAAAAATGATGGCGGAAATTTAAATTTCTTAATTTGGACATTTGAATTTGATTGAAAATTGAAAATTGAAAATTTAAAATTTTTTCTTAGAGATGAATAAAATAATATATATTGATTCTTTTTATCAATATTTGCCAAATTTGAAACTAAATTTTTAAGAAAATTTGCAACTCCCGTCCTGTCATACGCCAATTGGCTGATATCAATCCCAATTCTCATAACCGTGTTTTAATTTTAGCATAAGGGTCTAGAATTAACCATCTTATCTTAAGCTCCACTTACCAATAAAATTTGCTATAATTATCCAGAACAATGAATGTACCAATTGTCTTTAGTTTTCAATTCTTTGGTTACTTCTTGTTATTTTGCATAGCGCTTCTGTTGGGGGTCTATATTCCAGGTAATTTAGCTGTCCGGAAACTTAAGCTGCCTACATGTCAATCTGTTACCTTAAGTTTTATTGCCGGCATTGTGTTTCTCTCTCTTCAGGGCTATTTATTCGGCTATTTGAATTTGCGTTTTCTAGCCTACGCATATGTTGGAATCATAACGTTAATTTGGCTCTATAAAAATAAGAAGAAACTTTTTTCTTTTGATGCCTTTAAGACCAAATTGAAGTTTGATGGATTATTTTTTTTCATCATGCTTTTGGGCGTCTTCGGACAAGTTAGCGGAATATGGTCAATGGGATTGAGATTTATCGATGGTATACATTTCGCAGGAGGAAATATTTTAGATAACAACTTAGAGCTTGCCATTACGAATGAGCTTATACACCGATTCCCTCCTTTTGAGCCAGGCATGTATGGAGTACTGCTTCAAAATTATCACTATTGGAGCCATTTGTTCTCAGCTGAACTCATAAGGATATTTCATTTACCTCTTGTTACTACCCAATATCAGTTCTTAACCGTCTTTATTTCAATTTTGCTTGGATTATCCGTAATTTCTCTTTCAAAAGCTTTAAGGCTTGGAAATATCTTTACCCGCTGGCTATTATTTTACCTTTATTTTGGGGCTGATTTTACATTTGGCCTATTATTTATTCTTGGAAAAAGTCATTATTTCGATATAAAATCTATGGAAAATGGCGCGCAATTCTTGTTTAATCTGCCAAGAGCTTTTTCTATTGTAATTTTCTTTGGAGGGCTAAATTTTCTTGTTATTTGGCTTAAAAACAAAACTAAATTCCTTGCGATACTGTGTGGAACAATATTTGGCGCAATAATAGGGTTTAAAATTTATGTGGGAATATTCACATTGGCTGGGCTAACTTTTTTAACTATTTATTTTTTAATTAAAAAAAATTATAGATTTTTATTTATCCCTGCTATTGCTTTCGCTCTAGCCGGTATTATTTATTTCCCCGTTAATAATAATGCCGGAGGTCTGTTCTTTACGGGTTTTTGGCGTGTTAATGATTTTATTGTTCTCCCCCAACTTGGTTTATCTCATTTTGAACTTGCAAGAGAGATTTATGCATCACATCAAAATTATCTTAAAGTATATATGCTGGAATTATTTTTTTTAACTTTATATTTACTAAATACTTTCGGAACAAAAATTTTAGGATTATTGCAAACCAGAAAATCCCTTTCAAAAATCCCCCTCGAGATTAATTTATTTTTAATACCATCAATCTTTGTAAGCATGATTGCCGGATTATTCTTCTTGCAATACACGGGAGGAGCAAATACATTTAATTTCATAGTAAATGTTTTAATCATAGGTTCGATATATGCAGCCCTAACAGTTACATATTTTGTTCATAAACTTCCCATAGTTTTGCGTTATATAATAATCGTAATAATTATAATGCTTACCATACCCAGATGGTTAAATATGACTGCTTCCAACATAGGAAACTATAGTAAAAATTATGGACTACTTATAAGCAACAACCAACTCTACGCGCTAAATTATTTAAGAATATATACCCCTTTAAGCTCATTGGTCTTAGCAAGCAACACTATCGGAAATGATTATGATAGCCCGTATGTTTGTTTTCTGGCTGATCGCCCTACGTACTATTCCGGAATAATAGACGAGCTGGAAGCGCACGGCATTAACTATAAGCAGAGAAAATCAATTGTGAAAAACATTTTTACCTCCAGCGACAAGACAATAGTTATAAAAGCATTGGAACAAAGCCATATTAATTATTTACTTCTATCGAATAATGATCATTTTGCGCTGGAGTCAAACTCTGATATATTTTCTGTCATATTTAAAAATAGTAATTTCCGAATACTAAAAATTACTAACATGTAGTAAATATTCCCTAATTGTAGCAGAAAATTGAAGTGCATGGCTATTTTTTGGTTGTAATATAGACTCCCAATAACGCCAGAGATCCGCCTACAATAAGTCCCGAAGTGAGCTGTTCCCCCAAAAAAAGAAAGGCGGAAATATAGGCAAAAACAGGAAGAAGATAGAACTGCATGGAAGCCAATATCGATCCCCCGTGTTTTATCGCATACTGGGTCAGGATATTGGTTACGATCGTAGAAATAATGGCTATGTAGCCCAGGGCTAGAATACTGGAAAAAGTTATGTTATGCCACCAATTAGGGTAGGAAACAAAATCCGTCAAAAACAAAGGGAATAAGACAATGCAGGTAATATAGATAAAAGCGGCAGTCAGAATAAACGGGGAAAAAGATTTCAGTTTGTTTTTCGAATATGCCACATACAACGAGTAAGAAACCACCCCTACTCCGATAAGCACATTGCCCAAAATGCTTCCCGAGAACTTTGTTCCTTTTTCGATAAGCGGAAGTAAAATAACCAGCATGACTCCGATAAAACCTATCGCTATGCCCGCTTCTTTTCTTGCTGTCAGCCGTTCTTTAAACAAGATAAAAAGAAAAACAGCGGTTAAGAGGGGTACGCCTGCATAAAGCAGTTGTCCGATCGTTGCCGTCGTAATCTTCACTCCCAGAATAAATACTATAATATTGACAGTTCCCAGCAGAGAAAAAGGAATAAGCCGTCTAACGTCTTTAAGAAAATTTTTTCCCCGTAGGAAAGGCAGAATTGCAATCCCTGCTACCAGAAAACGGATAAAGGCAAAACTCAAGGGCGGAATACCCGCAAGACCGATTTTCGTGACAGTTGATGTCAGTCCTCCTAAAACAGCGGACAATAATGTAAAGATAATCGCTTTTTGTTTACTACTCATTAATTTCGCTAAAGATATTAAAGATTTGTATCATATCTTTCCTTGTCATCTCCGGATTATTTCCAAAATACAAGCCCTGCTCATGTATTGTTTTAGCATTCCTGTTCTCTCCTGTAAAACCATTGACGTATTTTTTAAAAAACGGCTGGACAATCATATCCCCGCCGACAATGGGCCTGATTTCCAGGATATCCCTGCATTTCTCTACCAGTTCATCCCTAATTCTTTTTGTCTTACAGATTAAAGGTACCGCGAAATTAGATAAAAAATCTATGTGGTCATATCTGACAGGATAAAATATCTTTGATTTTTTATAAACCACTTTTGCGATTTCCATAAAATTTTCCTTTCTTTTGGCCAGAATTTCATCAAGGTAGGGCATTTGAGCATTGCCGATAAAACCGTTTATCTCTGTTGTGCGCAAATTGTATCCCAAATCATAGAAAGCATATCTGGAATAAAAAGTCGAATTAATATTATATTTTTGTCTTATTTTTAACTGCTCTCTCTGCGTTAAGTTTCTATCCCAACCATGCGCTCTGACCATCCTAAGCATTGCTTCGAGATTTCCGTCATCCGTGCAAATTGCTCCTCCCTCAATAGTTGACAGATGATGGCCAACATAAAAAGAGAAGGTGGAAGCCAAACCGAAATTCCCTAATTTTCTTCCCTTATATACCGTTCCTAAAGACTCGCAGTTGTCTTCGATTAAAATTATCTTTTTCTCCCGGCAAATTCTTTTTATTTCGTCGATATCATCGCAAAATCCAAGTAGATTGGTAAGAAAAAGCATTTTTATGGGAAATCTTTTAAGTTTCACGAGTAACATCCTGCTTGAGACATTTAACGTGTCCAGCTCGACATCGATTGGGACCGGTTTTAGATCAAGCTGAATAAGAGGCATCACGTTTGTAGACCAAGTAACTGCAGAAAATCCGATTAAGTCTCCCTTTTTTATCCTGCCTAGATTCAGAAGCGATTGCACAATAGCCAGGTTTGCCGAACTGCCGCTATTCACCATGATACAGTGTTTTCTTCCCTGCCATTTGGAAAAATTATCCTCAAACTTCCCGCATTCTTTACCCATGCTTAGCTGCGATGCATTAGATATAAATTTGCACAGTTTATCTTTAACCTTTTTTTCTTTATAGAAGGTTGATTTTATTAATTTAATCATTCTATGTTTTGTTATAAAAGAGTTATCGCTGCAACTGTTTGCCTATCTCTTACTAAGCTTAAACAGATAAATAATTATTGCCAAGAGGAAAAATCCGGCCGCATACTGCACTAAACGCTGTGCCGTAAAAAAAACCCGGAAAGAAAAAAGAGGAATCGATAAGATAAGGCATAAAATCCCGGCAATAACGGCAAGTTTGGGATTACGCTTGAAAATCAATAAAACCAGAGCTACGAAAAAGGCTATGTCTTGAATCTTCATAATGTTTAAACTAGAATGAATTATTGCATAAAACGAATCAAATGACAAAAACTTTGCTTCCGACCAATCTTGCAAAACACACCAGCCGGAATCCTCTCCAAAAATTTTTGATCAATAACTTCTATTCTTCTCTGTTTTCTTTAATAAAATCATTAAGAACGGATTCCATACTCGATGCCGGTTGCGGAGAAGGATTTACAATGGATAAATTAATTAAGAACGGTATCGGCAGGAAAATTGAGGGAATAGAATATTCAAAAGAATCGCTATCCTACGGTAAAAAGCTTTTTCCCGGTTTAATCATCAAACAGGCAAGTATTTATGATCTTCCTTACAAGGATAATTCTTTTGATCTTGTCCTTTGTACCGAAGTTCTTGAGCATTTGGAAGAACCCTCCAAAGCTTTAAGGGAAATTTTACGTGTCGGCAAAAAATATTTAGTTATCACCGTGCCTAATGAACCGTTTTTTAGGCTGAGTAATTTTTTAAGGGGTAAAAATATGTCAAGACTCGGAAATGATGAAGGACATATCAATCACTGGAGCCCCCGGAGTCTAAGAAAATTATTGAATCAAAATAAAATTTCCGTTAAAGAAATAAAACTCCCTTTTCCCTGGATAATGATGCTGGGGATAAAATAGGAATTTACTTTTCTTTGGAAGAATACTTGACGGAGAACCCTTTGTCTCCTTTATTGGATAAATTTATAATCAGATCCGCCAGAAATCCGGTAAATAAAACCTGGAAACCGGAAATAATCAAAAGCATGCCCAAGAAAAGAAGCGGTCTTCTGGAAATTGTATATCCCTGAAAATGGAGAACGGTTAAATATATCGAGATTATAATTCCCGCTAACAAAAATATTCCTCCGATCAATCCGAAGAGGTGCAAAGGTCTTTTGGCATATTTGGTCAAGAAAAGCATGGTAAAAATATCCGGCATGTCTTTAATGATTTTGAGGGATCCGTACTTTGATTCGCCATATCTTCTCCCGTCATGTTCAACCGCGATTTCGGTGACGGAAAAACCCTGATCATAGACCAAAAGAGGTATAAACCTGTGCATCCCGCCGTAAAGATTAAGACTTTTTGCGGCATCTCTGGAATAAACTTTCAAGCCGGAATTATAATCATGGAGTTTTAGTCCCCAGAACACCGAAACCAGATAATTAAAAAGTCTGGAGGAAAACACTTTTATGTTCGTATCTTTTCTTTCTTTCCTCCATCCACAGACAACATCCCAAGATTCTTTTTTTGCTTTCTTATAAAGTCTGGAGATTTCCTGCGGTCTGTCCTGCAAATCGGCGTCCAACGTCACTATATAATCCCCTTTGGCTTTTTGGAACCCCAAAGTCAAAGCCTCTGCTTTTCCGCTTCTTTTTCTGAATGAATAAACCCTGACTTTGCTGTTTGTTCCGGCAAATTGTTTTAAAATTTTCAGCGAGGAATCCGTTGATCCGTCATCGATAAATACAATTTCAAAATCTTCATTCAATTTGGACAAGTTTGGGACTAAGGCTTTATAGAAAGCCTGAAGACTCTCCTCTTCGTTATAGACCGGCACTACGGCTGATATCATGCGTGTATTTTAACACTTTTAAAATAAAAGGGCTATTCCGGAGGGAATGTCATAAATATTTAAAGACAAAACGATAGCGACATCTCACTGCGGGCTATTAAAATTTACTTTAAATATCTTTGCAGCTCCGTTTGAAAAAACTTTTTGAAGTAAATTATCTTTAAATACTGCGCTTGGAGTTGAAGGTTTATTGTATATATAAATATAGTTTATTTTATCTTTCTTTAAAATTGCATTAACCCTTTCAGTGTCAAGACTAGTTCTTATTTCGTTTAAATCGTTCTTTCTGCTTGTCATTTCGGGGGTAAGGCTCTGGTCCTCCCCTGCCCCTGAAAAAAATAAATTTCTTTCGGATAATACACTTACTATTGAAGAAAGGTATATATATTTTTCCTGATTCACTACGGCTACGAGGCTATCTTTCGGAGTATTATTTTTCAAATAACCATATGATTCAAGTTCAGTCCTGGATATTCCGTGAAATCCCGAAAAATAATCAAGCTTTAAATAACTAAATATCGAATTGACCCACCGTGGTATTATAAAAATAATAATTGCTAAAATTAAAACAATTACAATTTGCTTTTTTGCATTTGCCAGATATAGAGAAATATTCAATGAAACGGTAATCGTCAAAATCAGCGAACCGGTCAGAAAAAACTCCCAGATATTTGGTCCTCCTAATTTTTGATAAAAAAACAGTCCTAAAATTATAGAAGAAAATAAAACAGAATATAGCAATATAGAAAAGGAGACGCCCATTAGTCTAATCGTCCGCTTAAAAGGTATAATGCCCGCAAGTTTAACGCCTAATTGGACAAATAGATATCCAAAACTCATTAATATGCCATATTCTATTAAGCGGAAATAATTACCGTGCAGTTGGTAGATATTCCATCTTTGGTCAATCCATGACATGTTAGGCAAAGATACTATGAAACTTCGCGGAATTTCAAATGGAAGAAAAAATAATCCTCCGGAGGAATAATTAAACGGTAGGAATTGTATAAGGGAGAGAAAGAAAGAGATAATAAATATCCAAAAATAAGAAGATTTCTTTTTAAATATTCCGTAAATGGATAAACAGAACATCCCAAATAAAAACGGAATGCCAAAATATACCTTGAATCCCATAAGGCTTCCTATCAATAAACTAATAAAAAATATAATTTCCCAAGATATTTTTTCTTTGTTCTTATATAGGATATATAAAGCTGCTAGAGAAATTATTACCGCAAAGCCTCTACCGGGTAAATCCATAAATTTAGTGGCATCTTCAAAACTACTTCCGACTAAAGGCGTGAACTTATGATCAATAAGCAGATCAAACCATATCCTTGCGTCATTTGAAAAATACAATAAAAATATGAATAATCTTAAGAATAATTTTGAATCACAAAGAGAAACAGCAAATGAATACCCTATTAATGCAAGCAAAATGGTTGCTAAGGGGTACATGCCGATAAATTGCGTTGAAAAAATTGGGAGATAAAAAACCCTTATTAGTTCTGCTGTAACAAGATGAAACCAGAAATGATAATTTACAAGAAGAATTCCATACATTCCCGGCTCATTGGGGGGAAATCTCCTCACAAGCTCGCTAACTATGTCCACATGCCAAATATGATCTACATTATTGTAATTACTTATAAATAAGCCCAGCGGGGTAATCTGTCCGTATTTAATAAAAGGCATTATCTGTCCAATAATTCCAATTGTTATTATCGTCAGAGTAACCCAATCAAATTTTACTGGATGTATTTTCGGAATTTTAAAAGTATAATATTTCTTTTTAATAAATATTGCTAAAAATACTAAAAGATAAACGTAGCTTAACCAACGAGTTTGTAAAAATCCAAAAACATATCCTTGCCATCCCCACAAAACAATTCCCAAAATAAATGATACGGAAAATAGGCCGATCCGGGACAGATTTTTCTGAAACCCTAGAATAACTCTTCCGGGTATATAAAAAGCTAAAAATATAGAGATGATAAATGACGGAATAAATAAAATTAATGACATCGTCTAAATAATAACATTCCTTTAATGGTTACCTTTGAGATTTATTTTTGTAAATTGTTTTAAAATTTTCAGCGAGGAATCCGTTGATCCGTCATCGATAGATACAATTTCAAAATCTTCATTCAGTTCGGATAAGTTTGGGACTAAGGCTTTATAAAAAGCCTGAAGACTTTCCTCTTCGTTATAGACCGGTACTACGGTCGATATCATGTGTATATTTTAGCATTTTAGCTACTTAACCTCAAATATTTTGGCGGACTGGTTAGAGAACACTTTTTTAAGAAATTTATTTTTTAATAAAGGACTATTGGTTGCAATCGGAGTATTATTATAGATAACTACATAGTTAATATTGTCATTTCTTAATGTTTCAATTACCTTTTTTTCATCTTGGCTGGCTTTAATAAAAGCTACATCCTTTTCTCTTCTCAGATATTCCGGAAATACAACTCCGCTGACACCCGTTCCGGAAAAAAATAAATTTCTTTGCGTTAGAATTTTTGCTACTGATACGGCATTACAAGCGTTATAGCCTGACTGGTTAACAAGCAACAGAAGACTCTTCTTTGAAGAGTTGTTTCTTATAAAATTATATGAGTCAAGTTCGGATTTTGAGACACCATGGAATGGAGATAAATAATCAACATTAAAGATATGACCTACAAAGTTGATCCAGCTCGGGATAATAAAAATAAACATCAAGGTAATTAGTAATGCGATTATGATTTTATTTAATTTCAAAATGATTACGGATAAATTTAAAGAAGTCAAGATCGTCAATATTAGGGATACAGGAAAAAGAAACTGCCAGATATTTCCTCCCCCCACCTTCTGGTAAAAAAACATGCTTACTGCAAGAGAGGGAATGAGTATTGAGTATAATAAAACAAAAAAATCCGTCCCCAAAATTCTGAGTGTTCTTTTCAGCGGAATAAAACCTAATAATTTTACTCCGAATTGTGCAAATAAATAAATTACTGCCATGAATACGCCATATTCAATGAGTCTTAAATAATTATGATGCTGCCAATAAATTGCCCAGCGCTGATCTATCCATCCCAAATTTAAACCCTTCTGGGCGATAAATCCCCTTGGAGTCTCAAAAAGAAGAAAAAATAATCCACCAGATTTGGCATTGAAAGGTAAAAACTGCAATGCCGAAAAAATCGCAGCAACAATAATTATCCAAATATAAGAATATTTTCTTTTTATAAGACCAAACAGCCCTAAGACACCAAATCCCATCAGGAACCCAAAACCCATATAAATCTTAAACCCAATCAAGCTGCCAACTAAAAATCCTACCAACAAAATACTTTTCTTTGAAAAATTTTGTTTGTTTTTAAAAAATATGTAAAAAGCCGTTAAAGCGATGATAAGCGAAAAGCCATATCCTGGTGTATCCATAAATTTTACAGCGTCGTCAAGACCTTGGCTCATGTTGAGCATTAAACTTCTATTCAGTATTGAAAAAAGCCAGCCGATTGTGTCTCCTGAGAAAAACAGAAGAAACAGAAATATTCTGACAAAAAGTTTGGAATTATAAATACTTTTAGCAAAAACATAACCGATTATTGCCAAAAGAATTGATGCTATTGGATAAAGACCCACAAACTGTATGGAAAGAAGCGGCAGACCTGAAACTCTGGACATTTCACCTGTTACCAAATGAAACCAAAAATTATAGTTTGCGAGAACAATTCCAGATAAGCCAGGCTCATTCGGCGGAAACCTTGTAGCTAATTCCTGAGCTAATCCCGCATGCCAAATATGATCACAATAACTGTAATCTCCAACAAATAAACCGTTAACAGAAAATAATCCATCCTTTATAAAAGGTACCACTTGTCCGAAAATGCCGATTACGGAAATTGCAATTACTACAAAATCTATTTTTTTAAATTTAACCTCAGGCAGTCTGAAACGGAAGTATTTCTTTTTTATAAATATCACTAAAAAAATTAAAAGATAAAGGTAACTTAGCCAGCGGAGTTGTAAAAATCCTAGGACATATCCCTGCCACCCCCACATTACAATTCCCAGAATAAAAGATGTGGCAAACAATCCGAGTTTTGATAGATTTTTCTGTTCACCCAGAAAAACTCTTCCGGGAATATAAAAAGCCAAAAATACGGCAAGAATAAATAAAGGAATAAATAAAAATAATGACATTATCTAAAAATAAACAAAATACTTAGGCAAATAATTATAGCCGTAAGGCTGATAATCGAACCAATGTTAACGCCATCCTGAATAGTATAATAGATTATCAGATTATAATTCCCGTCTTTTGGCAAAACAAAGCTGTTAAATTTTGCCGCATATTTGACGCTTGATATTCCATTTACGGTCCATTTGGAATCATATACTTCCGAAAAAACCAGAACATCCCCTTTCTTGGCATTCCGGACATCAACTTCGTACTCGGTCGGATTTATATATTTATAATTAATTATCAAATTTGAATCGGGACTCCAAAAATGGTCTTTATAGTTTAAATTTTCAAAAATAACAATCTTTCCGAAACCTTTTACCTGTTTTAGCCAGCGGATAGTTTTAAGTTCGTTAATTGTTTGAAGGTATAGTTTATTATCATATTTTCTGTCGGTTAAAAATATCTCTTTTTCGCAGTCATCGGGTACGATGACATATTTTATCGAAGACATCTGCAAAAGCTTTTCCGAATTATCTTCCGAAAACTTTTTAAATAAACTTTTGTTGTCATATAAATTGAATAAGACTTGCGCCGATATTTCGGGATGAAGGTTAGAATAATAACCGAAACGCTCCTTAGAAGGAAACCAAAGCGTCCTTGAATAACCCGGCTGGACCGCCAAGAACCCTTCCAGAACTGTATAGTCTTCGGGCACAGAGGTAGACTTAAGTAAGCCGTTAAGCTGCCCGAAAATTGCCGGACGGATAAGAAACAACATATACACAACAGTTATGCCTACAAAAAGTTTTTTAAATTTTTTTTGACTTAGTAACTCATAGGTCTTCCAAACCGTAAACGGTATTAAAACCGTGTAGGAAATCGCTACCAAAGGATACCACTTGGTCGGATCCCGGAACATTATAAAACCGGGCATATATTTAAACAGCCAAAGATAGACTCCTCCCCAGGGATCGTTTGTTCCTTTTGATAAAAATGCTCCCAGTAACCCAAGGAACGCAAAAAATAAAACATACAGCCTGTCTTTTTTCTCCTTGAGTTTATCAATGAAAAGTAATGAAACAAATGCCAAGACGGGTAGCAGTAAAAATTCAGGTTTCATAAAATCGACTTTGCCGAAAATATTCTCCGGCCAATTGGGATGAAGTAAAGAAATAGTATCTTCAAATTTTGCAAAACTGAAATAATTTACGGCACTAACCGAGGAATGAGAATATCCCAACGCCTCGACGGGATTCCCTCCGTGTAAAATGCTCGGGATAATCCAAAAGGCATTTAGGAGAACAACCGTTATTCCCGGAATCAGCAAAAGGAAAACTACCGGGTAAATATAATTTCTTGCCGAATGTTTGTTTAAATCCTTGATATGGGAAATAAAATAAGCCAATATATACAGAGCAACCATCGTCATGGTTACGTAGGTGATTCTGGGATCATTCATGATTTGAAGAGATAAAACTAAGCCGGCAATAACCGGAAAAATGTATTTTTTAAGACTTTTAGTATCATAAATTTTGAGCATCTGCAGAAACAAAACGAAAATAATAGGCGCCAGGGCGTAGGCCATGGCAAGAAATACTTCTCCGGAAGCCAGCAGTAAGCCGTAGGTATTAAATAAAAAGATAATAACTGCTAATAAACAAAATTTACTCCGCGGAAAAACATATCTCATCAGAAGAACCGGCGAAATTATTGCCAGGATAAGAAACGGATAAAGAAATACCAGTCTTGTTATAAGCGACCAGTCCATTCCCAGCAGATTTCCGAATATTACCTGAGGCGTATAGATAAGCGGAAAAACCCACGAATAGGGAGAGAGAAAATCCGCAAATCCGTCAAGGCCGACGTGCCATCCCCAGGCGTAAGGCACTATGCTGGCATCTTTCATCATTAATTTGGAAAAATAGGGAAAATCAAAAGTTGAGAGTGTCCCCGGGAGAAACCAGGCATGAAATACAATTATTATAAGAACAAATAACAGAAAAGGCTTAATAAACTTAGCCATTAAGCCCATTATAGCTTCCGCGAGGCCTTTCTGGCAATATAAAAATAGTGTGCTCCGAGCGGAAGCCAACGCAGATATTTTTCAAGCGGAGAAAATACCGAAAGAAATTGGGGGAAAAATACCGTATATGTAATCCTATTGTCCGAAAAGCCAACGTTACTCAATAACTTTCCGGCGTAAAAAGGGGTAAGGGCGTTAGCGGTTTTATCAAACTTAAAATCATTTTTGAACATGACATATAAGGTAAGAGGATTTAGCGGATTAAGCTCAAAAATAAAAAGAAGGCCGTTTTTAGCTAAATTGGCATAGATGTTCTTCATAACCTTCTTATGCATATCGCGTCTGATATGATGAAAAACATTGGCAATAAATATAATGTCATATTTAACCTTAAAAGGAATATTGACACCGTCAAAAGCCGAAAATTTAACATTCTTCAGATTTTTGTTGTTGGCTTTTGCCACTCTGACTTCCTCTTTGGAGACATCAACTCCGTAAATTACTGTTTTAGGTAAATATTTTTTTATGTATTTTACGCTTCTGCCTACACCGCAGCCGAAATCCAGTAATTTTAATTTCTTATTGACAAGACCTTCTGCTTTCAGATACTTCACCATTTCCTTTAACTTATATTCATGGAAATGATCGGGCTTAAATCCGGACAACGCAACCGCCTTGACGTGACCCTCATCGTAATTATCGGCATACTTATCGAATACACTCATAGTTATAGAAAATTTTAATTTATTTTAAGAATTTCTTTACGGATGAAGCTATATATCTTACCTCGTTTTCAGTTAGTTCCGGATACATCGGAAGGCTTAATGTGTTTTTGGAGCATTGTTCTGTAATTTTAAAACTGCCTTTTTTATAACCTAAATCTTTACAGGCTATCTGGAGATGAATGGGAATGGGATAGTGTATCTGAGTACTTATGCCGTATTTTTTCAAAACATTCATTAATTCCCTTCGCTTTTTTACTTCTATTACATACAAATGAAATACCGAATAAAAATCTTCTGAAATATTTGGGGTTTTTATATCCATGTTCTTAAATAATTTATTGTACAATTCTGCCAGTTTTCTTCTTTTCGTATTCCCCTCATCCAGATATTTAAGTTTAACCCTTAACACTGCCGCCTGGATGGTATCCAGCCTTGAATTATATCCCTTAAAGACGTGTTTATATTTAACTTTTTGTCCGTGATTCCTAAGCATCCTTATCTTTTCCGCTAAATGAGAATTGTTAGTTGTGATTGCTCCGGCTTCGCCGTATGCTCCTAGATTTTTTCCCGGGTAGAAACTGAATGCGGTTATGTCCCCTATTGATCCTATTCTCCTGTTCTTGTATTTTGCACCGTGAGCCTGACAGGCATCTTCCAAGATTTTTAATTTATATTTTTTGGCCAAAGCTATTATCGGATCCATGTCCGCAGGCCTGCCGTACAAATGAACAGGAAGAATGACTTTTGTTTTTTTGTTTATTTTTTCTTCGATTTTGGAAACGTCGATATTGTAGGTATTTTTATCTATATCAGTCAATACGGGTTTTGCTCCGACGAGAGAAATGGAGGCTGCAGTTGCAATAAAACTATTGGCAACCGTTATTACTTCATCTCCCGGTCCGACTCCCAAAGCTTTCAAAGAAAGCATTAATGCATCCGTACCCGAGGCTACCCCCACGCAATATTTTGCCCCGCAGTATTCGGCAAATTCCTTTTCAAACAAAAACAATTCTTCGCCCAAAACGAAATTGTGGTTATCCAGGACTTTCTGAATTGCCTTATCTATTTCTTTTTTGTGTTTTTTATAGGGCTTACCCAAATCAACAAAATTTATTTTCATTTTCTGATAATCCTTGCGGGAACACCGGCTACTACGGATTTTGCGGGAACGTCTTTGGTTATAACCGCTCCGGCGCCGACCAGACAGTTCTCTCCGAGAGTTACCCCTCCCATAATAATCGCTCCGGTTCCGATATTTGCGCCTTTTTTAACCAATGTCTTCTTTAAAACCCAGGCTTTCTCATCTATAGTCGGCTTATTGTCGTTTATAAAAAGGACTCCATGCCCGATAAATACTTCATCTTCGATAGTTACCCCTTCACAAATAAAACTATGCGATGAAATTTTACATTTATTACCGATTTTTACACCTTTTTGTATCTCGACAAAAGCTCCTATTTTGGTTTGGTCACCGATTTTGCAGCCGTACAAATTTACAAAATCATAAATCTTGACGTTTTTGCCCAATTTTACTTTATCAATTTTTTGATATCTCATTTTAAAAATAAATAACCTTCGAATTATTCGACAAAGATTTCTGCATTGCCTCAACAACTTCAACGACCGCCACGCCATTTTCCCCGTTATTAATAACTTCCGAATTGTTTTTGATTGCACTTATAAAACACTCTATTTCCTCTTTCAGAGGTTCTATTGATTGTATTTTAGGGTTGGATATTCTGCCGCTGTGTAAGGCGATCTTATACCTTGAAAAACTGACTCCCCCGATAGCACTTTTAATCAGATTTGCGTTTTTATCAAAGACTTTAATTTTTTGCTCCGACACGTCATCAAATAACAACATTTTTTTGTCTCCGACGATAGTGATGTCTCTGATTTTAACCGGATCGATCCAGCTGAAGATCATATTGGCTATAACTCCGTTCTTAAATTTTATACTTGCCGAAACTACGTCTTCAATATCTTTCAAAAGAAATGACTGGCCGGTTGCGATTACGGAATTTATTTTGCTATTAACAAAATATAAAAGCATGGAGATGTCATGAGGCGCCAAATCCCAGAGAACGTTCACGTCCCCCCTTATTGAAGGCCCGAGGCTCCTTCTTTGAAAGTGTAAATGTCTTAATTTTCCTATCGTACCTTTTTCCAGAGACTTCTTTATAAATTTTACAACCGGATTAAATAGGAAAACATGGCCGACTGCGAGTTTTACTCTGTGTTTTTTTGCCAAATTTACTAAAAGCTTGGCTTTTTTGACGTCGGTAGTCAGAGGTTTTTCGATAAAGACGTGCTTCCCGGCCAGAATCGCATCTTTGGCTATTTTGAAATGAGTTGTGGGAGGAGTAACGATAAAAACAACCTCGACTTCTTTATCTTTAAGGATATCGTTATAATTTTTGGTTGTTAATACCTGCGGATATTTATTTTTAATCAATTTTAGAGGTCTATCCATCAGATCCGCACAATATTTTAATTCGACATTTTTTGATTCGGAAATAACCCGCGCAACATTAGGACCCCAATAGCCATAACCGATAAGACCTGCCTTCATTCTTATCATAGGAATATTGGCAATATAATAGCATAAATACCCTTAAAAGTAGAATTATGTTAAAATTACGAAGAAATAACGGATATGAATAAAAAGATACCGTTTTCCGTATCTCTGGTTGTACCTCTCTATAACTGCAAAAAAATAGCCATTTCTCAATTAAATATCTGTAATAAAATTTTAAAAACAATTTGTGAAGATTATGAAATAATTGTCTCCGATGACTGCAGCACTAACGGAATATCGGGATTATTAAAGGAAGAATTTAAAAACAATGTAAAATTCCGTCTGGTTTTCCAGAAGAAAAATCTCGGTATAGCCGGAAACTTTCAGTATCTTTACAAATCGGCTAAAAAGGATTTCGTTATGACATTTTCTGCCGACGGGGATTATAATCCCCATGATATACGAAAAATACTGATGTTTTGTGACAGAAAAAAAGCCGATCTTGTAATCGGCAGGAGAGTAAAAAAGGGAGGCTACACTTTTTACAGAAAGCTTATTTCAATATTATTCCGCTTATTACCTTTGTTATTTTTTGGCGTTGACACAATAGATGCCGGAAGCATCAAATTAATTAATAGGAATATTCTACCAAGTACTATTATTTCCGAAAGTGTTTTTATGGAGGCTGAAATAATAATAACTGCCAAAATAAAAGGTTACAAGGTTTTTTCTTATCCTGTATCTTATAAAAAACAGGAAAAAATTTCCGGAGCTGCAGGTAAATTTTATCTTGCTCTTGATGCATTTATTGATCTGATAAAATTCCGTCTGAATACAAATAAAATTATATGAAACTGGGAAGAAATCTGACCGTTAAAATACGTTTTATACTGGATGAACTAGTTCCGCCTATTCTTAGGGATCAGTACTGGTTTATGGCGCTTCCGGTCAAATTTGTTTTCGGGAAAAAGGCAGACATTTTCCTGCACTTTAAGGAGCGCGCCAAATTTATGACCGATAAACAGTTTTCCAAAGTATATGAGGAAATCGAACCGTATATCATTCAGCGGGGAACGGACTTAAATACTCAATGTATGAATAAAATCCCTCAAGATATAAAAGGGAGAAGCGTACTTGAAGTAGGAAGCGGAAGAGGATTACTGGCTATAAAACTTAGCAAAAAATATGATGTAACTGCTTCGGACATTGTTCGGGACGAGATGCTTGCAAAAAAATGGCCGAATATCAAATTCCGGAAAGCCAAGATAGAATCGCTTCCGTTTAAAAGCAGTTCATTTGATACCGTGGTCTGCACACATACGTTGGAGCATGTTCTGGATCTGCAAAAGGCGATTTCTGAGCTTCGGAGAGTAGCCAGAAAGCGGATAATTATAGTTGTTCCCAAACAACGGCCGTACAAATATACTTTCGATCTTCATATTCATTTTTTCCCAAACCCCGAATCCTTACTGACAGCAATGGACTACAAAAAGAACGCTGCCTGCAAGGTTGTCGGAGGAGATTTATATTATATTGAAGACAAAATTTAGCACAGAGCTATGTTTCATTCTTATAAGCAGTTTTTGAACCGTATTATTATAGATAACGGGAACTATCAGGGATATTGATCCTATAAATACAACTCCGACCAAGCAAAGCCATAACGGTATATTGATCAAATGCATATATGTTGTCCCGAAGATAATACTTATTATGTAGGTATAAAGGTACAGGAAAAAGGAATGCGATGAGAATATAGAAAGAGAATTTATTCCCATATACGAAAGCAATATGTCGTTTTCCAGAAGTTTAGAGAGATAAATAACAAATAAAATTCCGGCAAAGGCCGCTATGACATAATAAATAAGATTATTGTAATTATTATCAGCTAGGTTCACTGTTCCGTTCAAATAAGCCCCAAAAAAAATATTAATTCCCAGAGCTATCAGTATAAAAAATATATTTAAATTTACTTTTTTAACCGGAAGTTCCCTGAAAACGTCAGTAAGTTTTGCATAATATCCGATTGAAAAAAAGAAAAGACCCATGAACGCCGTATCCAATTTAAACGGAAGAAACCGGTAATACACTTTGTCAACTAAAAAATAAATATTTAATTTATGAATTAAAAATGCAACAATTGCAAATAAGCAAACCGAGCCGATGATGGAATACTTATTTTTAAGATTTAATTTCAGATACAGCCAAAAAAGAATTTGTACGACCGCCAGACAGAACAAAAACCATATTTGACCGACATGCAGACTTTCGGGCGTTACGGCATAAAATACATCAAGGAAAACCACTTTATATGATGTTGGTTGCCAGCCAGGAATAATCAGGGATACGACCAGCCCGACAATTACGAAAACAAAATAAGGAATTATCAAATTTATGCCGATTTTTTTTAGAAAAGGCTTTAAATTTTTAACTTCGGATTTCAACACATAGCCCGATAAAAAGAAAAAAATAGGCATATGGAAACTGAAAATCCAATTAAATACGAACTGTCCGTAGGTGACCAGATGTCCCAATATGACCAGTAGCAATCCTATGCCTTTCCCTACATCTATCCATTTTATTCTTTCGGCATTAATCTTTTTTATTTTATCCATATTGCTGTATTTAATTTTTCCAAACAATTAGAGCAACATTATTAGGTAATTCATATTTTTTGGAGCTCATTTGCAATTATTTTAATTTAAAAATCAACTTTTGAACAGTATTGTTATAGATAACCGGAATTATTAAAGATACTGTGCTTACCAATACAAGTCCTACAACAGAAAGAAATAAAGGAATATTAACCATTATCGTAATACTTCTTCCCAAAATATTGCTCAAAAGAAAAGCGTAAAAATACAGGAAGAAAGAGTGTAATGAAAAGATTGGAAGGGTATTTTTACCCATATATATAAGGAGGGAGATATTTTCCAGGTATTTTGACAGATAAATAATAAATATAATTCCGGAAATCGCCGCAACAACAAAATAGATTAAATTTCCATAACTATTGGCAGCCAGATTAACAGCGGAATTCAAATGAATGCCGATATATAAATTTATTATAAAGAAAATCGCTGCGAACGCAATATTTTTATATGTGGACTTTGAAATGATTTTGGAAAAGAGTTTCAATAACTTAGAATAATACCCGGCGGAAAAAAAGAAAAGTCCCATAAAGGCCGTATCTATTTTCCATGGAAGACGCATATGATTTCCCAACACCCATATTCCTATATTATACTTGCTGATAAGAGAAGCAATAATTGCAAATAATCCGATGCAAACCGCAATGATATATTTATTTTTTATTTTCAATTTTAGAAACAACAAAAACATTACCTCTACAACCGCAAGACAAAATAAAAACCATATCTGACCGACATGTAAACTCTCAGGGTTAACGTTGTAAAATACATCACTTATAACTCGGCCAAATGAAGACGGACGCCACCCCGGAATAGTCAGTGAAACGACTAATCCGATAAAAGTAAAAATAAAATAAGGCACTATAAGGCTGACTAAAATTTTTTTAAAGGAATATTTACCATCGGCCTCAGTAAATTTTGAAACATATCCCGATAGAAAAAAAAATAACGGTATGTGGAAACTGAAAATCCAAATAGCGAGTGCTGATCCAATCTTAACTAAGTGGCCCAGTATGACCAATAGTAGCCCCATTCCCTTTCCGACATCAACCCAATGTATTCTCTTAATAACATTTATTTTCTTTTTATTATAAATTTTTCCCGTCATTTCCGTGCCGGGCGTTAATATTCTTTTTATCAAAAAATATAATGGCAAAGGCAACAGGGTAATCAAGAATATAATTAGCTTTTCCCCGTTACTAAGAAGAGGTAGATTGATATTAATTTTTGCATTAACAAATTCAACCAATCTTGAAGGATTTTGTATCAATTCAGACTTAGAGAAAATATATTTAGTAAGAAAATGATGATTAGTTTTACTCAGAGAAAGAGAGTCTCCCTGTTTTCCCGCCAGCGACTCAATCTCAAAAGTAAATGAGATATTTTTTGAATTCTTTATAGTCGGGAAACCGAAAGGAAAAGGAACGTCGGTTTGGAATTGATTTGCATTATGCGTGCTTTGAATATACCAATCATTTTTATCCGTTTCCTTGATGCGAAAAATAATTTTGTCGTTGATGCTTTTATTGTGGGCATTAAAAGGTACGGCAATAATTCCTAAATCATCATCTTGTGCCGTAAAATTTTCACGCATTGTGTTTCCCGCGAAGAGCTCTGCATTAGCTAATAAAACATCTCGCGGCCAGGACTGCTCTCTTGTAACTGTTGTGAAATTATTATCCGATACTCCTTCTTGCTTATAATACTGAAGATCGTTTGCTTGGGGATTATTTACAAAAATAAAATATCCGAAAGATAGAAAAAATAAAATAAGTGATGATAAAATCAGGAAAAACAATTTTTTTTTGAATATATTCCGAACTGCTTGGTCTTGTTTCATTATATTGAATTTATTTTCTCCACACAATCAGATTAACATTATTTGCCAGCTTATATTTTTCGGAAATGTGCATTCCTTGAGATTCAATAACTTTCATAAAGGATTCCACTATTTTTCTTTGTCCGCTCGGCTTGCCATTCCTAAATAAATTCTCATGAGCTTCCCATACGGACGGTCCGAGATCCAGATAAACTATTACTTTTGGCGGATTCTTCCTTATTAGCTCTGCTTCCTTTATAGCTAGGTTATCCGGCAGAAAATCAAACCAATAAACCAGAGCTTTCCCCGGCATTTTTCTATCGGTTAGAAGATAAAATAACGGTATATTGGGAAACAGAAGTATCGTATCGCCGGGTTTTGTATTGGAACTTATTTCAGAAGAGATTCCCTCCACCATTTTTTTGTTCTCGGCAGACATTTGCATACCGTACAATATCTGTATCTTATTTGTGGAATAAAGTTCTCCTCTGATATCGGTGCTTGTCACATTCCACCAGGAATAAGGATTTTCATATTTTTTTTCAATCAGTACAAGGCACAGGCTTAGACAAAAAAGTATTATAAAAATCTTTCCTAAATTATAAAATGACCTGAAATGCAACATCAAAGCTATAAAAAGACAAAAGCCCGCAAATGCGCCTGCCTCACTTATTCCTGCCGACGTTCCGGTTCCATATATAAAACCAAGGGCGACAAATGAAAACAAGAAAATACTTTTATTAAAAGGTTTTCTCAAAATTAAAAAAATTATGGATGTTAATACCGAGATTATAGGAATAGAAATTGCGGCGACGATTACGACACTTATTCCCTGCTGTCCCATTGTCCCTAATGTTCCTAACTCCGATAGTTGATTTATAGATATTCTACTGATTAAAAATGGCAGAAATACAACCAACAGAGAGAATAATGACGCGACAAACATTATCGCAGTATTTATTTCTTCATTTTCTTTATCTCTTTGAGTAAAAAAATACAGCGGATAGCCCAAAAGGGAAATTATAAGGAATACGACGATAAATTTAATAATGAAATTGACCGTTAATATGGTTTTAAACCAACCGAAAAATATCTGTAAGAGTCCTCCTTTGGTTGATACAGCATCTAAAAAAATCTGTTGGAAGAATTGGGAAAAAGCGGAATTTGACAATAGCCAAAGTGCAGTTAATCCGACCGGAACTGCAAAGCCTAAAATGTATAATAAAGGCGGACTGAATACTCTTTTTTTCTCTGTTAAAGACAGAAACAATAATCCCGCAAAAGAAAAGGCTGTTATCAGCAATCCGTTACTTTGTTTTGTAAGAAAAGTGAGCCCTGCGAACAGACCGGCCCAAAAAACCCATTTTATACTAATATTCCTTTTCTTTTCTGAAAGATTTATATATTTTAAAAGAAAGTAAGATTGAATCAGGGCATATAGGGTTACAAATTGAGTAAAATCATAAGTAATATGCGCAACTCCGGACTGATAATAAATCATACCGACTATGCCGACGAAAGCTGCAATAGCGGGCCCGAAAATAATTTCCAGATTTTTGTATAGAAAGTAGGTCATCAATAATATAACGCCTATACCGAATATTCTTAAAGGCAGGATTCCGTATCCGAATATGGCAGTGAATGCGCTCATGTTGAGAAGGTAGAGAGGCGGCAGGAAAAGGTAAAAATCCTTATACGGGAATTGCCCGTGATTAAATAGCCAAGCATAAGTAGAAAACCACCCTTCAGTGAGCGGCAAATATTTGTTAAAAGATATCGCATTGTAGATAAAAATTACAAGAAGGGGAATTAAATAATATAATTTTTTTAAACTGCTTTGGTGAAATATTTTTAATCTAAAATTAGGTAATAATTTTCCAACGGATTTTAATTTACTTCCTATTAACCCTTTATAAATCAAACAGCCTGTCATGGCGAGTAATGCAAAATCCTGAATCAATACGCTGTAAGTTAAAGGCAATATGTGTTCCCCTCCAAAACCGCGGTTTATAAAATCTATTCTGCCAAAAGTAAAAGGTATGAAAATCAGCGAAAAACAAATCGCATAAAAATTATCCCATTTATCTTTATCTTCGCTATCCAAAAACATGATCAATGGAATAACCATAAATATCAATACGTATTCGTAGCTTATTGCCGGAACCAATATCATAAGTAACGTTATGATCGCAATCACTTTCCATTTGGAATGTAAGAGAAAAGAAACTACTAGTCCCAGAATCAATAAGACAAAGGAAATAAATCTTCCGATTGCAATCGGACTTTCACCAAAATTTCCAAAGAATCCGAATACCGTTCTTGTAATATTTTGCAGATTAACCGCATATCCTACTCCCCAACTTGTTACGGAATCAGATGTAGAAAACAAGTTATTAATCAGAAGCGGCAACTGATTGATTCCTCCAAGAGCAAAAAACGGAAGAATAAGAAATATTAAACCGTAAATTAATACTCTATAAATATCTCTATAGCGTTTCTCCTTAACTAAAAGCAGTCCGAATATAACAGGATATAGCTTGATTGCTCCTGATATGGCCAAAGAGATAAGTGCAAATTCACGCACGATACGATTCTTACTGTCTTTAAAAAAGACAAATATCATCAAAAATGATAATGCCACGAAAATTATATTTGCGCGTTCAAATTGATGCAAAAATGGAGCCGATAACAGGATAATAAACGCAAATAGATATTTTTCAATTTTACTACCTTTCTTTACGTCCAACAGTAGGACAAGGAATATTGACAATGTTATCAATATGTACAGTAATAAAACTATCTGACCTAATTGCGATGATCTAATTGCTAACGGACCTTGTGCGACGATTCCGTATGGCACTAATCTGGCCAATATTTTATATATAAAAAGCGGTAAAGGGGGATAAATAGAATTATATGTATACGGTCCGTTGAATAAGCTGTAAAGTACGTTAAAAAAATCCATAAAATACCCGTTATTATCGGAGCTGAAGAGGTTATAAAAACTATTTCCGCGTGTGATTAAACCGTTTATAAAAAATAGGAACAGACCCAAAATTGTGGCAGCGTAAAAGATGAATTTTTTTGTATTTATATTTTTAAATATTGAATATTTATTAAATGAGATAATATGTTTCCATCCGGACCGCTTTGTATTTTTGTATCTAAAATAATAAAAAATTAAAGGAGATATGCCGACAAGAAATATCAGCAGACTATCTCCGATTGTGATGGATGACATTTGAGTTTCTATTTTAACGGTAAGAAACTGCAACAATGTATGAGGATTTTTTAATGTAGTTTTAGAAAATTTATATTTGCTAAAAAAGTAGGTATCGGTTTTATTTAAAGAAATAGAATTATTGGGTTTTCCGTCCAAAGCCTCTATCTGAAACGTGTAGGATTTGTTTTTTGAGTTTGTAATAACCGGAAAACCAAAGGGGAAAGGAGCATTATTCTGGAATTGCTGTGCACTATATATATTCTCGTAATACCAATTCTTGCTGCCTGTTTCTTTCAGGCGAAAGATTATTCTTTCATCAATACTTCTTTTATGTGTTTCAAACGGTATTGCTATCGTTCCCAGATTATCGGTTACGGCAATAAAATCTTGCTTAACTATTTTTTTTGCTAACAAGGCAGTTTCACCTTGCGAATCAGAGTGCCAGGATTGTTTCTTCGTAATTGTTGTAAGATCGGTGAAGACTACTCCCTCCGGAATATAATATAAATTTTTATTTATTTGATCATGATTCACAAAGATAAAATATACAAAAGAAATAACAAATAAAGTTAATGATAGTGAAATTAAAAATAGCAGTGTTCTTATTGATATATTTCTTTTCTTTGAATTTAGCTTATTCATGCTTATTCCTCCTTTTTATCTCATTAAATTTCCCGGTAGATTTAACCCCTGACTCTTTCCAAAAATAAATTGATGATAAAATAAGAAAAAAGAAGTGAAAAATAATAAAAAATTTTATCAGTCTCGCATCAATTGTCCAGGGCTCGTTAGGATTTAATTTTAAAGCCCATATCCCTCCCAAAAGTAAGGAAAACATTGACAAATAACAGTATGTTGAAGCATTTTTAAGTTTTGTACTTTCTTTTAGAAGAATCAGGGAAATAACCAAAGAATAAAATAATCTATAATCATAAACAACTCTAAAAGCCAAATTGATAAACGCAACCGAAATAACAAGAAGAACAATTATAAAACTTTTGTTTTTCCGCAATTTTAGAAAAGCAGAATAACCTATTCCTTTAAAGAAATTCTTTTTAAACGGTCTGGATATCAAAAACGGAACTAAAAATGTAAATAGAAAGAGGAGAATTACTATCGGTATGTAAACAACTTGATTGTTGCATTTGGCCGAATCTATGCATCCGGAAAAGAATGAAGCAATAGCATAAAGAGAATGATTTCCCCAAAGATGAGTTGAAAAAGGAATATAACTGTCCCAGCTTATAACTTTACTAAAGTATGACGCCAATGAGCTTTGAGAACCGAACAAGTTAGGCGCATAAATTAAAGCCATGAATGTTAGAAAAGAAACTAGACCGGTCAGGAAACTTCTTTTCGAATATATCACAGCCAAAACAGCAAACGGAAATAGAAAAATTTTTGCGTTCATAAGAGCTCCTGCTAATATGCCCAACAATATTGTCCTCGTCAAAGAATTTAATTCATTTTTATTTGAATTTATAACTAAAAGAATGAGTGTTCCCATAATAGGAGCGAGAACAATATCGGTATTACCCATATATATTCCTATGAATCCGGGCTCTGAAATAAGAAATGCGAATATAAAAATAAGTCCCCCGTTAAATATTTCTTTACCTGATTTTTTCATCAGCAATACATAAAATAGAATAAAAATAATTGCCGCAAAAAATAAGAAAACAGAATATAGGACAAATCTACCCGATCCTTTAAGATACAATAATGGCGAAAATAGTAGGGGAAAAAGCTGACCGGAAGCCGAATCTACGTATTCAGGATATAAAGCCAATACGTTCATTTCCTGACCTTTTATCATTTGGTTTGCGCGAAAATATACAGAAGTAAAAAAATCGTTGGTAAAATATGAGTTAAGCCTTGATTCCGTAGATGGAATTGACATGTTTGGCAGAAATTGAACATCCTTATAAAAAATAGTAGTTGCGTAAACAAAAAATAGAAGAAAAATTAAAATGGTAATGTAGTTTTGCTGAACTAATTTAAAAAAATTCGATAATATTTTCTTGAACATTTTAATTAAAAATAACTTCTTGTTCATGCAAACTACGTTATTAAGAGCTCATTTACGCAACTTTCTCACAATATTCTTATAATGATTTTGCTACTAACAGATTTTACCTTAAGTCTGTTAAATTTTGCAAGCCTGCACTTACCGATATTTCTGTTTGTGGATTTTGGGATGGCTTCTTCTCAGAGCTAACTCTAATATGAAATTTTGTGGAAAAAAGACTAAGGATACTCAAGGAACAATAATATAATTTAACCTATTGTTAAATATATTGCTTTTAAGATAAAATGTAAGCATTTATTAGAATAAATATAATTAAAGAAAAGTGTTGACAGTACGGGATAAAATAAATAATTGTAACGGATATAATCAAGAATTAGAAATAGAATGTGAGTAAAAAACCTTTCTTATCGATAATAATTCCAATGTTCAACGAGGAGCAACGTATTTCCAATATTGTTGATATCCAAAAGTATTTTAAGAAAAAAAGTTTTTCTTATGAGATTATTCTTGTAAATGATGGTAGTTATGACGGCACGCTTTCGGCCATTAAAAAATACAATAAACAAAAGTATTTTAAACTTATTACATACAATAAGAATAGGGGAAAAGGATATGCCATTAAACAGGGTATGATAGCTGCTACGGGGAAATATCGACTTTTTACCGATATTGATCTCTCAACGCCAATAAAAGAATTCAACAAATTTATACCCCATCTTAGAAATAATGCTGTCATTATTGCAACGAGAAAGCAGAAAAGCTCGGAATTTATTAAACGGCAACCTTTACTTCGGGAAATGCTCGGCAAGGGATTCACTTTTTTATCAAGGATTATTTTGAGAGTTTCCTCCAGTGATTTTACTTGCGGTTTTAAATGTTTCTCTGAAAAAGCAGCAAATAAAATCTTTATCAGACAAAAAATTGAACGCTGGGGATTTGATTCGGAAGTTTTATATTTAACAAAAAAAAATAAATTAAGAGTAAAAGAAATAACCGTCTCCTGGATAAATGACACACGTACGAAAGTGAGGTTTCCGGAAGATGTCATTACTTCCTTCTTCGAATTGATGAAAATAGTCTACTATGATTATCGCAAATACTATGATTAGCTTCAGTTGATTAAATCATTTTTTGAAGACTTTTTCCAATAAGCAAGAGATGCAAGTATGAGGAAAAAGTAATGAAAAATAATAAAAAATTTCAATAATCTTGAATCAATTGTCCAAAGTTCGGTAGGGTTTAGTTGCAATACCCATAGTCCTCCCAAAAGTAAAGAAAACATAGATAAATAACAATATGTTAAAGCCATCTTAGATCGAACACTCTCTTTGAAAATAATCAAAGTTACAACCAGGGAAAAAAACAATCGATAATCGTAAACTATCTTAAAACACAGATTAATAAACGCATCTGAAAGTGCAAAAAAAACTAATGCTAATTCTTTATTTTTTTTAAAGTTGAGCAATGAAATAAGTGAGGTTTTGTTTATATTAAATTTCCTTATCGGCTTTAATATTAAAAATGGCACTAAAAATGTAAATATAAATAAAAGCGCTGCTATAAGTACGCCCGTATTCTCACTACTGCAAGTATTTAATTCTATACACCGCGTAAAATAAGTGGAAACTACATAAAAGGAATGGTTTCCCCAAAAGTGAAATGAAAGTGGTTGCTTATTATTCCATATTAGAATTTTGCCTAAAAGTGAAGTTATGGTACTTTTGGAGTTAAATAGATTGGGAATATAGATAAATGAGAAAAATACCCCAAGCGTTGTTAGTAGGGAAATCCAAATGCGTCTCGAAAACAAAACTGCAATCAAAATAAAAGGTAAAAGGGTTACTTTTATGTTTACCAATAAACCCGCAAATATGCCCAAACAAATAGCCTGCATAATAGAAATAGATTTATTCTTTAAAATGTAGAATAAATAAAGGATGAAAATACCGGCAAGGACCGCCAGCAAAATATCAACATTTCCCATATATATCCCAATAAAACCGGGTTCCGATAAGCAGAAGGCGATTAAAAAAATTAACCCTGTATTCAATATTTGTTTATCCGATTTTCTCATAAGTAAGACGTAAAAAAGAACATAGGCCACTATAACTAATCCCAAGAAATATAAATAAGCGGAATATCTATCCGGACTGAATAACAATAGAAATGGAGCAAAAAACAAAGGCAAGGCCTGACCGGAAGCGTCAACCGTTTGCGGCGTGATAACCGACTGATTCATTTCCTGCCCTTTAATCAGTTGCTGAGTCTTAAAATATAAAACCGTATAGAAATCATTAGTTGGAAATGAGTCTAATCTTGATGCGGTTGAAGTTATCATCGGAAATTTTACAAAATTATAGAAAGCTGCCGATCCGATAACCAATAGCAGTAATATTACCATTATGGTGGCGCTATTGTTATAAATATATTTTAAAAAATCCGATTTTATGGTATTTAAAAATTTTGGATTAAAATAAATTTCATTTACGTATAACGTTGACAGGAAATATATGATAAAAGGTAAAAGTACGGAAAAAAGAAGAAAAGTTATTTGCCACACCGTAAGTAACGACAACTGTTCAATAATCTTAATAACGATAAATTGAGACAGCTCGCCGGGATTTTTTAATAATTGTGATTTGGAAAATTTATATTCCGTAAGGAAATAGTTACTTTTTCTACTCAAGGAAAGCGAATTACCCGGCTTTCCGGATAGCGATTCTATCTGAATTGTATAGGCTTTATTTTTTGAGTTTGCAATAATCGGAAAACCAAAAGGAAAAGGGATATCGGTTTGAAATTGATCCGCATTATATGTGTTTTGGAAATGCCAGTCTTTTTTACCGGTCTCCTTTAAACGGAAAACTATTCTGTCGTCAATACTTCTATTGTGGGCGTCAAAAGGAATTGAGATAATGCCCAAATTATCAGCCAGTGCAGTAAAATTTTGATTAATTTTACTCCCCGCCAAAAGTCCGGACCAGCCTGGCAGGCCAGAATCTGTCCATTGTATTTTTTGAATTACGGACGTAGCTTCGCTATATTTAATACCGGATATTTTGTAATATGGGTTACTATTTGCTTGATTGTTGTTTATAAAAATAAGACATATAAGGGAAAGGGTAAATAAAATAAGCGATGAAAAAATTAAAAAGAAGAAGATTATTTTAGAAAAATGTTTTATTTGATAAATGCGCTTGCCCATACTTTCTATTCTAATTTTTTGCTTTTACTTCCCCATTTATACGAAAGTATGTCCAAAAACATACTGACTGCGACCGAAAGATTGACGCTTGATTTTCCTCCGGCCCTCACCCTCTCCCTTACGGGTATCTCCACTATTTTATATCCTCTTTTTTGTGCTCTCAAGACAATTTCCAGATCCACACTTTCCCCTCTGGAAAGTAAATTTATCCCTTTTACAAGTTCCCTTCTGAATACCTTCGGATGCATATTGATATCTTTAAAATTCATTCCAAAGATAATTCCTGCCAAGAAATTATACACTCTTGAAATTATTTTCCTTTCTAAATAGGCCCTATCTATCCTTCTGGCTTTAACAAAGTCAGCCTTATTATCTTCAAGCAATTTTATGAATCTCGGTAGAACATTGGGATTGTCCTGCCCGTCCGAACACATATATCCGAAGTATTTCCCCCGTGCTACCTTCATTCCGGCATTTAATTTTTTTCCCGGCTCCATCTCGGCTTGAAAAACTCTGCAGTCTTTATTTTTTTTCGCCAGGTTTTTTAATACTTTCCATGAATTATCTTTCGATCCGCCTTCAATGAAAATCATTTCATAAGAAATCTTCGCTTTCTTAAGAACCGCCTTGCATTCCCGATATACGTTTTCTAAATTTTTTTCTTCGTTATAAACATTAAAAGATAAACTCAAGAGGGGTATTTCTTGTTTTTTTATTTCGGGTTTCATAATTTATCTGGAAGTAAATCCGCCGTCAATTACGATACACGAACCGGTGATGTACGTATTTTTACCGGAAACCAAAAATTCGACCAGATTTGCGATTTCGGGAGGCTCAGCCAATCTTCCCAGGGGGATATCCTTTTCCAGAATTGCTATTTTTTCCGGACTGTTCTTTTTTACCACCAAATCGGTTTTGGTAAAACCCGGACAAACCGAATTTACCAGAATATTATCTTTGGCCAGTTCTAAGGCAAGCGCTTTGGTGGCGCCGTTAATCCCGTGTTTGGTTGCACAGTAGAGGGTTTGTTTCCCCCTGGCAACAATTCCGAAGGCGGAACCGATATTGATTATTCTGCCCCATTTATTCTTTTTCATATTCCCGACAAATCCTCTTATCAATTTTATCGGGGCGATTAAATTGATCTGGATTGTGTCTTCGATATTCTTATCCGTCATTTCTTCAATCCACTGCGGATTATTAATGCCGGCATTATTGATGATAATATCCACCTTTTTATTCATGTTTTTCTTGATGAATGCCCCTATCGAAGCATTGTCCGAAAGGTCTAATTCTTTTCTGGCCGGAGCAAGTATAATGTAATTTTTCTTGAGTTTCTTATAAATCGCCTCTCCCATGCCCCTGGATGCCCCGGTTAATAGAACGGTCTTTTTTTTCATAATACTTTTTTATTTATATTTTTCTTGTTTTCCTTATACCAGGAATATAATTCCTTCATGTAATCGTTAAAACCCGTAAACCTGAAATCCTTAAGTTCACCGATAAGTCTTTTATTGTTGCATGAGTATTCCTTATTTAATCCTCTCTTTTTAATGAGGATCTTTGATTTTTTGTCCGCCATTTCATTAATTCTATTGGCAATTGTTTTTAAATTTACCCTTTTCCCAGTTCCTACATTATAAAATTTATGCTTCGGCTTATTCTTAATGAAATACTCAACTATTCTAACAAAATCGTTGATATAAATATAGTCAAAGTACACATCCTGGTTCATGGTTATAGGGAGACCGTAAATATTCCTGCACATGGCATTTGAAATAAAACGGTACCGGTAGTCCTCGCCTTTGCCGAATAGCGCGAAAATCCTCAGGCAAACAATATCTTCGGTGTCTTCGATATACTTGGAGCAGATGTATTTGCCGTATCCGTATTCATCAACGGGAACTCTTTTATCAAAGTCTTCCTCCTTGACCTTTACGATCGGGAAACGCTTGTCATATTCCGCCCCCGATCCGCAATGAATCATTTTCTTAAAATATTTTTTGTTTCTTACAATATTGAAAAACATCCTGAGGTTTTGTCCCAGCGCGCTTTCTTCCGCTTCTTCCTTCCTGCTTCCTCCGACAACTGCCGTATGAATAACAACATCAATCTTGTTTTTCTTAAAAAATTTATCCACTTCGACTTCATCAAGAAGATTCAGATCTTTATGGGAAGGGGTAAAAAGCTTATACTTGCCTTGAAGATATTCTTTGAGATTTATACCGGCAAAACCATTTGAACCCGTTATTAAAATATTCATTCCTATTCTTCTTCCAGCAGTGGAATGATCATATCCTGCTTCAATTCTTCTTTGCTTAAGAATGGCCACATATCTTCCAATGCGGGTGAATAAAAACTTCCATCGGCTCTTTTTTTAGTCAACAACTTAGGGGTCAGACTAAAATCTTTCAATGCGTTAATATCACAAATGATCGGACCTTTATAGTTTAAAACATATTTTATTTTCGCTTTCATTTCTTGATGATTGTTTATCCGTATTGATTTAATCCCGTAGGCTTGTCCTACTTTTACAAAATCAGGGCAGGTTATTCCCGAGCTGGCCTCTGATCCTACAAATTTACCTCCGAATAAATTTTTTTGCGAATTTACATTTGACAAAAACCCCCCATTGCTATGGATAAACAATTTAATGGGAAGATTATAGTGTTTTATGGTTTGCAACTCTTGAATATTCATCTGAATACTGCCGTCTCCTTCAATGCAGATTATGCGCTTCTTATTGTTGGAAGCAAAACTTACTCCTATTGCCGCAGGCAGCCCGTAACCCATGGTCGCCGATCCGAGATTGAGTATTACGCGCTGACCTTTCTTAACGATAAAAGCCTGATATGAGCAGTTTAAGGCGTTTATCCCGTTTGCCAAGACAACTATCTCATTAGGTTTAAATTGCCTACAGCTTTCTTCGATAAAACAATACGGATTAACATGTTTTTTCTCATTCCAGAGTTGCTTAGGGACATTGGGATATTTCTTGTTTAATTTTCTTCCGTAGTCCAGCCAGGAATTAATGTTTAGTTTTAGAGGTTTCTTTTTGAGTTGCCTTATCATCTCCTGAATAAATAATTTTGCGTCAGTATTAACGGGCAAATCGACGTGCAATATCGGCTTTTTGATCTCATGTCCGTCTATATCAACCATAATTTGATATGCTTTTCTTGCAAATTTTTCCTTCTCATATCCAATCGCAAGTAAATCCATTCTCGCTCCGATTGACATTAATACATCGCTATTTTGGATGATTATATTAGCGGCTCTTTGCCCTAAAGCATGCGATCTCCCAAAAAAATACGGATGACTGGACGGCAACATATCGTAAGCAACATAACTGGTCAGAACCGGAATTTTCAAAAGATCAACCAATTCAAGAAAATCATCATAAGCGCCGCCTAATCTTATTCCGTTCCCGGCATATAATACCGGCCTTTTTGATTCCGAAATTTTCTTAAGAGTTTGTTTTACCAATAAGGTGATTTCTTTTTTATTGGTTATATATTGTTGGACAATCTCCGCGGGGTTGAATCTTTTCAGTTTTTTTTCATCGATCATTGCGCTTTGCACATCAAGAGGAATATCCAACCATACCGGTCCCTGCCTGCCGGTTGTCGCTAAATGCCAGGCTTTTTCAAGCTCATATCTAATGTCCGAAGGCTCAAGTACGAGCTTTGCATATTTAGTCATCGGCTTCACAACATCAATGATGTTCATTTCTTGAACACCTAACTGTCTCACTCCCATTTTGGTTCCCGCGCCGATAAATCTCTTCGCAACTTGCCCCGATACGATAAACATCGGAATTGAATCCTGCCAAGTGCCCAGCACTCCCGTTAAAACATTTGTTCCCGCCGGACCGGAAGTTATAACGCATAATCCGGGCTTCCCCGTTAACCTGGCATATCCTTCAGCGGCAAAAGAAGATGCCTGTTCATGGTAATTACAAACATATTTAAGTTTGCTTCTGCCTACGGAGTCGATGAGATGCATGTTTCCCCCGCCGCCCAGAATAAAAGCATGACTTATGCCTTTTGAGGAAAAAAATTCACACAGATAATCACTTAACTTTATCATTTAGCAGATTATAGCTACTTTTATAAGCATTATCAATAACCGTAATCTTACGTTATTTCCGAAGGGGTTTTTTTGCAACAAACAATATTCCGTCATCCCCCGAAGGGTTTTTTTCAAGATCTTTAAATAATTCGGAATTTTTTGATAGAGTTTCTTCCCGGGCTTTATTAACAATATCCGATCTTACTTCATCTGAAATTCCCCTGGCAAATTCCCCTCCAAAGATAAACATTGATACTGCCCCGGCTCCCATACGAATCAACATTTCACGTTGATTTATGGGAACACGCATCTGGTTTACGGTCAAATCTTCAAATCCGACATCCATAAATATTTTTTCGATATCTCTCACGCTATATCTATGAAAAAACGGATTTACTTGAGAATTTTTGGGAGAAAATATTCCACGTGATTTGTCCCAAAGGTTTTTTTCTTCCAACCGTTCCTCTACGTTCTGAAGAAAACGCTGATAGCTCGGATTGTCGGTAAAATGCTGACCGGATAAGCCATCAATAATTCCGCTACCGACATGAACGACAATTCCGCCCGGCTTTAATACTCTTTTCGCTTCGTTTAATGCCCCGGGAATGTCATTGATCCAATGTATCACTTGAGAGCCATAAACGGCGTCAAATGTCTCATCTTTTTCAAATCTCAAGTTTTCTGCCGACTCTTGTACCATAGGAACCACTACTTCTTTTTTATCCTGTGCCATTTTCTTACCCGCCTCAATCATCCCCGCATCATGCTCCGATGTTCTAAGGTTCAGATTGTTTGGGTCAATTCCAAAATCTTTAAGTCTCTTTACCAACCTTCCTGTTGATTGTCCGGTTCCGGCGCCAACTTCCAAGACCGTAGGCGTTTTTCCTAAACTTTGGATAGCGCGAAGATGGGGAGATAAGGCCCCCAATACGCCACCCTCTGATATCTTGTATCCTATTGTTAAATCGGCATAGAGATCGGCATATGATTCCGATTGCCTACCAAAGACAACGGTAGAGTCCGCCGAAGAACCGTTATTATTTTCTATGGGATTATGGAACCTACCTCCTTCAGATATATTCATATATCAACAAACAAAAAACTAATTACTCAACCAAACCATATGCCGTATAACGAGTGGCAATTGTAGCATACCAATGCGGATATTTCAATATTAAAGATATCTGATTATTTCTGAAGCGGAAGAAGCTGTGACATCGGGATTAGCTTTCTTAACAATATCTCCCAACGGACCGTAAGTTACTCCTATTGTTTTTATCCCGGCACTATTTCCTGCTTTAACGTCAATTTCCGTATCTCCGACCATAATCGCATACGTTGGGTCAACTCCCAAATTATTAAGTGCCAATAATAAAGGTTCCGGGCTTGGTTTTGAATTAACGGTGTCTTCTCTGGATATTACAACATCAATATATTTTGCCAATCCTGTTCTTTCCAATGTCTTTCCGGTCGTTCTTTTTGATCTCGCACTTATTGCGGCAATTTTAATTCCGTTATTTCTCAATACTCTCAATGTATTGATAACTCCCGGAAAGATTTTGCAAAGATGCAAGTTCTTTTCTTGAAAACTAAGATGCGTTTCGCAGAGCATTTCAATGTTTTCCTTCGGACATAATATTTCATAGCATTTTTCAAGCGGGTAACCAAAAACTTTTAAAATTTCCTCACGCCGTTTTGGAACGATAGAGTGAGTTTTAAACGTATGTTTATAGCAACTAAGTATTAAATCCGTTGTGTCAATAAGCGTACCGTCAATATCAAACAGCATTGCTTTGATGTTATTAAACTTCATAGCCTTAAAACTTTAAATTATTTTTTTGGAGAAAACAAGAAGCATTTTTGACTGTGGAAAATTTCCCGCTACAAATAAGGCTAAAAATAAATAAGCCTGCAAGTGTTTCCTCTTCATATTTTGCAAGTGATATTTTTCTCCCAAATTTTTTCTCTAAAAGAAAACGCATTCTCTCAAGCTTTCTCACCAATCCTCCCGCGCACGTAATCCTATACTTCCTGTTTGAGTTTTCCATTCTTTTGTAGGCTATCCAATAATTATTGACCATCCCTTCAAGAGCGGAAAATAACATATTCTCTGCCGTCAAATTCTTTTCTAAAATATTCGTAAAACTACCGCCCTCACCCCGGGTAATACTATTTTTATAATAAGAAACATCCGCAATCATTCCTTCGCTATCTATCTTTTTAGAAATTAATTTTTCCATCTTCTCCCAAACGTCAATATTCCTCTTGCCGAAAATTTTGTCTCCGATTTCTTCTACAAGTCCGATTACCGTATTTAAAGCTCTCCCGCCGGGAATAAATGTAATTGTATTTAAATAAGTGTTATCAAAGTATGAGCGGATGTCGTAATTCCCAACAATAAAATCCTTAGAAATGAATGAAACTTGCGAGCCTGTTCCGATATTTATACAAAAGTCTTTTTCTTTACCCAGTCCGGTTTGACTTCCTAATATCGCCGTCTGCAAATCACCTGTAGATACAAAAACCGGAATTTTCTTCTCATTTTTTCCAAAATATCCGACTATCGATCCCGTAGGGACAACCTCGGGCAGATATGACTTATCTATATTCAGTGCTTTCAGAATTTTTCCGTCCCACACATTGTTTTTTGTATCAAATAATCCCGCTCCGCAGGCGTTTGTCGGATGCGCTAATTTTTTACCATTTGTTAATTTTGCGGCAATATAGTCTCCCAAGAAAAGAGCCGTTGCTTTTTTATTTTTTTTTAAAATTCCATTTTCAGACAACCAAAAAAGAGTACTGCCCATCAACCCGGACCTATATTTTATTCCCGTGTTTGATAAATTTACTTTTTTTAATTTTTGATTTAAAAGATCAAGCCACGTTTTATTTATTTTCGCAATTTCGTGCAATCTGTCATCTTGCCAGCCGATAAAAGGGGTAATTTGCCTAAGGTCGTCATCCACCAAAACCATTCCGTGCATTTGTGTACAAAAAACGATTCCATCAATCTTTCTTTTAATTTTCAGGATTTCATCGATGATTTTCCTGACTCTTTTCTCATACAAGTCACAATTTACTTCAAACCTTACGGCGTTCAAATTTTTTCCTTTGATTTCCGAGGTTGGAGACGGATATTTCACAATCTTTTTTACCTTAAAATCTTTCAAGTCGAACAATGCTCCTTTAATAAAAGATGCTCCGATATCTATTCCGATAAAATTATTCATCTTCTGGCGTATGTATTAAAATATTCTTTAATGTAATTTTTAAGTTTAGTATCCAATTTTATTCTTACTATTTTTACTTTCCCGATTCTCTCTGATAATAACGCATTCAGTTCACCTTCGGTTGCCTTCTTGTCTCGGGATAAAAATTTCATATATTTATTGTAATCGGTTACTTTAACCATATAAGTAGAAATGTAAGGGAAAATATAATTATGAATTTTATTAAAGTTTGACGTTGACATAATCTTTTCTTTCAAAGAGATAAAGTTTGCTAAATCCATCCCAATTAAGACACCTATACCGTGGGCCATTTTATGATCTGTATATCCTTCAAGAGCATGACCGAATGTGTGTCCATAATTAAGAAGTTTGCGGACATTTTTTTCCAGTTCGTCTTTTTCTATAATTTGTTTTTTTATCAGCAAACTTTGATAAATTACCTCACCTGCAACTCTTAAGTTTCGTATATTCTTTACTTCTTCGGTAATTTTTTCAAATATTGTTCCGCCTTTTATAAGACCGTGTTTTAAGATCTCACCTATTCCGTTTACTATTTCACTCTCGGGCAGTGTTTGAATAAACTCGGGGCAGATATATATTGCTACAGGTGCATGGAAAGATCCGACTTGATTCTTATACTCTCCGACATTGATGCCCGATTTTGAACCGATACAACTGTCCGCCATTGCCAGAATAGTTGTCGGGACGAAGATCCAATTTATTCCCCGGAGTAGAATATGTGCGGTAAAAGAACCGACGTCCTGGACAAGCGCTCCTCCGATAACCGTTATCGACTGGTTTTTATGGATGTTGTTTTTTAAAAGAAATTTTATGTATTTTATGACTTCTTCCAAAGACTTATTTGCTTCTTTGGCCGTAATTATTTTCGTTGAAAGATATTTATTTTTTATTTTATTTCTGTAAAGATTCCAGATATTCCGGTCGACAAGAAGATGCGAATTCTTCAGGTTTTTGTTTTGAAGAGTCTTCTCAAAATCATTGGAAAAATACACTTTATACTTTCCGGACACCGATTTTATACTGATTGGCTTCATAAAGTACGCTAATACTAGCACACGGGACTCCGGCTTGCAAAATCACATTGACAACAAATAAACCTTAAGCTAGAATGTGATAGATTTTCTGCCGGACGATAAATCTATATGAACAATAATATTTTTGACGATTTATTTGTTTTGGAACTGGCCAATAATCACTGGGGAGATTTAAACAGAGGATTAAAAATAATCAGCGATTTTGCAAAAATCGTCAGATTCAACAATATCAGAGCCGCAATAAAACTCCAGTTCCGGGACGTAGATACCTTCATTCACAAAGACTACCGTAACAGGACCGATATCAGATATATTAAAAAAACTCTCGCTACCAAAATGTCCCACGAGGAATATGCGGCTATGGTAAATTCTATTAAAAGAAACGGTTGTATCCCGATGGCCAGTCCTTTCGATGAAGCCTCCGTAGATTTGTGCGTCAAACTGGATCTTCCGATCATAAAAATTGCCAGCTCCGACATGAATGACTGGATACTGATTGAAAAAATAGCCAGCACGAAAAGGCCGGTCATTGCCTCAACCGGCGGATCATCCTTGAAAGATATGGACGATCTGGTAAAGTTTTTTGAAAGAAGGAATATTCCTTTTGCCATTAACCATTGTGTTTCGCTCTACCCTTCCGAGGACAATGAGCTTGAGCTAAACCAGATAGATTTTCTCAAAAACAGATATCCGGGGCATATCATCGGATTTTCAACCCATGAGTACCATAACTGGGAATACTCCGTGATGATGGCTTATGCCAAAGGAGCAAGAACTTTTGAGAGACACATCGATATCGATAAGGACGGTATACCCGTCTCCCCGTACTGTTCTTTGCCGCATAACGTGGACAAATGGTTTAAGGCCTTTCAAAAAGCCAAAGAGATGTGCGGAGCGCAGGGAACGGCCAAAAGGATACCGCCTCTCCGGGAGATAAAGTATCTGGATGAAACGGTCAGGGGAATTTATTCCAAATATGATCTTCCGAAGGGATATATAATCTCGGAATCGGATTTGTTTCTGGCTATTCCGCTTCTTAAAGGCCAGATTTCCTGCAAAGAGCTTATGGCAGGAGAGGTACTGCTTAAACCGATAAAAAAAGACCGTCCGATTTTTATCGATAATATTGACAGTCCGTATGCTTATAACGAGGAGCTTAAGGGCTATATCTACGAAAGAGGTATTTCCCCGGAACCTCCGGTTGCAACTAAAAAACCTGTCAGAAGAACTTTGAAGGTCAACAGAAAACTAAGTAAACGCAAGAGGAAGACTTTTAAGCGATAAGATTTTCCCAGTCGGCGCAGAACTTTTCGATTCCCTGCTCGGTTAATTTATCTTCCAAATTAATTTTTTTCCAGTCCCCGGAAGGACTTAGTATCTTTTTATAAGGAATGATTTTAAAATCCCTCTTATATTTGTATTTACCGTCAGGAACAGGACATCCCATGTCCGCCCATTCCGATAAGGTTGCAAATGATGCCGTTACGATATCGCATCCCATGGCCAGGGATGACATAAAATGAGGCAGACCCCTGACGCTGGCGGCCAAAACTTCTACCTTATTGTCTTTATAACCCTTATAGCTTCTCAGGATATTGGAGATCAGGCTTAATCCGTCTTTATCTATATCCTCCAGCCTTCCGATAAAAGGTGAAATGAAGACATCTCCTTTTTTTGCCGCTTCTTTGGTCGCCAGGGAGACTGCAGCCGCTTGCTCTTGACTGAAACATAGGGTCATATTGACTCTTATGCCTTCTTTGACTGCCTGATGTGCCGCTATCAATCCTTCTTTTGTAATAGGGATCTTGACATGGGCGTTTTTGACCCAGGAAAACATTTCTTTTGTTTCTTTGAGTATCTGGGGAGCCGTGGTGTCGGAATCTACATACACCTCTACCGACACCGAACCTTCGGGAATAATTTCTGAAATCTCCCGGATTGTTTTTTTATAAAAAGCATAGATTTCTTTTTTTGTAAATTTTTTCCCCTTCTTAATTTGACTGACAACTTCCGGATTTTTGGCGATTAAACTGGGATTGGTTGTCTGTCCGTCCAGGAACCCGAGTTTTTTAATTATTTTTTTTGTTTCCCCGGGATCTCCGCTGTCCAAGAATATCTTTGTTTTCAGATTCTTCGGTCTCATTCGGTCAATTTTATTATTTTTCTTATCCAAATGCAATAAGTCTTTGTACCAATCAAGAACCCAAGATAATGAATTATTCAAATCATGAACGGTTTTCCAGCCCATATTCCGTATTTTATTATCGTTCAGATGCTGATACGGGATTTCGTTTTTGGCGTTATTCACGATTTTATAATTTACTTTTGTCATCAACACTTTTTCCGCTTTTTTGATTAAGCCCAAAACCGATAAGGTGTCTTTTGAGGCAAAATTGAAGGCTTGACCTTTTGCTTTGGCAAGATTCTTCAGCAAGAATATATATCCGCTCGCCACATCTTTGACGTACAGGTAGTCCCTGATATATTTCCCGTTGCTTCTGATCATCAAGGTCTTATTCTCAATAATCGCCTGTAAGATTCCAGGGACAATCCTGTTTAAGTGCAGATCCCCCTCTCCGTAGACATTACCAAACCTCGTAATAACAATCGGACAATTGTAAGTCTTATAATAGGTCTGACAGATTAGGTCTGCCGCGGATTTGGAAACATCATAGGGATGGTCCCCTTTCAAGGGGGATTCTTCGGTATAAGATTTCTCAGTTTTTCCGTAAGCTTTATCCGAAGAAGCGGCAATCAAAGCTTTTATTTTTTTATTCTTTCTTACTTGTTCCAGGATATTCACCGTTCCCATGATATTCGTATCAAGAGTCGAATAAGGGTTTTCAAAAGCCTTCTCCACAATCGGTTCCGCGGCCAGATGGAAGATATAGTCAATCTTATTTTTGGAGAAATAGTTTTCAACCTTCTTCTTATCGCGGATATCGACAAAACTTAATTTACATTTTTTTTGAAGTTCGTTTTGGGCAAAATAGGATTTGGGGTCAACCGCAATATCGATAACCGAAACTTTTGCCTGAAGATCAATCAGTTTTTCAACCAGATGTCCGCCTATAAACCCCGTCCCGCCGGTTACCAGTATATTTTTGTTCTTTATTTCCATATTTTCCACTTGGGATCCTCTTTCCACAATTTATTCAGACTCTCTACATCGGCGTAGGTATCCATGGAATGCCAGAATCCGTCATGGTTAAAGACAGACAATTGTTTTTTGGCAACCAGCCGTTTTAAAGCCGGATGCTCCAGTTCTCCGGGCCTTAAATAATCAAAGAATTCGCGTTTGAAAATCATGAATCCGCCGTTGGTCCTGTCCTTTAAGACCGGTTTTTCCTGAAAATCCTCGACAATTCCCTTGGAATTAGTTCTCACCATTCCGTATTTACTGCGCGGATGCACTCCGGTGATGGTCCCGATCGTATTCTGCTTCTTATGGAATCTGACAAGTTCCCTAAGGTTAATGTCCGCCACACCGTCCCCGTAGGTAACCATAAAATTCTTATCGGTCTTGGGAATATAATTTTTAAGTCTTAAGATTCTTTCTCCCGGCAATGTTTCCTCGCCGGTATTCACAAAGGTTATTTTGAATTTATCCAAGAGGTTTCCGGCTTTTTTATGGATTTTCGTCTGCCCCGTATGGGTATTTAAGGAAAAATCATGCAGGAGCTGCTGTTGGTTTAAGAAATACTGTTTTATGTAATCGCCTTTATATCCCAAAGCAATAATGAAATCATTGAATCCGTAATGGGCATAGATCTTCATGATGTGCCAGAGTATTGGTTTGCCGCCGATATTCACCATCGGTTTGGGCTTGAATTCGGTTTCTTCTTTAAGTCTGTACCCCAGTCCTCCGGAAAGAATAATTGTTTTCATATTCTTGAGGCAGTCTATAGGGATGATCTCTTTATTCGGGCATTATAGCACCAACTTTAATTCTTTTCTAACCAGATCCCAGGAGAAAGGCGTTCCGTCTGGCATTCTCATCAGGGCCTGACTGTAGGGAATTCTTCCTTCTTCCTTGGGATTGTATAGTCCGGTCGGAAAATTAATGAGAATTGCCGGCTCTTTAGAGACGACCATGAATCCATGCAGAGTCCGTCTGGGAATTAAGAGAAGATAGGGATCTTTCTTGGCATTGATATAGAAAACATTGACCAGGCCTTCAGTCTTAGAGCCCTCCCTGTTGTCTCCGATTGCGACAACTATTTCCCCTTTCACGACCGAGAACCTGTCGTCTTGGACGGTTGGATGATAATGCCAGACGGTCTCGTCCCGGGCCTGCCCCGGAGGCGTCTCGGAATAATACTGCATGAAAAACCCGCGTCCCGTTCCATAGACATCCGTCCAGTCTTTTCTTAGCGTCTCGACCAAAACGCCGGAGGCATCCTGATTAATCTTGTATGCTTTAATCACTACGTCTTGAATCAATTTGACTTTATCTTTATTCTCTAAGGTTATAAATTGCATAGCCAAAGTATAGCATAAACTTAAATTTGAGGGGTATTTAAAATCGGAGTAGTTTTTTCCAACTTACCGAAACTGCCGTAATTCTTAAAGAAATGATAAAGCAGGAAGAAAAGCAGAACAGAAAGCACAAACAGGGAAGAATATATCACCTGGTAAAAATCAGAATGGAAAACATAAATCAGAATAACCTGGAAAACCGCGGCCAAAACAACGAATAGCGAAACTTTGGTTTTATTTAAGGATAAGAAGAAATTTACACAGACATTGACCAGGGAAAAAACAGTCACATACAAACCGAAAAGCCCAAGATAAGGAGCGGCATAAAGATATTCACCTTTGGATAAGAAAAGCTTTATGACAAAACCGGGAAAAACAAAGTAAAAAGCGGTAATTGCCAGGGACGGGATAAGTACCAGAATCAAAGCCAGATAAAAAAGATTATTAAACCGTATCCCTTTGGCATGTCTTTTAATAAGTAAAGGGAACATTACTAAGGGAATCGGGGAAGTAAAATAATAGATGACTTTTCCCAATAATGAAAGCCCGGCATAGTACCCCGCAATATGGGAATTAAAGAAGTGCTTAACGAGAATTACATCGGTTGAGACAAAGGAAGTCAGAAACAAAATAGCCGTAAATGCGGGAACCGCATAAAAGAATATCTCTTTTGTATTTAAGATTATTCTCTCACCGGTTGCTTTCTCTTTAAAGATCTTGAGGAGCGGAACATAAGCGACCAGACACATCCCGAGCATCATCGAAAAAAGCGCGCCAAGTCCCCCGAAAACTTTGTAGCCTAAGAGAACCAAAATTACACCGGCGGTCAGTTTCAAAATGCTTCCGACGATATTGACAATCGCCATGAATTTAAATTTAAGTAAACTTTGCAGAAAGGCGCTGTTTAAGGCGCTTAGATAAAAAGTGGAGATTATAAAGCCCAAAGAGATAACGTACCAGATATTATCGATCTGCAGATAATTTTTGAATGAAGAAGAAAATATCAAAAAGAAAGCGATGATAAAGACGGATAATCCCAGTACGAATTTGAAGAATAACAGATACAGTACTTTCAGTTTGTCATTTTGTTTTTTGACAAAATAATTGGTAGCGAATTTTGAGATTATGGTATTGATTGATCCGGCCGGAATGGCCGCAAGGGTGATAACCGACAAAAGCGAGGCAAAAATAGCATAGTCGGCGTAAGAAAGGCTCCTGGCCAGAAAAAGATTCAGGAGAAAGGCCAAAAAATTACCGAAGATCGACCCGGAAAAAATATAAAGACTGCCGGATACCAATTCATGTTTCAAAAAGTTTTCTTTTACATACTCCAGTTTTTTAAAC
>Ga0182021_10000372_pt1 | contig 46963 bp, 45 predicted proteins | sample 612E3MmetaG_FD_120493 | JGI IMG/M metagenome (GOLD analysis project Ga0182021, IMG submission 120493) | Permafrost microbial communities from Stordalen Mire, Sweden - 612E3M metaG (Illumina Assembly) | ecosystem: Environmental > Terrestrial > Soil > Wetlands > Permafrost | place: Sweden... | reverse complement strand
CAAAACCGGCACGATTACTTTAGGCAAACCGAAAGTTTCTCAGTTTTTGAATTTGAGCAAAAGCTATTCCGACAAAGAGATTTGGGCTATTGCCGAAAGTATTGAAAGGAACTCTTTGCACCCACTGGCCAAAGCAGTGGTTACTTTTGCTAAGGAGAATAAAGCGCCGGTTTTACACGCGGAAAAAATTGAGGAAAAAATCGGCTCGGGCATTTCCGGTGTTTTGAACAAAAAAAATTACACACTGTCTAAACTTCCGAGCAGTGATGGGATGATGATTGGGGTTTTTGCAGAGAATGCACATTTGGCCACTTTCGTGTTTGAAGACGAAATTAAACAGGAATCCAAAAATATTATTAAGGATTTAAAACGCCGCGGTTTTCAGTTATTTATTTTTACCGGCGACAAACAGGCAGCCGCCGAAAAAGTGGTTGCTGATTTGGGCGGCGATATTGTGATTAAAGCCGAGGCCAAACCCGAAGATAAACAGCAAGGCATTGCCGATTTAAAGAAGCAGGGTATTGTGACGGCGATGGTCGGTGACGGCATTAATGACGCTCCGGCACTAGCTTTAGCTGATGTCGGTATGGTTTTTAGTAATGAGGAACAAACAGCCGCTAGTGAGGCCGCAGACATGGTATTTTTGGGCGGCAATTTTTCTCTGGTCATTGACGGCTTAAATATCGCTAAACGGACCATCAGAATTGCTAAACAAAGCATTTTCGTGGGGATTGGCATTAGTATTTTGGGAATGATTGTAGCTTCGCTTGGTTTTATTCCCCCAATTGGCGGCGCATTTTTACAAGAAGCAATTGATGTAGCAGTTATCATCAACGCCCTCCGCGCCAGCCGGTAAAAGCTTTATTCTATACCCGGAACAAACCTTTTTAATAAAGTTCCAATCGCTCTAAGAGTTTTTGGAACTACTGAGGCCTTCTTCACGACAGAATGAACTTCTGGTCTTTTTGTCTGAGCTAAAAGTTCTCTGGCATTATCAAGATGCATTTTCTCTAACGCCCCTGATGCCATAGGGCCACTGCTTGTCTCAAGAGCCAAATTCTGTCTTACATCTCTTACTTGTCCTGCTTTAAATATTTCATTTGCTGCAGTATCTGCTAAAACTTCATCGCTTATTACCGATGGCTTTTCTTGTTTAGGAGAATCACTATCCTGCTCTACAGTTTGGTGGCCATCTTCTGCGACTCGCGGAATCTCGGTTGTCCGAGCATCAACATCCTTAGTTTCTGCCATAAGTCAATCGTAATAAAACCAATTTCAAGTGTCAAACTTTTATTGCGGAACAGCTGGGTCTGGAACCCAAGTATCCTATAAGCTCCGTGAGTAGTATTGTATCAAATCCGTAGATTTTCATTTTGAGGTTGATTAAACAGTAACGCCCAAGATTTGCTTTTCAGTTATTCCCGCTGCTTCTAATTTACTATTAAGTTCTTTTACCTGATCTGCAAGGCGTTTATTTTGCTCTCTTAACTGCTTCATCTCTCTTTGGAGCCTTTTCATTTCCCTTTCTCTTTTTGCGCTTTGTTCACTAGCTTTATCTGTATCTTTAAACATTTTTTCGAATGCTTCCTGAATCTGTTGTTTCGATTCATCTGAAATTCCGGTTAAGCCCTCTAGTCTCATCAGTTCCTCTGCTTGTTGTTGAGGGGTTTGAGACGTTGCTTCAGGAGCATTAAGAGCTCCTAGTTCATCTGCTTCTTCGTCTGTGATTGTCCCATCAAGTGCTTTTTGTTCTAAATCAGCACGGTGTTGCGCCGGATCAGCTTTTAGTTCGCGAAGTGCCTTAATTTCTTCTGCGGTAGCAGTTCCAGCTTTTACTTTATCTTCTAATGCTTGAGTTTGCGCTGTTTTGTCTGCATTTTCAGGGGCTGCCGCTGCCGTAGTCGCTTCTGTTGAAGCAAGGGGTTTGGCCTCTGCAGCTACTGGTTCTCTGTCGGGTTTTTCAGTTGTTGGAGCTGTTGACTCTGCTGCGGTTGAGTCAGCTGCTGCTGCTTCAATCGGCGCAGCTCCTGATGGCGTCATAGCGGAAGCATCTGGCATAGCGGCTGGTAAAGAGCCGTCAAGCTTTACATCAGCAATATCTTTTATGCCGGCCCCTGGGTCGACGTCAAGTTTGGCATCTAGGCCTTTGGTAAAATCGCCAATGTCCGGACCTAAGACTCTAGGACCGTTAAAGGCAGCTTGTATTTCTCCTCCTAATTTAGGGCCAGTGACCTCAACGGATTTAAGAGCTCCACCCACTGCTCCGCCCTCAGCAATTGCTTGCATTCCTCCTGTTAGCCCTCCAATATCTGGACTGCTTATTGCCATATTTTATTCCTTCGCTACTTTTAAAGCAGAATCAATGTCCCTTTGTTTTATATATGCACGCATTTTGTTAATTTTGGCTAAATCATTTTTTTCTGATTGGTAAGTATTCATCTGGGCTTTTAACTCATTAAAAAGAACATTTTTAGCTACAAAATCCATAATTTTTATATAAGCGTCTTCGGCTGATTCAAATGGTTCAATTCTCAAAAATGCATTGGCATATTCCTTGGCTGTTAAGGCATCAAGACTTTTGTCTTTTAATCCAGCAATCAGTTTTTTTAAAAACAAATATTCTAACTGGTGCGTTAGCGCTGCGAGATCATCCACAACAAAAGTATATACATAGAGGACTAATTAAATCAAATGGGGATTAAGTAATTGGCGGAGCAACTTGGTCTGGAACCCAATTATCCCATAAGCTCCGTGAGCAATATTGTATAAAATCCCCCAAATAAATTATCTCTATTATGCGAAGTTGGAACGTTCAATGCTAGTTTGTGAATTTAATTGTTGAAATGATATTTTGAATATATTCTCTTGCTAAGGTTTCTCTATTTTTGTCAATCGCAAATCCTATTTCTAAATATGCCGCATCATATCCTTTTAATGTAAAACCTGATATATATAACCACACTGTTGTTTGATTATTCGAAGTAGATTGTTGAATTAATGCATCATGACCGTCAATCTTAAGCGTATTTCTGGAAATGTCAGTTTCTCCATTGGCTATAGCAGGATTGGCAACTTTTTCGGTGGTATTACCTATTCCTGCTAACCCTCTCACGCTGGATTCAGTAATTAGATCAACTAGCTTATCTGGCGAAGTATAATTACTGGAACCTCCATCGCCATTAGAAGAATTTTTCCAATCAACAGGAAATTTAATTGAATATTTAATAGGATACGTTGTAAGAGAATATGTATTCCAATTTGATGTATCCATCTTAAAGTTATTTTGTGAAATTGGATAAGCAAGGAATGGAGCAGTTGTTGGCGTTGGAGTAAGATTTACAGGTTTATTAACATTGATGACAATAGGGGATATATTGGTTTTCTCTTGATATTTCATTCCAATATAAAAACCCACAAACGGAAGCAAAACAAACAGAATCATTGCTAGAATTTTTGATAAAGGAGTTACCGTAGTCAACCATTTAGGCAATTTATTAGCTCCTTCTGGAACTGAATTTAATTCTTCCACGATTAAATCATCTCATAACTACAGTGAATGTCAATTCTGAGGTTGATTTACTGAGAGAACAAGATTCGAACGAACATAGTTCAAAAATGTGGCTAAAATTGGCTCTTTTCGCAAAAGCTTAGAACCAAGCGCATTTACCTTTGGGTCTTTTTCAGCGTTTTTCAACATTACAGGCTATATTTAGGATACTTGTGCTTTTATGCGATTTTTTGGCAAGCCACAGCAAGCTAATCGAGGATAGTGGAGGGGACTTGGAGCAACCGAAGGGTTCATGCGGAGAGGGCGAGATTCGAACTCGCGAAAAGCAAAAAACTTTTAGCGGTTTTCAAGACCGCCGCACTAGTCCACTATGCGACCTCTCCAAAACTAGCGTATAGATTATAGCTTATGGTTCATGGCCTGTCTATTTGCTATGTGCTATTTGCTATTTTGCCTTAATCTTGACTTCAGTTTTTCAATCCTTTACAGTAGAACTATGCCTCAAGAAGAAACAGAAAATAATGCCATGACCGAAAAACAACCGCTTGAATGGAGCGCTCCGGGAAGGCCGTTTAAAAAGCGCTCCAAACAATTCTACCTAACCGCCCTTTTAATTATGCTTTTGGTGGAAGTAATCCTCTTTTTATTTTCCCAATATCTTTTGATGGTGGTGGTTATTTCTTTGGTTTTTGTCGCCTTTGTCTTAGCCAGTGTCCCTCCGAAAGATTTTCATTATCGCATCAGCGGTGAAGGCATTATGATAGAAGACGGTTTTTTTATCTGGCGCGAGCTGTACGATTTCTATTTTAAAAATCGGGATGGCGTTAAGACTCTGCATTTAGGAACTCACGCTTTTTTACCGGGAGAGCTAATCGTTACTCTAGGAGATATGGATGAAGAAAAAGTAAAAAACGCGCTTCTTCCTTATCTTCCCTACCGGGAATATGTTAAACCGACTTTTGTCGAAAAATCAGCCGACTGGCTAAGCAAAAACTTCCCCCTCGAAAACAAATAAATTTCATATGAAGCCATTTTGATGTTATAATAGCCATGTAGTTTTGGTGAGGAGGGGTCGCATAGTGGCCTAGTGCGTTCGCTTGGAAAGCGGATGTTGTCGTAAGATAACCGCGGGTTCAAATCCCGCCCCCTCCGCCACGGTTAATAGCCAGAGGCTAAAAGTTGTCTGGCCTGACCCCAGACTTTTTTATCCGCCGGATAAGTCAACCTTTTTTCAACTTCAGCTTCTGGAAGCCATTCCACATTTTCCATTTCCTGGTCATGTTTTGTAATATCGCCGGAAACAAATTCCATTAAAAAGTAATAAACGGTTTTGTGTATTTTTTCTCCCTCGAAAAAATACCAGTAATCTACCGGTGTTAATAACTTAATAATTTTACCTTTGACTCCGGTTTCCTCCTCAACCTCTCTTAGGGCGGTGTCCTCTTTTTGCTCCCCTTCAACATGGTCGCCAATTAAACCTTTAGGAAACACCCAACCATGATGCTGCGAGTGCTGACAAACTAAAATTAAATTTTGTCCGCCTTGCTTTTGGAAAACTACTCCGCCGGCGGAAAATTGCATTTTCATTTTATGCTTCAACTTTTGAAAAAAGATAACTCCCAATAGCTAAAACTATAATGCAAATTATAGCAAGAACTGTAAAATCTGTCATAAGTCCGAAATGCGTAACGCCGGTTAAGCTTCCCCTGACTGCATCAACGCCATAGGCGAGAGGATTGAAATAAGCGATTACCGATAAAAAACTGACAACACCGGTTAAAGGGAAAAGCGCGCCGGATAAGAAAAATACCGGCTGGACAACAAAATTCATAATTAACTGAAAGCCTTGCATGTCTTCCAAAATGGAGGCAATCGAAATTCCCAAAGCAGTAAAGAAAAGGGCAATTAAAAACATCGCGACAAGCGCTAAGGGAATCATTAAGACATTTTGCACTCGAAAACCAACAATCATGGTTAAGATTAAAACGAAAAAGCCTTGGATAAAAGCCACTGTCGCTCCACCCAAAGTTTTTCCAAACATAATTTCAAAGCGTGAAATTGGCGCGACCAGTGTCTCTTTTAAAAAACCAAATTGCCGGTCCCAAATAACCTGAATGCCGGCAAATACGCCGGTAAAAAGAATGCCCATGCAGACAACTCCGGGTCCTAGAAACTGAAAATAGTTGCCTTGTCCGGCTTTTTGAAAAACCGGCCCCAGTCCAAAACCCAAAGCCACTAGAAATAATAAGGGTTGTCCCAAAGACCCAACCAGTCTTGCCCGAGACCGAAAATACCTGATTAATTCCCTTTTCCACAGAATATAAATAGCACTCATTTTATCTACCTCTCCATCTCATCGCATGGCCTCTTAACTTATCTACCCCGCTGGCTTCTTCATCACGAATAGCTGTTCCGGTTAATTTAAGAAAAGCTTTTTCTAAAGATTTTGTTTGGGTCTGTTCCATTAATTTTGCCGCCGTTCCGGTCTCAATGATTTTGCCGTGATCCATAATGGCAATTCTGTGGGCGATTTGTTCCGCCTCTTCCATATAATGAGTGGTAAAAAAGACCGTAATTTGCGTTTCTTTGTTTAAATTTTGTAAATATTCCCAAATTTTATTTCTGGTTTGCGGATCAAGTCCTTGAGTCGGTTCGTCCAAAAATAGAATTTCGGGCTGATGCAAAAGTCCGCGGGCAATTTCTAAGCGTCTTTTCATGCCGCCGGAAAAAGTTTTGACCAAATCGTTCTTACGGTCCCAAAGCTCAACGAAATTAAGAAATTTCTCAATTCTTCCTTTAATCTCTCTCCCGGGAACCTTATAGAGTACGGCGTGGAATTCCATGTTTTCCATGGCAGTTAATTCATCATCCAGGCTTGGATCCTGAAAGACAATGCCGAAGCTTTTGCGGGCTTTTTCGGGATGCGCAATCGTATCTATTCCATTCAATCTGATCGTTCCGGCAGTTGGCTTTAAAAGCGTGGTGAGCATTTTAATCGTGGTGGTTTTACCTGCGCCATTCGGGCCCAAAAAAGCAAAAATTTCACCCTTCTTAACATTGAAGGAAACGTTGTTAACGGCGGTAAAGTTACCGAAAGTTTTGGTTAGATTTTGCGCGCTGATGATATCGTCCATTTTTCTATTATGACAGAATTTGTGTGGCGGAGGAGACAGGATTTGAACCTGTGTGAGTCTTACGACTCGCTCGGTTTTCGAAACCGGCCAAATAAGCCACTCTTGCACTCCTCCAGTTTACATTGAGCCCGTCGAAATGCGTCCTCGGGGAGAGTCGAACTCCCAACCTCAACGTCCGCAACGTCGCGCTCTATCCATTGAGCTACGAGGACCTAAGCGTATTTTACTTCACTTTTTGCTTTTTAACAAACTTGACATCATTTACAAAATAATCCAAACTAATATTGACGTGAAATTTACTGTCCGACTATTTTTTGTTTGTCTTATTCTTATCTCCGCTTTTCTAATAGTTAAGCCTGCTGCTTTTGCCCAAAGTTTAGCTCTACAAACCACAACCCAGACTCAGCCATATTTGGCGCCAGCCACTAATCCCGGCGTGCCGAATAATTTACATACTTTTTCGCAAAGCTTAATGCTGGAAATTATGTCTTCTTTAACCTGTAATCTCTCCGGTAAGGATTTACTCAGTAAAGATGGCCGTTGTCTTGGCTATGACGCAACAACCGGGAAATTAGGTTATGTGCAAAATAACGGTGGGGCGTTAGGCGCAATGAGTGGCATGATTGCTATTTTATATACACCGCCCTTGCATACTGCTGATTTTATCGCTTACATGGGACAAAATTTCGGGCTGGCCAAACCAAGTTACGCCCAAGTGACCGGAATTGGCTTTGAAGGCTTGACGCCTTTATTAAATGCTTGGGTGGTTTTCCGAAACGTGGTTTATCTCTTATTTGTGTTTATTTTTATCCTGATTGGTTTGGCGATTATGCTTCGGGTAAGAATTGACCCAAGAACAGTCATGACTATCCAAAACCAGATTCCCAAAATTATTATTTCGCTTATTTTAGTCACCTTTTCGTTTGCCATCGCCGGATTTTTAATTGATTTAATGTGGGTCAGTATTTATGTCGTCATTAACTTAATGAGTCAAGCTGATCCTAATATCACAGCTAGCGCGGTCGGAACCGCCATTTACCACCCAGCTCCGCAATTTGCCAACGATGTCCTAAATGATACAAAAGCCGCTATCTCGCTTGGCGGTATTCACAGCATCGCTGTTAATGGTGCTTCCTCAATCGCCCAAATTGTCCGCGACTTTATCCGGCCTGAATCTCTTCCCCCGGCAGTAACTGCTGCTCCAAATAGTGGAGGGAATGGCTTTCTGGGCACAGGCCTTGATATTCCCGGATTCATCGGTGGAGTGATAGGGGCAATCGGAGACACTATTGGGTCTATTGTTAGCTCTGTAATTTCCTGGGTGGTGGGAATTCTGGCCTATTTAATTTTAATCATTGCGCTACTTTGGGCACTTATACGCCTCTGGTTCGCACTACTTAAAGCTTACATTTCCATTTTGATTGATGTTATTTTTGCGCCATTTTGGATTATCTCAGGCTTAATTCCGGGAACGCAAAGCGCAGGTTTTAGCGCCTGGATTCGCGATATATCCGGGAATTTAGCCGCTTTTCCGGCGGCGATTATGATGTTTTTACTGGCCAAGCTTTTCTCCGACAGTTTTATTTCCGGAGCCGGAACTTCGGGAATCGGTAGTACAGTTAGTAATACAACCAGCGGCACTGCTTTTATTCCGCCGCTTTTGGGCTCGAATGCTTCGAATTATATTGCCAGCTTAATTGCGGTTGGCGTAATTTTGGCTACTCCGGGGATTGTGGACATGACCAAAAAAGCCTTCAAAGCCCCCAAGCTCGACCTCGGCCCAATGGCCCAAGGCATTGGAGCAGCTGTTGGCATAGGGACTAGAACAGGAAAGACTATGATGTCTATCAGACAAGAATCTAAGCAACCAACTGTAATAGGATACGGAGAAACCACTGGACAAGCTATATTCGGTAAGCGATCAGTGGCTGAAGTTGTACGAGGTCGAATTGGTCTTGGCAAAGCCCCAGTTATACAAGCCGGGAAATAATCTAATTTAACCTTTTAAATCTTTAGGCATTATGCCATTTAAGAATTCCATTGCAAAACCCGGACCAAAAACCTCAATCATAATTCTTAATTGATAAACGAAAAGTGACATACGGTCTGAACCGGTTTCCTTCCTTAACCGATCCAATTGTGTCATGTTCTTCTCCGCTCCCACCAAATCTCCAGCAGCCAAACTATCTCTAATCGCTTTTGCTTGCGACATTGCTGTTAAAAAAACCATTCTCTCTTCTGCATCCATCGAGATAAACTCGTTTCGATAATATTCCTCCATAATTGAGGTTGGTTTTCGAAGCATGTGTTCTGCTGTTATCATGCCGGGAATCCACTGATTTGATTCGTATGTTTTTGCCATCCTCATCCAACCGGCAATAAACGGCTCTAATTGATCTTGCGCGCTGGTTCTACCATCAACAGTGCCAATTTTGTCTACTGCTGTACCAATATGTTTAATTACTTCTTTTGTAGGAAATTCCACTAAGCCATTTATCTCATTCCACCCCTCGGCATAACTTTGCTGATCGCTGGTTAAAAGTCTAATTAAATCCTCCGGTGCCAGTCCTGCTTGCCCATGACCTGTTTTTTTCCAAGCAGTCTTCGGAGCATCGTCAATAACAAAAGTGAATGGCATTTGCGCAGTTGAAAGTTTCTCTGAGCCAGCTACTCCCTTTTTAATTAACTCCTGTAATAATCTTTTTTCGGCGGGTGTTATTCTGATCGAGCTATCGGCATTAACTAAACTTTCCATGCCCATATATTTTAAGACTGTTCTCCACTGCTTAGGAGTCCAAGGACCATCTAGTCTAGCTATCCCAAGTGCCTCTTGTAGACCTGCTCTTTCCGCCTCCCTTGACAAACGCAGGCCCTCTGTATCGCCCGCTAGTGCATCATGCTCCCTAGCGTCATGCTCAACTCTTTCTTCTTCGGCAATGTATAATTTTGCGCGAAGTTCATTCCAGGTCTTAGATAGTGTTATCTCATGTCTATCCAACTCCTGTATCTCTGCATCCGTAAGAGGCTTTTTCCCTTCTGCTTTTTGAACAAATAATTCTTGGTGTCTTTTTGAACGGAGAGTTTCAGGAAGAAGCGATGCAAGCGTTGAAGGTTTTAGCAAGGCAATTTTTTCCCAAATTTCTTTTTTTAAGCTGCTGTCAAACTCTCCATGCCGGACAAGAATGGATAAGTACAATCTTTGCCCTAGTACATCTGACCTGACAGTCCTTGAGAATTCTCCTTTTTTACCACCATCCCATTCAGTACCGTCTAGTTTTTTTGCTGGAATTGATCCTTGCTGGGTCGTTAAATAGTCAAGTAATGTTTGCTGCTCATCTATGTTTAGATTTCCAAAAAACATCATTTGTTGACGCCAACCATGACTCTCCATATCTTTTGCCCCACAAGCACTTTGCAATATCGCATCCTCCGAAGCGCCAAAGAAACCAATATAGGGCGTTCCTTTTTCTGCATTTGCCTCTCTTATCTCTTTAAATACTAGCTCCATTAAGGCTTTCGAGCCGGGGTTTGAAGAAAAAAATCTGGGAGAAACTTCTTTAAACGGCATCAACGCTCTAACAATATATTCCAAATGCACAGATGCGGGAGTCAACGATTCATTAATGTCACCAATTCCTGTATACATTGCCATTCTTTGTGTGCCGGCAAAAAATATTTTTCCAATCCTTAAAGCTCTTTTTCTTTCCCAATCCGTTAAAGCTCTTCCGTCTTTCGTTAATGTTCCCCTGTCATGTAAGGTTTCAATCGCTTTTCTAACCTCGCCGTCAATAATCGTAACGTCTCCCTCTACAAATTGAGTGTGAGTGTCCGAAACCCTGGCGGCGGCGGCTTTTTCATACATGCGGACAACCGCACTTACTCCGGATATACCATTCTGCATAAAATCAAGTCCTTCTCCACGCAACTCTTCTAGCATGTATTTCTTGTACATTTCTCCGACATTGAGATTTCTGTTTAATTCATGCGCAAGCTCTCTAACATGCTTCAATTCCGAAAGATAACTGACAAAATTTTCAGATTCCCCTGGTAACCTTTGATCAAACTCCCTGACAGCCATTCCATCTACTTCATCCATCAAGGCTTGTAACTCAAAGCCGCCAATGTTGTAGCGCGTCTGTTCTGAGCCATAATCCGGTTTTCCAATCAGTTTTTCATAAGCCATTTCAAAGAGCACTCTTCTGGAAATTTCCGAAACCGCTATGCCATCCGTTTGATGCACATCTGTGCTTAATTTCGCTGCGAATTGCGCAGCTAAAGCTAACTCAGCTCCTCTTTCACTTGAAATGTCTATTTTGGCGAAGTACTCCATTAATCCCTTAAGGGCATTACTGTTAAAATCGGGATTGTCTTTTGCCAACTCCCTTTGAACATCTTCTCTTGAAAGCAATTCTTGTAGACTCTTATTTTTCCTTGATGCCTCACTCTCTGGTCTCATTCCTCTTGCGAGTTCTGCATGTGCTGTCGCCCGCTGTTTATCTGTTATCTTTGGCTTTCCCTCGGGTGGTTGTTCATTTGCACTTATTAATAACGGTAAGCCAATTTTCAAAATCTCTCTTTCGTCCGGATCTGTTACTCCTTGCAGATAGACCATCCACCTGGCTGCCAAACTCGCCTTTTGTTGCTCAGGCGTGAATTGCGGGCCATGTGGATCCTCTGGTTTGTCAGGTTTTGGTGCCGGCGGTTCTCCGCCTGGCGGTGGGCCTTCTGGATTCGATGGTCCGTCTGCCATAAAAATATCTCCTTTCCATTCCAGTCTATCTGTAGGAAGCTCTGTTGTCAATTTCTTTTGCTCAAAATTTTCTTTTCCCATGCCGTCAGTTTAAGCCTATACGACAAATCTAGCTTGATATAAACTTTACAAAAAGCTTACAATTAAGTTATGGAAAATTCTCATTTTGAAGCTTTATATCCCGATACAACTCGGTTTGCGGAGGTTGAAAAAATTTTGACTTTTATTAAAGGGGGTAGTTCTTGCCAAGTCGTTTCGGTTCCCGGCGCCGGACGCTCCAACCTGCTTGGCTTTTTGGCATATAACCGTAACTTAAGAATTAAGCATCTTGGAGCCCAACAAACAAAGTATCATTTTGTCTACTTAAACTTTTCGGAGATTAAGAAAAAACCCTTAATTGAGGCGGTAAAATTTATCTTTTTGGGACTAGTTGATTCTTTGCGCGAAAGACAGATGACAAAGGATTATGAAACGGCAAATAAGATTTTCAAGGACAGTCTGGAGCTCAAAGATGAACTGGTTTTGTTTCAGGGATTGAAAAAAGCGGTGGATTATTTAGCGCTGGAGAAAAACTTAACGATTGTATTTTTGTTTGACCGCTTTGAAGATTATATTTCCGTCGTTGATAGCGAGTTTTTTGCCAATTTGCGGGTTCTAAGAAACAGAGCTAAATATCAATTTTCAGTTGTGTTCTCTTTGAACCGCCCGCTTGAAGACACGCTTGAGGCAACTTTAATGTCGGATTTTTACGAGTTTATTGCCGGCAAAATCGTTTATTTGCCAATTTACGATCAGCCCGGCGTTGATTTTAGGATTTCCTATCTTGAAAAAATCACCAACAAAAAAATTGACCAAAAGCTTTTGGGAGAGATTTTGGAATTAAGCGGCGGACACAGTAATTTAATGCGGCTCTCCTGCGAAGCAGTTTTAGCCACCGAGCAAAAATTTGCCAATAAACTGATACTAAGAAAATTTTTACTCGAACAAAAACCGGTCAGAAGCGCTCTGTTTGGAATTTGGAATTCATTAACGCCATCTGAACAAAATTGCTTAAGCGGCGGAGAAAAACTGGAAGAAAAATATTTGGAAAATGTCGGATTACTAAAGAGCGGTTTTTTAACTATTTCGCTTCTTTATGACTATCTGAAAGAGAAATCTGCTGAGCAAAAACAAAACGGTTTTTCGCTTAACGAAGCGGGCGAAATTTTACAAGGAGAAGTTGTTCTGTCGGACAAGTTAACCTCGCTTGAATATAAACTATTGCGATTCTTAATTGAAAACCAAGGGAAAATTTTGAGCAAAGAAGAAATCATCAATGCCGTCTGGCAAGCAGGGAAAACCACTTTGGGTGTAACCGACCAGGCCCTGGACCAATTAATTTTCCGCTTAAGAAAAAAAATTGAAGAAAACCCCAATAATCCTATGCATATCCAGACCATTAAGGGCAGGGGGTTTAAGTTTATTACTTAAACCAATTTCTAATTTTTAATTCCTAATTTCTAATCAATTTTCAATACCTCAATTTCTAAAACCAAAGCGCTAACGCGCAAGGCTTGCAATTAACCAAGGTTTTGCTCTACGATAAAATTGTGAGAAAATTTAAAATACTTTTTTCTATATTTACGCTTCTCTTTCTTTTGCTTTATTTTTCTTCCACAGTATATGCCTACGACTGCAGCAATCGACCCGCCGGAAAATGTTCCGACAAAACAACTTATCCCGACACAAATTGCAATGGACCAGTTGACCTAACTGGGAACAGAGGCGGCCTACCGCCTAACGATTGTGTATTTAATAATGGTTCTGCTGCATCAACTTATATTATAACTCCGTCAAGCAATACGCCTGCTGCCCCATCGGGAGGCTATAGCTGCAATAACCGACCAAGTATCTGCTCAGCAACTGATCCCTGTGCGCCTTTTCAAAACGTAGGCGGCAACCAATGCTCTGGATGCTTGTTTTACAGCGATTATCCAAGCGATACGGGAACTCAATACTGCGTGGCAAAAGGCACAAGTGCCTCGACAGGAAATAATAATTCCTCAGGCGGCACTGGTGGAACTTCAACCACATCTTCAATTCCACTAGGACAATACGGCTGCTCCGTAAAAAATGATGCCCAAAAAACTATTGTCATTGCCTGCCAAAATGGAGGAACTTGCATTACTCAAGGCATTCCAGGAGTAGCCTTTGATACCGGTACGAACACCTATCGAAATGGCTATTGCGCAGATACGCAAAACAAATGCCCTGTTTGCGCGCCAGGATATGAACTTAATTTTCAAACCGGCAAATGCGACAATCAAAGCAATTCTCAAGACCATCAATCTTATACAGTAACCCAATGTGCCCCTGACCAGGGTTGCAGTCTTGGAGTTGGTTGTAGCGGCGGCTCAACTAGTAGCAAAGCCCCACCTTTATCGCTCTGTCAAAACGGCATTTGTAAAACGGCGCTTGGAGATCTTCCCACCAGTCTTCCCGCGCTGTTAACTAGGGTTTTTAGTATTGCCTTGTCTATCGCCGGGGTTGTGGCTTTAGGCTTAATTATTGCTTCCGGATATCGGTTGATGATTTCTCAGGGAAATCCCGAGCAGGTCAAGGGCGCCCGCGAACAATTAACCGCCGCTATTATTGGCTTACTATTTATAATTTTCTCGCTTGTTATCCTACAGGTAATTGGTTTTAATATCTTGCGCATTCCAGGTTTTGGATAGTAATTAAATTATGACGTATCTAGCTTTACAGCTTCCCGGAGTTGACAACGGTAGCGTAAAAATTATTCCGCCTGCGGGCATTATGACGGGTGGCCAACATACTCTAAACAATATTATTAGCACTGGCATTGAGTTGGCGGTAGTAGCGGCTATTTTCGTTTGCCTTCTAATGCTTATTTTGGGTGGATTTGAGTGGATCTTTTCCCAAGGAGACAAGCAAAAAGTCGCCCAAGCCAGACAAAGACTAACTATGTCAGTCATCGGCTTAATTCTTATTTTTCTATCTTTTATGATTATCAATATTCTTTACGGTTTTTTCAGGCTGCCGGGTAATTTTTTGGGGAATCTAGGAAGTTAGCCATGGCTTGCAAGAGGGGCTTGACAATTACCAAAAAACATCCTAGCATAAAGTTAGATGAAAAAATATCTCGCCTTATTAGCACCAATTACTTATCTTTCCCTTGCTTCTTCTGCTTTAGCAGCAGACACACCAGTAGGAAATCCCTGTGGCGCTGGACAATTTAACGCACTTTGCAATCTTTCCGCAAGTAGCTTGGGACCCTTAGTTGGCTCTTTACTCCAATTTATATTCGTAATTGCGGTGCTCGTTGCTCTTTTCTTTCTGGTCTACGGTGGATTTAGATGGTTAGTGTCAGGTGGAGACAAAACCCAGGTTTCAGAAGCTAGGGAACATATTGTTGCCGCCATTATTGGCTTAGTCATTATTTTCTTGTCTTATTTCGTCTTGAGCTTATTACTTGGCTTCTTCGGTATTAGCTTAAGTCACTTAAGTATTCCGACTATTCCAGGCGCTTAATTTAAACCTCTCTTTCTTGCTTTTTTATCCTGGCCTTGTTATTCTTTAGTTATGGATTGTAACGTAAATGGAGTAGCTACTTTAGGCTGTATCTTCCCAATCATCGACAATCTGATTACTTGGACTATTGGCTTGGCCGGCACTGTGGCTTTATTTATGATTATTTTTGCCGGCTATCAGTTATTATTTTCCGGCGGCGACGCTAAAGCGGTTGACGGAGCAAGAAAAACCCTGACTTTTGCCGTTCTTGGATTAGTCTTGATATTTTTGTCCTTTTTGATAATAAGTGTTATTGGCCATGTTACCGGTGTTGCCTGCCTACAAAATGATATCGCTAAAGGGAACTTTGGATTTACTGTCTGCCATTAAGCGATTTTTCACGGAAAACCGACACAGTTGAAACCTCGTTTGACCCACTTTGATTACCTTGCATCGATATTTTTCACATTATAACCTAGAAGTATGGAGAATCATCCTATTCCGCAAGATATTACCGGTTTCGAGTTTAAATTAATCGGCGATATGACGCTAAAGCAATTCGCCTATGTCGCCGGCGGAGCAATTATCGGCCTTTTATTCTATGCCCTGCCTATTTTTGCTTTTATCAAGATCCCTCTGGCTTTAGTTTTTGTGGGAATAGGTGTTCTTTTTGCTTTTGTCCCCTTTGAAGGCAGACCCTTAGATATTATGATTAAAAACTTTGTGAAAGCGGTTTTAAATCCCACCCAATATCTCTATCAAAAGATGGATGCCCAGATTTTAACCGAAAATTCGCTCGCCTCAACCCCAAGCGGGAAAAAACAATCGCTTAACGAAGTTTCCCAAAAACAACTTAAAAGTTTTTTAAATTCTTTGCCGGTTGGGAAAAACAAACTTGATAAAAAAGAAATGGTTTTCTTTGAATCCTTAGCGCAATACGGAACCAACAAATCCTCGCAGGTAGCTCCGGGCTTTGTCGCTTCCCATTCTATTGCAACTTCTGCCGCACAACCAGCGCCTTTGCAAACTATTGTGCAACCGTCTGCAAAACCGACGCAAGCAGAAACCAATAATGACTTGCAAAAAACCGCCGCGCTTTTGGAAAAAGAATTACAAAACGCAAAAGCTCAGGAAGCGGCGGGGAATCAAACTAATCCGGAGGAATATCTCAAGGCACATCAAAAAGTTTTAGAGTTACAAAAAACTCTAAGTGACCTGGCTTTCCAAAAACAGGAGCTGGAATCAAAATTAATCTCTCTGCAGCAAAAAATGGAGATGCAGGGGCAATCTATTTACACGCCTTCTGTCGCCCACCAAGAGGGACTGAAAGAAACTAAATTTGTCAGAAGTATACCGCAAAATATGCAGAAAAGCGCCGGTCTGCCAACTGCCCCTGAATTTCCTAATGTCGTCACCGGAATTATTAAAGACCCCCGCGGTAATCCTTTGCAAAATATTCTCGTCGAGGTAAAAGACTCTCAGGGGAATGCAGTCAGGGCTTTTAAAACCAACGCTCTCGGGCAATTTGCCTCCGCGACTCCGCTTACTAACGGCGAGTACTCAATTGGGTTTGAAGATCCAAGGGAGCAAAATAAGTTCGACACGGTGGCTTTTAAAGCCACCGGAGAAATAATTTTACCGATCGAAATCATTTCTGTTGATACCAGAGAAGAGCTAAGGAGGTCTTTATTTAATTAATATGGCAACGCCTGCCCGAAATTTACCGTCAACCCAAAAATTTATCGAGATTACTAATATCGCTGACGATATTGTCATTTCAAGCGGAGGTAACGCTTGCCTGGTGATTGAGGTCAGCGCCACCAATTTTGCTCTTCTTTCCCCCGAAGAACAAGACGCAAAAATCTATACTTACGCTTCGCTTCTTAATTCGCTGTCTTTCCCGATTCAAATCGTGATTAGGAGCAAAAAACTCGATATTACAAATTACCTCAAGCTACTTGATGACGAGAAAAACAAAACCCAAAACACGGCCCTAGCTAAACAGATTGGCTTATATCGGGATTTTGTTAAAGAGTTGGTAAAAGTTAATACCGTGCTGGATAAAAAATTCTATGTTGTTATTCCCTATTCCTCGCTTGAAAAAGGCGCATCGGGGGCAAGAGAAGCGTTGAAGTCAGGCACCGGTCAAGATAGCTTTGTGGTTGGCGCCAGAGCGTCTTTACATTCAAAAGCCGAATCTATCCACACGCAGCTAAGAAGATTAAACCTAAAAGCCCGCACCCTAGACGAAGAGCAATTGACTAAGCTTTTTTATGAAATATTTAATGACAGTGCAATTAACCAAGTGAAAACATCCCCAGCGGTCAGTCCGCCGGTTTTGGAAAAGGAGGTAAAATAAATGTTTGATAAAAGAGGCATATCGTCAATCCCCGACATGATTGCTCCGTCGTCGGTTGAAATCGATTTTAACAGTATCAAAGTTGGAGAAAAATATTACAAAACACTTTTTGTGGTTGGCTATCCCCGCTATGTGTCTCCGGACTGGCTGGAGCCATTAATCGAGTTTGACCATTCAATGAATGTTTCAATGTTTATTTATCCTGCTTCATCGCCTGATGTTTTATCCGATTTGAGAAGAAAAGTTGCGGAAATGGAAGCCACTCTTGCTTCGCAAGTTGAAGAAGGACTGGAAGAAGATCCAAAGATTAAAGCCTCCCTTGAAGACGCGCTTTCCGTTCAGGAAGAATTAGCCAAAGGCATGGAAAGATTTTTCCAATTTAGCCTTTATGTTACCTTGTCTTCCGACAGCTTAAGTGAGCTTAATGAGTCGGCAAAAAAACTAATGACGACGCTTAGTTCAATCTTGATTTTATCCAGAACCGCCACGCTGCAAATGGAAGAAGGATTTAAATCTACCACTCCGCTCGGACAAGATAAGTTGTATATCACCAGGAATATGGACACGACATCGCTGGCTTCGACTTTCCCGTTTAGCTCCGCCATGCTGACTCAAGACAAAGGCGTAATGTACGGCATTAACCAACAAAACGGCTCATTAATTATTTTCGACCGCTTCTCTTTGGAGAATGCTAACGAGGTCGTTTTTGGCAAATCCGGCGCCGGAAAATCCTATCTAATCAAGCTTGAAGCGATGCGCCAGTTCATGTTTGGCACCGAGGTAATTATTATTGACCCTGAAGGAGAATATGGCGAGCTGACTAAAGTTTTAGGTGGCGAAGAATTAATGTTTACGCCCTCTTCGGCAATTAAGATTAATCCCTTTGATCTTTCCGGACTTTATGAAGAAGGGGAAAATGAGTTGGGATTAAAAATATTATCTTTGCATGGCTTATTTAAAATTGTCATGGGGAATTTAGATGCCTCCCAAGAAGCAATGCTTGACCGGGCGCTGATAGAGACATACCGTACTAAAGGCATTACCGCTGATCCGTCCACGCAAAAAAGTCAACCGCCAATCGCCGAAGATTTATACAACGTATTACTAAAAACCGGAGATGACATCTCCAAGGAACTTGCCTTACGCTTGGAAAAGTTTATCAAAGGCAGCATGAGCGGCATTTTTAACCAGCAATCAAATTTCGATATTAAAAATCCTTTTACTATTTTTAACGTCAAGGCTTTGGAGGAAGAACTAAGGCCAATTGCAATGCATATTATTTTGGACTTTATTTGGACTAGGGTTAGAAAATCACTTAAAAAAAGAGTGCTAATTCTTGACGAAGCTTGGTATATGATGCGCTACGAAGACTCGGCTTCATTTGTCTATAGCATTGCCAAAAGAGCCAGAAAATATTATTTGGGACTAACCACCGCCACTCAAGATGTGCAAGACTTTTTATCAACCGACTACGGGAAAGCGGTATTATCAAATTCGTCTATTCAAATTCTTCTAAAGCAAAGCCCGGCGGAAATTGATTTGGTCACTAAACTTTTTTACCTGACTGAAGGTGAAAAACAGTTATTGCTTTCCTCGAGCGTTGGCGAGGGATTATTCTTTGCCGGACAAAGCCACGTCGCGCTTCGCTCAATCGCCGCGCCGTATGAGCACGCGATGATTACTTCAAGTCCGGAGGAAATTCTCAAAGCCCAAGAGGTAGCGAGAAAAACAAACTCACAACCCGATACGCTTAAACCAACCATTGCCCAACCGCTACCGACCACAAGTACCGAGCCTGTTACGGGCAGTAAATAATTTGTTATTATTAAGCTATGGTAGACGAAAAAACAAAGCAACAGCAAAATAATAATCCTTCAAGCAATAACCTTAAACTCCCCGGTCCTTTGTCTGGTATCGGCGGCCAAACTAAAAATCTCACTGAAAGCTACATCAAGAACAAAGCTGAAATGATAGCCAAGCAAGCCGCCAAAAAACTACTAGAAAAGGGTGCAGCTTTCCTTGCAGCAAATCCCGAGATCTTAATAATTGCTATTATAATCATTGTCGTTGTTGCGCTGTTCTTAATAATTATTACCACGATAATGGGACAAAATAATGCCAGCGGTGTTAATGCTCAACCGGGTCCGCCTCCAAGCCAAGGACAAATTTTAACCTGCTTAAGCAACGACTACGTAAGCTGCCTAAAACAAGATTTCAATATTATTGTTTCGGGGGACAGGGGCGATGATCTTTCCCGAATTTATCAGTCTTTTGCTTACGCCGGACAATCAAAGCAATATGTAAATTTGCTCACAAATGGTGGACAACAATTAAAAATTACCATGAATTATAACTCAGATGGTTGCCATGGAGACACGAGGGGGTTTGCGGGGACTATCCTTATCTCCGGTGCTGGGCTTTGTGGAACATATAGTCTTCCAACTTTTAGATATTTACTTATTCATGAGTCAGGTCATGTGCTTAATGCGAGAAACCGACAATTATTCTATAGCTATCCATGGTCTACTTACAACTCTCTGCCCCCAGACAGCTCTTGCTATGATCAAGGGTTTATTAAAAGCTATGCTTTAAGGTCTGGGGTTAACGCAAAAGATGAATCTTTTGCTGAGTCAATTGCGGACAGCTTAAGGCCGCGTTCCAATAGTGGCATGATTCCACCCGCTCAAACAATTAATAATTTCGCAACAGAATGTCCAGCTACTTATTCTTGGTTTGAAACAAATGTTTTTGGAGGTTATACTTATTTCTAACATGCATAAACTTATTTTTTACCTTAAAAGTCATTTCTTCGCAATTTTAGTTTTCGCGCTATTGCTAATTTTTATTCCTATGGTTATCTATCTTTCTTTTGCAACAAAAAACACAACGCACCAAAGCCAGAATCAAAATCAAATTCCTACTCCAATTATTAATTCTCATCCAACGCCGCTCCCCTCTGTTTTTACACAAAGCTATAATAATTTTAACCAACTTGTCCCAGGCAAAAGTACCTTGCAAGATATTGAAAAAATTAATGGTCCAGCAATTTCCAGCGCAAAAGATGGAAATAAGATTTATTTACACTACCAAACCCCCTCCGCCGATTATCAAAATATTGCCGCTGTAAAAAATGGTGTTCTTTATTATTCCTTGGAGAATGTTTTTGGAGACTATCGGGGAGTTTATTCTGATTATACAACGGCTTATGGACAACCGAACCTCACTCTCTACAATAAGACTAGCACCGACTCTGAGTGGTTTATTTTTCTTAAACAAGGCCTTGGTTTAGAGGTTGGAGGGAATGATATCACTCAAATTGTTTACTTTGTTCCTCAATCTAAGGCCGATTTTATGACAAATATTGCCCCAGAGCTCAATCTCACAGACATACTTCCTGTTGAGGGACCTGGTGAATCAATTAAGCCTTTTTAAGAAGCTAGCCTTGTACCCTAATCGGCATTATTAAATGGAGAAAAGAATCGTCATTTTTAATCTTAAAGACTCCGGGGTTTAATGGTCCCGTCATCTCAAAAACTAACTCCTCACTATTAACAGCTGTTAAAACATCCAGTAAGTACTTAGCGTTAAAAGCAATTTCATTTTCTTCTCCGATTGTTTTTGCTTCTATTTCAACGTTATCCTCTCCAACCGCCGGTGAATTAGCGGAAACTATCATTCTTTCTCTTTTGAGCGTAAATTTAATTACATTAGCTGTCTCTCTGGCAAAAACCGAACAAATTTTAATTGCGTTCAATAGTTCGTCCCGGTTTAAATCAGTTTTTGTATCAAAACTTTGGGGAATTATTTTTTGATAATCAGGATACTCCGCTCCAATTAGTCTCCCCACTAGTGTTGTTTCTCCTTGCGCAAAAAGAATTTGGTTATTTTCTTCGGAGACAAATACCCTAACTACGTCCTCATCTTCTTTAATTGATAATAATTCTCTGATTATCCGCGCCGGCACTATGATTGGCTTACTAAGCCCCTCCTTAGTCTTAAAAACGTTTTTTTGCAGTGAAAGCCTAACGCCATCTGTTGCCACTAAATCAATTGTTTTTTTATCCTCATTCAGAAATATTCCTGATAAAGCCGGCCTGCCACTATCTTGAGCGGCAGCGAAAACAACTCTTAAGATATTTTCTTCTATCTCAGTTTTTTTAAAGGTAGTTAATTCTTCTCCTTTTTCTTCATAAAGTTTTGGGAAGTCCTCAGCCGGCATTGTTTGAAAAGAGGCGTTAATTTTTTCTCCTTTTAAGATTAACGTTTTCCCATCCAAAGTAAGAGTTATTTTTTGACTACCTAAGTTAGTTAAGAGGTCGGAAAAGTTTTTTGCCGGGATTGTTATTTTGCCTTCTGTTTCAATGTTTACAGCTAAACTTGAAGAAATTCCGATTTCCAAATCTGTTGCGCTAATTGTTAATTTTCCATTTTTTGCTTCTAAAAGAAAGTTTGAAAGTATTGGTAGTTGTCCTCTTGTGGAAACCGCATGGTTTAAGAAAGAAATTTTTCGTTGTAAATTATCGGAAATAAAAGTTATCTTCATAAGTTAATATATTTGTAGTTGTTGTAGTTTATATGGAAAAGTGGAAAAAAGCAAGAACCCACGCCTGTAAATAAGGGGATAAAATGTTGATAAAAAAGTGGATAAATAGTTGAAAAAGTAAAAGTTTTAATATTCCACATTGTTATCAACGTTTAATTTTACAATTCGCAAGATATCCTCCGAAAGTAAAGATTTTTTCAACATCCCCTCCACTTTATCAACCCCATGCATAATAGTAGTGTGATCTCTCCCGCCAAGTAGATTACCGATTTCAACAAAAGTTAAACCCAACTCCTTCTTTAAGATATACATTGCCACTTGCCGAGGTCTTACTAAAAAGGCGTCCCTTTTTGGGCTTCTTAGTTGAGTTGATTTAACTTTATAGAAATAGCAAACATTACGGATAATCTCATCGGGGTGAAAACTATTTAGTTTTTCCTCTTTATTTAAAGATAAAACAGAAGTTACCAGGTCCTCGGTAATTTCGGCGTCTGCCGCTTGAGCCTGAGTAACAATGCGTAAAAGTAACCCTTCAAGCCCCCTAGCATCTTGTGTTTTCTGGGCAATCATTTTTGCTACCTCCATTGTTAATAAAACGCCATATTTTTTCGCTTTAATTAAAAGAATAGCTGTTCTTAGCTCAAAATCCGGTGAGCCGATGTCAACTGTTAAGCCCCCGGAAAAACGGGATAACAGTCTTTTTTCAACCTGCTTCATCTCCGCCGGCGGCCGGTCAGAGGATAAAACTATTTGGGCTGCTTTATCAACTAAAATATTAAAAGTATGAAAAAGTTCTTCTTGAACCTTATCTTTTCCGGCAACAAACTGGATATCGTCGATAATTAGAAGATCCAATTCCCGAAACTTTTTCTTCATATTTCCCGTGTTGTTTGTCCTGATGGCTTCTACCACTTCAGTAGTAAATTCTTCGCTGGTGGTATAAAGAATCTTTTTATTTGGGTTTTTGGCGTAAACCTCGTTGGCAATGGCCTGCATTAAATGAGTTTTCCCGACTCCGGTTGGCCCGTAAATAAATAAAGGGTTATAGGCGGCACCCGGTTTTTTGGCGACAGTGGTCGCGCTAACAAAAGCCAATTGATTAGTTGAGGAAACTGCCATGCCATCAAAAGTATAGTCCGGCCGGACTCTGGGTAAATGGCCAATTACAGCAACTTCTCCTCCATTGCTTTCAAATAAAGGACCATTTTTTTCGTTACCTTTATCAACTATATCCACAACAGCTTTAGGAACAAAAATAATTTTTGTGTCCTTGCCAAGATGCTTGTCGGCTGACTTTTTAATCAATTCATAGAAGCGTCTTTGCAAAAGATCGATAATCATGACCGAAGGCGCGGCAATCGTGACCGAATTCTCCTCGATTGACAAAAGGTGAGTTCTCTTAAATAAGGTTAAAAAGTTGGCCCTGGAAACTTCAAGCTCTACCTCGGCTAAAATTTTAGTCCATAAATCTTTATATTCTTGCATAAGCGGTACTGTGCAGTTTAATAATGTGGATAACTTCTTGTCAAGATAGTTAAACTGAGTAAAACTATGTCAATATTAAAACTCACGCCTGGTCTTTTAAAAATATCTTTATTCTGGTATACTTGCAAGCAATGGAAAAATCTATAAAACTAAAAAAAATCAAACGGCAAAGAAAGCATGGTTTCCTTGAAAGATCAAAAACTCACGGCGGAAGGAAAGTCCTGAGGAGAAGAAGAGCCGCCGGCAGAAAAAGCTTAACGATTTAGTTAATGTTAAAAAGAGAAAACCGTTTGTCTAAGATTATAAGAAAGACAGGCGAAAAGAAATACAATTCTGCGTTGTTTACTATTAGAATCTCAGATAGCAAAGATGGAAAAGTAAGATTTGGCTTCGTCGTTTCGAAGAAAATTGACAAACGGGCAGTGGTCAGAAACAGGACAAAAAGAGTATTGAGCGACGCAGCAAAGGATTTCTTAGAAGACTTAGCCGGTAAAGACATTGTCGTAGTCGCTAAAAAAAGCCTAACTTTTACAGAAAAGGAAGACGTTGAGAAAGAGTTCGGAAGTATTTTTAAAAAATGAAAAAAATAGCACTATTTTTAATCAATATTTACCAAGCGCTGATTTCAACCACTTTAAAAAACTTGTTAGGGGTTAACCGATCCTGTCGCTTTCATCCGACTTGTTCCGATTATGCCAAGCTTACAATCTCAGAAAAAGGATTATTGAAAGGTAGTTATTTGTCAATGATCAGGCTTTTAAAATGCCAGCCGTTTTATAACGGTAAATAATTATGAATATACTTAGTTCCATTGGAGATGCTTTTCATTTCGTACTATTCGTACCAATCATTAATTTGTTGGTAGCGCTTTACCATGGGCTTAATTTTGTTCATCTTCCTTTTGCGCTTGGCTTTTCCATCATTGTCTTAACGGTTTTAATCAGGTTGGTTTTATATCCTTTGACAGGCGCTCAATTAAAAGCCTCAAAAAAAATGCAGGAGTTAACGCCCCACCTCAACCGGTTAAAAGAAAAACACAAAAACGACGCGAAAACTTTACAAGCAGAAACAATGAAATTATATAAAGAGTTCGGGGTTAATCCGGCTGCCGGATGCTTGCCCGTTCTAATTCAATTGCCATTAATCTGGGCCTTATATCAAGCGTTGCAGTTAATCGTCAAACCCGGAGCGGCAGTTTTAGCGCAGATTAATCAGATGCTTTATACCAACTCTCTAAAATTAACTACTCCTTGGAATACCACTTTTTTTGGACTGCCGCTTGCCCAGAATCCTTCCCATTTAATTACGACAGTTGGTCCACTGATTCTTTTAATTCCTGTTGCGACCGGACTTTTCCAATTTATCCAAACTAAAATGATGTTTGTTTCTCAACCGCAAAACAAAGATGGTAATAAGAAGGATGAAAAGAAAAAAGAAGATTTTGCCACCGCTTTCCAATCACAATCCTTATATATTTTCCCGATTATGATTGCGTTCTTCTCCTATAGTTTCCCAATCGGCTTGTCTTTGTACTGGAACACATTCACAATTTTTGGTATCATACAGCAATACAGAATTTCAGGCCTGGGCGGCCTAAAAGAATGGACGGATAAAATCTATGGCAAAAGCAAATAAAAAACAGGAAAAAATAATCAAGAATTTTTTTGTTTCCTTGGGAATTGATGCTGAAATGGCAATAACCGAAGACGAGGAAGCAATCTCGGTTAATCTGGAAAGCGAAGATACGGGTATGATTATTGGCTATCATGGGGAAACGTTGGAAGCTCTCCAGCTGGTTTTATCATTAGTCTTAGCTAAAGAACAAGGCGAATTTAAAAGGGTTTCAGTTGAAGTCGGGGATTATAAAAAAAACCGGACGGAATGGCTAGAGCGATTGGCGCTTGATGCAAAAGAGAGAGCGCTTTCTCAAGGCAAGGAAGTTTATCTCTCCGAATTAAAATCCTGGGAGCGAAGAGTAGTCCATCTTTCTTTGCAAGATGATAAAGAAGTTACTTCGGAGTCAAGTGGCGAGGGCAAAGACAGGGTTTTGGTCATTAAGCCCAAATAAAATCTCCAAACTCTTTTTTTGTCTTCTGCTTCTTTTTTTGCCAACACAACTCGGAAAACATTTTTGGCCGGATTGGTCTTTTATTTACGGCTTAAGAGTTGATTATCTCTCCCCCACTCTTTATTTAACCGACATTTTAGTAATTTTAATTTTTACTTTTTCTTTACCCGAGTTTTTTTTATCAATTCAAAAAATTCAAAAAAAATATTTAACTGGATTCCTGCTATTATTTCTTTCTCTTGCGATTGGCTTGACAGGCGCTAAAAATTTTTGGGCCGGAATTTACGCGATTATTAAATTGCTTGAGTTTTCATTTTTGGTCTATTTTATCGCCAAGAATTATAAAGTCTTTAACAGAACGTTATTATTTATTTGTATTTTTACTGCAGCTGTTTTTGAAGCGCTACTGGCTTTTTCACAATATTTTAATCAGGGTTCAATCGGGGGAATCTTTTATTGGTTTGGTGAACGAGCTTTTAACGCCGGGACTCCAGGGATAGCCAACGCCTCAATTAATGGCCAATTATTTTTAAGGCCTTACGCTACTTTTTCCCACCCAAATGTTCTAGCCGGATTTTTAATTCTATCAATGTTATTACTTTTCCTGTTCTCCTACAAAAACAAATACTTAAGAATATTAGTTTTCCTGGGAAGTTTTTTGGGGACAGCCGCTTTACTACTGACGCTTAGCAGAAGTGCTATTTTGTCTTGGATCATTTGCTTGATTGTTCTATTTGGGCTATGGGTCGTTGAAAAATATAAGAAACGTAAATTCAATTCGAGCCATTTAGTTCTATCGATTATAATTTTGGTAGCAATAACAATTTTTATTGTTTTACAAAATAGTTTTGTCCTGCAAAGATTTTCAATGACCAAATTATCCGACGAATCATTAGTCCAAAGGCAGGAGTTGGTGACGCAGTCTTTGAATATGTTTTGGCAAAGTCCGGTTTTTGGAATTGGCATCAACAATTTTTTTAATAACCTAAGTATCGTCTCACCTAAAGGCAATACTTTCCTAATTCAGCCCGCCCACAATATTTTTCTTTTGGTTCTCTCCGAAACCGGCATTGTCGGACTTATCGCGTTTCTGTTCATTCTCTCAAAATCCCTTCTGTCAATTCTCAAAAAACAAAATAAATATCTTTTGCTTTGTCTTTTAGCAATAATATTTTTGGGAATGTTTGACCATTATTTTTTAACCCTCCAGCAAGGGCAGCTCTTGCTCTCGTTTGTTTTAGGTATAAATCTGGCAAAATCCTGAGCAGACTTTATGTTAAAATACCAATATGCAGCATAAACTGATCGCCAAAAACACTTCGTACCAAATATTAGCCCGCGGTATAGCCTCTTTCATCGGCTTTTTAATTACTTTAGTTATCGCCAGAAAATTTGGGGTTCTGGGTTATGGGGATTTCACCAAAATCACTTCTTATGTGGCACTTTTCTATCTAGTCATTGATTTTGGTTTAAACGCTTTCTTCCTACAATACGAAAATGCGCGGTTTAAGAATTTATTTTATCTGCGGATGCTTATCTCAATAGGGATTTTCTTACTGCTTAATGCTCTTGCATTTTTCCTTCCCTACAATGCGGTTTTAGGCACCGGATTTTCCGGCGCAGAGAGATTCGGTATCTTTATTTTCTCCTTTGGTATTTTTGCCCAAAGTATAATTTTATCCACTTCGGCCATTTTTCAAAAAGCAGTTAATTATTATTTCTATATGGTCGGAACGATTATCGGCTCCATAGTTAATCTAATTGTTGTTTTGATTTTTGCGTTTTTGAATCTTTCAATAATGTACATTTTGTTTGGATTTGTAGTCAGTAGCTTTGTTGGCGCGTTGGCCTTATTGTTTTTTGCCAAAGAAAAAATATCACCACCATCAATAGATAAAGAATTTGCTGTAAAAATTATGCTGGCTTCATGGCCATTAGGCCTGATGCTTATTTTTAATTTGGTCTATTTTCGGGTCGATATATTTTTATTGTCAATTTTAAAAACTACTCAAGACGTCGGGATTTACGGGCTTTCATATAAGTTCTTTGATTTTCTAATCGCTCTCCCCCTTTTTCTCTCCAACGCCGTTTACCCATTTTTAATCAAGGCAAAAGCAGACAAGAAATTATTCTTTAATTTAACTGGTAAATATTTTCTCATCTTTTTAATAGCATCGTTTATCACAATCATTCCTTTTTGGTTTATTTCACCGCTATTTACTTTGGTGAAAGCAGATTTTACCGCGTCAATCTTACCGTTTCGCATACTCCTACTCTCTTTGCCTTTTTTCTTTACGACCAGCTTTTTACAATGGGTCCTAATTACCTTAGGCAAACAAAAATATTTAATGATTGTTTATTTCCTGTCAACGCTTTTAAATGTCGCTTTAAATATTATTTTTATTCCGCAATTTTCTTACGTTGCTTGTGCCACCATCACTTTGCTGTCCGAAGGAATTGTTTTCGTGTTTTTACTGGTCCAGCTTCTTAAATATAGAATTATATTAGAAAGGAAAGCAGAAACAAGTGTCTAAAATAACAGTTTTTACAGACGGGGGGGCAAGAGGAAATCCCGGGCCGGCAGCGCTCGGGGTTTATATTCAAGATGAAAGCGGTAAAACATTGGCAAGTATCGGTAAGGTGATTGGACAAGCAACCAATAACGTCGCCGAATACTCGGCAATCGTTGAAGGGCTGAACTGGCTTTTGTTAAATAAACAAAAATTAAATATTCAAAGCGTCAATTTTTTTATGGATTCTCAATTGGCCTGTTCCCAGCTAAATGGAGTCTATAAGGTTAAGAACGCGCGGATTAGGGATTTTGTTTTTGAGATTAGGCAAAAAGAAGCGGAGTTAGGTGTTTCAATCACATATGCGCATGTTCGTCGGGAGCAAAATACCAAAGCGGATTCTATGGTTAATCAAGCTCTAGACAATCTGCTTTAGAGCGATTAAAATAAAGCCAATGAACCACACTGCCCAAGTCGTACCCGAAAATAATCAGTCTCGCCCAATCTTAGTGGTCGATAAAAAAGGCGATATCGGCGAGGCTTTGTTAAGAGAGCTTAAACAGCAAACGCTAATAGTTTATGTTAGTCGGATTGCTCCTGAGGTTTCGGATAACATTATTCACGTTCCTTTTGATAAACAATTCCCGACCATTCCCGACAACAGCTATTCCCACATTTTTTTAATCGATGAAGATTTTGAGATTACCAAAGACGTAGTAAAATCTTTTCTTAAAAAAGCAGAACAGGATAAGGCCTATTTGATCTTAGCGGTAAATGCCTCTTCCGTCGAAGATTCTTTTCCGCTGGATTTTACATCTTCATATGATAAGGCAAAAATTGCTATCATCGGCGATATTTTTAAAAAGGATCAAATTTACAATTCCAACTCGGAAATTAATCAGTATATAGCGGAAATTAAATCAACTGGGAGAATCAGTATTCCCGGCGACGGAACTCGGTTAGTTGCTCCGGTTCTTTTCGGAGATGTAGTTTTTGGTATCTTGGAAACGGTTTTCGGAACAGAGGAAAATAAAATCTTTTATCTTTTTCCCAGACATCGTATTACACTTTTGTCACTAGCGCATGTCTTCCAAAAAATTGATCCAGATTTAAAAGTAGATTTTATTAAAGAAGGAAAAACACCAAAAACTGAATTTAAGCCATCGGTTGAAGGAAAGTATTTGCTGGGGGAGACATACGATTTAGACAATAAAATTAAAAGCATCAAGTTTGCGGATATAAAAACAGAGGTCATTAAAGAAGAAAAATTGTCTATTCGGCCAAGAAAAGAATGGAGATTGAAATTGAAGGCGCTAGTTTTATCTTTACTCTTGCTTTTACTGCTGCCCCTGATAACAACCGTTTTAGGCGCCGCCTTAGGAGCAGGAGCATTACTAATCTCAGCAAATGACATTGAAAAAGGAAATTTTGTTTCGTCTCAGACGCCGGCGCTCCTGGCGGTAAATAGCTTTAAGGTTGCCCAACTCTCATTGCCAGTTTTAACCGCTGAAACGAAGTTGGTTGGTCTAGATGGTGTATTAGGAATATTTTCCAAAAATATTGACTTGGGAGAAAGTATTTCAGGCGCATTAGTTTCAGTCATAGACGCTTCTGATAAAATAAAAGCGATCTTGGGAGGTAGTTCACAAAATCCTGCTGCGGATTTCTCCAGCGCCTCCTTAGAAATTAAAAGCACACTTTACATTTACAATCAAGTAAAGCAAGCCAAAATAATTCCATTAAGCTTATCTAAACAGTTGGATAGTCTAACTCAGGTGGCATCTTCGACCATCGATTTTTGGCCGGATGCATTAGGCTTTCATGGTAGCCGAAATTATCTAATTTTATTTCAAAATAATATGGAGTTAAGGCCGGGTGGGGGGTTCATTGGCTCGTATGCACTCTTAACCCTTAATAAAGGAAAGATTGCCGGTTTTAAGATCTATGATGTCTATGATGCCGACGGGCAGCTTAAGGGACACGTTGAGCCGCCGTATCCAATCAGAAGATATCTTCCCTCAATCCATTGGTATTTGCGGGACAGTAATTTTAATGTCGATTTTTCAAAGGGAGCGGTTGCTTCGGCGGTGTTTCTGAATACCGAAATGCAACAAGCAGTGGATGGAGTAATTGGTGTTGACTTGTCATTCATCAAAAATTTGCTGACAGTTATCGGGCCGGTAAATGTCCCGGATTATAATCAGACCGTACGCTCTGACAATTTTTATCAAGTAACGCAAGCGCATAGTCAGGACAACTTTTTCCCTGGCTCAACACAGAAAAAAGATTTTCTAACCTCTTTTTATTCTGCCTTGCAAAATAAAATTGCCGGACAAAAAAACCTTTCCTATCTAAGCTTAGCGCAAGCATTGATACAATCTATTAACGAAAAGCATGTTTTATTTGCCTTTAATAATGCGAGTGAGCAGGCTGCATTTGCGGTAAATGGTTGGTCTTCGGCTTTAGTTCAAGACACTTCGTCCAGTAATTCTCTGGTTGATGATTTCGTCGGCATTGACGAAGCAAATTTAGGCGGCAACAAAGTCAATTATTCTATTGCCAGAAGTGTTTCACAATCTGTAACTATGAATAGCGATAAAAATATCGACGAGGCGTTAACGGTTGCTTTTAAAAATTCAGCCTCGCAAAACTTGGGTGATAAAGGAATTTATAAAAATTATTTGCGCTTTATTTTGCCGCTCAACGCGACAATTTCCAGTATTCAAATCGATAACCAGGAACAAAAAATTATTCCGGCCATTACCGACCCCACAATTTACGAAAAGAAAGGTTTTGTTCCTCCAAGCGGGCTTGAAATGCAAAGAGAAGACCAAAGCGGCAAAACAACTTATGGGTTTTTAGTAACTATTCCTCCGCAAGCCTTGAAAACGATTAAAGTTAATTATACTCTAGCGCAAAAAATAAATGTTTCGCAGCCGCAATTAGGCTATCAATTAAAAATTTTTAAACAACCGGGAATAGACTTTATGCCCTATGATTTAACTTTGAATTTTCCGGCTAATCTCAAGATTGTCAATTCTGACTCCGATGTAAAATCCAGCGGACAAACAGCCATTTTATCAACGCAAATTGTAGAAGATAGGGAAGTACTAATTAACCTTGCTTCAAAATAATTTCTTATTCCCCTTAGTTGTTATATAATAAAGTCACCGAAATTATGGACAAAGTTTATAACAACAAAGACGTTGAAGAAAAAATCTACCAACAATGGGAAGAGAAAAAATATTTTAGATCCGAAAACAGATTCGGAAACGATAAGAGCTACTCAATCATTTTACCCCTTCCAAATGCTAACGCCCCCTTACATTTTGGACACGCGATGTTTGTGATTGAAGATATCTTAACCCGGTTTCACCGGATGCAAGGATTTAAAACATTGTGGTTGCCAGGCGCTGACCATGCCGGATTTGAAACACAATTTGTTTATGAAAAAAAATTACAGGCAGAAGGAAAGTCAAGATTTGATTTCGATCGGGACACGCTTTATAAAAATATCTGGGATTTTGTACAGAGTAACCGTCCGGTAATGGAGAGTCAGCTTAGAAGACTAGGGTTTTCTTTAGATTGGGAGAAAAGTAAATTTCCACTGGATCCGGATATCATAAAAATTGTTTATGAAACCTTTAAAAATCTTTTTAACGACGGATTAGTATATCGGGCAAAAAGATTGGTTAATTATTGTACTTTTGACGGCACATCATTTTCCGATTTGGAGGTTATTTACGAAGAAAAACAAGCTAAATTGTGGTTTATCAAATATCCTTTGGTTGGCGGTGGTTCAATTACCGTTGCTACTACTCGTCCGGAAACAATGCTTGGCGATACAGCGGTGGTAGTTAATCCGAAGGACAAAAGATACAAAGACTTAGTCGGGAAGAAAATCAAATTGCCATTAACCAATCGAGAAATTCAAATTCTTGCTGATGAATCCGTGGACATGGAGTTTGGCACTGGCGCAGTTAAAGTTACTCCGGCGCATGACCCCAACGATTACGAACTAGGACAAAAATATAAACTAGAACAAATTACCGTGATTGGTTTTGACGGCAAAATGACAAGTGAAGCAGGGGAATTTGAAGGTTTATTTGGGAAGCAAGCCAGGGTAAAAATAGTTGAAAAACTGACTGAACTTGGGTTTTTGGAAAAAGAGGAAAACATTACGCATCAAGTGCCGGTTTGTTATAAATGCAAAAATCCGATCGAACCGCTTTTGATGGATCAGTGGTTTGTAAAAATGAAGCCATTAGCCGAACCGGCGATTGAAGCGGTTAAGGCCAAGGATAAAGCAATTAAAATTCACCCCAAGAGTTTTGAAAAAATGTATCTGCAGTTTTTGGAAAATATCCGCGATTGGAATATTTCCCGCCAAATTGTTTGGGGAATCCAAATCCCGGCATGGAGTTGTCAAAAATGCCATGAATGGACAGTTACGAATGGAGAAGCACCGGAAAAATGCAAATGCGGTTCTGAAGAATTAATTCAGGATCAGGACGTGTTTGATACTTGGTTTTCTTCTAGCCAATGGCCATATGCTACTTTAAAAACCACAGACGCCTTAGAGTTTTACCCGACAACTGTCATGGAAACGGGCTACGATATTTTACGCTGGTGGGTAGCCAGAATGGTAATGTTGGGAATTTATATACAAAAGAAAAACGGGGTAGAGGAGCTGAAAAAACAAATTCCTTTCCAAAATATTGTTTTGCACGGTTTAGTCAACGATCCTTTAGGGAAAAAGATGAGCAAAAGCAAAGGCAATGTTGTTAATCCAATGGAAATCGTTGATCAGTACGGAGCAGACGCCATACGCTTTGCTTTGGTTTACGGAACCGCGCTTGGCAACGATCAAGTGCTTTCTTACCCAAAACTGGAAGCCATGCGCAAATTCTCCAACAAACTCTGGAACATGGGAAGATTTATTGAGATAACGCTTCAACCAGAAGCTTATAAAAATGTTGAATGGACACCAGATGTTACTATTCAGGAATTGAGCAGATTGGCAAAAAATGAAAAAGATAAGGCAATGGTTCAAAAAACAGGAGATTTAGTAAAAGAAATAACGAGGCTTTTGGAAAATTACGATTTTAATCATGCGGCACAAAGTCTCTATGATTTCGCATGGCATGAATTTGCAGATTTGCACATTGAAGATGTTAAAAATAGGATTGACGAGAATTCTTATTATGCTCTCAAATCTTTGTATCAAATCTTATTGAAGCTTCTGCATCCGTTTATGCCGTTTATTACAGAGGAGATTTATACCAGACTTTATGGTGGAGAAGGGAATTTGATAATTAGTGAATGGCCTAAAGCATGAAGTTTAAAAACATCAGACAAGCAAAACGCAAAACTGCATCGCCTGTTAAAAAACTGCAGCCAAAGAAAGTAGGGGATTCGGGAAAAACTTCACAATTCCCGAACATTTACCGAATAATTACCGAGAAACTATCATTTAGGTTGCTATGGCGACCTAAACCATCGAAAATAGTCGTCTTGGCGTTAGCCTCAATATCAATTTTTATTTCAGCGGTTTTGCTAGCTGGAATTATATTTTTTGGCGTTAGGGTTTACCAAAATTCAAGTCAGGCAATCCAAATCAATAATCAAAGACAAAGTTTGCAAAGCAAAGCCAATTTTTGGCAAGCAATTATTGATAAATATGATGGCTACAAAGATGCATATTTTCAAAAAGCGTTGTTGGAATATAATTTGGGACAAATTGACAAAGCCAAAGAAGATAATGCAAAAGCTTTACTTTTGGACCCAAATTTTACGGATGCCAAAAAATTGGAGACTGTCTTAAACAATAAATAATTACTGCGCAGGGGCTTCTTGCGGTTTTTCTTCTTTTGCTGCTTCTGGTTTTTCTCCGCCCTCAGCTGGAGTTTCAGTAGGAGTTTCTCCTTCAGCTTGTGCTTCACCCTCAACGGCTGCGCCTTCAGGGGTTGCTTCAGCTGATGCTTCCGCAGCGGCAGCGGCTTCTGCAGCAGCCTGTTCTTGGGCTTCTTTGGTCACTAATTCTGCGATCTTAGCAACTACTTGTTCGGCTTCGGTCAAAACGGTCACGCCCTCCGGAATCTGAAGATCCGCAACGGTAATTTGGTCGTTGATATTAGCCAAATGCTCAACGTTAACTTCAATTTTTTCCGGTAGTTCTGCCGGCAAGGCCTCGACTTCAATTTCAGAAATAATATTCATTAAAATTCCCACTTTATCCAAAACCGCCTTTGGTTCGCCGACAACTTCCAGAGGCACCATAGTTTTGACTTTTTCTTTAAGATTAACCTGGAAAAAGTCTGCATGCAGAATTTGACTACGGAAATTCTTTTGCATATTGTGGATTAAAACCGGAGTTACTTTGCCGTCGAGCTCAACATCAACCAAGCCTGTTTCGCCGGCTTCTTTATAAACCGCTAAAAAGTCTTTTTCCGGAACCTGAACGGCGGTGGATTTTAAGTCTTTGCCATAAATATTGCATGGCAAAATACCTTCTCGTCTTAATTTTTTAACTTGTTTGCCCAAAACAGTGCGCTTTTCGACTTTTAGCTGATATCTCTTCACAAGAACCTATTTTATCTTAAATTCATCTTGATTACAATATATGATATTATAGTTTTGAAATTATGAAGATTTTGGGAATTGATCCGGGAATTGCAAGGTGTGGGTGGGGAGTCATCGAAGTTCAAAATTCAAAAATCAAAATGCAAAATTGCGGTTGCATTGAAACCAGTCCAAAAAAAACGGTCGAAAAAAGACTTGAGGAAATCTATCAAGAAATCACAAAAATTATAAAAGTTCACCAGCCTGACGCTTTAGCCATTGAAGAGCTATTTTTTAACACCAATGCCAAAACCGCTTTTGTAGTCGGGCAAGCCAGAGGCGTTATTTTGCTGGCCGCGGCCCAAAATAATCTGGAAATTGCCATTTATACGCCTTTACAAGTAAAGCTGGCTTTAACCGGTTACGGCCGGGCGGAAAAACCACAGGTTGGGCAAATGGTCAAAACCTTACTCAGTCTCAAGGAAATACCAAAGCCCGATGATACAGCCGATGGTCTGGCCATTGCAATTACTCATGCATTTTCTACTAGAACCGCCAAGCTCACAAAATAGTTGTGCTATAATCAACTAAATTATGATTGGATTCCTCAAGGGAAAAGTTGAACTGCTCAAAAGGCCATTTGTGATAATTGACGTCAATGGTGTTGGTTACAAAGTGCTGGTTCCCGAAACAATTTACGCTAAATTGTCCATAGGAGAAAATCTCAAAATCTTCACTTACACCTATGTCCGCGAGGACGCGCTGGATTTGTTCGGCTTTTTGGAAGCGGAAGATTTAGGTTTATTTGAAAGCTTACTCACAGTTTCCGGCATTGGACCAAAAACAGCTTTAAACATTTTTTCTTTTGGTGAGCGGAAAGACATTATCGAAGCGATTATTAAAGGCGACGTTACCTTTTTTACTTCAGTCCCACGTTTAGGTACGAAAAACGCCCAGAAAATTATTATTGAGCTGAAAAATAAAATGGGAGCCGGTTCAGATCTGGATTTGTCGGGCAAAGATTTGTTGGAAAATGCCGAAGTGGTCCAGGCACTGAAGAATTTTGGCTTTTCGGTTTCTGAGGCGCAAAAAGCCGTGCGGGAGATTAAGCAGGTTGGATTAACAACGGAAGAAAAGATCCGATTAGCCCTTAAAAACTTAGGTAAATAAAATGGCAAAAGATAAAACTAAGACAGAGATACAGGAAACACCGGAAGAAGAAATATTATTCACTTCGCTGCGGGCTTCTTCTTGGGAAGAGTTTTTCGGGCAAAAAAAACTTAAAGAGTCGCTTAGGATTGGGATTACCGCCGCCAAAAAACGCAAAGAAGCAATTGAGCATATTCTTTTATACGGACCTCCCGGTTTAGGCAAAACCACACTGGCGCATATTATTGCCAAAGAAATGGGCGTCAATATCCGTGTCACTTCCGGCCCGGCGATTGAAAGAGCCGGTGATTTAGCTTCAATTCTCACCAATTTAGAAAAAGGCGACGTGCTGTTTATTGATGAAATTCACCGCTTAAATAAAGTAGTTGAGGAAACTTTGTACCCGGCAATGGAAGATTACGCTTTAGATATTATTATCGGTAAAGGTCCTTCGGCCAGAACCGTCCGCTTAGATTTACCGCCATTCACCATTATTGGCGCGACTACCAGAATTGGTTTAATGTCGGCGCCACTTAGGGACAGATTTGGAGTAGTTCATAGACTTAGTTTTTACGAGCCGAAGGATTTGGAGGAAATAATTACTAAAGGAGCACATAAATTAAAAGTGCCGGTTGATAAAGAATCAATTTTAGAAATCGCCAAACGGGCCAGAGGGACACCAAGAATCGCCTTAAAATTATTAAAAAGAGCCAGGGATTTTGTGCAGGTAAAGGCTGAAGGAAAATTGACCAAAGATTTAATTGCCAAAGCTTTGGATATGCTCGAAGTTGATGAGGTTGGGCTCGATTCATCAGACGTTAGATACTTAAAGTCAATAATTGAAAAACACGGTGGCGGACCGGTCGGCATTGAAACGATTGCCTCAACGATTAGTGAAGACATCGGGACAATCGAGGAAGTCATCGAGCCGTATCTATTACAAGTCGGTTTTATTAAAAAAACCGCCCGCGGGCGTGTGGCCACACCGGCGGCTTACCATCATTTAAAAATCACTCTTCCGAGAACTTCCAAACAAGAAAAACTTCTCTGAAATTGACTACAGGCCGGAATATTGCTATACTCCTCAAACTATGGAGAAGAAAGGATTTTGGGCAGGATTAAAAGAAGCTGTTTCGGATCAAGGATGGGCTGCCGCTAAAGTTGATCCCACCGATAAGAGTATCTCGGTATGGGTTGCGCATCGGGATGGAACAGTAACTAATCTAGAGAAATTTAAGCGTAGAAATCCTCTAAAAGTTTTTTGGGCAAGACGAGTATTGGCAACCGCAGGAGCATTTGCTTTAAGAGGAACAGCATTGCTAGAGATGGGAGCAACGGGAGCAAGTATTGCAAGGGGAATAAGACATAAATCAGTCCCTGAAGTATTTTTTAGCGCAACAGTTGGCGGCGCTGCAGTGGCAGCTACGGAGGTAGGTAGTGAAGCATGTAGATTAGTAGTCAGAAGTTTAAAAGCAAGGGAGGTCAAAGTGAATGTGTTATTCGAAGAGTCTACTTCAGTTCCTCAAGAACCACGACCTCAGAGTTAGTCACTAATTGTTTGAATTTTTCTTCCAACGTTTGATGACTTTCGGGATTAAGTCTTCGGTAATGCATGGGGACGGTAATTTTAGCGGCAATGGCGTTGGCGGCTTCGGCGGCTTCTTCAGCACTCATCGTGAACTTTCCGCCGATTGGCAGCATTGCCACATCTAAATTCAAAGTCTGCAAATTTCTCATCTCCGGAATAAAGTCCGTGTCGCCGGCGTGATAAATCTTTTTCCCATTCAACTCGAAAATATAACCAACCCAATTATTGGCTTTCGGGTGAAAGTTTAATTTTTCGGGATGGATGTTGTAGGCAGGAATGGTTTGAAACTTAAATCCTTTAATCTCGTAACTTTTATTTGGCTCAACCGCAAATTTTAAATCTTCGTCAATATCAATTTGTTCCAAAATGTCCGGCGGCGCGATAACCAGCGTCGTGTTGGTTAAAATTTTTTCCAGATCAGGCGGTGAAAAATGATCAGGGTGAGCATGAGTAATAAACACCAAATCGGCTTTTTCCAGTTCAGCAGGCTTTAAATCGAACGGGTCGACATAATAAATTTTATTTCCATTCTCGTCAACAAAACTGAAGCTGGCATGTCCAAACCAAGAAATGTTTTCCATAAGCTAATTATAGCAGTTGATAATTATTTCTGTGGTTGTCCGCGTTGGCGTTTTTCTAGTCGGCGTAGTTCTCTACGCGATAGTTCATGTGGGCTATGAATTACGTCTGAAATTTGTCTAGGGGTAGCCGGTGAGCGTCCAAAAGGATCAGGAGTCGCAGGAATTTCTTGATCAAATTGATGGGCAAGTAGAGTACGAATGTCTCTAGTTTCTTGAATCATCAGTCAATTTCAGTTTAATTAAATTATTCTAGGACGTCAATAGCTATTTTCGATTTTGGGTCGGTACTGGAGCGCTTCGGCAATATGTTGAGGCTTAATTTCCTTAGCGGTTTCCAAATCGGCGATGGTCCGGCTCAATTTAATAATCCGCTGATAAGACCGGGCCGACAATTGCATTTTGGTGACAGCCAGTTTCAAAAGATTTAAACATTTACCGGACAATTCGCAAAACTTTTTAATGTCTTTATTGGTCATTTCGGCGTTGGAGTTGGTTTTTGTGCCTTTAAAGCGTTTGGTTTGGATGTTCCTGGCGGCTTGGACCCGTTTTTGAATAACTTTGGAACTTTCGCTCGCTACTTTTTCTCTGCTGGTTAATTTGTCAATTTTTACCGCCGGCACGTCTAAATGAATGTCGATCCTATCCAGCATCGGGCCGGAAACCCGTTTGTGGTAGCGCAAAACCTGTCCGGGCATACACTTACAATCATGCGACGGGTCGCCAAAATAGCCGCAGGGGCAGGGATTTTGGGCGGCAAATAAAATAAACTTGGAAGGAAACAGCACCCGACCGCTGGCTCTGGATATCACAACAAACCCGTCTTCCATCGGTTGTCTTAAAGCTTCCAAGACGTGGCGCGGAAACTCGGGAAACTCGTCCAGAAATAAAATGCCGCGGTGGGCTAGCGAGATTTCCCCCGGTTTAGGATTTTGTCCGCCGCCGATCAAGCCGATATGCGAAGTGGTATGGTGTGGCGAGCGGAACGGCCGTTCGGTAACAATCGGGTTCTTATCTAAAAGCCCCGAAATGCTATAAATTTTAGTGACTTCCAAACTTTCATTCAACGTCAGTTTTGGCAGAATTGATGGCAAAGTTCGCGCCAGTAGAGTCTTGCCGGCGCCCGGCGGACCTTTCAATAGTAAATTATGTCCACCTGCGGCGGCAATCTCTAGCGCTCTTTTGGCTTGTTCTTGACCTTTAACGTCGGCCATATCAAATTCATAAACTTGATTTTGCATGTAACTTTCCAGACTTTTCGTTTTCTGCGCTTTTATCACAGTCTCTTTGGTCAGATGCCGCAAAAGTGTCAGCAAAGTTTCGACCGGATAAACTTCCACTGCTTTGACAATTGAGGCTTCATTGGCGTTAATTTCCGGCAAATAGATTTGTTTAAACTGCTTTTCCTTGGCGGCTAAAACCATCGGCAAAATGCCGTTGGTATGTCTCAACCTCCCATCTAAAGATAACTCGCCGGTAAAAAACATGTTATTGGTTTCAGTCAGAATCTGACCGGAAGCGATTAAAATCCCCAAGGCAATCGGCAAATCATAAGAGGCGCCTTCTTTGGGCAAATCGGCGGGAGCCAAATTAACAGTGATTCTTTTTTGCGGAAACTCGCAGCCGGTGTTCTTTATCGCAGAGCGGACTCTTTCTTTGGCTTCTTCGACGGCTTTGTCCGGTAATCCGACAATGGTAAAAGGGGGTAGTCCTTGATTTTAAATATCGACCTCTACTTCGACTAAAACGCCGTCGAGTCCAACTACGGCGGCTGAAAATACGCGGGCAAGCATATACAAATATCATAGCATGTTTTTTGACCTCAAGGTTAAAAGAGAGTATAAAAAAATAGAACATTACATAGGTCTCTTGTCATGGCCTGATATTATATTTTGGGGAGTTACGATTGTAGGTTTTTTAATCTGATAATATAGTGTAGTCTTTTTAGACCGTGATGATTTCGTAGCGGCTCCGATAATTCTTGACAAAAAACCTCAAAGAGAATATAGTAAATTATGGAGGCCAAAAAGAAAACATTCCCCATAGGCTTATCGTTTGACGACATTTTACTTCTCCCGGATTACGCTGATTTTTCGCGTTCCGACATAAATCTTTCCACTCAAATCACCAAAAAAATTACACTTTCCCTTCCTTTTGTTTCCGCTCCTATGGATACCGTCACCGAAAGTAAGTTGGCAATTGCGCTGGCAACTTTGGGTGGAATTGGCATAATTCACCGCAATTTAACTGTGCAAAACCAAGCAGCAGAAGTAAAACTGGTTAAAGCCAAAAAATTATTAGTCGGAGCAGCCATCGGCGCCGGCAAAGGTTTTGAAGAAAGAGTAGAGGCCTTAGTTAAAACAGGAGTAGATGTCATTATTGTTGATTCGGCGCATGGATATTCAAAAGGCGTAATTGAGACCACGGAATATATTAAAAGGAAATTTCCGAAAATTGAAGTGATCGCCGGCAATGTCGCCACTTTCGCGGGAGCGAAAGCGCTAATTCGGGCCGGAGCGGATGGAATCAGAGTTGGGATGGGACCGGGTGCAATTTGCACCACCAGAATTATTTCCGGTATGGGAGTGCCGCAAATAACCGCCATCATGGAAACTGTACGGGCGGCCAAAAAACTGGGGATTCCAATTATTGCCGACGGAGGAATAAAATACTCAGGAGATATCGTTAAAGCTTTGGCCGCCGGCGCATCGGCGGTAATGATGGGTAATTACTTTGCTGCTACGGTGGAGTCTCCGGGAAAGATTATTAATCTTAAGCCCAAACAAGTTCCCAGCCGTTTTAAAAGCAGCTTAAATGAAAAATACAAGACTTATAAATTTAAGCAGTATCGCGGAATGGGTTCAGTTGCGGCCATGGCAAGAGGGGCAAGCATAAAATCCGAAGATGAGTTTCATGGCAAAAGTTACAAAGACCGCGTCATGATTGCCGAAGGGGTTGAATCACTGGTGCCGCTGAAGGGTTCAGTGGAAGAACTTATTGATCAGGCAGTTGGCGGAATAAGATCGGGGATGTATTACGTGGGGGCAAAAAACATCCAAGAGCTTTGGCAAAAGGCGCGCTTTATACAAATAACGCAGGCTTCTTTAACAGAGAGTCATCCGCATGACGTTTTAATTACTAATCCCGGCAAAAATTACTAAGATGATTTTAATTGTCGATTTTGGCTCGCAAGTTACCCACCTCATTTCAAGAAGGATCAACGACCTCGGCGTAAAAACAAAAATTGTTCTTCCGGAAAACGCAACCACCGAAATAAAAAAAGAAAAACCAAAAGGAATTATTTTATCAGGCGGCCCTGATTCGGTTTATCAAAAGAATGCCCCGACTGTCGATAAAAATATCTTTAATGCAAGTATCCCCATTCTTGGTATTTGTTATGGTTTGCAGTTGATGATGAAGCTTTTGGGCGGAGAAGTTGTTTCCGGTAAAAAAGAATACGGCCCTGCCACCTTGAAAATTTCAAATTTCAAATTTCAAATTTCAAATGGATTGCCAAAAGAATCACAAGTTTGGGTAAGCCACGGCGATGAGGTTGTTCGGCTTGCTTCAGGGTTCAAGATAATTGGCTCAACTGAAAAAGTGCCAGTCTCTTTTATTGAAAACTCTGTCAAAAAAATATATGGCGTGCAATTTCATCCTGAAGTAGAGCATACGGAAATTGGCAAACAGTTGTTTAAAAATTTTGTCAATGTTTGCGGTGCGAAAAAAGAGATAAAAAAGATCAATATTAATCAAATCATAAGCTCGATTAAGGCTCAAGTTGGCCAGGATTATGTAATCGGAGCTGTTTCAGGAGGCGTTGATTCAACGGTGGCAGCGGTATTGATGGCGAAAGCGATTGGTAAACAGTTTATTCCAACCTATGTTGATAATGGCTTAATGCGCTATGATACCAATGACCACCTGGCTAAAATTTTTGTACACACCAAAATCAACATCAGGATAATTAACGCGCAAAGAGAAACGCTGCAGAAGTTAAAAGGAATAACTGATCCGGAAAAAAAGCGAAAGATAATCGGCAAAATCTATATAAATATCTTCGAAAGAGAAATGAAAAAGATTATCAAAACTGGTAAGAACGTCAGATTCTTGATGCAAGGGACAATTTATTCGGATGTGATCGAAAGCAAGGGGACAAAAAATGCCGCTAAGATAAAAAGTCATCATAATGTTGGTGGATTGCCTAAGAATATGAGGCTACAGTTAATTGAGCCGGTCAGAAATTTTTATAAAGATGAGGTCAGGGAAATTGGAAAAATGCTTAAGCTTCCGGACATATTTGTTGACAAGCAGCCATTCCCGGGCCCGGGTTATGCGGTGCGTATTCGCGGCGAGGTGACTAGTAAGCGTTTAAATCAGGAAAAAATGGCGGATAAGATTATTCTGGAAGAATTGAAAAAAACCGGATGGCTTAAAAAAGTATTTATTTCTTTTCCGGTGATGACAGGAGCTTTTTCTACTGCGGTAAAAGGGGATGGCCGTTTTTTTGAAGAAGTGATTGCTTTAAGAGTGATTGAATCAAAAGACATAATGTCGACAGTCTGGTCGCATCTTCCTTACGATTTATTACAAACAATTTCCTCAAGAATCGTTAATGAAGTTCCGGATATCTCTCGTGTTGTTTACGATATCACTACTAAGCCTCCCGCAACCATGGAGTGGGAATAAATTAAATGGTAATGATTTCGTAGCGGCTTTGCCCGGTGGAAATATATCTGACTTTAACTCCAATCTCTTTTTCTAATTCTTTAACGTAGGCTTTGGCTTCTTTTGGCAACTCATTATAATTTTTAACGCCTTTAGTGCTAGTTGTCCAACCCTGCATTGTTTTGTAAACCGGTTTAACTCTAGCTAGCCATTCTGCCGTTCCGTCGTTATACTTTACTTTCTTGCCGTTTAGCATGTAATGAGTACAAATCTTTAGCGTTTTAAATTCGTCCAAAACATCAAGCTTAGTAATGGCAATTTCCGTAAATCCGTTGATTTTAGCGGCAAAACTAATTAGCTCGGCGTCAAACCAGCCGCATCTTCTACGTCTTCCCGTTGTCGTTCCAAACTCATTACCTCTTTCGGTTAGCATATCGCCGTCTTTATCAAACAGCTCGGTTGGGAAAGGCCCCGCGCCAACCCGGGTGGTATAAGCTTTAACTACGCCAACCACTCTTTTAATTGCTTGCGGCGGAATTCCGGCGCCCGCCGTTGCGCCTCCGGATAAAACAGTCGAGGCGGTTACAAACGGATAAGTGCCCCAGTCGTTATCTAAAAATACGCCGTGTGCGCCTTCTAACAAAACTTCCTTTTTATCCAGAGCCTCATAAACAAAATCAAAAGTTTCTTTAATGTAGGGCTTTATTTTGGCGAGGTTTTTATAGAAGTTTTTCTCAATCTCTTTTTGGACAAGCGGTTTTTCGCCCAAAGCTTTCAGCACTTTGTTCTTTACCAGTAGTTGCACTTCCAGTTTTTGACTAAATATTTTTTTGTCCATTAAATCAGCCAGCCGAATTCCGTTATAGCTGACTTTGTCGGCATATGTCGGCCCAATGCCTCGTCCGGTGGTCCCGGTTTTAAACTTTCCCTTGGCTTCCTCATAAAGCCTGTCTAAAAGTTTGTGGTAGGGCATAATCAAATGACAGCGGGGGGAAATGTACAATTTATTTTTAAGTGGCACGCCGGATTTTTGTAAATTCTCAATCTCAGTGGCTAAAACTTCCAGATCTAAAATTGTCCCATTGGCAATTACCGCCTTGGCTTTCTTACTGAAGATTCCGGAGGGAACTAGGTGCATCGGGAATTTGCCGAATTTATTGATGACAGTGTGTCCGGCATTATTGCCGCCGTGGAATCTGATAACTATGTCGGATTTTTCGGCTAAATAATCAATTATTTTGCCTTTTCCTTCGTCTCCCCATTGCGAGCCGATAATAATAGTCGCGGCCATAGCCAAAGGGTATTCTAAACGAAGTTTGCTTTGGTTGTCAATCGCCAATGTATAGAATTGGTTTTTCGTGCTACAATAGCCCCAGATTATGGACCAAGTAACTGAAATTAGGGAAAAGTTAGATATCGTTACGTTTATTGCAGATTTTCTGCCCTTGAAAAAAGCCGGCCGCAATTTTAAAACTAATTGTCCGTTCCATAACGAAAAAACTCCTTCCTTAGTAATTTCTCCGGAAAGACAAATTTGGCATTGTTTTGGCTGCGGTAAGGGCGGAGATGTCTACACATTTTTAATGGAATACGAAAACATGGAGTTTCCGGAAGCCTTAAGAAGTCTAGCCAAACGCGCCGGAGTAACTTTAAAAGAAAGCAGTTTTAAACAGGGTGAGTATTCGGAAAAAGAAAATATTTTTTCGGTTAATAACCACGCTCTAAAATTTTATCATTACGTGTTAACCGAATTACCCGCCGGAAAAGAAGCGCTTGCTTATCTTCTGCAAAAACGCAAAATCAACAAGGGGATTATTGATACTTTTCAATTGGGTTTTGCACCAAGTAGCGGCAATGCCTTATCAAACTATCTTTTAAAAAAGAAAAGTTACAAAAACCGGGATTTAATCTCTGCCGGCGTGTCTTTGGAAAGAGGTAGTCAATGTTACGATTTTTTTCGGGGGCGGATTATTTTCCCGCTCTTTGACCACCGCGGTAACGTGACCGGCTTTTCCGGACGCGCTCTCAATGATAATGATCAACCCAAGTACTTAAATACCAGAGAGACGGCAGTTTATCATAAAGGCAGTATGTTTTTTGGGCTTAATACGGCCAAAGACGAAATTAAGCAGAAGCAGGACGCGATTATTGTCGAGGGAGAGTTTGATGCCATCGCTTTGTATATGGAGGGAATTAAAAACGCGGTGGCGATTAAGGGGACGGCCTTAACCGAAAATCAGGTGGCGCTACTTTCACGCTTTACGCCCAAAGTAACACTGTGTTTAGACCAGGATAACGCCGGATTTGAAGCCACCAGGCGCAGTTTGGAAGTCTTGGAGAAAAAGGGGATGACCACTTCAATTATCGTAATTAAAGATGGAAAAGATCCGGACGAAGCCTTAAAGAAAAATCCTTCCGGATTTAAAAAAGCGCTCCGGGAAAGTCTTGGCGTTTATGATTATCTTGTTGATAAATTTGTGGCGGAAAATAATAAAGACAGCGCCCAAGGGAAAAAAGCCATTGCCGATAATCTGTTGCCGCTTTTTGCTAATATCAGTAACGAAATAATTAAAGAGCATTATTTAAAAAAATTAAGTTCAATTTTTGAGATTTCACTCGAGAGTTTATTAAAAGAAGTCGAAAAACTTAAGAAAAAAGATTTGGAAGATAAAATTGCTATTCCCCAAAAAGATAAAAGAGCCCGCCGGGAAGTTTTGGAAGAATATCTAATCGCTCTTATCGTACAAAGCAGTAATCCGCAAAAAGCACTTGAAGATAATCAAGAAAGTTTAACGCTCTATCAGTTCGCCACACCGTCTTTAGGAAAACTGCTGGAAAACTTAAAAACGTTTCTTAAAACCAGCGCGGAATTGAATCAGGAAAAATTTGCCAAACTTCTTTCCAAAGAACTGGTTCAGTCTTTTGACACTTGTTTTCTATTTCCTTTGCCAAAACTCGAAGCCGATAAATACATAGAGGAAATACAAAAAGTAATTAAGGAATTGTTAACGTTATTTATTAAAGAAAGGGTTAATTTTATAACCGCCGAAATCAAAATCAAGGAGAAAAATAAAGACCACAATACGGAAGGATTGAGAGCGGAATTGTCAAAATTAATTACGAGCTTACCTAAGAGATAATTTTTTACTTCCAATTGAGCGTAAAAAGTGATAAAATATACTCTATGAAGCAACCCAACATATTGACGGAGATTGTTAGTGGTGCAAAAAAGCGGGGATATATCACCCAAGACGAGATTCTAAAAATTTTTCCTCACCCCGAAGAACACATCGCGGAACTTGATTTACTTTACGATAAATTAATTAAGTCCGACATTGATGTTTTTGAATCGGTGGCAGCCGAAACCGAAGACGAAAAACCAATTGAAGATTTGGAAAAAGAATTAGAAGCGTTGACGGTTTTGACCGAAGGGACAGTTTCCGATCCGGTTAGAATGTACCTTAAAGAAATTGGTCGGATACCGCTTTTAAAATTTGACCAGGAAATTGAGTTGGCGAAAAAAGTGGAAAAAGGTGATAAGCGCGCCAAGCAAACGTTAATTAATTCAAACTTGAGGCTAGTGGTTTCCATCGCCAAAAAATATGTCGGCCGCGGCTTAACGCTTTTGGATTTAATTCAGGAAGGAAACCAAGGGTTAATTAGAGCGGTTGAAAAATACGACTGGCGAAGAGGTTTTAAGTTTTCCACTTACGCCACTTGGTGGATTCGGCAATCCATAACGCGAGCCATCGCCGACCAAGCCAGAACGATTCGGATTCCCGTGCACATGGTAGAAAATATCAACCGTTTTTTAAGAGCTTCACGGAAATTAATGCAGGAGTTGGGCCGCGAGCCAACTCCGGAAGAAGTGGCCAAAGCCTTAGGAATTGAGCCGGATAAAGCGTTGGAGATTATCAAGATTTCCCAAGAGCCGGCCAGTTTGGAATCACCGGTTGGAGACGAAGAGGACTCCCGTTTAGGCGATTTTATCCATGATACCTCGGCGCCGACACTTTTTGATACCGCTTCAAGGGAACTTCTCAAGGAGCAGATTGATCAGGTGCTTTCTACTCTTTCCGACAGGGAAAAAAGAGTGTTGGAAGAAAGGTTCGGCTTAAAAGACGGCCGTCCAAAAACTTTGGAAGAGGTGGGAAAAATGTTTGCGGTAACGCGGGAAAGAATTAGACAAATTGAGGCAAAAGCTTTGCGAAAATTAAGACATCCATCGCGGGGCAATAAACTCAAAGACTACTTAGGATAATTTATTCAGGAGAATAGTTTTACTTGCGGCGTTTATGTTTAGCGGCTACTCTTTCTAGCATTTGGCGTTTTACCTCAAGTCTCTTTTTGGTTTTATATGAATGGGCTCTTTTCATTTTCCCAACTCCGGTATCTCTTTTTGCCATAAACAGATTATACACTATTTTAGTGCTCCGCGGCTAGGACTCGAACCTAGAACCTTGAAATTAACAGTTTCCTGCTCTACCATTGAGCTACCGCGGAATATGTATCTGATTATACCCTGTAAACTAAAAATTGTAAATTAAAAATT
>Ga0182021_10000371_pt1 | contig 47062 bp, 42 predicted proteins | sample 612E3MmetaG_FD_120493 | JGI IMG/M metagenome (GOLD analysis project Ga0182021, IMG submission 120493) | Permafrost microbial communities from Stordalen Mire, Sweden - 612E3M metaG (Illumina Assembly) | ecosystem: Environmental > Terrestrial > Soil > Wetlands > Permafrost | place: Sweden... | reverse complement strand
TCGGCCATTGCGCAATATTCCTCACTGCTGCCTCCCGTAGGAGTCTGGACCGTGTCTCAGTTCCAGTGTGGCTGATCATCCTCTCAGACCAGCTACCCATCGCAGGCTTGGTGGGCCGTTACCTCACCAACTACCTAATGGGGCGCAGGCTCATCTATAGGCGCCCTTGCGGGCCTTTAACAACTGTCACCATGCGGTGCCGCTGCATTATCGGGTATTAGTCCCGCTTTCGCGGAATTATCCCCGTCCTAAAGGCAGATTGCCTACGTGTTACTCACCCGTGCGCCACTTTACTCGGGATATTGCTACCCCTTTCTCGTTGACTTGCATGTGTTAAGCACGCCGCCAGCGTTCGTCCTGAGCCAGGATCAAACTCTCCGTTGTAGGTTTTTACACTCACAACTGTTGAGTCTGATGTTTGGCATTTACCCCCTCCGCCGCTTCTGCGGAGGGAATCTTAGCCAAGGTGAACACTCTGCTAAGATTGACGTATGGCTATGCACACTATTTTTCAAAGAACAACGGTCTTTTGAGGAACCGGCCGCAATTTGAGCGGGCTTCTATGATACGAAATTCTGCCCTGTTTGTCAATACCTGAAGGGAACCTTTGCAACTTTATCTGCAGAAGTACCGCAGTTTCAGGGAAGGGCTTATATGATAATGCTTTGAGTCCAAAAAGTCAACAGAAATCTTCACAATGAGAGTATTTTCGATAGACGCCACAACTCGTTGTCTACCGTCTTTCGCTGGGTCCATGTCGTACGCAATGGCGTGAAGGTGATCCGGCCATGGATGATCCCCACCATCACATTGGTCTGCCCCTCCAATAACGCTTCCACTGAGGCAATCCCCAGTCGGCTCGCGAGAATGCGGTCGCTGGCCGTCGGACTCCCTCCCCGCTGAATATGGCCGAGGACGCAGACGCGATAATCATATCCTGCGGCATCCTTGATTTTCTCGGCCAGGCTGAAGGCACCCCCCTCTTCCTCTCCCTCCGCCACAATGATGATGGCGCTCGATTTCACCCCCTTGAAAGCCTCCAATTCTTCGCGCAATGCCTGCACATTCGTCTTTGCCTCAGGGATTGCCACAAACTCCGCCCCGCTCGAAATCCCGACATCCAGCGCGATGAACCCCGCATCCCTCCCCATGACCTCCACATAGAAGAGACGATCGTGCGACGCCGCCGTGTCCCTGATCTTGTCGATCGCCTCCATCGCGGTATTGACCGCCGTGTCGTAACCGATCGTGAAATCCGTCCCGAACAGATCGTTGTCGATCGTCCCGGGAACACCGACAATGGCAACGCCGTGCTCTTCGTTCAGACGCACCGCCCCCTGAAACGTGCCGTCCCCTCCTATCGCCACCAACCCCTCAACCCCGGCCCCCTTAAGATTTTCCGCCGCCTTCACACGCCCCTCGGGAGTGCGAAACCGCTCGGACCTGGCCGTCCGCAAAATGGTCCCCCCCCGCTGGATGATGTTCGCAACCGCCCGCGCATCCAGATCCACAAATTTTCCCTCGATCATTCCCTCATATCCGTGCTGAATCCCCACCATCTCGCAGCCGTTGTATAAACCGGCCCGCACCACCGCACGCACGCATGCGTTCATCCCGGGCGCATCTCCCCCGCTTGTATACACCCCTATTCTCTTCATAGTCTTCTGTTCGTTCTTGTTCCTTGAAACTCCCGTTCGTAACCTACAAAAAAAAGGTCTCGGAATCAATCAGACGACGATATGAAGCATAAAACAGTATAATTCCTTACAATCTAACGTATCATTGCCAAATGAGATTACTTATTGAAGGAACGGTGGGGAAGAACTGTTGCCGGTCGTGCGGCTGTCGGGCAGGCGGCCGGGCCTCTTCGGGACCGTCACGGAAGGCACCTGAGGACAACTGGCCGGCTACTTCAGGTCCCCGACGCCCCACTCCTTCATTGCTTCCACCATTGCCGCATCGGTCAAATCGTACCGGATGGGAGAGATAGAGATATAATTCTCCTTTATAGCAATCTGATCGGTGGACGGATCGGTATCGGTCGTCACCATCCGTCCCGTCAACCAAAAATACTCACGATTGGCAGGATCGCGCCTCACATCGAATGTGTCCTCCCACGTCGATTTTCCCTGCCGGGTGATCCGGATCCCCGCTATCCGCTCGGGAGAAACCGCGGGAACATTGACATTCAGCAACGTCCCTGCCGGCAGACCCCTCTCCAGAACGACCGCCGCCAGGCGGGCGGAGAACTTCGCCGCGTACGTAAAATCCGCCTCGTCATATGTCGTGAGCGACACCGCGATCGACGGGATCCCCAGCACCGTCCCTTCCGTCGCTGCGGAAACGGTTCCCGAATAAAGGATGTTGATCGCCGTATTGGACCCATGGTTGATGCCCGACACGACGAGATCGGGTCTCTCCTTCAGGAGGTACCGAACTCCCAGCTTTACCGCATCCGCCGGCGTCCCGTCCACCGCATAGCCGAAGAACTCGCCGTCCCTTTCATACGGGATGGCACGGAGCGGGTAGTTCATGGTGATGGCGTGACCGACGGCGCTCTGTTGCCGATCGGGTGCCACCACCGTCACCTTGGCGATTTTCCTGATCTCCTTCACCAGGGCATGAATCCCCGGTGCCGCGATCCCATCATCATTGCTGATCAAGACGTGAAGTGCCATAGCCTCTAATAGCTTTCTTTCATGGTCGGGAAGCTCTTCCCCTTGACATCCCCGATGTAGGTGCGAAACGCCCCCCGCAAGATATCCGCCAGCTCGGCATACCTCCGGACGAACCGCGGCTTGAACTCTTCCGTCAACCCGAGCATGTCGTACACAACAAGCACTTGCCCGTCGCAGAAGGGGCCCGCACCAATTCCGATCGTGGGAATCTTCACCGATGCCGACACATTGCGGGCGAGCTTCGACGGAATCTTCTCCAGCACGATGGCGAACACTCCGGCGTCCTCAAGCACTTTCGCATCCCGCAGCACCTGCGCACCTTCCCGCCTGTCCTGGGCCCGCACTTCGTATGTGCCAAATTTGTTGATCGACTGGGGCGTGAGACCCAGGTGTCCCATCACGGGAATCCCGATCTTCACGAGGTGCCGGACGATATCGGCAATGTACTCCCCCCCTTCCAGTTTCACCGCTCCCACCCCCACCTCCTTCATGACCCGGCCGCAGTTCCGCACGGCATCATCGATGCTGGTTTGGTAGGACATGAACGGCATGTCAACGACGATGAGCGCGTTCTTCACCGCGCGCTTCACCGCCTTCGCATGGTAGATCATGTCGTCCACCGTCACGGGGAGCGTCGTCTCGTGTCCCTGGACGACATTGCCGACAGAATCGCCGACGAGAATGATGTCAATTCCCACCTGGTCGAGATATTTCGCCACGAGGTAGTCGTACGCCGTCAGCATGGCGATCCTTTCCCCCATCCGTTTCATTGTCGTCAACGTCCTCGTCGTGACGACGCGCGGGTTCTTCGTTCGAGATACGCTCATGGCAGTCCGGCTCCCTTGTGCATGAAGTTTTTCGGCACTGATCTCTCTTCCCAGGTGATCCCCCATGCCTCCTCAAACCCGCGGCGGAGGCAGGCCGCCAGCTTTTCTCTCTCGACGGTCTTCCCCGTGATCATCCCGAGATCGGCGGTCTTTTCTGTCAGCGTTCGCCGGATCTGCCCGCGGACCGCCGGATCCGTGACAGCAAGATAGTCGACCAGGCGCATATGGGCCGGACCGCAAAGAATCGATCCGTGCTGGAGCACAACATCGCGCTCTCCCTCGTGGAAACGCCTCTGCGCGCTCCCCACGAGTTTCCTCCCTTCCCACTCGATCTCATACCGGGCCGAACTGCTGAAACAGGGAACAGAGGAGGGGCTCCGGTATTCCTCGGAGAAATTCGGCTGGACCTTCTGCAGCGCGGCGTCAACACCGTACAATGCAAGGCCACGGATCAAGGCACGGCTGATGTCGTTGTACACCTGAAGGATGCTCTTCCTGCCGGCTGCCATCACGACGCTATACGTCAGTTCTTCGGCGTGGAAAATGGCCCGCCCGCCTGTCGGGCGGTGGACGATGTCGATGCCGTCGGCTTTGCAGCGTCCCTCGTCCAGATCGCTCGTCTTCTGATGGTGACCGAGCGAAATCGCCCACGGCTGCCACTCGAAAAAACGAAGCGTCGGCGTTCCCGGCCTCTGCGCCAGTTCGCGGGCAAGCGCCTCATCGTACGCCATGTTGTAGGCGCCGCTTCGTTTGCCCGTGTCAAGAAAAGTCCAGGGAGAACTCTCCATGGTCTCAGGCGCGCAACCGGGGGCCCGGGATGATACCCCGTTTGCTCCCCGTGACGAACTCAACAACCGTGGCCACCTCCGGGTGACCCATGAGGGACGCATCGTCACGAATGCGCGCGATTGCCTGGGAGACGTTCAGCTTCGATCGATAGATGATCTCATATGCCCTATCCAGCGCAGCAAGCGTCTGCGGAAGGAAACCCCTCCGTCGGAGCCCGACAGAATTCAGTCCTTCGAAGACCAGCGGCTCGCCCCCCGCAAGAATGTAGGGCGGAACATCCTTCGGGACACGCAACCCGCCTCCCACCATGGCGTGGCAGCCGATCCGGACGAACTGGTGGATCGGTGTAATGCCGCCGAGAGTGACCCAGTCACCCACCTCGCAGTGTCCGGCCATCATGACGGCGTTGGCCATGATGACGTGATTGCCGAGACGGCAATCGTGGGCGACATGGGTGAACGCCATCAGGAAGCAATCGCTCCCGATGACAGTGCGTCCCCCCTCCCCCGTTCCGCGGTGGAATACGGCATATTCCCGCACGGTCGTTCGCTCGCCGATCTCGCAGGTGGTTGACTCGTCGTTGTATTTCAGATCCTGGGGGACATGCCCGATCACGGCACCGTGGTGGACGTGGCAGTCCTTCCCAATGCGAGCTCCTCTTCCAATCAACGCATTCGCCTCGATGACCGTACCGTCGCTGATCTCCGCCCCATCCTCCACGATAGTGAAAGGACCGATGGAAACATTCGTGCCGAGGCGGGCCTTCGGGCTCACCACGGCACGGGGATCAATTGTCGCATTCATGTGCTGTGTCAGTTCATTGTTGGAGTAGAGCGGGAAAGAGGATTCGAAGAAGAACCGCTTTCTCCTCCCGTTTTCTGTTGCGCGGCGTTTCGGGGGACGAGCGAGGCCATCATCTCCGCCTCCGCAACCAGCGTACCGTCCACAAAGGCCATCCCCTTCATCTGACAGATCTTGCTCTTCCTGCTGATCAGGGTAAGCTCAAAGACGAGCTGGTCACCGGGAAGAACAGGGCGGCGGAACTTGGCGTTGTTGATCGACATGAAGTAGACGAGCAGGTCGCCGGGATTCTCGATGCCATTGAGGAGGAGGATACCGCCGGTCTGGGCCATCCCCTCAAGGATAAGGACGCCCGGCATCACCGGTTGGCCGGGGAAGTGCCCTTCGAAGAAGGGCTCGTTGATGGTGACATTCTTGACTCCGACGATCTTTTCGTCGATCCGGAAGTCGATAATCTTGTCGATCAGCAGGAAGGGATACCGATGAGGGAGAATCCTCTTAATGGCGTTGATATCAAAGACAACCCCCTCTTTCCTTTCGTGCTGGTATTTCCGGATGATTTTCTTCTTCTGGTAGAGCTTCCGGATCATCCTGGCGAATTCGATGTTGCTGGCGTGCCCCGGCCGCGCCGCGAGGATTTGCGCTTTTAGGGGAACACCGATGAGCGCGAGGTCTCCCATGAGGTCGAGGAGCTTGTGTCGCGCCGGCTCGTTCGGGAAGCGCAGCGGCCGGTCGTTGAGAACGCCGTTGCTCCCGAGGATCACCGCGTCTTTGATCCCGAGCTTCACGGAGATGCGTTTGATCTCTGCATCGTCGAGCTTGCGATCGACGATGACAATGGCATTGTCGAGGTTTCCTCCCCGGATGAGTCCGGCTTCATGGAGGAGCTCCACTTCATGCAGGAAGCAGAACGTCCGGCATGGCGCAAACTCGGTCACGAACTCCTTCTCAAGGTTGAAGAGACCTGTGTGCTGGCTCCCCAGAGCGGGGTTGTTGTAGTCCACCATCACCGTAATCCGGTAGTCGTCGGTCGGCAGTGCGACGATATCGACCTTCTTCTCCTCATTGTGATAGTGGACGGTCTGATCGATGATGAGATAGTCCTTCGCCGCCTCCTGCATTTCGAATCCCGCCCGGAGCAGAACTTCGACGTAGGGCTTGGCGCTCCCATCGCCGACCGGCGGCTCGTTGGCATCAAGTTCGATGAGGATGTTGTCAATCTGCAATCCGACGATCGCAGCCATGACATGCTCGACGGTATGGACCCTCGCATCGCCCACTTCGATTGTCGTGCCGCGGGAAATGTCGACGACGTGGTCGACGTCGGCGGGGACTTCAGGGGAGCCGCCGAGGTCGATGCGGCGGAAGCGGATGCCGTAGTTCTCCGGCGCCGGCTTGAAGGTCATCGTGGCGATATTGCCGGTGTGGAGTCCGGTGCCGCTCATGGACACCGGGTGTTTGATGGTACGCTGTTGAACGAGCATGATGGCTCCACGTTACTGAGAAGCAAGGCCCCGGGACGAGGTGCATCCCGACCGTCCTCAGGGCTGCGCTTTGAGAGCTTCGATTTCCTTCCGGAGCTGAGCGATCTCCGCCGTGAGCTGACGGATCGTGTTCAGGGCATCGGGGAGCTGGGCCATTGCACCGTGAATCTTCGAGGCCTCACGAAACCCTCTGGCAGGGGTCCCAAAATACGAGCCGCCGGGCTGAAGAGCCGATTTGTGTACGCCGCTTTGGGCCGCCCACTTGCTGTCATCGGCGATCTCCAGATGCCCTGCAAACCCCACCTGCCCGCCAATCATGTTCCTCTTCCCTATCTTGGTGCTGCCTGAGACGCCCGACTGTCCCGCCATGACGGTGTTCTCTCCGACGACGACATTGTGGGCGATCTGGATCAGGTTGTCGAGTTTGGCTCCTCGTTCGATGCGTGTTTCTCCCATGGTCGCCCGGTCAATGGCGCAATTTGCGCCGATCTCGACATCGTCCCCGATGGCAACAATCCCCAACTGGGGGATCTTCTCGTACGTCCCGTCGGGAAGAGGGGCAAACCCGAACCCATCGCTGCCGATCACCGTCCCTGCGTGGATCACCACCCGGCTCCCGATCGCACACCCGTCACGGATGGTGACGTTGGGATGGAGGAGCGTGCGCCTGCCCACCGTTACCCCCCTTCCCACGACAACCCCCTGCATGATGACTGAGCCGTCGCCGATCGTGCACCGTTCCCCGACGACCGCCAAGGCACCGATACGGACGTCGCTTCCCAATGTCGCGGAAGGATCGACGAGCGCACTCGGGTGGATACCGGGGGGGAGGGGGTCTTCGGGGGGCTGAAAAAGGGTAAGGACTTTCAGAAAAGAGGCGTAGGGATCGTCGACGCGGAGATAGACCGGGTTGCGCCCGTCCGGGCGTGACGAGGCGGAGATCTTCCTGCCGATGATCACCGCACCCGCCCTTGTCGCGTCAAGATATTTTAAATATTTCGGGTTGGCCACGAACGTGATGTCCGCCGACTCCGCTTCCTCGATCTTTGCAACCCGGCGAATCGGAAGCGAGGCATCCCCTTCGACATCCGCCCGCAGCGCGCCGGCAATATCACGGACAGTCATCATGTCGGATTGCTCACTTGCCGAACCGCTGCATGCGTGTGAGCACCTGCTGCGTGAGGTCGTACTTGTCGTTCGCGTAGAGCAGCAAAACTTCACCGCTCCTGTCGAACACGTAGTCGAAGCCGTCTTCCTTTGCAATGTCCTCAAGCACCTTGAACATCTTGTTCTGCAACGGCTTCATCACCTCATTCTGCTTCTGGAAGAGTTCACCGTTCTGGCCGAATTTTTTGTTCCGGTAGTCAGTGATGCTCTGGTCGAGGTCGCGCAGTTGCTTTTCCTGATCGGCGCGGACCTGATCGGTCAGGATCAGTTTCTTCTTGTCGTACTCATCGAACTTCTTCTTCCAGTCGGCCTGCATCTTTTGCAGCTCGGTCTCCCAGCCGGAAACGAGCAGATCGAGCGATTTCTGCGCATCCACCGCCTCCGGTAATGTCGCCATGATGGTCTCGGAGTTGATGTAGCCGATCTTCATCTGGGCGTTGGCCCCCGCACATGCGCAGGCAAGGACCAGCGCAACGAACAGCATCCGTCTCATACGAACCCCTCCCCGGAGATGACTACTTACCGCGTTTCAGCTTGTCGATCACTTTGTACGTGACATCGTCCTTCGCATCGCCGTACAGGAGAATCTGAATCTGATCGGTCTTGTCGAAGACGAAGTTGTACCGTTCTTCTTTCGCGACAGCGGCGATGGCGGCTTTGATCCTGTCGCGGATCGGGTTGATGATCAACTCGGTCTGCTTTGCCAGATCGCCCTCCTGTCCGAACTTTTCAGTACGGAACTGCTGGACACGCCGCTCGTACTCGATGAGCCGCTGCTGCTCGCTCTTCTTGGTGGCGTCGTTGTACAGCGCTTCCTTTTTCTGATATTCCTCGTACTGCGCCTGCAGGTCCTTCTGCATAGTATCAAGGGAGTCCTGCAGGGGCTTGCTGATCCCGTCGATCTTCCTCTGTGCTTCCTGGGCGGCGGGAAGTTCCTGGAAGATCTTGGTGGAGTTGACGTAGGCGATCCGCTGCTGGGCGATGGCGCCTGCCGTTCCGAGCAGCATCCCCGCGGTCATCAAAGAAAGAAGGCATGTCTTCACTGATTTACCCCTGCGAATGAGTGTGGATTGGTGATGGAGAATGTAGAACACAGCTGTCAGAAGCCCTTGCCGAAAACGAAGTGGAAATGCCACCCGTCGGCATGTCCGTCCTTCGGATACACATCGTCGAAACCGTAGCCGTAATCAAACCCGATCAGGCCGATCGGGGCGATCTGAATCCTCGCGCCGAACCCGGCGGAGCGATCCAGGTCAAAGAAGTTTGCGTGTGAGAGGGAAGCGTACACGTTCCCACCTTCCGCGAACAAAAGAAAGTAGATCGGGATCGGGTTGATGGCAGCGGCGAGGCGAAGCTCCATGGTCTGTTTCGTCATGGCGTAGCCGCCCGTGATGCTTCCGCTGGCCGTCCGCGGTCCGATGGACTGGTCCTCATACCCACGCAGCGGGATCGTGGAGATGTACCCGAGACCGGTCCCCCCCATAAAGAAAAAATCGATAGGCGAGATCGAAGCTCCCGAACCGATCGGGGAGAGGAAGCCGTACGTCGAGCTCAGGTACAGGGCAAGCCGGGTGCTGTTGGCAAGGGGCATGTACCATTCCGACGACAGGATCCATTTGTGGAAATTCACGTTGCCGGGGAGGAACGGCCCGCCGGAGAGCTCCGCCGACAGCGAGAGCGTCGACCCTGTGACAGGGAAGATCGGATTATCCACGCTGTTGCGCGAGATGATCTGTGTGATGCTGGTCTGCGTCGTGACCCCCACCGCGTAGATGCCTGCACCATACCGCACATTGTTATGCTGCCCCGTCAGGATCCAGTCGCCGCGAAAGAAATCGTCCGGCCACTTGAAGCGCCGTCCGATGCGGATCGACGCCCCCGTCTGCTGCAGATCGTAGACGTAATTCTGCCGCGTATCGTAGAGATTGACACCGAGAAGAGTCGGCTTGCCCATCAACCAGGGTTCCGTGAAGCCGATGTTAAACGTCCGGTAGCTTGCCCCCACGCCGAACTGCCACTGGAAGCTGAGCACTTGGCCTGCCCCGCCGCTCAAGGGTTCCGCGATCGAGAAGTTATTGATGGTGAACCCCAGGCCTCCCGTCAGGCCGAATGCCCCGCTGTAACCGACGGAAGCGTTGATATTGTCGCTCGACTTTTCCTCCACGTCATACGTCAGATCGACCGTCTTGTCATCAACCAGCGCATAATCCGGCTTGATCTTCTCGGGGTTAAAATAATTCAATTGTTGCAATTCGCGGAGACTCCGCATGATGGCCGCCCGGTTGAAGTAGTCTCCCGGCCGCGTGTAAAGTTCCCGCCGGATGACCTTCTCCTGCGTCTTCGTATTTCCCCTGATCATGACCTGTCCGATGCGGAATTGGCTCATCTCATAGACATTGATCGTGATGTCCACGGAATCCGTGCCGATGCGCGTTTCTGCCGGTTCAAGGTTGACCCGAAGATAGCCGTTGTCAAGATAGAGCGAGGCAACATCAAGTTGCGCTTCATTCCCGCGGAGATTCTGCTCGAACTTCTCCTGATTGTAGATGTCCCCCGTCGACATTCCGAGGCGGCGGTTGAGCTCTTCCGCAGGGTACACGGTGTTCCCCTGCCAGACGATATGGCGGATCCTGTACTGCTCCCCCTCGTGAACCCGGATGAGGATCGACATCCTCTCTTTGTTTTCCGAATACCAGATGGAATCCGAGACGATCTGTGCGTCGCGGTAACCGTTCTTCCGGTAGAAGTCGATGATCTTCTTCTTGTCGTCGTCATATTTCTTCTGGTCAAATTTCGCTGACGACCAGAACTTCCACCACACTTTCTCCGAGGTCTCGTCCATCGCCCCTTTCAGGTCCCCGCTGTCGAAAGCGGTGTTCCCCTCGAAGAGAATGTGTCCCACCTTGACTTCTTCACCCTCGTCGATGGTGACACGGACGACCACCCTGTTCTTAACGGTATCGGAAGGGACGACGTCGACGTTGATCTTCGCCAGAAGATACCCTTCCTTCTCGTACAGCTTCTTGATTTCCTTCTTGATGCGGATGGTCTCCTGGGAAGGGAAGACCTGCCCGCGGACGTAGTTGATCTTCTTGGTGATATCGTCTTCACTGACCTCATTGCGGCCGATGATCTCCGTCCGTTCGAACCGCGGGAATTCTTTCACCACAATCACCAGGTAGAGGCCGCTGCCCACCCTTTTCTCGACGTTGATCTGGATATCGTCAAAGAGTCTCAGGTTCCACAGCCGCCGCACCGCCTGCGACACCTGGTCGCCTGGCATGATAATATCATCGCCAACCTTGAGGCCGGAATTCGCGATGACCGCCGCCGGATCCGCAAGAGTGTTCCCTTCCACGGAGATGCCGAGGATCTTGGCGACCTCCTGAGGCTGGGGGGCCTGCTGGGCGTACGTACATGATGTGGCCCACAGGACTGAACCCGCCGCCACGACTGCGAAAACGCACTTCTTCATATCACTGTCCTGTAAGACTCTTCATAAACCGCCCGGCGCCGACTTCCGTCTGCGAGCCGTGCAATTGTTCGCTGACCATACCAAACCGGCGCTCCCTCTTTTGATAGTCGCGGATCGCCTCGTACAGTTCATCTCTGCGGAAACCGGGCCAGAACCTCGGTGTGATATAGATCTCCGTGTAGGCAAGCTGCCACAAAAGGAAATTACTGATCCTGAATTCGCCGCTCGTTCGAATCAGAAGATCAGGATCGGGGATGCCAGCGGTGGAGATGTGGGAACTGATCATCTCTTCCGTGATGTGGTCTTCGGTGAGTCCGTGCTCGACCACTTCCCGCGCAATCCGTCTCATGGCGTGCGTCAAATCCCACCGCCCGCTGTAACTCAGCGCAAGGATCAGCGTCAGACCGGTATTGTCCTTCGTCCTTTGAATACCTTCGAGGAGTTCGTTCTGCAGTTCTCGCGGGAGAGCATCGATGTCGCCTATCGCCTGGATCCGGACATTATTCGTATGCAGGCGGTCTGTCTCGTCGCGCAACGCCTTCAGGAGCAGACGCATGAGCAGGGAGACTTCTTCTTTCGGCCTTTTCCAGTTCTCCGTGGAGAACGCATAGAGGGTAAGATACCGGACGCCAAGCTGGCCGCACGCTTCCACGGTATCGCGGACCGATTCCACGCCTTCCGAATGACCTGCGGTTCTCGGCAGCCCGCGCTTCTTCGCCCATCGCCCATTGCCGTCCATGATGACGGCAATGTGCCCGGGGATTTCTCCCGATGTCCGCAGCTTCTCCTGCACTCGTGCGTCTTCGCCTGTGGCCAGCTGTGGACCTTTTCCCAAGGGATCGACTCCGCGTCGTGAAAATGCGCATCCCCATAGAGGCGGACACGGATGGAAATGAAAATTTAACCGATTTCCACGCGAAAGTCAAGGAAGTCGGGTTTGACTTTCCGGGGCAAAACAGATATACTTCAAACATTATCAACCTTAGGGCGGAACGAGCGATGGCGGGAATGCCGAACATGCAGGGGATGATGAAGCAAATCCAGAAGGTGCAGGAAAAGATCGCACGCACCCAGGAGGAGTTGGAAGGAAAGACCGTCGTTGGGGAAGCGGGGGGAGGAATGGTGAAAGTGACCGCCAACGGGAAACAACACATCGTCAAGGTCGCCATCGACAAGGAAGTGGTGAACCCCGCCGATGTCGAAATGCTGGAAGATTTGGTCCTTGCCGCCGCAAACAAGGCGCTGGACGACGCGGGGAAGATGGCGCAGGAGGAGATGGCAAAGGCGACAAACGGCATGCTGCCATCGATCCCGGGCCTCTCCATGCCCGGTCTCTGACATGCCCCGCAGACGGTTCCCGCTTTCCCATCCGCGACGAGGGGCCTGACACCTTATGCTGTACACGTCGGAAGCGCTCCAACAGCTTATCGAAGAGTTCTCGAAGCTCCCAGGCATCGGCCGCAAATCCGCGCAACGCCTCGCACTGTACCTCCTCAAACAGCAGCGTGAAGATGTCGTCCGCATGGCCAAAGCCATGGTAAACCTCAAGGACAAGATTCGCCCCTGCTCTGTCTGTTGCAACATCACTGAAGAGGATCCTTGCGCAATCTGCTCCAGCGCCAAGCGCGACAGGAGCATCCTCTGCGTCGTTGAGGAACCGAACGATGTGATCGCGCTGGAAAAGACGAATGAGTTTCGCGGTTTGTATCATGTCCTGGGCGGCTCCCTGTCCCCCCTGGAGGGGATCGGCCCCGACGACCTGAAGGTCAAGGAGCTTCTCCTCCGCATCGATGGAACGGTGGTTGAAGTGATCCTCGCAATGAATCCGAACGTCGAAGGGGAAGCGACAACGATTTACCTGACCCGCCTCCTGAAGCCGCTCGGCGTCGCCGTCTCACGCCTGGCACGCGGGATTCCTGTTGGGGGTGATTTGGAGTTTGCAGATGAAGCAACGCTTACACGCGCCCTTGAGGGACGCATCTCCCTGTAGACGGTTTGTCCGCACAGCAGGGCGATCGGCTTTCGCCGCAGTTATTGTGATTCTCGCGGGAGCGGGCGGCTGCGGCCTTTTCGAAACGCGCACGCCCGAAAACCCTACTGCACCGAGCGGAGGATTCACCTCCGCCACTGAACCGCTGACGGTGATCACCAACCTGCAGCTTGCCGTGGAGCAGCGGGACGTTCCGAACTACGTCCTGTGCTTCTCGGACGGCGCTGCCGGCGTGCCGGCCTTTACGTTCGTGCCATCCTCGGAGGGAGCGGCGCAGTACGCCTCACTCTTTCAAAGTTGGACGATCACCTCTGAGCAGGAGTATTTCCAGAACCTGACGGTCCGGGTGAAAGCCACGTCCACTTCCAGTTTGGTGCTGACGCAGAAGTCACAGTTCTTCTCGAGCGATTCCGCCCAGCTCGAGTATGACTATATCCTGACCTTCGAACACACCGACCCATCCTTTCCGACGATCGCGCGCGGGAATCTCCGGTTCACACTCGGGCGGAACGGGAACAATATCTGGTCAATTTACCGGTGGACCGATTTCAAGACGACGAACGACACGACGTGGAGCGTGTTCAAGGGGAAATTCAGCAATTGAAGAAGAGCGGAGGCCGGCGGTCCGGCCCTGTTGCCGCAGCGCAGCTCTTCGCGCTGGCACTCTGCTCCGTCATTGCGGCAGGGTGCCTGAACCCCTTCGCTCCGGGACGTGACGATACGCCCGCGGCAGCTGCCTGCGATCAGCACACCATTGACGGCGTCTTTCAGTGTTTTCAGGCGGCCTACACATTCCGCGACACCACCATCTATGGGCAACTCCTTGACGCGCAATTCATTTTTGTGTATCGTGACTACACGCAGGGGATCGACATCACGTGGGGACGGGATGAAGAGATGCGGAGCACATACGGTCTCTTTCAGAATGCGCAGAAGCTGGACCTCATCTGGACCAACTATGTGTCCTCGACGTCCGATTCGACCTCGGTGGATGTCCTCCGCGGCTTCACTCTTACGGTTGTCTTCAACCCCAGCGACATCGAGCAGGTGGACGGGTATGCGAGTCTGACGCTCCAGCGCGACAGGGTGTCCGACCCCTGGAAGATCTTCCGCTGGCGCGACCAGTCCAATTTCTAATCCGACCTTATGAGCATCTCCTATACGTTGCGCGAGAGTTTCTCCGGATTCCGCCGGGCAAAGATCTCTTCTCTCCTTTCGATCATCACGGTGTGCATCTCCCTGCTTTTGCTGGGCTCATTCGTGGCAATCACCGTCAATGCAGGACGGCTGGTGGATGCCCTGCGCGCCCGGCTTGAGATGGAGGCATTCCTTGTGGAACCCGCGACGGAAGGAGAGATCGATTCGCTCGTCACTGCTGTCTCTTCCTTGCGCGGCGTGGAGAATGTTCTGTTCATCTCGAAGGACGATGCAGTCCGCATTTTCAAGCAGGAATTTGGGGAAGATATCACAACGGTCCTTGACTTCAACCCCCTCCCCCCCTCGTTGAAAATCACCCTCACCCCTCAGTACCGTACATCGACGGGAACGCAGGAAGTCTACGACCGACTCGTCGCCATGCGGGGGATCGAGAGCGTCGTGTACCGGAAAGCACTTCTGGAACTCATCGACAAACGGGCAGCAGGATTAAACAAAGTCATGCTGACACTGGGACTCATTATCAGTCTCTCGGCCATCTTTCTCGTCTCCAACACCATCCGCCTGGCAATCCGCGCGAAACAATCGCTCATCCAGACCATGGAACTTGTGGGTGCAACGAGGGGATTCATACGGCTTCCCTTCCTGCTCGAGGGGTCGGTGCAGGGTTTGTGCGGCGGCCTTCTCGCCGCCGCTCTCCTCGCCGGCCTTTTGGGGTACGGTGCCCGGCTCGTCTCCGCTGAGTTCGCTCCGTACCTCCGCATGGCTCCGGCGTTCTACGGCGGTCTGGTGTGCGCAGGGATCCTTCTGGGATTTGCCGGAAGCATCATCTCCGTCGTCCGTTTCGTCCGGCCCGTGGCGGCACACTGAGCAATCCTTTCTGCAGTCAGCAACGGAGCCATTGCACCACACCTCATTCTTTCGTAAATTTGTGCCCACCATGTCCGAAGAAATCCTCCGGTACGTCACTGGAAATACACCATGGGTAAAGAAACCTCGCTGATCACCTCCTCTGTCGGGCAGAAGCTGCTGATGGCTCTTTCGGGCTTCTTCCTGTGCAGTTTCCTGCTGCTGCATCTCACCATCAACCTGTTCCTCTTCGGGCGCGATGGCGGGGCGACGTTTGACACGTATGCCGAGTTCATGGCGACATACCCCCTCATCCGCCCCCTGGAGATCGTGCTCTTTGCCGGATTTCTCCTCCATGCGTTCGTGGGGACAGTTCTCTGGGTGGCAAACAGGCGCGCGCGTCCCGTCCGCTATGCGGTGACCAAGCCAGGAGAGACCAGCACCCTCGCGTCGCGAGTGGCGTTCATCACCGGCGCGTTTGTCTTCGTCTTTCTCGTTGTCCATGTCAATACCTTCTTTGTCACGTCCCGGTTCTTCCCGACGGGGGCGACCATGTTCCATATGGTCCGCGATGCGTTCCGCAATCCCTGGTACGATGCCTTTTACATCGCGGCCCTCGGATTCCTCGGTTATCATCTGAAGCACGGATTCGCATCTGCGTTCCAGACGCTGGGACTGCGAAACACCCGGTACGAAAATCTGATCGATGCGGTCAGCGTGATCTTCTGGCTTCTCATCCCGGTCTGCTTCGCGGCCATTCCGCTCTATTTCCTCTGGCTCTCTTAACTGAGGGGAATCCCCACCATGATTCTCGACTCCAAAATCCCTGACGGACCCATTGAAAAGAAATGGGATAATCACCGTTTCCACATGAAACTGGTGAACCCTGCAAACAAACGGAAGTACCACGTGATTGTGGTCGGGACGGGGCTCGCGGGCGCATCGGCCGCCGCTTCCCTTGCGGAGCTTGGCTACCAGGTGACCACCCTCTCCTATCATGAATCGCCCCGCCGCGCCCACAGCATCGCGGCACAGGGAGGAATCAATGCACCGAAAAACTACCCGAACGACGGGGACAGTGTTTTCCGGCTTTTCTACGACACGGTCAAGGGAGGCGATTACCGGTCCCGCGAGGCAAACGTGTACCGGCTTGCCCAGGTCAGCGGCGCAATCATCGATCAATGCGTGGCGCAAGGGGTCCCTTTCGCCCGGGAGTATGGCGGAATGCTGGACAACCGCTCCTTTGGAGGGGCACAGGTGTCGCGGACTTTCTATGCACGGGGCCAAACGGGGCAGCAGCTCCTTCTCGGCGCCTATTCCGCCCTCATCCGGCAAATGGGGACGGGTGCGGTACGGTTCTTCGAGCGCCGGGAGATGCTCGATCTCGTGGTCGTTGAGGGCCGTGCCCGCGGCGTCGTAGCGCGCAATCTCACGACAGGAACTCTTGAATCGTTCCTCGGCGATGCCGTACTCCTTGCCACGGGAGGGTACAGCAACGCATTCTTCCTTTCCACCAACGCGATGATGTGCAACGCGACGGCAACGTGGCGCGCACACAAACGGGGGGCACTCTTCGCCAACCCCTGCTTCACACAGATCCATCCCACATGTATTCCGGTGTCCAGCGGGCATCAGTCGAAACTCACATTAATGAGCGAGAGCCTGCGCAACGACGGGCGCATCTGGGTGCCGAAGAAAAAAGGAGACGACCGGGCACCAAACAGTATTCCCGAAGATGAACGGGACTATTACCTTGAGCGGTTGTACCCTTCGTTCGGCAACCTTGTCCCGCGCGATGTTGCCTCGCGCCGTGCGAAGGAAATGTGCGACAAGGGCCACGGAGTGGGATCGACCCGTCTGGCGGTCTATCTCGATTTTGCCGATACCATCGAACGCCATGGCAAGGCATGGGTGGAGGAGAAATACGGAAACCTCTTCGACATGTACAAACAGATCACCGGAGAGGACGGGTATGGAACGCCCATGCGCATATACCCTGCCGTCCATTACACCATGGGAGGCCTGTGGGTTGACTACAACCTCATGAGCACGATCCCGGGTCTCTTTGTTCTCGGTGAGGCAAACTTCTCCGACCACGGCGCGAACCGGCTTGGTGCAAGCGCGCTGATGCAGGGACTCGCCGATGGATACTTCATCATCCCATACACGATCGGCGATTATCTCGCATCCACGTCATTCCCCAAAATCGAGGAGTCGCATCCGGCCGTGCAGAAAGCCGAAGCGGGAATTGCCGCACTGACGCAGAAGCTGATGGATGTGCAAGGGAGCACCCCCGTCGACGTATTGCACAAAGAACTTGGGAAGATTCTGTGGGAGCACTGCGGGATGACGAGAAACAAGGCCGGGCTTGAAGAGGCGCTGAAGCTCATCCCTGCGCTTCGCGAGCGGTTCTGGAAGGACGTGAAGATCACGGGAACGCCTGACGGGTTCAACCAGGAACTGGAGAAGGCTCACCGGGTTGTCGATTTCCTCGAATTGGGAGAGCTGATGGTCCGTGATGCCCTGCACAGAAATGAATCGTGCGGCGGGCACTTTCGCGAGGAGAGCCAGACGCCGGAGGGAGAGGCCAAACGGAACGACGCAAAGTTCTCCTATGTCGCCGCGTGGGAATATGCGGGCACCGGGGCAAAACCCAAGCTCCACAAGGAGCCGTTGGCGTTCGAATACGTAAAACCGAGTCAACGCAGCTACAAGTGAGGAGTGACACCAATGTCAGGAACAATGACCATCTCGCTGAAGGTCTGGCGGCAACGTGACAGCGATTCCGAAGGGCGGTTCGTCGACTATGTCCTGTCCGACGTTTCTCCCGACATGTCGTTCCTCGAAATGCTCGACCTGTTGAATCTCGAACTCGTCCGCAAAGGGGATGATGCCATCGCATTCGACCATGACTGCCGGGAAGGGATCTGCGGTACGTGCTCGCTCTATATCAACGGGCGCGCACACGGTCCATTGAAGGGCGTCACGGCCTGCCAGCTTCACATGAGAACTTTCCATGACGGCGAGAGCATCACCGTCGAACCGTGGCGGGCAAAACCGTTTCCTATCATCAAGGATCTCGTGGTCGACCGTTCGGCTTTCGACCGCATTATGGCTGCAGGAGGATTCGTCTCTGTCCACACCGGCGGCGCCCCCGACGCCAATACCATCCTCATCGCGAAGGAAACGGCCGAAGAGGCAATGGATGCAGCCGCCTGCATCGGCTGCGGCGCCTGCGTTGCCGCCTGCAAGAATGGATCGGCAATGTTGTTTGTCGCCGCCAAAGTGTCGCAACTTGCCCTGCTGCCGCAGGGACAGGCGGAGCGGAAGGCGCGCGTCGAAGCCATGCTCGCACAGATGGACGCCGAAGGTTTCGGCGCATGCTCCAACACCTACGCCTGCGAGGCGGAATGTCCCAAACAGATCTCCGTTTCCCACATCGCGCGTTTGAACAGAGAATATCTCAGGGCCAAGCTTGCATGAGCCACGCATTGCTTCCGGGTCCGGCCGTACCGCACCGTGGCTGCGAATGATGAAGGCAATCCGCCTGCCGTCCTCGTGGGGCATGATCGCCGTTGCAGCGCTTCTTGCTGCGACGACAATCGCCATCCGCGTTTGGTTCTGGCAAAGCGCAGGCGAGACCCTGGAAGATTCCCTGATCACGCTCCGGTATGCCGAGAACATCGCCGACGGGAGGGGATTCACCTACAACACGGGGGAGTATGTACTCGGCACGACGACTCCCCTCTGGACGCTCCTTCTGGCCTCGGCGCGGACGGCCGGCGTCACCGACCTGGCGCAAGCGGCAAAGGTGATCGGCATCGCCTGCGATGTTGGTACACTCCTTCTTCTCCTCCTCCTCCTCCGGAAAGACAATAGCTTCGCACCGCTCCTCTTCGCCGGTATCTTCGCAACGTCACCCTGGATCGTGCGCATCTGCGTGTCGGGAATGGAGACGCCCCTCCTTCTCCTCTCCATGTCCATTGCACTGCTGGGACTGCAGCGACGGAACAGCGCGTTCGCGCTCGGGTTGGCATTGACGCTCCTGACAAGAATCGACGGCATTCTCTTTGCGGGAATCATGCTCCTTTGGTCGCTCTTCCACGACTGGCGATGGACGGCCCGACAGACCGGGATTATGGTTCTTCTTTGTCTTCCCTGGATCGTTTTTGCTGCAGCAACGTTCGGCACGGTTCTACCACAGAGCTTCGAAGCAAAGAGAGCGGTGTATCATCTCGGGGTGGCGACTTCGGCACCGCCGTTTCTCAACGTCTTCACTCCTTTGGGGGAGACCGGAGTGTCCAAGCTCATCGTGAAGAGTCTCTGGACTCTCGTCGTGCTGGGCAGTCTGCTGATCCTCGTCATCCGGCGGGGGATATTCCTTCCCATCGCTGTGTTCTTCCTCATGTATACTGTCGCCTACATGATGTCGGGAACGCTGATCTTTGCCTGGTACATCGTCCCCGCCGTTTTCATTTCATCGATATGCGTTGCAGCGGCAACAGGGTGGGCGCTCGCAAGACTCAAGGAGCGGCAGCCGCGCATGTCCTCTCTGCTTCTCACCGGAGCGTTCCTCCTCTTTGTTTCCATCAATATTCTTGCGCTCGGGGGACGGATGCAACGATCCCGCGACGTGCAGGAGGTGGAAAACGGATTGCGCAAGGGAATCGGCGTCTGGTTGAAGGAGCACACCGAATCCGGGGCGAGTATCCTCCTCGAACCCATCGGCTATATCGGATACTATGCGGGCCCTGACAGGAAGATCATGGATGAGATCGGGCTGGTCACGCCGCGCATTGTCCCCTATCGACGCGCCGGCGCCGGCTGGTATGTCGCGGCACTCCAAGCGCTCGACCCCGACTACATCGTTCAGTACGCTGCAGCACTTGAACGGAACAGAAGTGAGGGAACGGAGGATCCCCTCTTTGTGAACGGGGACCAACGCGCCTGGTTTCGGGACCACTATGAAAGTGTCGCCCGCTTCCGTCTCTCGGGACAACATTTCCGGATTGAGGAGAAAGAAAAGGAATATGTCGTTCTGAGAAAAATCCATTCCTGAGGGATCGCCTGACCGCCGCCCCGAAAAAGAGGGGATGGGCCGACCCGATCATCCAACGGCGGGAGGCCGGACTTCCCCTCGCCTGATCGACAAATGCCTTCCAGATTCGCCGCCACTCTTGCCCGCGTCAGACAAATTTCCGATATTCCATGCCATGTTCACCAAACATCCCCTTCTCGCTGAACTCCTCATTGCACTTGTTCTCCTGCTTGCGATAAGTGTTCCGGTCCTCTCCTGGGGTTATGGCGGAGATCCGGACGCCTGGAGCGTGGCACGGAGCTCGCAATCCATCTGGGAGAGCGGAAGGTACACATCCTCACGACTTCCGGGTTACCCCCTGCACGAACTCCTGAACGCACCTCTGGTGGGCATGGGCGGCTGTGTGGCGTCCAATGCAGGGACGCTCCTGATCACCGTCGCGCTCGCTCTCGTGTGGCGCCGGATTGCCGTGCGCGAAGGACGACATCCCCGTTGGCTTTTCTTTTCTCTTGCTCTTGCCCCGCTGGTTCTTCCCAACGCTTCCGTGACGATGGACTATCTCTGGTCGCTCCTGTGCGTCGTTGCAGCCGTTGATGCCGCCCTCCGGAAGCGGGCACTCGTTGCCGGGGTGCTTGCCGGGTGCGCGGCAGGGTTTCGTCCGTCCAATCTTTCGATGGCGCTTCCGTTGATGGCAATTCTGTGGACGCAAGGGACGTCGAAGCGACCGTTATTCGTCTTTGCCGTCACGACAGCGGTGACATTCCTCACGGCCTTTCTTCCTGTTCTGATCACCTCTGGCGGACCCATCGACTGGTTGATCGCAACGAGCATCCAAATGAGCGACGTCCATCCGGCATTTGGGGACCGGATCATCGATTTCTCGTACCGGCTGGTGTACGCTCTTGGCCCCGGGGCATTCATGACCGGCGGCTTCATCCTGATTCGGCGAAAGACTGTTGTTGCGGATCGCCTTCGTCAACGGGATCCCATTCTCGTTGCTGCATCCGTGGCAATCCCTGTCGCCCTCCTCCAGTTCTTTCTCCTCCCGCTCGACCGCGCCTACCTCCTCCCGCTCATTCCCTTCCTCCTTCTCGCACTTGACCGGGTTGCGTCAGGCAAAGAGATGGTGATGCTCGCCTTCATGATCGTCAGCTTGAACATCCTGAACCCCGACCTCGTCGTTCACATGGGGAAGAAGTCGATTCCAGGCTTGAACATCCACGATGGGCGGATCCTGGAGAGCTGGAAAGAACGGAAAGAGAGGATGGATCTGGAGCGCCTTCGCGGGTTGCGGGACAGGGAAATAAGTCGTAGTTTTCGTTGATGAAAAAGATGCGACCCCTCGCAATTCTTGCCCAGGCATTCGTCTGTGTTCTTGTTCTGGCCGTCCCGGGATTTGGCCAGAATACCAGAGAAAACGCCGATTTCAAGCTCGCTGTAAACCTGTATAATGACGGACTCTACGATCTCGCCGCGGAACAGCTCCGGCAGTTCATTTCCTCCTTCCCTACGACCACGCAAGGAATCGACGCCCGCTTCACGCTCGGCCTCGCCCAAATGAAGCTGAAGAAGTACGAAGAGGCGCGGCTGACATTTCAGAATTTTGCCCTGACATTTCAGGAGAATCCCAAGGCGCCGGATGCCTGGTGGAATGTCGGCGACTGTTACGCGGCACTCGGCAACCCCCACGAGGCAGCCCTGGCTTTTGAAAGGGTCAAGGTGTTCCACCCCAAGAGTACCATCGCCCCCGATGCCCTGCTTCGGGCAAGCAGGTTCTTCCTTCTCGCGGGGGACCGGGAGAGCGGACGGAATACCTTGCGCGTCGTCCTGCAGGAGTACCCCTCAAGCAGCGCCGTCATCGGCGCAAGGACAGAGCTCGGAAAGCTCTACTTCGAAGATGGAAATCTCGTACAGGCGCAGAACGAATTGAAGCGCGTCATCGAAGGAGACCCATCCCCCGATGCACGCGCCGGAGCTCTTCTTGTGCTCGGGAGCATCTACCAGGCGCAGGGGAGAACGGCGCAGGCACGGGCGAACTACCAGGAGATCATCGCCACGTACAAATCCAGTTCCGCCCTTCAGGGAGCGTATCTGAACCTGGGCAAGATTCTCGCCGCAGGCGGCCGATACCCGGAGGCGCTGGAGAATTTCAAGAAAGGATTGAGCGCGAAGAGTGGGGAGGATTCTTCCCTCATCCGTGACGGCCTCATGGGATACGGAGACGCGCAGGCCGCGATGGGAGAGAATAGCGGCGCCATGGCATCGTACGAGAAGTGCATTGCTGCGGGACCACGTGACGATCGGACCACCACCGCACTCTGGAAACTTGCCGTGGTTGCTGCGCACGGGAAGGATTTTCGGCGGTCGAACGACGCATGCACCCGTCTGTTATCGGGAAATGCGCCGGACATCCTGCGGCGGCGCGCGCGCATACGCCTGGCGGGCAATGCGAAGGAACAATCGAATTTCGCTTCTGCCGTCCAGCAGTATGAATCGTTCGTCGAGGCCTACCCGGATGATCCTGCTGCGCCGGAGGTGCTCCTTCGGATCGGCGACATCTGCGCGCAGAACATCAAAGACGAACGAAAGGCCATTGCCACGTACGAATCTCTTGCCGGGCGCTTCCCCTCTTCCACGGTCGCCGATGAAGCTCTCCTCAACGCCGCCCGCTGCTCGGAGCGTCTCCGGGATTTCGACCATGCCCTGCAGGTCTATCGCACACTGATAACGGTTTCCCCCTCATCGGATGATCGTGGCAAAGCCGACGAGCGCATACGGACCATTGAGACGTTCGAAGCAAAGGACAAGGATGCGGGCCTCGAAAAGCTTGCTCTCCTTGTCGGGGACATGGTTGCGCAAAAGGACAGGGCGGGGCTCGCCTTCCGGCTCGGGGAGATTTATTTCACCGAATTGAAGAACTATGCCGCCGCTGCTGTGCAGTTTGGCGATGCGCTTGAGGCCGGCCTCGATGCCCCCCGGGCAGCCGATGCCATGTTTCACAAGGCGCAATGTTATGACTATATGAGTTGGAAAGACGGGAGATCCGCGCCGGAAGCGATACAGGCATACAGGTCGTTCCTTGCCACCGCGCCGGTGTCTCCCCGATCTGAGGAGGCGGCGCTCGCAATACTCCGCCTCAGCGCAACGAACCTGCATGACGCTTTCGCTGCTGCCGCCCCTCTTCTCGCGCCTTCTGCCGCATTTCCCCGGAGAGACGCTGTCACCCTGCTTCTTGGGACGTTGGAGCTGAAGGCCGACAGTCTTGCCCCGGCACTCGCGATGTTCACCGAGTCGGAACGGACAACGCGCGACTCCTCCATCGCTGAAGAGGCGGGTTTCCACCGATTCACGACACTCCTTGCACTCGGGTTGAAGGACAGTGCGCGAGCAGTCGGCGAGGCCTCTCTGATCGCCCATCCGGCGGGAGCGCACGCGGCGGAAACGACTTCCCGTCTCGCGGAGCTTGTTCGTGCAAAGGATCCTGCAAGGGCCGCCGTTCTCTACCGGCAATTGCTGGCGTCGTTCCCCACGACCCATGCAGCGCACGAAGCCTCACTGCCCCTTGCTGAAGCTCTCTCCGCTTCGGGCGACAACGCCGGGGCACTTGCCGTCTACACAGAGCTCTACCAGCGATCTCTCCAGGACCCCCTCACCGACGGGGCACCGGAAGGCACACTTCTCCTTGCGCTCGGGAAGGCCTGCCAGGCCGCGGGCAACATCAAGGACGCCAGGACATATCTCACAGCGGTCGCAGCATCCGGGGCCAACAAGCAGCGGGCCGGTGAGGCCTATGCAGCCCTCGGCGAGATCGCGAAGAACGAAGGGGAGCGCGATGTTGCAACAGCATTCTTCCGGGAGGCGGAGGCGCTTTCTCCGGGGACCACCGTCTCTCGGGAAGTTGCCGACCTGCTCTTCGGCAACGGCGATTACGCCGACGCCGTCCGGCAGTACGCCGCGCTCTCCGCCGCAGCCCAGAGCGACACCGATCGGCGCTACGATGATGCACAGACGATCGTGGCGTTGTTCCGGAGCGACGACCCCGCGGGTGCGGAACGGGGCACAGCCGGGTTCGCAAAGAAGTACCGCGATACCGAAAACGAACAGGCGCTCTTCGAACTCGAGAAAGGTTCGTACCATTTCCGCCGTGAGGAGTACGGCGAGGCCATGAAAGCCTTCCAGCGCGTGGCCGACAAGTTCGACGATGCGCCATCGGCGCCTGCATCCGTGTATTGGATTGCCAAGACCCTTGAGGCAACCGATCATCCCGCGGAGGCGATCCAGCAGCTTGAGACTCTCCTCCAGAAGCACCCCGATGCACCGATCATCCCCCGCGCGCATCTTGCCCTGGGCAACCTCCAATACGGAAAGGAGAAGTGGGACGAAGCGATCAAACACTATAAGATGGTCGTCGATGACCCCAACGCCGATCCCGACCTCCTCCCATCGGCAATGAGCAACCTGATCGAAACGTACGAAGGCGCCGGCGCATTCGATGGAGCATTGTCGCTGACGCGCAAGTACCTCGAGCTCTACCCCAACAGCGAAGATGCCCTTGACAAGAAGATCAAGATAGGGATTCTCTACGACCGCCTCGGGTATTACGATCAGGCGGTCCTCCAACTGCAGACGCTCCTTGACGAGGCAGGTAGCGATCTGGAAGGAGAGCTCCGTTATTACATCGCGGAGGCGAATTACAATAAAGGCGACTATCAGCAGGCGATCCTCGACTTCCTGAAAGTTCCCTACCTTGTGACGAAGAAGGGAAAGATCGACTGGACGGCCAACGCTCTCTACATGTCCGGACAGTCGTACGAAAAAATGGGACGATTCGACCAGGCGCTGACGATGTACCGGCAGATCGTGGATCGGACGGGAATCGACGAGTCGTTCAAGGCGGCAGCACGCAAGGAGATCGACCGCGTCAAAGCCATCGTCAAGAAGAAAACGGGATAAGCATGCTTGAAACACAGACCGACGCCATTATCGCGGCGCTCACGGAAAGAACGATCGGGACGGGGGAAGGGATCATGTTGCAGGACATCCTTTCCTCGGACATACCGCGCGGCATTAAGGCGTACATCCAGGCAGACACTCTTCAGGTCCTGGCCGATGAGCTCTTTGCGCAACCGCATTGTTCCCGGGTCGACCGGACTCTCCCCTCGACGGATCGTCTCACGCGCGCGTTTCTCCAGACCTTCGCGCGGACATACGTCTTCCCGCGGAGCGAGTATCTCATCGTTCTGGAGAACGCCGTCCATTTTCTTGAGAATTTCCTCTGCCGCCCCCAGTGGACCATGGAAAACTTCATCTTCGCGGAGACGGACCAGGTACCCGTGGAAACGATGGTCCGAAAGTTCGGCCATATGGCGGAGTATTCGTACTATCGGGAATTCGCCGAACGGATCGCCCGACGGCGTCGATGGGAGAACGTGGAGCGGCAGCAATTCCGGTCCCTCGTGGGATCCATCGATGAACAGATCATCATACAGCATAATGCACGCGAGCTGGCGCTTCTCGCGAAACCGATCTTCGATTTCGTGCTCTTGCGCGACACGCCTCCGGACGTCGCCATCCCGCTGAAACCCATCCTGATCTTCTTTGAAGACAAGAAGATGGACATCCTGCGGAATTACATCGAAAGCATCTGCAGGGTCCGCGACAAGGCCGATCTCACACTGGACGAGTTGACGACTCTGGTCGAGGATCTTTACCTCGGCCACAAGGAGGAATCCGTGGGCGTGGCCCCGCAGACGCAGATTCCGTCGCCTGCAGCGAATGAACAGGTCCCGGACGGCGCTTCCCCGGAGGAACAGCCGAAAGAGCCGGAACCGCTCCTCACCGGGTCCCTTCCACAACCCACCATTCAATGGGATCTCCCAACGCTCGGAGAGCCGCCCGCACCTCCGGCACGAGAGGAGGAACCGGCGAAGCCCGGACCGCCGCCGGATCATGCCATCGGCGGCAGGAATATTCCCCTCTCTCTCACGTTCGCCGGACTCGATCGTCCGCCCCTCCCTCCGCGGGACCCGGCCGATCTGAACGACATGATCCCGGACGATCTCCGCAGCCGGTTCATCAAGATGCTCTTCCGGAAGAGCGAGGAGGAGTATGACACCGCCATCACCACGCTCAACGATACAGGAACATGGGAAGATGCGGCGCTGTTCCTGAATAAGCTCTATCACACCAACGGCCTCGATCCTTTTGACGCGGATGTGGTGGAATTCACCGACGCGATCCATCGACGCTACCTGAACGATGAGGAAGACGAACAATGAAGTTCATCGACTCTGCAATCATCCAGGTGAAGGCCGGATCAGGCGGCGTCGGCTGCGTCAGCTTCCGCCGGGAAAAGTTCGTCCCCAAGGGGGGACCTGACGGGGGAACCGGCGGACGCGGCGGTTCAGTGATCATCCGGGCAAACCGCCATCTTGCCACGCTTCTCGACTATCAGTACCGAAAGATCTATAACGCCCCGCGGGGGGAACACGGACTCGGTGCCAGGAAAACGGGACACAGCGGCAAGGATGTCACTCTCGAGGTTCCTGTGGGGACGATCCTGCGTGTTGCCGGAGGCGGAGAGATCATCGCCGATATGATCGAACACGGCCAGGAGGTTGTGGCGGCGCGGGGGGGACGGGGAGGCAGGGGGAACGCGGAATTCGCCACGTCGACAAACCAGGCACCGCGCGAATTTGAACAGGGGGAGCACGGAGAAGAGCGGGAGCTTGAGCTTGAGTTGAAGCTGCTTGCCGACGTCGGTCTGGTCGGCTTTCCCAATGCAGGAAAATCAACACTCATTTCCGTCATATCTGCGGCGCGGCCGAAGATCGCCGACTACCCATTCACCACCCTTGTGCCCAACCTGGGGATTGTGCGCATCGACATGGGGAAGAGCTTTGTGGTGGCCGACATCCCGGGCCTCATCGAGGGGGCGCATGAAGGAAAAGGATTGGGCATACAGTTCCTGCGCCATATCGAACGGACCCACGTTCTCGTTTTCCTGCTTGATTGCACGCGTGAGGATCCGAAGGCCGACTATGCGGTGCTCGACAAGGAATTGATGTTGTTCAGCGAGGATCTGGCACGAAAACCCCGCATCGTCGCGCTCACGAAGATTGACACGCTTGATCCTTCCCAGATCAAGACCCTGAGCAAGCTGAAACTGGGAAAGACCGCGGTCTTCCCGATCTCTGCCGTATCCGGAGCGGGGATCGCGAAGATTGTCGCTGCGATGTGGAATGCAGTAGGGAGCCACAGGTGACCCACCGTGCGTAAAAGGTCGGCTCCCCCCCTCACACTGCGTCGGACGGTTTTCGTATCGGCCCTTCTCTTCGCGGGACTTGTGTGCGTGTCGCTCGCCGCCCTCTCTATCGGCAGCGTCTCCATCTCCTTGAGGGATGTGCTCGCATCACTGACCCTCGACCCTTCCGTCGCCGACGCCCAGAGGATGATCGTCCTTGAACTGCGGTTGCCGCGGGTCATCCTTGCCATCATCGTCGGCGCGGGACTCTCCGTGGCGGGACTTGTCTTCCAGGCCCTCCTTCGTAATCCCCTCGCTGAGCCGTATATCCTTGGCATCTCGAGCGGCGGCACCATGGGAGCCATCCTCGCCATGAGCCTTGCCGGCGGTGCGTCTGCTTTTGCGACTCCCCTGGCATCGTTTGCCGGATCCGCCGCAGTCATGCTCCTCGTCTACGCCGTTGCACGCAGACACGGCCGGCTGGATCCGTACACCCTTCTCCTCTCCGGCGTCATGATCGGCGCATTCTTCAATGCAGCCGTCCTGCTTGTCATCGCCATCGTCAACCAGGAATTGCGGAGCGCGTTCCTCTGGCTCATGGGAAACCTGAGCACCGCTACGCCGACAGCGGCGGTCATCGTCGGTCCGCCCGTTGTCATCGCCTGCACCCTGTTTTTGTGGCAAGCCAAGGCATTCAACCTGATCGCAACAGGCGAGGAAACTGCGATGCAACTGGGCGTCAACGTCGCCGCGGTGAAGAAATTCGCCTATCTCCTTGCCTCATTTGTCACGGGATTGGTCGTTTCCGTAAGCGGCGTCATCGGTTTCGTGGGCCTCATCATCCCGCACATGTGCCGGATGCTCTTTGGACCGGACCACCGGCTCCTCATCCCCGCTTCATTCCTTCTGGGAGGAACGTTTCTCGTAGGAGCGGATCTCATCGCCCGCACGGTGCTGGCGCCGACGGAGATCCCCGTTGGTGCGGTCACCGCCGCCATCGGCGCCCCCCTGTTCGTCTATCTGTTGAAGAGAAACTGACTCTGGGACACGCCTGCGCATCTCCCGGTCGACTCCCCTTGCATGAGTCGCGACTTCCCCCTATTTTGATGGTAATGCCTGCAACGGGCACACACATGGGTGCCCATTCTCCCCGATCGATCGCGGCGATTCGCATGGACCATTCCGGCAACCAAGGGATTCCGAAGCACGGGAGGCCCCGCGGCGTACGTTCCCACAAGTTCTCCGATGCCCCGTGATGAAGAAACCCGCACGCCCTCACTCGGGCGCAAAGCAACGCACAACGAGCTCCCCCCCGGATCGCACTCCCTCACCCATCGACGCCCTTGGCAGCCTCATCGGCAGCGACAAGCTGCTCGATCTTGTCCTGAATTCCGTCCGGGATCTCGTGGTGGTCCTTGATCGGACTGGCAAGAGGATTTACAACAGTCCGTCGTACCGGAGCATCCTCGGCGATCCTGCATCGCTCAAAGGCACCTCGTCGTTCGTCGAAATCCATCCCGACGATCGGGAACACATCGAGAAAGTCTTCCGCGAGACGATCCGCACAGGCGAAGGACAGAAAGCAACCTTCCGTTTCCTCCTCCCCGACGGGACCGTTCGATTCATCGAATCCCAGGGACACATCATCAGGGATGCAGAAGGAAAGATCTGCTTTGTCGTCGTCATCTCGAACGACATCACGACACAACAGCAAACCCGGAGCAAACTTGGCGAGAGTGAGGCCATGTTCCATGGCCTTGTTGAGCACTCCCTCGTCGGCGTTTTCATCGCGCAGGACGGCTACGTCAAATATGTCAATCCGCTCATCACGACACTCACCGGCTACAGGGCGGACGAGCTTATTGACAAGATCAAGCTGTTCGACATCTTGGACGACAACGGTGGGACGATCACGGAAGAGATTATCCGTCGCGGGCTCGAACAGTCGCTCCATGCTGCGTGGCAGGCAATCCGTCTTCGTCGGAAGGACGGCATCCTGATCGACCTCGAGGTCTCGGCGGCCCGGACGACCTACCAGGGGCAGCCGGCGATCATCGGGACACTGCTTGACGTCACCGAACGGAGGAGGAGCGAGACACTCCAGCTTGCGCTTTACAAGATCACGGAAAAGGCGAGTACGGTACGGGACATGAACGAATTGTACGCCGCCATCCATGCGACGTTGGGCGAAATGATGTATGTGCGGAATTTCTATATCGCGCTCTACGACGCCCAGACGCAGGATCTCAGCTTCCCGTACTTCGTTGATGAATTCGATCCTCCCCCTCCGCCCCACAAACTTGGACGGGGATTGACAGAATACGTCCTCCGGACGGGGAAACCCATCCTTGCCTCCCCCGAGGTCTTCCAGCACCTCGTCGATCAGGGTGAAGTCGTGCTCATCGGCGGTCCTTCCGTCGATTGGCTTGGCGTCCCGCTGATCCTTCATGACACCATCCACGGCGTCATTGTGGTGCAGAGCTACTCCGACGCCATCCGTTTTGGTCCGAAGGATATGGAATTCCTCACGTACATATCGCGCCATATCGCAGTGGCCATCGATAGGAAGCAGACGGAAGCTGCTCTGCGCGAAAGCGAGGAGAAGCACCGGACCATCATCGCAGGCATGAGCGACGGCATCGTTTTGCACGACGAGCAGGGAGATATTGTCAGCTGGAACGCGAGCGCGCTGCGCATCCTCGACCTGAGTCCCGAGGAAATCGCGCAGCTGCGGAGAAACAGCATGCTCGGCGATCTGACCCATGAAGACGGCTCACCCCTGGCCGCAAGCGAGGATCCTATCGCCCTCACATTGAGCACAGGGGCTCCCCACTCGGACCTTGTGGTGGGATTCCGCACCCGTTCCGGGCAACGGCGGTGGATTTCCGTGAATACCCGCCCGCTCCTTCGCTCCGCCGACGAACGTCCTTACGCAGTCGTGGCGAACATCACCGATATTACCCGCAGAAAGGAGGCAGAATACGCTCTCTACCGAAGCGAGAGAAGATTCCGGTCGATGGTCGAAGCGATACCGGACTGGCTATGGGAAACCGACGCCGACGGGCGATATACCTATGCAAGTCCGAAGGTGCGTGACCTCCTCGGATACGATCCGACGGAAGTCCTGGGAAGGCGGGCACGGGATTTCATGCACCCCGCGGATGTCCAGCGGGGGTCGATGCAGCTCTTGAGCTATATCTCGCGCAGCGAGCCCTATGCGGGCTTTGAGAACAGTTACACCCGCAAAGACGGGAGCACGGTGGTCATTGAGACCAGCGGACTCCCCATTTTTGATGAGCAGGGACATCTCAAAGGATACCGCGGCATCGACAGGGATGTGACACAGCGGAAGCATGAAGAAGGGGAACTTGCCCGGCTCAACATGGCGGTAGAACAGGCCGCGGAATCAATCGTGGTCACAGAGGCCGATGGGACCATTGTCTATGTGAACCCGGCGTTCGAGAAGGTCTCGGGCTACTCCCGCGCGGAGGCGCTGGGGAAGAATCCGCGCTTGATACGGAGCGGCGTGCACGACGACGCCTTTTACAAAGAGATGTGGGAAACGATCACCCGCGGAGAAGTCTGGTCGGGACACGTTACGAACAGGAAGAAAGACACCTCCCTGTATGAAGAACAGATGGTGATCTCGCCGGTGCGCGATGCCACGGGCGAGATTGTCAACTATGTGGCCGTCAAGCGGGATATGACCCAGGAAGTGGAGATGGAACGGCGGTTGAGGCAGACGCAGAAGATGGAAAGTCTGGGGCACCTTGCCGGAGGCATTGCGCACGACTTCAACAACGTCCTCGGTGTCATTCAGGGAGCGCTTTCGCTCCTCAAGCCGCGGTTAACGGATCCTTCCCTCGCCCGTTATGTGGAGGTTGGTGAGGGAGCCGTGGGACGGGGCGCCGATGTGGCCAAACGGCTGCTGACTTTTTCACGGGAAGGACAGCTGACCCTGCGCACAGTGACACTTGCGGAAGCAACCGAGGAATTAACCCGGGTGTTGGAACACACGATCGAGAAAACGATCGACATCGTTACCGAAATACCGCCGGACATCCCCAGCATCCTCGCTGATCCGGGACAGTTAGGGCAGGTCTTCCTCAACCTCTGCATCAACGGCCGCGATGCAATCCTCGAAGCGCGCCCCGAGGCGGGGACGGGGACCCTGACCATTGTCGCAGCGCTGGAGAATGGCGAAGCACTTCGGAAACGGTTCAAAGAGGCCGTCGCCCCTTCTTATGTGCGCATTTCCGTCATCGATAATGGAACAGGGATGACCGACCTCATCCGCAGCCGGGTGTTCGAGCCGTTTTTCACCACCAAGCCGGCGGGAAAGGGAACGGGCCTCGGCCTCGCAGTTGCTTATGGCATCGTGAAGAACCACCGCGGCTTCATCGATGTGGAGAGTGAACCGGGGAAGGGTTCGGCGTTTCACGTCTATATCCAGGCAAGCACGGCAGCACCGTCGGCGGGGAGCATCTCCGACGAGCGGCCCATTACCGGCGGCACGGAGACGATTCTCGTGGTAGAGGATGAGAAGGCACTCAGGGACCTGTTGGCGGAGCTTCTTGAGGGGAGCGGGTACCGGGTGCTCAAGGCGGCGGACGGCATAGAGGGACTGGCGGTGTACCGTGAGTACAGGAAGGAGATCGGCGTCGTCCTGACCGACATGGGCCTTCCCCGCATGTCGGGACAGGATCTTTTTGCACGAATCCGAGAACTCGATCCGGCGGCACCTATCGTTCTTGCCAGCGGGTACCTGGAACCCGGTCTGCGGTCTCATCTTTCGTCTGCGGGAGCAAAAGCGTTCATCCAGAAACCGTATCAGGCGCGCGATATACTTCGCATTATCCGCGAAGTTCTTGATCACCCGGAACACCAGACGGAGGGAAAGTCACCATGAAGCAGGAAGAGCACACTTCAGAGACGGAACGGCTTCTCCACCTCATTCTTGCCAACATCGACGACCTCGTCGCAGTCGTCGATCTCAACGGTAAACGCCTTTACAACAGTCCATCCTACGAGGGGATCTTCGGCTCGAGGGCGGGCCTTCGCGGCTCCGACTCGTTCGGAGAGATCCATCCCGACGATAAACAAAAAGTCAGACAGGTTTTTGACGAAACCGTCCGGACGGGCGTTGGACAACGCATCGTGTACCGGTTCGCCATGCCCGACGGTCGGATCCGCTTCATCGAGTCCCATGGAAACGTGGTGCGTGACGCGCAGGGGAATACCGATAAGGTGATCATCGTCGGGCGCGACATTACCGAACGGCGGCGGGCCGAGCAGGTGCTGATGGAAGCGGAGGAAAAATTCCGCACCATTGTGGAGCAATCCCTCGTGGGAGTGTACCTGCTGCAGGACGGGCGGTTCATCCACGTCAACCCGAAGTTCGCGCAGATCTTCGGCTATGACGCCTCCGAAATGATGGCGTCGCTGACAATGAAGGATCTCATCGCGGAGCGCGATGCCCGGGAGGTCATGGGCGAAATCGAGGCGCGATTGCTCGAGCGGGAAGGAACATTCCATCGCAGTTTCCGGGGAAAGCGACGGGATGGAACGAGCAACAATCTGGAATTGTACGGGACTGTGACGCTCTATGGTTCCAGACCATCGCTTCTTGGGACGCTCCTCGATGTCACGGAGAGAAAAACAATTGAGGAAGAGCGGGCCCGCCTCTTCTCCGCCGTGGAACAGTCCGCGGAATCAATCGTCATCACCGATGCGGCGGGTACCATCAGCTACGTCAATCCTTCCTTCGAAAGGGTCACGGGATACCCGAAGGAAGAGGCGATCGGACAGAACTCGCGGATCCTCAAGAGCGGGGAGCAAACGGATGAGTTTTACCGGGAATTGTGGTCGACGCTTCTGAGGGGCGAAGTGTGGGCGGGCCTGATCGTGAACAGGAAGAAGGACGGATCGACGTACCAGGAGGAAATGACGATCTCCCCCGTGCGGGATACGAGCGGGATGATCGTGAACTACGTTGCAGTCAAGAAGGACATCACAAGGGAACGCCTCATCGAGGAACAACTCCGCCAAGCGCAGAAAATGGAGAGTCTCCGCCAGATGGCGCGGGGCATGGCACACGATTTCAATAACATCATCAACGTCGTCCTCGGCACAATCACCCTCATGCGTTCACGCGGGGGGACGGATCCTACGATGGAAAAGTACATGACGATGGGAGAAGGAGCAGTCAAGCGCGGAATCGACATCGCCAAGAGACTTGTCATGTTTTCCCGCGAAGAGGAAACTCAACGCGCGCCGCTCGCGATCTCCGTGGTTCTCCGCGACCTTACCGAGTCCTTGAAGAGTGCCATCGAGGAAAATATACGCATCGAGACTGACGTTCCTCCCGACCTTCCCATGATGGAAGCGCATCAGGACAACCTTTTCCAGAGTCTGCTCACCCTGTGTCTCAATGCGAGGGATGCCATTCTTGCCGCTCATACCGCAGAAGGGAAGATCGCCATTGCCGCTTCCGTCGTCGATGGCAGGTCGATCCATGCGAAGTTCCCTGAGGCAACGGCACGGCAATATGTCAGAATCACCGTGAGCGACAACGGAACCGGCATGGCGGAAGAGATGCGGGTACGGATCTTCGAACCGTTTGTCACGACGGAGAAGCCGGAAGGGCACGGCCTTGGGCTCGCGATGGTGTACGGCGTCGTCAGAAACCATGACGGTTTCCTCGATGTCCAAAGCACGATCGGCGGAGGAACGACGTTCTCGCTTTTCCTGCCTGCAATGCATGTCGAGCAGGAAGAGCCGAGGCCCCCGGCATTCAGTACCGTCCCGGGAGGGAAGGAAACCATTCTCGTTGTTGAAGATGAAGAGGCACTGTTGTACCTCCTTCAGGAGGTGCTCACCTCCAAGGGCTACAAGGTGCTTACCGCCTCCGACGGCATGAAGGGGCTCGAGATATACAAAGAGCACCTGGCGGACATCGACTTGGTGGTCACCGACATGGGACTGCCGAAGCAGTCGGGGCACGACCTGTTCCTTGCGATACGGCAGGCGAACCCGCCGGCAAAGGTCATGCTGGCAAGCGGCTACCTGAGCCCTGCGTTGAAGTCCAAGCTCTTCGTCGCCGGTGCGAAGGCGTTTATCGCAAAGCCGTTCCAGATGAGCGATGTCCTCCGGAAGGTCAGGGAGGTTCTTGACCTTCCCACGTGAATTCGCTGATCGTATTGCGTTCCTCTCGCTTTCTCTGTAAATTGATCTATCGTGATACTTGGTCACCGTCCTGCGATCGACCGGCATGCGGTGTGCGGCGGAGAGGAACATTTTGCGTTTGAAGGTTCATGCACGCGATCAATGTTGACAACGTTTCTTTTGGATATGAACCGGCCGTCCCGGTTGTGCGAAATGTGTCGTTAACGGTGCAAGCAGGCGAATTCCTTACTTTCATAGGCCCGAACGGTTCCGGCAAGACCACCCTCCTTCGACTTCTCGACAGAATCCTTCTTCCTCAGCGGGGAACGATCATGCTCGACGGACTGCCTCTGACGCGTCTGGCGCGGGCCGCCATTGCACGTCGGATCGCTTTCGTCCCCCAGGACAGCGCGATCCAATTCCCGTTCAGCGTCGAGGATGTCGTCCTCATGGGACGCGCGCCCCACACCCGCGGGCTTGCGTTCGAGAAGCCGGCCGACAGAGAACGGGCGCGGGTGGTCATGGCTCTAACCGATATCACGCACCTTGCGGATCATGCCATCACCGACCTCTCGGGAGGGGAAAGACAGCGGGTGCTCATCGCGCGTGCCCTCGCTCAGGAACCGGGCATCATTCTCCTGGACGAGCCGAACGCGCATCTCGACATCGCGCACCAGATTGAAGTCTTCACCCTGCTGCAGCGTCTCAACAGAGATTCCCACCTGACCGTCGTGTCGGTATCGCACGATTTGAATCTCGCCGCCATCTTCAGCGAGAGGATTGCGATGATGGCGAATGGGACTCTCGTCGCCGTGGGAACGCCATCGGAAGTGCTTACGGAGAGCCGCATCAATGCCGTGTTCAAGACATCGGTGCTTGTCGACAGGCACCCGCTGCGCAACGCCCCGCGCATTTCCCTGCCGGGTTGATGTGCCGCCCATCAGCCATCGCAACGAAAGGAATAGCCGCCTGTGAGAAGACGAATCATCAGAGAGAAGGTCGTGCAGGCCCTGTACGCACACGAGATCAGCGGCGATTCCGTCGAGCACGTCATCGAAACCATCCTTCCCGGCCTCCGGTCCAATCCGGCCGCGTACGAATTTGCCAAGAAGCTCGTGGCACAGACGATCGATCACACGATGGACATCGACCGCGTCATCCGCGAGAAGGTGACCAATTGGGACTTCAAGCGGATAGCGATCCTAGACCGCGTCATTCTCCGCATGGGTATTTGCGAGCTTCTCTATTTTAGGGAAATCCCTCCCAAAGTCTCCATGAACGAGTCGATCGAGCTCGCCAAGCTCTTCAGCACCGCGCGCAGCGGCCAATTCGTGAACGGGATCCTCGACGCCGTTCTTGCCGACATGAAATCTGCGGGGGAATTGACGAAGGCCGGACGCGGATTATACGAAGGCGAAAACCGTGGACCGGCATCGGCCCGGAAGAAGCCAATCGGCGGGTAGCGCATGAGAGAGATGACCCGCACCGTTTGTCTCCCAACCATCCCGTAACACTCCATGCAGTCCCTTTCATCCCCTGCTCCTTCCGCACCCGCGCCGCCTCGCCATGAGGCACCGGCATCCCGCTGGCAGATTCTCGCATGGACCCTCTTCGACTTCGCCAACACGGCCTTCTCCGTCATTATCGTCACCGTTATCTACTCCCGCTACTTCACCCACACTGTCGCGGGGGGACGCCGCTGGCTCTGGGGACTTGCGGTCAGTCTTTCGATGATCTTCGCGGCCCTCCTCGCCCCGCCTCTGGGGGCAGCCGCGGATTTCTCCCGGAACAGGAAGCGATTTCTCCTCCTCTTTACGATTGTGTCGGTCATCGCTACCGCAATGATGTTTTTCGTTCGCGAAGGGATGGTCCTCACCGGCCTCCTCCTGTTCGTGGCCGCCAATATCGGGTTTGAAGGGGGACTGGTCTTTTACGACGCATTCCTGCCCGGCATTACATCGCGCAACTCCTATGGGCGCGTGTCGGGATACGGCTTCGCGATGGGATACGCCGGGGCACTCGCCGTCTTGTTGATTGTCAGGATGATGCTTCCCGACGCCGCCGACCCGCTCTATCTGTTCTACGTTCGTCTTTCCTTCGTCGTCGCCGCGGTATTCTTCATGTTTTTCTCGCTCCCCCTCTTCTTCTTCGTCCACGAACCTCCCCCCGCAGGCGAACGGCCTCCTTCGGTCCTCCGCGCGGGAATCGCAAAGTCGGCGGGCACGTTCCGGTCGCTGTTCATCAAACATGAACATCCTTCTCTTGCCCGATTTCTCATCGCGTTCTTTATTTATAACGACGGGATACTGACCGTCATCGCATTCGCCGCGATTTTTGCGGGGGAGGTCCTCCACATGAGCGATGCGGCTATCATCGTCTTTTTCGCCATCGTCCAAACGAGCGCCGTCGCGGGATCACTTGTCTTCGGTGTGATCACCGACGCCATCGGCCCAAAGAAGACCATCACCATCACGCTCTGCATCTGGATCGCCATCGCCATGGGCGCATATCTTGTGCAGACGGTCGGGCAGTTCTACATCGTCGCCTTCGCCGCCGGCATCGCCATCGGCTCTTCGCAATCTGCAAGCCGGAGTCTCATGGCCCTGCTGACGCCACGGACACAAGAGGCAGAGTTTTTCGGCTTCTACGACGGGCTTTGCGGCAAGGCCTCAGCCGTCGTGGGGCCGCTGGTCTACGGCATCGTCGCGGATCTCACCAACGAGCGGTTTGCCACCCTAGTGATCGGCGCATTCTTCCTTGCAGGCCTCATCCTGATGCAGGGGGTGAAGGAACCGGACCGGACAACGCCTGCCGGCACCGCACCCGGACGCTGATTTACTTTCCGCCGGAAGGTTCGTACATTTCAAGGATAGAGACCCGGGGAGAGATCCCCGCTTTTCACGAAACTCGGATGTACCGATGCTCTCAGGAACTCTTCTCCCTCTTTTCCTCTTCGTGACCCTCGCGCCGGCATACCGGCAGGCGGAGGAAATAGCCGTACGGGGGGAAATTGCGGGTGATACTGTGTGGACCGGGGGAGAGGCGGAAGTCCGCCTCACGCTCGTCCCTCCCCCCGGAATCCATATTCCGGACGAACCCCTTCCCGAAGTGAGGTTCGACTCGGCTTCCTACGCTGAAACCGAAGGGAGCCCGACGCTTGACAGGCATGCCGGGGAGGCGGCCGGCACGGGGGCAATCATCGTCAGGCAAACCATTGCCGTCAGAAAAGAGACCCCCAGAGGCCGACAGGCCCTCCACGCCACCCTCGTGTACTACTACTGTTCGGATGCCGAAGGATGGTGCGTGCGGGCAACGAAGAGAATCGATTTCCCCATGATGGTCGCCCGGTAGCACCATGGCAGCATTCTTCATATCTGACGCGCATCTCGGACTAGGACCGCGCAGCGTCGAGAAGCAAAAGGAGAACCGGCTCCTTGCTTTCTTCGATCATATCTTCCCTTCCACAGAAGAGCTGTTCATCCTCGGCGATCTCTTCGATTTCTGGTTTGATTACGCAACGGTGATCCCCCGGGGGTTCCACCGGACACTCGCCGCCTTGCAACGATTCACGGACGCCGGGAAGCCGATCCAATACCTCGTGGGCAATCACGATTGCTGGATGGGAGACTTTTTCGAGACGGAGATCGGCGTCGTACTTCACCGCGCACCGTTCGAAGAGGTTGTTCAGGGAAAACGCATCCTCCTCCATCACGGCGACGGGCTCGCGGAGAACGATCGGGGGTACCGACTCGTGAAGCCGGTCCTGCGCAACCCGCTGGCTGTTCGTGCGTATCGATGGCTTCATCCCGACATCGGCGTGCGTCTGGCGCGCGGCACATCCCGTTCCAGCAGGGAGTACACGACGCAGAAGCACTACGGCGAAGAGGAGGGAATGATCCGCTATGCGCGCGAGGCGATCGATCACGGCTGCAATATTGTCGTCATGGGACACAGGCACATTCCGACGCGCATCACGGTGGGGAATGGCATCTACATCAACCTCGGCGATTGGATAACACACAATTCGTATGCCGAGATGACGGGAGGAATGATCGATGTGAAGTCCTGGCACCTGCCGTCATGATGGCGGTTGCAGAGATCATGCTCTTGGTGCGGGACGACATCGCGGGGATCAGAAAATGAACGATATCATGAAGCAAGGTCGGGAGACACGTCATGGCTGAGGAACAGAACGGGGACAAATACTCATCCGAGGAAATGAAAAAATATTTCAGTGACCCGACGTACCGGAAAAAGAACCAGCGCCGGCGAAGGTCCTTCCGTCTTTCGAGGAAATCAACCGTCATCCTCGCCATCGCCATCGTGTTCCTGTCCGCTTCATGGATCTACGTGGACTATCTTCTCTCGGGCCTTCCGTCACTGGAGCGGATTGAGAACCCGAAACCGGAGCTGGCCACAACGGTCTTCTCGTCCGACGGCGAGGTCCTCGATCGCTTCTACATCAAGAATCGCTCACACCTCGCGCTCGCAGACATTCCCCGCTCGGTGGTCAACGCCTTGCTCGCCACAGAAGACAAGGATTTCTACAGTCACTGGGGAGTCGATCTTGTCCGCTTCATGAAGGCCATGGTCAAGAACGTGTTTGCCTTTCGGCTGAAGGAGGGAGCGAGCACCATTACCCAACAGCTATCCCGAAACCTCTATCTTGGGCATGCCGATAGGAACATCTTCGACAGCATCACGAGGAAGATCCGGGAGTTCATGACGGCTGTGCAGATCGAGAAGACATTCACCAAGGATGAAATCCTCGAGTTTTATCTGAACGTCGTCTATTTCGGCAAAGGCGCATATGGCGTCGCCGCGGGATCCCAGGTTTATTTCGGCAAGGACCCTGCCGATCTGTCGCTGGGTGAAATCGCAACGCTCATTGCCGTCCTGAAAGGCCCCGGGTATTACGATCCCGCAGGGAAGCATCCCGAGCGGGCGCTTTCACGGCGAAACACTGTGATCTCCCAGATGTTGAAGTACGGATACATCACCGAGCAGCAGGCGGACGAAGCGAAGAACGAACCGATTCAGTTGAAATCGGCGGACGAATTCAGTTTTGCCGGCATTGCACCTCATTTCGTCGAATACATCCGCCAACAGCTTCTCCAGAAGGCGGAGAAATACGGTTTCGACATCTACCGTGATGGAATCTCCGTCTACACGACGCTCGACAGCCGCATGCAGCGGCATGCCAACAGGGCGGTGGAGGAGCACCTCGCTGAGTACCAGAAGCTGTTCGACAAGGAGTGGAACTGGAGCAAGGAACCGGATGCCCTGGCGCGCGTGATCGAGTATACCATCAAGAATTCGCCCGAGTACAGGAAGGCGGAGTCCGCGACGGCTCGTGACAGCGTGTACGCGGCGCTCCGGTCGGATCGCGCGTGGGTCGATTCGACGAAACGCGTGGCGCAGAATATCGAGACGGGGTTTGTCGCCCTCGATCCCAAAAGCGGCGGCATTCTGGCTATGGTCGGCGGATCAAATTTCAAGAACTTCAAGTACGGTCTGAACCACGTCACACAAATCCGGCGGCAGGTGGGATCCGCGTTCAAGCCCTTCGTGTACACGGTGGCCATCGACAACGGCTATGCGCCGAGCTTTGAGATCCAGAACCAGCCTGTGATGGTCATGATGGAAGACGGGAAGAGCTGGAGGCCCTCGAATTCCGACGGAGAGTTCGGCGGAAAAGCAACCATCAGGGAAGCGATCAAAAGGTCGATCAACCTTGTTGCGGTGAGAGCGATCATGGAGATCGCCCCGGTGAACCAGGTCATCGACTATGCCAGACGGATGGGGATCTCTTCGCCGCTCCCTCCGTATGCCTCCCTGGCCCTCGGCGTGGGCGACATCTCACCGCTTGAGATGGCATCGGCGTTCGGCGTCTTCCCTAATCACGGGGTCGCCGTCGAACCCATTGCCATCCTCAAGATCGAGGACAAGGACGGAACCACTTTGGAGGAGAATTTCCCCAGGCGCCGGGAGGTCTTCAGCGATCAAACTGCGTTCATCATGACATCAATGCTCGAGGGCGTGGTCAACGGCGGCACGGGGAGTCACGTCCGCGATTTCTTCCAGCTTCCTGCCGCGGGAAAGACCGGAACGACGCAGGAATTTGCCGATGCCTGGTTCGTCGGGTACACTCCCCAGATTTCCGCCGCGGCCTGGGTGGGCTTCGACAACGAGAGCGTTCATTTCAAGACGTGGGACGGCCAGGGCGGCCGCGCGGCAGCTCCCATCTGGGGACGGTTCATGAAGTACGTGTACGACGATCCTTCACTTGCGATGCCGCTGGAGTACTTTGAAAAGCCGGACGGGGTGTTCCAGGAAAAGATCTGCTCCGAGACAAAGAAACTCGCCACAGAGTATTGTCCGACGACGGAAACAGAGTACTTCACAGAGAGGACACGCCCCGGAAAATGCGATAAGCACTCGACGTCGAAATGGAGAGAAGGGGAAGAAGGGGTGGGAACGATAAGCTTCTGAGGCGAAAACTCCCCCGCATGTGCCAAAGGGGGGCACCACTGCTCCCCTCCCGGCTCATGCACAGGAACGTTCTCCGAAGACGAACGGGAACGCGAATCAACCCGCCGCTACTCTGCGCTCAATTCCCGATCGAAAATATCATTGGAGTCGCCACTCTCCGGGACGTACTTCTTCTCGGGCGGCTTCTTCGTGCTGAGGATGATAAGTGGTATTGCCACCAACGCGGCAATCGCTGCGACCTTCCATATCCTGATCATCGGAATACCTGTGGAAACATTGGCCAGGAACATCAACCGGTTCCTCCGGGAAATGTGCTAACTGGTTGTTTGATAGTAAGAAAAACCCGGTTCACCGCCTGTGACACACCGCACACAAAGCCGCTTGCTTCCAAGGAACGACCGCGTTACATTGAAGCATATCGAGGGAACGAGATGCAGCCCATTGAGGATGACAAGTATTTCCTGACCTTTAAGGAAAGGGTGTACACAAAGCTGACCGAATCGGACAAAACAGTGATTCCCTCGTCCTGGTGGGAAACAGTCATCAAGCATTACTACATCAACGGGTATTCGGAAGAGCGCACTGTCCGCGCCATTCAGGAAACGATGCACAGATAGCCCATCCCGCTTTGCGGCAACGATCCCCGATCTTCGCTCATTGGTAACGTTCCAGCCGCCGCACGAAAGTGCGCCTCGTTCCCCCGGGAGCCTACTGTTTTCCCCACTCAGATCGCCATCGGCGCAATGCGATGCGGGGCCGCGCACGACAATGAAACGAGGATATCCCGTGTCCACACAAGGCCGGCCTCCGGTTGTCACTACCCCGCTCGATCCCGTCGAACAATACGTTCCTCTCTTGTTCAGGATCGGCGTGTACGCTTTCCTCACCGTTTTTCTCTTCCAGGCGATAGATACGTTTGCCCGGTACATTCCCGGCAATCGCGGGAACGCACTCCTTTGGATCGTTCGCACGTTCACCTTTCTCCCCCTGCACGAAGGGGGGCACTTCCTCTTCCGCTTCTTCGGCAGGACGCTCTACGTTCTGGGAGGTTCGTTCTGGCAGATCATGTTTCCCTTCCTCTGGTTTGTCATCGCTGTAAAGCAACGTTCGCAGGTCGCTCCCTTCCCCCTCTTCTGGACCGGCGAGAACATGATGGACGTGAGCCTGTACATGCGTGATGCTCCGGTCCGCTTTCTGCCGTTGCTCGGAGGGGACAAAGTCGGCCACGATTGGCACGAGTTGTTGTCGGAGTGGGACATGATGGACTCTGCGGACACGCTGGCGGATCTCTTCTACTACGGAGGATTGATCATCAGTATCGCCGCCATCGTTGCGGGCGTGGCCTGGGCGGTGGCGGTCTTCCTCCGATCCTTCCGCCCTCCCTCTGCGTTTCAGCCGCTGTTGACAAACGACGAAAAACCTCTTACACGTGGACCCTACAAGCGGCAGGATGATGCAGAGTTTCCAGTATAGCTTCGGACCATCTCCATGGAGGAACAGCAATGCACAGAAGGGAAACCGGAGGGAACGGGAAAGCCGAGACCCGTAATCTCCGGCGCTCACAGAGTACCCTGTCAGAATACGAAGGGAATGAATCTTTTTGTCCGGGCCATGTAAGCGGCGTACGGAGGACCGAAAAAGCGGAGGCACTCCTGCTCATCGGCCATCGATGTCGCTAGAAGGAGCACGCTCGCTGCGATCCCAAGCAGAGTGCCAATCCAGGAAGGATCCTTGAAGAACACTCCCCACGTCAATAGGAGGAGTGAGCCATAGAGTGGATGACGGATGTAGGCATAGAGGCCGCTCGTCACGAGATGTTCCGTTTTTTCGAATCCCATCAGCGTCGGATCTTCCCGAAGAGCATGGTGGCCGCCCATGCGGCGCAGGAGGCGAAACCCTTCAGCGGCAAGAATGAGAGAGAGGACCAGGAGGACCCATGAAATATCCTGGTACCAGGAGAGCGGATCCGTGAACCATGCATCCGCATTCAGAAAGATCAAGACGAGGAGTGCTTCCCACGCAAAGAAGCGATAGAATCCGTGGGATCCCACCTTCCGAAGAGCACGGCGGGACAAATAAACGAGGAGCAGTGTGAAGAAGCAAAATCCGATCAGCGTAAACATGAATGCGGTTTCGACATTGTTCTTTGGTGCAAGCAGAGGCGCATTGGCAAAGCCGGATCAACCAAAACGTGTGGACAGATGGTTTGAAATCAACGCACGACGCAGACATGAGAAATATCGGTGAGAGTATTGACAAGATCAACACAGTGGTGATTGATTTTCCGCCGGATTCTGCCTATCTTTGCTTTATTGTGGGTTGATGAGCCGCAGAGAAGTGTGGTATATGCCCGGATGGCGAAATTGGCAGACCTGCCTGCCGGCAGGCAGGCGCGCTAGCTTTAGGTAGGAGAGATGGCTTGGAGTGTTTACGCTATTCATAGCTTGGTGAGGAATTACGTTTATGTGGGCCTCACCTCAGATTTGCCCAATCGTATTGCCAGGCACAACGCAGGGAGGGAACGAACTACACGATCGTATCGTCCTTTTGCCGTGATTCACTCTGAGAGTTTCGAGACTCGTGGAGAGGCCAGGAAAGAGGAAGTGTATTTGAAGTCCGGTTGCGGAAGAGAATTCTTGAAAAATCTGATAGCTTCTCAGCGCAGCAGGATAAGCGGTACGCAGTCCGATTGAATCAGTAGCAGATCATCGCTGAGACTTATGTTGACGCCCGGATGGCGAAATTGGCAGACGCGCTAGCTTCAGGAGCTAGTGGCCGCAAGGTCGTGGGGGTTCAAGTCCCCCTTCGGGCACGCAACGATTGTGGATGATGGATCGACAATCCACTCCCCCGCCCTCGTTTTTCCGACATCGGTTGCCCTGCGCAATAAGAAGAGCCCGGGAATTACCGTCAATTCCGCCCAGTTCTTCCCTCAAAACCTCATTTCTCCCCGCGTCAATCCAGGTTCTTTTGCCCTTCACACCCATTTGTTCTTTGGAGGGCCAAATACTATGGCTTTCTCTTTCTCCACAAACGAACCTCATAGTTCGGCAATGAGAACGGGGGATTCGCGCCCAGGCGGAACCATTCTTGTGATGCGTTGGTTTAGGGAGATGGTCGCTGCAACCGGGTTTGCTAACTCGGAGGAGTTGAAGTCGGCTATGGCAAAAGCAGACGTGAGTGGCCCGCCGGCATTCTGGTTCGGCGAAGACATCGAACATACTCCATACGACATTTACTGTTAACGCTATCAACGGACTCAAGAAAGCCATATCTGCAAGTCAAGTTCATTCTTCCTTGCGGATATATTCCATCAGTTTTAATAAGTTAATCCAACGTTCTCGGACGTTAGACGTAGGTTAGCTCCAGTCCGTTAGGCGTGCCGCATCGCCTTCTATGCGGTTTATTAAAAAAGGAGAAGCAAATGTCAATCATCACAGTGTTTAACCTGCCGACAATGAATACCGAGAAATACAACCAAACCATACGTGGTTTGGAGGCCGCAGGTCAGGGAAAACCAAAGGGGCGGCTGCACCATGTTGCCGCCCGCCAAGAAGACGGAAGTCTTATAGTGACGGATATTTGGGAATCGGCAGCGTTGCTTGAAGAGTTCGGCAAGACTTTGATACCGACTCTGAAAAAGAACGGAGTGACACCCGTCGAACCAAAGGTTTATCCTGTCCACAATGTGATTAAAGGATAAAGAGCCTGGGGTGACGAGCGATCATCCAGTACGCTCTGTGGCATCGATCAGATGTGACACGTATGATCTTTTATGCCCTTGGCCAGCAAGTTACGCAGCTGGTCAAGGGCGACATCGACACGGGTTACCACGAGGGCCAGTCTAATGCCCGCGGCTTGGCAAGCAGGGTGCATTTCGAGCAGTTGCAGGCTGGGGATCTTGTTCAGACAAAGAGACTCTTGCTTTTGAAGTAGTTCGTAGCACTTGACGACTGGTATCAGGTGGCACTATTTTAAGAGAAGCAATTTCTTCGTCTCCACAAAACTACCCGCCTGCAATCTATAAAAGTAGACTCCGCTCGCAAGATTTGAACCGTCTCCGCCTTTGGCGGAAAATTCAACGGTGTACGTTCCGGGTTCCTTCACCTCGTTCACCAGCGTTACCACCTCCCGGCCGAGGACGTCGTACACCTTGACAATTGTCAATTGACGATCGGCTATGGAAAATTGGATCTTTGTTGTAGGGTTGAAGGGATTGGGGTAATTGTCGTAAAGTTCAAACCCAACCGGGACATTCTGAGGCCTTACGGATGTTGCAACGGGGTTCAGCATGATCGAATAAGATTGAAGTTCAGTGGAATCCTTCATCGTGACGCTTAGCCGGTAATAGTACGGGGTTCCGACAGTTGTCGATGTGTCAATAAACACGGAATCTGTTGAGGCAACCTCCCCTATGACACCAAAACTGACGCTGTGAACCCCTGCTCTTCGTTCAATGACAATGCTGTCATCCTCAGTGTTCCTGTTGTGCCACTGGAGTCTCATAGCATGGTTGCCGGTTTCGCTTATTTTCATCCCGTTCGGCGATTGGGGATACATATGAATGAGAATATCCTTGATCTCGTTGAAGCCGCCGGTTATCCTGTTGTACACAGGAAACCATCCCCCATCATCCCAGGCAAAAGATGGCACGCCGTGACTCAGTGATTGATCCACCACCGTTCCGTACGCACACATCCGCGAATTATAGTCGGCGGTATCTATCACTCCGAATTCACCGAGAAGGACCGGAATGTTGTTCCGCTTTGACCACGCCGTGACCTGGTCGAACTTTGCTTTCGTAGCATTGATATCGGCGGCGCTTCCGTACCTTCCCGTGCCAATAAGACCGAATGGATAAGGGTCGTACGAATGGTAATACCCGATCAAGTACTTGTCGGAAGTGTCGGGAATGGCAGCAGTAACAAGCTCGTCGGAATTTGACCACATGTTACCTGAAAATGACACGATGCGCGACGGATTCGTTCGGCGGATTATTTTCAGAACCTGGGCATTCAGCGCATTGACGTTCGCCATAGTCATAGGGTACGGTTCATTGATGATTTCAAATATCAGACTGTCCGACTTGCTCTTAAAACGGGCGGCTATCTGGCTCCATATGCTGTCGAAGCGCGCAACATTCGCGGCGGTAAAGGAGTTCTTTATCCAGGTTTCATGGTGTGCGTTGATCGTAATAAACAGCCCGCGTTGGAGTCCCCAATCGACGACCTGTTCCACCCGGGCGAGCCATGCAGCGTCGATTGCGTAAGGAGATGTCGACGACGTGTGGCCGTCCCATGTTATCGGAATTCTGACGGCAGTGAAACCGGCGTTCTTGTAGTCGTCAAACGCGTGTTCCTGCAACGGTGGATTCCCCCACGCACCTTCGGTCGGCGGTTCCATGGTGTTTCCGATATTAATGCCTCGCGCCATCCCTTTGGCCGCGTCCTGTGGTGACAGTTGCGCCTTCCCACCGACTGCAAACCACAACACAAGAAGCACCGCTATACAACACCGTCTTTTCATACGAACCTTCCTTTTCTGTGCTGATGTCGTCACTTTACGATTTGCCGCCAGGGATCACTGAGCCACTCGGCACTTCCATAATGTGAAGAGGCATACGCCGCGAACCAAGGCACGATGCCCCGCTTATACACGGCCCGCTCGATCCATGGGTTGGACGGCGGCCACATGTGTACGCTGCCGGTCGAGCCACAGAGCGACCACGGCAAAGACAACATATGCGACAAGCGCGGTTATTGCAGCAGCGCCGGGAGAGGGTGGTGGTGGGCCGAAGAAGACGTAACACTGAATGGCCAGCATAAGGACCCCGAAGAGGGGCGGGCCAAAGCGACCGACGGCATTGATGGCGGTCGTCCGTCTGAGGTACATAGCCATTCCTCCGAACAG
>Ga0182021_10000370_pt1 | contig 47125 bp, 36 predicted proteins | sample 612E3MmetaG_FD_120493 | JGI IMG/M metagenome (GOLD analysis project Ga0182021, IMG submission 120493) | Permafrost microbial communities from Stordalen Mire, Sweden - 612E3M metaG (Illumina Assembly) | ecosystem: Environmental > Terrestrial > Soil > Wetlands > Permafrost | place: Sweden... | reverse complement strand
GCCGCATAGACACTATCTGCTCAACCCATCCGGAAGGAAGAGGCATTTCATAGACGAAGGCCCGGATCATTCCGGAGAACTCCCTGGCCACACCCGCGTGGCCGCAGACGAACCGGGCGCGTACGAGAGACTGCCGTTCCCAGAGCGAAGCCCTGCGCCGGAGGTACTCCGCATAGCCGGGGAGGTCGGTCACCAGCGGGGCGTTCCGCCCCTCGGGACGGAGCCTCGCGTCAACCTGGTACAGCCGCCCTTTCTCCGAGACCGATGAAAGCTGTGTCATCAACGACGAGGCTGCCCCCTCTATCCTGCTTTGCCGTGTCGCGGGGGAAGGCGCGCAGACAAAGAGCAGATCCAGATCGGAGTCGAACGTCAGCTCGCCCGTGCCGAACTTCCCAAGCGCGAAGACCGCAAGCGGCGGCATGCGAACGGATCCCCGCCGGAGGACGGCCCCGACGACCGCTTCGGCGGTAAGCGTGAGCTCGGCGGTCAGCTCCGGGAGCGATGAGAACCCCAGCACATAGCGGAGCGCGGAGCGGAGCTCACGGCCGCTCTTGTATTCCGCCAGATCGGCGCCGGGCGTGACACCGGCATGCGAGTCTTCGGCAAGTGCGCGAACATCGGCGATCACCCCCTCGAGCAGCAGGGGGCTGAGTGCGAGCTGCCGGGTGACCCGGGGACTGGTCGAGGCAATGCCGAGCAGGAGCCGCCGGAAGTTGGGAACGGACAGCGCGCCGTAGAGCTGTTTCGGGACGGCCTGCGGTGCCGCCAGCATTGCGACGTTTCTGATCGTCAGATCGGGGTCGGGTGTTTGCGAGATTTCCCGGAAGAGCTCCGGTGCGATGTCACGGAAGACACCGCGCGTGCGTGCATCCAGCTCCTGACGGCCTGTGAGGCTTGCGCCGGCCATGCTCCGGATTGCCCGGGCTGCGGCGCGCTGATCGGCAAATCCGAACGAAGCCAGGACCTCCGCGGCTTCCTCGTCGCCCAGGCTGCCGTCGATGAAGGCCCGGATGCCGCCTTCACCCTTGGGCGCGCGCACGCTCATGACCTGGTCGAAGATTGCGCGTACCTGGCGAAGGCGTCCGTCGAGCGCAGAGGCGAATGCGGTGGAATCCGGGAACCCCATCCGGCGGGCCAGGGAGGAGAGTGTCGCCGGATCCTCAGGCATCGTGTGGGTCTGGGTATTCGCCATGATCTGCAGACGGTGCTCCAGCATCCGGTACATCCTGTACGCGGAGGCAAGCTTCTCCCCTTCCTCCACCGAGAGGAAGCCGTTCTCCGTCAGCGCGGCCATGGCCCGGAGCGTGTTGGGCTCGCGGAGCTGCCTGTGTCTTCCTCCATTGATGAGCTGGAGGGCCTGCACGGCGAACTCAATGTCGCGGATACCGCCCGCCCGGAGCTTGATGTTCTTCTCGTCACCGATCTTTGCCTCGATCCTCGCCTTGATGCGTGAGATGGCATCGGCCGGATGCTGGAAAAACGTGCGGGGGTAGATGAACGGCTGAAGCTGAGCAATGAACTCCTCGCCGAGGCTGATGTCGCCGGCGACCGGCCGGGCCTTGATCAGCATCTGCCGCTCCCAGAGCTCGCCCCGAGCCTCATAGTGGATAAGGTAGCTCCGGAGCGACCGGGCCAGGGGCCCGGCCCCGCTCTCGGGGCGGAGCCTGGTGTCCACCCTGTACAGGTACCCCTCGGCAGTGGGCTGCGAGAGCTGCTGCACCAGAAGCTCGGAGAGCCTGTTGAAGTACTCATGATGCGTGGTCTCCTCTCCGCGCAGATCGCGGAATGTCCCCTCTTCGTCATACACGACCACGATATCGATGTCGGAGCTGAAATTCAGTTCCCCGCCGCCGAGCTTCCCGAGGGCCAGAACCGAAAACCTCGCAGCGGGAGCGGCAGAGGATCCCTCCATCTGACGGGACACCTGGCGGTATACCGCATTGAGGGCGGCATCGGCAAGGTCGGAGAGTTGTGCTGTTACCGAGGCGACATCGGCCGTTCCCATGATGTCCTGGGCACCGATACGGAGAATGGCGCGGCGATGGACCCGTTTGATCGCATCGAGGACGCGTTCAGGGCGGGTGAAGGTCTCATGGACCCTCCCGAATTCGCTTGCGAGCTCCTCGCGGCCGATCGGCTGGTCCATCACATCGCCGGAGGTGAGCCAGCGGAACAGTTCCGGCTCGCGCACGAGGATATCGGCCAGGTACCGGGACGACCCGAAAAGCTTCAGGAGAAGATCCAGCGTGCGGGAGACCTGGACGAGATCGTTGAAGAGGGAGGCACGGCTGAAGGATGCCTCGACGAAGCGGAGGAGATTCACCAGCGCCAAGTCGGGATCGGGAGATTCCGCAAGCGCCTGCTCCACCGCGCGCGCAAACCGGTCCACCGCGAAGACGCTCCCCGAGGTTATGAACGCCTCATAAAGCGAAGCCAGCGAGCGCGCCCCGAGGGCCCGGTCCTTGAACGGTATGACAGGGGGGACAGCGGACTGCATGAGGAATGGTACAAAAGAAAAAGAAGAAGGAAAAGCCGCCCCCGGAGGGAAACCGCTGCAAAGGCACCCAATGGCGCCGCGGGCGCCGCGGGCGCCGCGGGCTGCAGCCCGGGCACGCGGTTGATTTTCCCTCCCCCTCTCTCTATATTCACTGCCGGCTTCTGTTCTTTATCATTCCACGTCGGGGTGCACCATGGTCAAACTCATCGCCCTCTACAAGAAATCCGCCGATCCGGAAGAGTTCGAGCGCCACTATACTTCCGTCCACACCCCCCTCGTCCGGAAGTATCCCGGACTGCGAAGGCTTGAGATCACGCGCGTCACAGCGGCCCCGCTGGACGATGTCAGGTACCACCTCGTGGCGGAGATGTACTTCGATTCGCGAGAGGCGATGGATGAGGCCCTCTCATCCCCCGAGGGGAAAGCGGTGTCGAAAGACCTCATGAGCTTCGCGGCTCCCCTTGTCACCGTGTTCTTCGGCGATACGCAGGAAGAATACAACTTCCAATGAGCACAGGACTCCACCATGCGATCATGTATCCTTGCACTCTTACTTCTCTTCGCGGCAACCGGGGCAATCGCGCAGGCCAGCATAGAAGTGGCTGAGGGACCGTCCTTCACGCTGGGAAAAGTGTATCGAGGCGCTGTCGTCGACCACCATGTGACACTCAAGAATACCGGGTCAGACACGCTGGTGGTTTCCCGTGTGGATGTCTCGTGCGGCTGCACGGGAAGCTTGCTCTCGACCGACCATATCCCTCCCGGCGGCACCGGCACGCTCAACATCACGTTCAACTCGCGCAACTTCCGGGGAACAGTGCACAAGACGCTCACGGTGAATTCCAACGCGGCCGACCATCCGCAACTCCAGATCGAGTTTGACGGGAACGTCGTGGAGGAGCTGATGCTCACTCCGGAGTACCTTTGGTTCCAGGACGCCGCCATTGGAGAGCGGATGACAAAGACCATAACGATCACGAACGGAGGAGACGTCCCGGTGGAACTCACCGGGTTCTCCACCGAGCTGGCAGGACTCAACACCGTGCTTACCGGACAGACGATCAAACCCGGCGAGAAGATCGAAATCCCTGTTGAATTCACACCTGAAAAGCCGAACCCGGTGGTAGCAGACCGGCTCACCATCCGCACCAACCACCCGCGGCAGAAAGAGCTGGTGGTCCCCGTCTATGGAAACATCCGTCCTGCAACCGGCAAATAGTCCGATGCACGACCGACCGCAGGCCTGGAGGGGAGCTCGCTCAGTGATGTTAAACCTTGCCCACCCGGGCCGTGTCTCATACGATAAGTCCAAAGTCTCCTTCATCCACAGGCCTGCAGCAGGAACAGCAGCCGCACTTCCCCTGTTCTAGCTTAATAGATGGGGGATCGAGGGGGGATGGAGGTCGACCAGTTCAGCACGCCGACCGGCGTGCTCAAGGCGCTGAAGGAGAAAGGACACACCGAGGGTTTCCTCATCGACAAGCACGGCATGAGGGGATACGACCGGGAGGGGACCGTTGTTGATGCTTGTGGAACGCATGCCAACCCCCCGCACCGGCAAGTGTCTCAAAGGGGTAACGATGAAAGAAGGATTACACTAAGGATGCCAACACAGGTTTTTTCCCCGGTCATCAGGCGCCTGTTCCTCCTCTTCGCAGCATCGACAGGCTTATGGCCTCAGGCCCGTTGCTTCGCGGGCGCGGCCCCGCCCAAGCATGAGCTTGAAGTTGCTTTCCCCCACCTGCACTTCACGCGACCCCTCGCACTGGTGGATCCCTCCGACGGCTCAAACCGCCTGTTCGTGGTCGAGCAGCGGGGCCGCATCTATGTCTTCGAGAATCGGTCCGACGTCCGGGAGGCAGAGATCTTTCTGGACATCTCGGACCGCGTCAACAGCAAGGGGAATGAGGAAGGGCTCCTCGGGCTGGCGTTCCACCCCCGGTTCCGTGAAAACCGTCTCTTCTTCCTGAACTACACCGCCTATCCTCCCCGGCGCTCGATCATCGCGAAGTTTGTTGCGCGCAAGGATGATCCGGACAAAGGTGATCCGGCCAGCGAGGTCCAGCTCCTCACCTACGCACAGCCCTACGAAAACCACAACGGAGGACAGCTCGCCTTCGGCCCCGACAGCATGCTGTATATCGGCGTGGGTGACGGAGGCTCCGGGGGTGATCCCCACGGGAACGGACAGAACCTGAGGACGCTCCTCGGCAAGATCCTCCGGCTCGACGTGGATCACCCGGACACGGGAAAACAGTACGGGATCCCTGCGGACAACCCGTTCATTGTAACCGGGGGAAGCGGGCGCCGAGGTGAAATCTGGGCATACGGACTCCGAAACCCCTGGCGGTTCAGCTTCGATCCCGCCAACGGGTGGCTCTGGGCCGGAGACGTCGGGCAGGACCAGGTGGAGGAGATCGACATCATCCAGAAGGGAAAGAACTACGGCTGGAATATCATGGAAGGGAGCTCGTGCTTCAAGCCTCAGAAGGGGTGCGACACGACAGGACTCACCATGCCCGTCGTTGACTACCACCATGACGTCGGCGTGTGCGTCATCGGCGGATATGTCTACAGGGGTACGAGGCTCTCCGACCTCGCCGGTGCCTACATCTATGCGGATTACGGAAGCGGGCGCATCTGGGCATTGCGCTATGACGGCGTCAACCCTCCCGTGAACGAAGAGCTGATGCACTCCGGGATGCCGGTCACCTCCTTCGGCGTGGACCGGAACAACGAGCTTTACCTGTGTGTGTTTGATGGCCAGATCTACCGCATCAAATAGGAATCCCACCTGCGCGCGGAAAGTAGATCTTTCCTTTCGGGCTCACCGGATGTGGTTTCTCCAGAAAATTGCGTATTTTGCCTTGATAGATCCCTCAACCACGATCATCCCCCCTCCATTCCCATGAAGTTTCACTGGAAAATAATCATCCCCGCGGCTGTCGTCGCTGCACTGGCCGCTATCCTGTTCATCCGCATGTCCGGCGGCAACCCTGCCGCCGACGCATCCCGGCGGGCGGTCGCTCCCCTAATCAGGATCGAGCCGCCCAAGCGGCAGAACGTGACATACAGCCTTCATTTCACCGCCGACATCCTCCCCATCCAGCAGGCTGGTATCTTCGCCAAGGTGACCGGCACACTGGAAAAAGTCTATGTCGACATCGGCACGGAGGTCCGGAGGGGAGCTCTGATGGCGCAGATCGACACCACCGAGCTCGTTCAGCAGTACCAGCAGGCGCAGGCGACATTTGAGAATGCGAAGATCAATTACCGCCGGTCAAAGGAGCTTGCCGAACAAAACCTTGTGGCGCGCCAGGAGGCGGACAATGCCGAGGCGGCGCTGAAGGTCGCCCAGGCCGCGTTCGATGCCGCCCAGACCCGTTTGAGCTACGCGTATATCACCGCTCCCTTCGCCGGCTACATCACGAAGCGCTACTTCGATCCCGGTACGGTGGTGTCGCAGAGCAACACGACGCTGTTCACGCTCATGAACCTCGACCGCCTCAAGATCATCATCAATGTCCTGGAACGGGACATCCCCCGCATTATCATCGGGAAGGAAGCGGGGATCACGGTTGATGCATTTCCCGGCAAACAGTTCACCGGGAAGATCTCGCGCTCGAGCGAGGCGGTCGATCTTGCCACCAGAACGATGGCCGTGGAGATCGATATCGACAACCCCGATCACACGCTGAGACCCGGCATGTACGCGAACGTCGACCTTGCGGTGGAAGTGCATCCCAACGCCGTCACGGTTCCCACCGTGGCGCTCCAGAAGGACGACCGCGGCCCCTACGTGTTTATCGCCGCCGCAGACACGGCACGGCGCATTTACGTGCAGCCCGGCCTGGAGCAGGGGGAATACACGGAAATCAACTCCGGGCTCGGCGATTCGGTCCAGGTCATTACCACTGGGCAGCAGCTTGTCCGGGACCGCGGCCCGGTATCCGTGCAGAAGTGAGGAGAGATCACCCATGTGGCTGACCAGGCTTGCGTTACGATATCCGATTTCGACATTCCTCTTTGCGATGACCATCCTGGTTTTCGGGATCGTCTCGTTCACACAGCTTCCCGTCGACCTCCTGCCGAATATCACTGTCCCCGTGGTGTCCACGATCACCTTCTACTCGGGCGCCGGTCCCCTCGACATGGAGCAGACCGTTACCCGCCTGGTGGAACGTACCGTCAGCTCTGTGAACAACGTGGACTACGTGCAATCGTCGACCCGCGAGGGAGTCTCCCAGGTCCGGATCAATTTCAACTGGGACGCCAACCTCGACGTCGGTCTGGTGGACGTGGTCCAGAGGGTCAACCGCATCATCAGCCAGCTCCCCACCGGGATCACGACGCCGGTGGTCCTCCGGTTCGACATCACGTCGCTGCCCGTCTGCAACATCGCCGTGTCGGGCGATATCGACGAGCGGGACCTGTATGATCTGGCCTACAACGTCATCGAGCCGCAGATCGAGCACCTTCCCGGCGTGGCTTCGGCCCAGGTGCTGGGAGGGCGGATACGCGAGATTCACGTGACCCTGGACCGCCAGCGGCTTGAAGCTCTTCAGCTCCCCGTGGCAACTGTCCTGAACGCCGTTGCGAATGCGAACCTGATCATCCCTTCGGGGGACCTCAAGACCGGGAAGTTCGACTATTCCCTCAAGACCGAGAGCATGTTCAATGTCATCAAACCGATGGAAGACATCACCATCAAGACCGTCGGCGGGGTTCCCATCAAGGTCAGGGACGTCGGGAAGGTGGAGGACAGCTATCAGGAGGTGACCGAGATCATCCGGATCGACGGCCGGCCGGGACTCACGCTCCGGGTGCAGAAGCTCGCAAACTCCAACACCATCGAGGTGGTGGACAACGTCCTGAAGGCCATTCCGAAACTGAACGGCGTTCCCCCGAACGTCCGCCTGTCGCTCTCCTTCGACCAGTCGCTCTATATCCGCCAGACGATCTCCGGCCTGCAGCGTGAGGCCCTTCTCGGAGCCACGCTGGCCATGCTGATCATCCTGCTGTTCCTCAGGAACATCCGCGGCACACTCATCATCCTGGTGGCCATACCGCTCTCGATCCTGATCACGTTCGTCTGGTTCAGGTTCGGCGGCGCCTCGCTGAACATCATGACGTTCGGCGGACTGGCGCTGGCGGTCGGAAGGCTTGTGGACGACTCGATCGTGGAGCTGGAGGCCATCTCGCGGCACTACAATGAGCGGAAGCCGGCGCAAAGCAAGATCCAGGCAACGCTCGACGCGGCGAAGGAAGTCGCCTCCCCCATCTTCGTCTCGACCCTGACCACCGTGATCGTCTTCCTGCCGATCGTGTTTCTGACCGGCATCGCCAAGATGCTCTTCATTCCCCTGACCATCACCATCGCCGTCGCCCTCTTCGGATCGTTTTTCGTCTCCCGGTCGGTGACACCGTTGATGTGTCTTAGGTTCCTCCCTCCGGAAAAACAACTCGACCGCGAGTCGAAGCAACTGCCGGACAGGATCCGGGTCTGGTCGCACGACAAGCTGGAGCAGATCGACAACTGGTACGAAGGGAGGCTGGCCTGGGTGCTCAGCCACAGGCGGCTCGTCATCGGCAGCATCGTGGGAGTCTCGGTCCTATCTCTCGGGCTGCTCAAGGTGATCGGAACGGAGTTCTATCCGGAGCAGGATGAAGGGCAGTTCCAAGTCACGGTGAAACTTCCCGTCGGCAGCAGGGATGAAGAGACCGACAGGATATGCCGGCAGCTCGAGAAGATCGTTCAGGACAACGTGCCGGAAGTGCAGGCAATCGTCACCGATATCGGCGTGCCACCCGCGCGGAGCGCGAACCTGTCCAACCGGAACTCGGGCAGCCATGCTGCCGTCATCGGCATCGCCCTCGTCCCGCCTGACCAGCGCAAGCGCGATATCTTCCAGATCATCAAGGCCCTCCGGCCAAAGCTGGCCGCGATTCCCGGCATCACGACGTACATGAGCCCCAGCGGGTTTATGAGGTTCCTGCTGAACTTCGGATCGGCGGCGCCGATCGACGTGGAGGTGAGGGGATTCGATCTGGACGCGGGGTCAGCACTTGCAAAACAGGTGGGGGCGATCGTCCGTTCAACGCCGGGGGCGACCGACGTGCTCGTGAGCCGCGAAGACAACCTGCCGGAGCTCCGCGTCCAGATCGACCGGGACAAGGCCGGGGCGCTCGGGATCAACGTGGCGGACATCTCCAACACGATCAACACCTGCATCAACGGGACGGTCGCCTCCCTCTACACAGACCCGGTTACCGGCAACCAGTACAACATCCTTGTCCGCCTCAGCGAGGAGGACCGGTCGAACATCGACGACCTGAAAAACCTCGTGGTCACGGCCGCAGGGGGTCAGCAGGTGAGACTGGCTAACATCGCCTCGGTCCAGAAGGCTTCCTCCCCCGTGCAGATCGACAGGAAGTACCAGCAGCGTCTGGTCGATGTCACCGCCAACGTGACCGGACGCGACCTGGGAAGCGTTGCCGCCGACATCCAGGCGAAGCTGGACAGGCTTGCCCTCCCCCCCGGCTTCGAGCTCCGCCTGACCGGCAACGTGGAACAGCAGCAGAAGACGTTCCGTGACCTCACGCTTGCGTTCGGGCTCGCCATCCTGCTGGTGTACGTCGTGATGGCATCGCAGTTCCAGTCGCTGCTCGACCCGTTCATCATCATGTTCACCGTCCCCCTGGGGATCGTCGGCGTCTTCTGGATGCTCGCGCTCACGGGGACGACGCTCTCGGTCACCTCGTTCCAGGGGGTCATCGTGATGGTCGGCATCGTGGTCAGCAACGGCATCCTGCTGGTGGACTACACCAACCGGCTCAGGGCCAGGGGCCTGGAGCTCCACGAGGCGGTCCGGAAGGCAAGCCGCACGCGGTTGAAGCCGATCCTCATGACCTCGCTCGCCACGGTGCTCGGACTCATTCCGATGGCGATCGGTTTCGGCGGCGAATCCACGCAGGCTCCCCTTGCCATCGCGGTCATCGGGGGCCTGACGGTCTCCACGACATTGACGCTTTTCTTTGTGCCCGCTCTCTACACGATCTTCGAGGAACGGTTCAAGCGGGAGATCAGGCACGCCGAAGAGGAAGTCGCCGCCGGGTAGCCCCCGAAGCCCCGTCCTCTAACGGCGGACATACGCATACTCCAGGAATCCCAGATGTCACGCATGACCCTGACCGCGGCCCTGCTGGCCGCGGCGCTGACTCCGGCACTCTCCCAGATCGAGACCGTGCGGATCGACAGCCTGACGCTCGACCGGGCCGTCGCCCTCGGACTGGAACATCACCAGTCCCTGCGCGCGGCCGAGGCGAACGTCGCGTCGGCCTCCGCCGCGAAACGGCAGGCGCTCTCGTCGTACTACCCGGCAATCAACTTCAGCGCAACGGGTTCCCACACGGAGGGGGTGTTCGTGTTCAACCCCTCCATCCCCTCGCGCTACCAGATCTACAGCAACTACTCCACCGGCCTCGCCGGACAGCAAACGATCTACGATTTCGGGAAGACGAGCGAGCGCGTCGGTGCAAACACGAGCTTCGAAGAGGCATCGGAAGAGGATTTCCGCTCCGCGCATGACAATGTCGTGGTCAATGTCCAGGTGGCCTTCTTCACGTATCTCCAGAACCTGGAGGTCGCTACCGTCAACGAGGAGGCCGTGCAGCAGGCACAGGCCCACCTCGCCGCTGCGAAGGCGTACTACAGCGTGGGAAGGCGACCACTCCTGGATGTGGCTTCGGCGGAGGTGAACCTCGCAAACGCCAACGTCGCGCTGATCCGCGCCCGGAACCAGGTGCGCGTGGCCAAGCTGCAGCTCGAGAATGCGATGGGGGTGCATCCGGCCGGCCCGTACAGCGTCAAGGCCGACATGCACGTCCAGCCCCTGGAGTTCAGCCTGGATTCCGCGCGCGTTGCGGCGCTCCGGAGCCGTTCCGACGTTCTTTCGGCGCGGCTGAGGGCGGAGGGTTTCTCGAATCTTGCAACCGCGGCGTGGGACCAGCATCTCCCGACCATTTCGGCGAACGGCACATGGAACTGGAGCGGGTTCGACGTCAGGTTGTACGGCAGGTGGACCGCCGGCCTGTCGTTCACGCTGCCGATCTTTCAGGGCTTCGGCATCCAGGCCGCGGCTCAGCAGGCGGAGGCCGCCGCAGAGGCGGGACAGGCGACGGTACAGCTCACCATTGAGAACGCCTTGCTGGACGTGGAGCAGAACTACCTGGCCGTGCAGGAGGCGGGGGACAGGTACACGGCGAGCACCAAGCTCGTAGACCAGGCCGATGAAAGCCTCCGCCTCGCGGAACAGCAGTATAAAGCAGGTGTCGGCACCTCCCTCGATGTCACCGATGCCGAGGTCAACCGCGCAAACGCCAGGATCACGCGGATCCAGGCGTTGTATGACTACAACAGCTCGGTGGCCAGGCTTGTCAAAGCCATGGGCGTGAGAATGTGAACTGAAGGATTACCGGCGCGCCCTGCAGGCTCTCACGGAGTCCGATGATCGTCTACGAGGTGGCGGACGTGGGGAACGACCGCGCCGTCGAGTTTCTCCTCCGGGTCGCGAAGAGCGACGCGGATTATAATCTGCGAAGCGATGCTGTCTACTACCTCGGGAACATCGGCGGAGACAAGGCGCGCACAGCCCTGTACGAAATCCTGAAGAGCAAATGATGCCCATGAAAGGGAGAATACGTCCATGAGAACCCTTGCGATCGTTGCTGCGAGGTTCAGGGAGGGTCTGAGGATCATCGACGTGTAGCTTTTTCCTTCTCCGGGAGGCGCCGGGACATCAGCGCCTCCCCTTCGTTATTTCCGACCTGCCTCCCCGCCCTTCCCCCTCTCTCCCATTCATCGAAATCACACCCGGCAGGCCGATGGCAGCCCCGGTGGAGCCCTGTGGGCGGAACCGTACATCGTCCGGCGAGAGGAACTCAGGTGTTGTCTGGAGGGTTCTTGGATAGGCGCGGACGGGTACCAGCCCGCTGTGTTACACAGCGGGAAAATGTTGAGGAATTGGGCTTTTTTGCCTATCTTCCCATTGACCCAACCGGAGCCCTTCCTCCATGTCTCCACTGCAGTGTTCACTTGTTCTCCACCTGATCGGCGTGGGCATTCTGTTCACGACAGTCATTGCCGGGCTGCTCCTGCATCAGCAATACAAGCGGGCCGGCGACTGGGCCTCCAGGCTCATTTACCTGAAATCACTTCGAACGATCGGTCTTCTTTCCCCGGCCGGAGTCGCGCTCATGATTCTGAGCGGGATCGCCAACATGACGCTGGGACACTACAGCCGTCCATTCTTTTTCGACGCCTGGCTGGGCGTCAAGCTGCTGATCTTCCTGGTGATGGTTCTTGTCGGCGTGATGACAGCCATTCTGGGCGCTCGCCGCAAACGCCTCGCAACACGCCTTGCGGAAGAACTGTCTGCCGGAGCGACGGATCCGCAGCTCCGCTCGATCGACAGCCGGATGCTCGCAGCGTACTTCATACAGGCCATCGGCATCATCACTATCATCGCGCTGTCGATCGTGAAACCGCGGTTCTAACAGCACCGGGGTTCGGAGCGTGAGTGAAGGAATACCAGCTCTACAACGAAGACCTGGTACGACATTGTTGTCCGACGAACGTAACTTTTCCCATTCACCAACAGCATAGGATTTACCATGAGTGCCATGCGCAACGTCCGAGGATTTCATACAGCACTGGCTGCCCTGGTGCTTCTCACGATTGCCGGCTGCGGCAAGAAAGAGGTAGAGCCGGTCAAGGTCGGCGACATGGTCGAATACCGGGACCCGGGCTACGGATTCCGCATCACGTATCCCAAAGGCTGGATGGCCAGCGCCGAGGTAGGCCGCGTTGCCCTGTACAGCGCTCCCGATGTGGACAAGCGGTTCCTCGACCCTGAAGGGGCTTATCCCGACGGAGCCCTCATTGGGGTGACGTTGACGAAAACGCCCACTCCGACGAGCCAGATGGACAGCATCGTCAGCCAGATGAAAGCGGCAGGGTACCAGGTCGGCCAGGCGCAGCAGCTTACTGTGAGCGACAAACCGGCCGAGCGCTACACCTACTCCGGACGCTTCACGGCCGGTACGCAATCAGGCGAGCACGTCTACATCGCCCTTGATACCGTGCTGTACGATCTCTGGTTCGCAGGCTACGGAGACCTGTACAAGGCCTACCATGATGTCTTTGCGGCTTCCCTGAAGTCTTTCCAGCTCCCCAAGCCCGTCGCAAAGGGCGCCGATGAGACACTCCCCTCCGAAGTGTTCGCGGCAGGGGAAACCAAGTATTTCAGCTTCATGTACCCCGAGAATTTCAACTTCGCCAATCCACCCAAAGGAACATTTGAAATGTCGGTGGAGCTACGCGGCTACCGGCAGGACTGTTCCATCCGGTTCGACGTGTTTGACGCCAAACGACAGACTGTCGACAAGGTCTTCGACCAGAACAAGGGGAAGTACCGCGCAGCCGGAACTGGCAAGGCGACGATCGGGGGGGAAACCGCCCAGTATGTGGTGTACAGTCCCGCCAAGGACGTCCTGAGCCGCGCGTTCTTCCTCGTCCATGGCGGCAAGGCGTTCCGCATTACGATCAACATGTACAAGCTGCAGGAGAATGAATACCTCGCTGCGTTCGAAAAAACCCTCGGTTCCCTCAAGTGGAAATAGCGACCGGAGCATTTTATGACCACTCTTGACCCGAAGCTCGTCACCACCGCCTTCACCCTGGACGGCTACAGGATCGTGCACAACCTGGGAATCGTCAGGGGCATCACGGTGCGGTCCCGTTCGATCGTGGGGAACATCGGCGCCGGCATCCAGACGCTCTTCGGCGGGAACATCTCCATCCTGCAGGAGCTGTGCGAAAAAACCCGCGCCGAAGCCTTCATCATCATGTCCCGGCACGCCTCGGAGCTGGGGGCGAACGCCATCGTCGGGATGCGGTACGACGCAAACGATGTCATGACGGGCGTCACCGAGGTGCTCGCCTACGGCACGGCGGTCGTTGTCGAGAAGACCGCCTGAGAATTACAACGTTCTTTCCCACAACCAGGAGTCCCCCATGTTCAAGTCAACGCTGTGTGCCCTTCTTCTCATCGCGGGGGTTCTCTTCTGCTCTGCCCAGGAGCAGAAGGTAGCCGCACCAGGCGCAACCGCCTCCCCTGCGCCGCAGGCCCGCGCGATCGCCAGTCCGCGCGATTCCGTCATGCTGATGCTGGATACCAACATGATCTCCGTCAACTACGGGCGTCCGTCGAAACGAGGTCGCACGATCATGGGCGGTCTCGTCCCCTGGAACCAGGTATGGCGCACCGGCGCCAACCAGGCCACGCACCTCCGCTCGAACTTCGACATGACGATGAGCGGCCAGGCCGTGCCAAAGGGGCTCTTCACCCTCTGGACGCTGCCGTCGCAGAACGGGTGGAAGATCATCATCAACAAACAGACGGGGCAGTGGGGAACGAACTACGACGAACGCCAGGACTTCACCCGATTCGATGCTACCGTGGAGCAGCTGCCGGCGCCTGTGGACACGTTCACCGTAGCTCTGGAGAAATCCGGACCCGTCAGCGGGCGTCTCATACTTTCGTGGGAGAACACGCGAGTCTGGGTGCCGTTCGAGAAGAACGACCATATCAGGCCGTTGAGCCCGCCCGATTCTTCGACGGCCCGCATCAACGGCAAGGCGGTGAAAATCAAGTACAGCAAACCGTTCATGCGGGGAAGGACAATCTGGGGGGTCGTGGTGCCCTTTGACAGCGTCTGGAGAACGGGCGCGAACTCACCCACGACACTCGTGACAGAGGGTCCGCTCAGCGTCGGGACGGTGCGGCTGAAACCCGGGACCTATATTCTCCAGACCCTTCCGAAGAAAGAATCGCTCACGCTGATCATCAGCAGGCGATCCCCGGGCCAGGGCGAAGGGCCGGTCCCCGACAGCCTGACTGTCGGCAAGGCAGTAATGACCATGAGCGCCCCCTCTGCGCCCATCGATCCGTTCCGCATCCGGCTCACCCCGAAGGACGCAGGAAGTGCAGTGATGACCATGGGATGGGCTGACAGGGAATACCAGGTCGTTATCGCACAATAGACGGGAAGCCGGGCCGATCATGCCCCAGCTCCCCCCGGTGAGGGCAAGACGGGTAGCCTGGAGATGCGGGAGATTATCCGGCGGTCCCCATCCGCGCATTGACTGAGCGGACCGCCGGTTCAGACTCTGCGACCGGGCACGGCATGAACCCCTGGCCGCAGAAGAGCAGCGCTACCTCTTGGTGATATCAGGGAGGAGAACTCTGGACGCGCGACGGAGAAGCGGGGTGCCGGGTTTGATCGGGCGGCATCCCTCCGGTTTCTACTTGACAATGGTATCTTCTTCCACCCTGTATTCCTTTCCGTTCGGCCTGATCTCATCGTACATCCTGCGCAGCGCCCGGAATGCGTCCTGGCTCCCGCGACCGGCTCCGGACCGGTAATATTTCGCCGCCTCTCCTTTGTTCAGTCCCAGGCCTATTCCATGCTCGTAGCAGTAACCGAGCGCCACTTCGGCGAGAAGTGACCCTTCGTCAGCGGCACCGCGCAGCAGGCCTACCTGGGCGGAGTGCAGCTGCGGATCGGTTGAATCACGCAGCGCCGTAACGGCAAGCCGGATGGAAGCCTCAACGCTTCCGGCAGCCACCGCATGATACCAGAGGGTGTGAGCCCGGGCATGGTCTTCCGTGACCCAGTGCCCGGTGTAATGCCAGAGTCCCAGTTCAACCAGGGCGGGAACATAATACGTGTCGGCGGCTTTCCGCAACAGGAGGACGGCTCTTGGCTCGGAGACGCCCGATTCAATACGGAGGCCTGCCAGCCCGGCCGTCACGAACTCGGCTGCAGGCAGCCCCCGTTCGGTCTCCTGTTTCAGCGCAGCAACAAATGAGGGTTGCTGAAGGAGCGCCATCATGAGGGCTGGTGCCCTCGGGGAGTCCAGCCTGATCGCCCTCACATACATCGACGCCGCTTCGATGGAATCCCGCCCAACCTCAATCCCCTTTTCGTAGCACCGTCCCAGGACTGTTAGAGCCTCGGGGCTCCCATACCGGGCGGCACGCCGGACGGTCTCCAGGCTCACGGAGTCCACCCGGGTGCTGTCATCGATCAACTTCGAGATGCCGAGAGCATTGCGGAGCTCGTGCCCGCCATGGAAGACGTCTTTCAAATCGCGGGGCGAGGAGCCGGAAGCCGTGGAGTCCGGAATGGCGTCGGGAATGAATGGGATCTGCGGACTGGACTGAACCTGAGCCGCCTTGATGCGCGCGGCGAACTCGGGCAGGGCCTTCACGGCGGGCTCGTAACCGGCGTCGGCCGCCTTTTTTGCCCACTCGTAGGCGGCGGACAAGTCGCGGGAAACGACAAGGTCGTCGGTCAGGAATGCCGCGAAGAGGAGCTCTGCCTCAGGCATCCCTGTTTCCGCGCATTCCTTGACGAGTCCGTAGGCGTGGAACGGATCCCACGGGATACCCCATCCATGGAACGCCAGGATGGAGAGGTCGAAGCGTGAAGCCGTCACCCCCTGGTCAGAGGCGCGCTCGAACCAGTATGCGGCCTTTGACGTGTCGCGTTCGACCCCCTGGCCGACGATGTACCGCACGCCAAGCTCATGCTGGGCGAATTTGTCTCCCGCCTGCGCCTTGCGGGCAGTCTGAAACGCCGCCCACATCTGCTCAAGGACGTCGGACCCGGGAACGCGGGGGGCTTCGGAGGGACGGCTTTTGCTCTTGAAGACAGGGCTGTCAGGCTCGCCCTTCTGCGCTTGTGCGTGCAGCAGGCAGAAGGGTGCCGTACAGATGAGCAGCATGACAACGGCGCGTGTTTTCATTCATACCGGAGCGCTTCGATCGGATCCAGGGCCGCGGCTTTCCACGCGGGGTACACGCCGAAGATCAGACCCACGAGCGAGCAGCTGCCGATGCCGATCCCCACCCACTCCCACGGGATTACGGCAGGCACGCTGATGAGGAGGCCCACCACGTTTCCCGCGGTGATCCCCAGGAGAATGCCGACCAGACCGCCGATCTCGCACAGGATCACGGCTTCGATGATGAACTGGGTGAGGATGTCCCGGCGCTGCGCCCCCACGGATTTCCTGATGCCGATCTCCCGGGTGCGTTCGGTAACCGAGACCAGCATGATGTTCATGATGCCCACGCCGGCAGCCAGCAGGGCGATCGAGCTCACCAGCAGGACGCCCATGCGGAGGTAGAAGGTGAATTCGTTGAACTGTTTCACCACCGAATCGTTCGAGAAGTAGGCAAAGTCATCCTCGGCCCCGGGGGAGACGTTGCGTGCGGTGCGCAGGATCAGGCGGGACTGCTCGAGGCAGTCATCGAAGACCTCACGGCTTTTCGCCTTGACCATGATATGGACGCTCTTTTCGGCCTTCCCGTACTTGTGGAAGTAGGTGGTCAGAGGGATCACGACGAAATTGTCTTCGTTCCCCCCGAGCACCCCCCCTTTGGTGGTAAAGACCCCGATCACCTGATAGATCGATCCGTCGATGCGGACCTTCTGTCCCACGGGGCCGGTGCTCATAGGAAAGAGTCTCTGCTTGACGACCTGACCCAGGACGACCACGTCGGACGCCAGATCGATGTCCTGGGGAAGAAGCCCGCGCCCGCTTTCGATACCCCAGTCATTGGTGACGATCCCGTCGAGGTCTTCCCCCGCAAGCTGGATGTTCGGATTGGTCTTCTGGCCCTGGCTGAAGACGATCTTGCCGAACTCCCAGGACTCGATTCCGACGGCCTCGGCAAGGCTCGACTTCTCCTTGACCTGGAGCGCCTGCTCATACGAGAGGTTCTTCCGGTTCCGCATCTTGCGGCGCTCATCCGGGGAAGAGTTGAACCCGTTGGCCATCTTCTGGATCTGGAAGGTGTTTGCGCCGAGCTGGGAGATCCCGTTTTCGATGGAGCTGCGGAGGACGGTGACCGCGGTCATGACGGAGATGATGGAGAAGACTCCTACGGCGATCCCGAGGAGCGTGAGGATGGAGCGGAGCTTGCCGGACCTGATGGCGGCGAGCGCCATCACCATGCTCTCTTTCAGCTTCGACCATTGCAGGAGGGATCTACTCATACCGGAGCGCCTCGATCGGATCGAGGGCAGCCGCCTTCCATGCCGGATAGACGCCGAAGGTCAATCCCACGAGCGAACAGGCACCGATACCGATCGCGGCCCAGTCCCACGGTATCACGGCCGGCACGTTGAGGAGTAAACCCACCACGTTGCCGCCCAGAATGCCACCCACCACTCCCAGGATCCCGCCCATCTGGCTCAGGATCACCGCCTCGATTATGAACTGCGAAAGGATGTCGCGCCTTTGGGCGCCAACAGACTTGCGAATGCCGATCTCGCGTGTCCGTTCCGTCACCGAGACCAGCATGATGTTCATGATGCCCACACCGGCCGCCAGCAGGGCGATCGAGCTCACCAGCAGGACCCCCATGCGGACGTAGAGCGTGAGATCATTCCACTGCTTCACCAGAGAATCGTTGGAGAAATAGCCGAAATCGTCGTCAGCGCCGGGCGCCACATTGCGCGCCGTGCGCAGGACCAGGCGCGCCTGTTCGATGCAATCGTCGAGCACCTCGCGGCTCTTTGCCTTGACCATGATGTGGACGTCGATATCCTTCCTCCCGTACTGCTGGAAGAATGCGCTCAGGGGGATGATCATGAAGTTATCCTGGTTTCCGCCGAGCGCTCCTCCCTTTTTCTCGAGGACACCGATGACCTGCCAGAGGCTTCCGTCGAAACGGATGGTCTGTCCCACCGGGTTGACGGAGGGCGGGAACAGTCGTTCCACCAACGTGGTGCCCAGGATGACGACGTTTGCCGCCATTTCCATGTCCTGCTGGGAGATGGTGCGTCCGTTCTGCACCGACCAGTCGTTGGTGGCGATCCCTTCCACGTTTTCGCCCACAACGCCGATGTTGGGGTTCGTTTTCTGGCCGTTCCAGAAAACGATCTTGCCGCCGCGCCACCCTTCGATGCCCACCTGTTCTGCCAGGCTGACCTTGTCCTTGACCTGCACAGCCTGTTCGTACGTGATGTTCTTCCTGTTCCGGAATTTCCGGCGGTTCTCGTGATTGTCGTTGAACGAGACCGGGAATTTCTGCATCTGGAAGGTGTTGGCGCCGAGCTGGGAGATGCCGTTCTCGATCGAAGACTGCAGGACCTCCACCGCGGTCATGACGGCGATGATGGAGAACACACCCACGGCGATGCCCAGCAGCGTGAGGATCGAGCGGAGCTTTCCCGATTTGATGGCCGCGAGCGCCATGCTGAGGCTTTCGCGCAGCTGCAGCATCTGGAGGAAGGAATTACTCATAACGCAGCGCCTCGACGGGGTCCATTCTGGCCGCCCTGTAGGCGGGAAGGAAGCCCGACACCAGTCCTGTGGTCAGGGAAATGATGATGGCGATGAAGATGACCGACAGCGGCATGGCCGTCGGCAGGAACTGATCGATGACCAGGCTGAGGGGAAACGCCAGGCCCAGACCGATGAAGCCACCGATGAGGCAGATGACGGCCGCTTCGGCCAGGAACTGCATCAGGATGGTGCGCCGCTTCGCCCCGATGGCCTTCCGGATGCCGATTTCCCTGGTCCGCTCGGTGACGGAGACGAACATGATGTTCATGATCCCGATGCCGCCGACGAAGAGCGAGAGCCCGGTGATAAACAGGCCGATGGTCGCGATGGTGGCGCTGATGGGGCCGAAGGTCTGGGTGAGGATCTCCTGCTGATTGATGTTGAAATCGTTCGGCTTCCCCGGCTGGAGGTTCCTTGCCTGGCGCATGATGCCTTCCAGCTCGATCTTGGCGTCCTCCATCTGTTTCTGGTCCGCCACGCGCACCTGGATCGTCACATCGCGCCGGCCCCCGAAGTGCGTCTGGAAGTTGGCCAGCGGCATGAAGACGCGCGTGTCGGTGGTGAACTGGCCGAAGAGACCTCCTTGCTTTTCGAAGACACCGACTACCGAGTAGGGATACCCTCCGACCCGGATGGTCTTCCCCAGCGGATCCTCGTGCGGGAAGAGATTCTCGGCGAGCGTGGCTCCGATGGCGCACACGGGGCGTCCTCCGGCCGATTCCTCGGAAGTGAAGAACCGTCCGTCGGAGATGCTCCCGCCGGAGGCCAGAAGGTACTGCTGCGTGGTCCCGGTGACAAAGGCGGTCTCCACGGTGTTGTTGCCGTTCGTGGCCCGCCTGGTGGTCCCCACCACTGGCGCGATCGCGTCCACCAGTGATGCCTGGCGTTCGATGCGCGCGGCGAACTTCACCTCGAGCTGCCGCCGGTTCCGGAAGGTGGACCAGTCATCGTTCGACACCCAGGGGAACCTCTGCACGTAGAGCACGTCCGTGCCGAACGCCGCAGCACTCTTGTCAAACGCCCTGTTGATCCCTTCGATCGCGGTCGACATCAGGGTGACAGAGACAATCCCGATCACGATGCCGAGGGTGGTAAGGACCGATCGCATCTTGTTCGCACGGATGGCGTGGAACGAAATGGAAAGTCCCTCGAAGAGTTCCTGGAAAAAATACATGACGGTCCTTTCAGGACGCCATCGCCGGGGCGGTGGTGTATGTGCGCCGTTTGCTGACCAGGGTGTCGACCTCGACGTGCCCGTCGCGGAGCCGGATCACGCGGATCGCGTGATCGGCGATGTCGGGCTCGTGGGTGACCAGGATGATCGTGTTCCCTGCCCTGTGCAGCTCCTCGAACAGCATCATGATCTCATCCCCTGTCTTGCTGTCGAGGTTCCCTGTCGGCTCGTCGGCGAGGATGATCGACGGACGGGTCACCAGCGCGCGCGCGACCGCCACCCGCTGCCGCTGTCCGCCGGAAAGCTCGTTGGGCTTATGATGGACGCGGTCCCCGAGCTGGACATTCGCCAGTGTCTCGTGGGCCCGGCGTTTCCGCTCGGAGGCGGAGACCCCCGCGTAGATGAGCGGAAGCTCCACATTGTGCAGCGCGTCGGAGCGGGGCAGCAGGTTGAACGTCTGGAAGACAAACCCGATCTCCTTGTTCCGGATCTTCGCGAGATCGTTATCGTCCATCTCGCTGACGTTCACGCCGTTGAACAGGTACTGTCCGGAGGTGGGGGTGTCGAGACAGCCGATGATGTTCATCAGCGTCGACTTTCCTGAGCCCGAGGGGCCCATGATGGCCACATACTCGTTCTTCGCGATGGAGACCGAGACCCCGCACAGGGCATGGACCTCCTCGGCGCCGCCCATGTCGTAGGTCTTGACGATGTTCTTGAGTTCGATAACGTTCATCGCTGCTCCTTTTTCGTTGACGGCGCTCAGGCGCCCTTGGCTTTTTCGTCACCCGGCTTCTTGGTTTCTTCCACCCGCACCTTCATGCCGTCTTCCAGCTCGCGGTTGATGGCCTTGTAGCTCCCCGACACGACTCGCATACTGTCGGTCACTCCCTGCGTGATCTCGACATACTGGTCGTTGCTGATGCCCCTCTTGACCGGGATAGCCTTGGCAACGCCGTTCTCCACCGAGAAGACGATCTCCTTGGGCTTGTTTTCGCTGCGGGACTTGGCGCTGGGGGTGCTGCTCCCCGGAGCCACGACCTGGCCTGACTGGGCGTCTCCCTGTCCCTCCTTGACCTCCATCTTGGGCATGCGGGTGGTGACGCACTGGATCGGCACGGTGAGGACGTTCTGCTTGGTCTGCGTCTCCACGTCGCCGGTCATCGACATGCCGGGACGCAGCGGCACGCCCGTGTCGACGATCCGCATCTTCACCTGGAAATTGGTCACCTCTTCCTGGGTGCCCAGACCCTTCGAGGTCGCGGTGTTGGCAATCTCATAGACGACGGCATTGACCTTCCGGTCGGGCAGCGCGTCGACGGCGACCCTCGCGGTGTCGCCCACGTGCACAAGGATCACGTCGTTCTCGCTCACGTCCACACGGGCTTCCATGCGGGTGAGATCGGCGATGGTCATGACATCAGTTCCCTGGAACTGCTGGGTGCCGAGGACCCGCTCACCCTTCTCCGAGTTCAACTGGCTAACGGTTCCGTCCATCGGGGAGAGCACCGTCGTCTTCCGCAGGCTCTCTTCGGCCTGGTCCACGGAGGCCTTCGCCTGCGCATACGCCGCCGTCGACTGATCGAACGCGGCCTTCGACTGGTCATAATCGGACTGGGACACCAGGCCCTTCTTGAAGAGGCTCTCCATGCGATGAAAGTCGGGTTCGGTCTTGCTGACCGCCGCCTTTGCCTGCAGGAGCCCGGCCGCCCACTGGTTGCGCTGCGCGATGTAGACGTCGGGTTTGATCTTCATCAAGACGTCCCCCCGCCTGACATGGTCCCCCTCCTTGACGGGAAGGTCGACAATCTCTCCGCTCACCTCCGGGGAGATTTTCACCTGGACCTCAGGCTGGATCTTGCCGGTCGCGGTCACCAGCTGCGTGATCGTCCGCGCCTGGACCTTCTCCACCTGGATCGCCACGATGGGTTCCTTCTTGCTCCCCATGAAGACGATCACGGCGAGGGCGATGAGGACGGTCCCGATGACGGAGAAGATGATGATTTTCTTCCGTTTCGACTTCTTCCCGTTACTTGCCATGATGAGCATTCTCCTTGTCGATCGTGCGTGACGAAGATCCTCTCCCCGGGTCCAGGGCGCTTCTAGTACTGGCGCTCGCCCAGAACATATTCGACGTTGCGTTTTGAGATGACATAATTGTACACCGCGTTCACCTGGTTGGCCTGCGCGTTCACGAGATTCGCGCTGGCGACCAGGAGGTCGAGAAGTGTGCCGGCACCCAGGTTGTACCGCTCCTGGGAGATTTTCTGGTCTTCAGTGGCCGAATGCAAGCCCGTCAGGCTGACCTCATACTGCTTCCTGGCGGCATCCAGATCCAGCATCGCCTTCTTCACATCCACGTTCACAGTGATCGCGGTCTGGGCCAGCGAGATTTCCGCGTTCCTCTGCGTGGCCACGGCGCCCTGGAGCGACTGGTTGGTCTGGAAGGCATCGAAGATGTTCCACCGGATACTGATCCCCCAGTTCATGTTCTTGTACTGCGTCAGGCCCGTGAGCTCGTTGTGGTAGAAGCCGTACCCGGCAAAAGCGCTGACCGAGGGGAAGTAGCCGGCGCGCGCGGCGGACACCCCCGACTCGGACGCGGCGAGCTGCTCAGACGCGCTCAGATAGTCGGGCCGGGCAGCCAGGGCGCGCTTGCTCAGCTCCCCGATGGTCGAGTACTTCAAGGCCGTGGAATCGAGCTCCTCCTTGGAGATCTGCAGGGAGATTGAGGAGTCCGCAATCTCGTAGTCCGCGGTGGCATCCAGCCCGATGAAAGCCGCGAGGTCCGCCCTGGACTTGTCCAGCGTGCTCTGTGCCTGGATGAGTGCAAGCTCATCGACTGCCACCTGGGACTGCTGCCTGTAAACGTCGGCAGGGGCCGAAGCGCCCACCCGGTTGGATTCCTGGATGCGCTCGAGCTGCTTGTTGTCGCGCTTCAGGTTCTCTTCGTTCACCTTCATCAGCTGGGTGTTCCGGAGCACGTTCAAATAGCTGCTCTCGGTCTGGTAGACGATGGTCTGGCGCATGCGCACCGCCTGGTCTTGCACTGACTGCGCGTTCGACTTCGCGGCGCCGAAGTTTCCCTCCCGCCTGAATCCGTCGAAGAGCGTGTAGTTCAGGCTCGCTCCCGTGCTGAAACTGTTCTGAGCAGTGATGCCGCCGGTCGCCGCCGTGAACGGGATCCCCTGCACGATGGCGGTCTGGATGGCAACGGGGCTCTCGCTCTGGTTGCGCGTCCAGCCTGCGCTGGCCGAAAGCGTCGGCAGGTAGGATCCGTATGCCGCCAGGACCTGGCTCTGCGCGGACTGGACGTAGTTCTGCGCCTGAACAACGCTCAGATTGCGCTCGAGCGCAATCTGCTTCGCTTCCTCGAGCCCCAGGACCTTCGCTTGACTGAATCCGGTCGTGGCGCAGGCGGCAAGAACCAAAAGCACAAGGGTGCCGTACGTTCGCATGTTCGAGAACTCCCTAAGCTAGTTTCAGACCAAAACCCTCTTCCAACTGCAAATGAGGTGCAACCGGCAGGCCCATATCCTCCCCAGAGGGCGGGAAATGTACACTTGATTAGACGAAAATTGATCCGGATTGTTTCAACGGCCGGCCCCGGGCAAACTACTCCTTCTGGAGGATAACTTCTTTGATGGAAAGGAGATACCGCAGCGCCGCATCGTGCTCATTGGGGATTCTCCCGTCGAGAACCGCCTCTTCTATGGCTTTTTTCAGGATTCCCACTTTTTTCCCCTGCTGGAGCCCGCAGACCTCCATAATTTCATCCCCCCTGACGGGGGGCTGCCAGTTGCGCAGGCGGTCCTTCTCCTCCACCTCGGCGATTTTGCGCATAACGACTTCATAATTCCGCATATAGCTCGACACAAGACGGGGATTCTTTGATGTGATGTCGGCACGGCAGAGTTTCATCAGGTCATCGATATCATTCCCCGTCTCGAACACCAGCCGGCGGACGGCGGAATCGGTGACCGCCTCACCGACCAGCACCATCGGGCGAAGGTGGAAGCGGACCAGTTTCTCCACATAGGCAAGGGGGTCCATCGGGAGCTTCAGCCGTGTGAAGATCTTTTTCATCATCCGGGCTCCCACTTCTTCGTGCCCGTGGAATGTCCATCCGACGTCTTCACGGTACGCCTTGGTCCGCGGCTTGGCGATGTCGTGCACCAGCGCGGCAAACCGCAGCCAGACATTGCCGGTTGTCCCTGCGATGTTGTCCACGACCGTGCAGGTGTGGAGGAACACATCCTTGTGGTGATGGTCCTGACGCTGGTCCACTCCCGCCATCTGCGCGATTTCCGGGAACACCAGCTGGAGCACCCCGGTCTCGAACATCAGCTTCAGCCCGACGGACGGCATCACGGTGCGGAGCAGCTTCAGCAGCTCATCGGTTATCCGTTCCTGCGACACCACGCTGAGCCGGTCCTTCATGGCGCCCAGCGCTTCGAGCGTGCGGGGCTCAATGACGAAACCGAGCTGGGCTGCAAACCTGATGGCCCTCATGATGCGGAGCGGGTCATCCTCGAATGTCTGTGCCGGATCCAGCGGCGTGCGGAGGATGCGCGCGGCAAGGTCTCCCGTTCCATTCAGAGGATCCAGGATCTCTCCGAAATGTGCCCTATTGATCGAGGCGGCGATGGCGTTCACCCTGAAATCACGCCGCTGCAGGTCATCGCGGAGCGTGCCGGAGGCGACATCCGGTTTCCGGGAGTCGGACCGGTATCGCTCGCTCCGCGCGCCGACAACCTCCACCTTCCCTTCGGGAAACGGGAGCATGGCGGTCCCGAACCGTTCGAACGCCACCACGGACTGCAGCCCCAGCGCCCTGCCCACGGTCCGGGCGAAGGCCACCCCGTCGCCCGCGACGACGATGTCGATATCGTTGTCGCCGCGGCCGAGCAGGAGGTCACGCACATAGCCGCCGACCACGTACGCTTCCATCCCTTCGGCATCGGCAACCGCGCCGATGCGGGAGAGCAGGGGATGAGGAAGGGCTATACGTCTGGCCGCCGCCTGTTCAGAGTGCAAAGTGCTGCTCGCTGATCTTTGTCATGATGATGCCTGCAACTTCGAGGGCGCGGCGTCCATCCTCGCCGCTGACCACGGGAACATCGCCTGTCCGGGCGCACCCGGCAAACAGCTCGAGCTCATGGCGGAGCGCGTTGACCTCCCGCACTTCAGGCTGCTCGTACACGATCTTCCGCTTGTGCTTCCCCGAGCCGAGCTCGCCGAGCATGAGTGTCCCCTCCTCGCGGGGGTCCTCTTCCGACGCCAGCCGGAACACTTCGGAGACACCCTGCAGGAAATCGATGGAGATATAACTGCTCGGCTGGAACAGCCTCATCTTTCGCATTTTCTTCTGGGAGATGCGGCTTGCCGTGACGTTTGCCACGCAGCCGTTCATGAACTGCAGCCTCGCGTTGGCAATGTCGAGGCTGTCCGACACCACCGCGATGCCGCTCGCATCGACCTGCTTCACCGGGGACCTGACAAAACTCAGGATCAGGTCGATGTCGTGAATCATGAGGTCAAGCACCACCGCCACGTCGGTCCCGCGCGGGTTAAACTGCGCAAGCCTGTGCGATTCGACAAACATCGGCCTGATCTCGTACGGTTCCAGGGCGAGGATTGCGGGGTTGAATCGCTCGATGTGCCCGACCTGGATCACCAGGCCTTTCGCGCCGGCAACCCTGCACAGATCCTCCGCTTCGCCGGTCGATTCGGTGATGGGCTTCTCGATGAAGACGTGCTTCCCCGCCTCCAGGGCCTGCATGGCCACGTCGTGGTGCGTGCTGGTGGGAGTCGCAATGGTCACGGCATCCGCACGCGCAAGCAGCTCTTCAAGGGTGCGGAGCGCGGTCGTATTGCAGCGCCGCGCGGCAGCCGCCGCGCGCGCGGGATCCGTATCCATGACCCCCGCAAGGCGGACGTCCGGGATCTCGGCAAGCATCTTTGCATGCAGGGAGCCGAGGTGACCGGCTCCGATAACGCCGATAGAGAGTGTGTTCATGGCATGGCATCGACCTGAGAAGTCATTGGCGCTTCCAGATGAGAAACCGGGATTGATCCGGGGCCTCCGGGGGTCCGGAGGTATTCACGGCGCTATACACCGCCGCGTACCCGGCAATCTCTCGCCCAGCGGTGATTGCAAAATCTGTCCCCGGGCTCCCGCCCGGGGAGAGGGCGGTGACCGGACGTGCTGCGACATATCCCACAAGCCCGGGCCATTCTGCTGCCAGCGTTGCTTCCTCGGGGACGGAGGTCCGGACCCGGGAGGCAAGCTCGGTAATGACGGGAACCGCCTTTTCGGCTGCGGCCATCAACGCGCGCCGCCCTCCCCCGACATCGGCCTGGCTCAGCACGAGGAGAAGAGCAGTAAGGAGGAACACCGCCGCCATGCTCCTCCCCTCGATGCGCAGGCGGAGCGCAAGGCTGTGCGCGGAAGCTATGGCATATGCGGCCCCGACAGGCAGCGCCGCCAGAATGAAGCAGGGATCCCAGGCCAGGGCACAGATCGTGAGCCAGAGCGTCCAACCGAGGATCAGGATGTGGCGGCGTCCGAGGGTTTCTGCCAGCAATCTGGGAGAGAGCAGCATGACTGTCCCCGCCAGGCAGCCCGCCGCGAGAATTGCCAGCAACGCCCATGACGCCGGCGTGCCGGCCAGCGGGATGGACGAGGGGGGAATCTCCGTCAGCCAGGGAATCCTGTTGTGGACGGCATAGATGAGCCAGGGGGCGATCAGTGCTGTGAGCACCACATAGGAAGTCGTCAGGAGCCTGAGCGCGCGGGAACGGGACCCGGAGGCCATCCAGATGTCGGCACAAAGGGGGACCGCGAGGACGATAGCCTGCCATGCCATGAGGCATGCAAGGCCGAGCGCAAGGCTTGCGAGCACACGGTCGTGCCGTATCATGCAGAGCAGGGCGCCGAGCAGCAGCGCGGCCAGGACCGGATGCGGGGTCCCCGACGGCGCGGCCTGCAGCAAGAGACCGTTGGCGGCCATCAGCAGGGCGACACAGAACGCCATGATCAGGTTGTCGGTGATATCGAGCGCCGTCAGGTACGACACGAGAATCACGACACACGAAAAGAAGAGGCTCAGGATTTTCGAGAGCAACAGCGGGTCGAGATGCATTGCGCTCCCCGTGCTCAGGAGGATGACCCAGAAGGGACTGGGAGATCCCGAGCCCGGCAGCATGGTGAAACCGCGGAATCCTTCCCCATGCACGATCCTTTGCACCCACTGCAGGCCGAGGAACGTCCCGTCGGGAGTGAACGAAAACCCGGTCGCTGCGGTGATGTAGAACATCAGGATGACGGCCGGCACACCGTAGCGGCCCAGCCGGAGAAGCCAGGGCAGCCTGTCGTGAGGCACGTTGTCGTTCATGAGGTCCGCGTCAGCGTCCCGTCGATGTCGAAAATTACACAGGTGAAGCGCACCATGCAGTTGCCCAAAGAGAGGAAATATATCCACAACAGGCCCGAATAGCAACGCAGGCCCCCCCTCTGCTTGCTATTCCTGAGGGTTCTTCCTATTTTTTTGCATCATGTCTCAACACCTTGCCAAACAGATCATCCTCAAGAAGAACGAAGACCGCAGAATCGTCCAGGGGCATCCCTGGGTGTTCAGCAACGAAATCCGCGAAATGCACGGTGCCCCTCAAATCGGGGATGTCGTGGAGGTGCTGACCGCGGGAGGGCTGACGGTCGGAAATGGGTTCTTCAACTCTCATTCCCTGATAGCTGTGCGCATCCTTTCCACCTCCATGGAGGAAATCGACGAGGCCTTTTTCCGCGGACGTCTGGAGCAGGCATTCGAGCTCCGCCGGCGCGTCTACCCCGGTGCGAACAGCGTGAGGCTCGTCCACGGCGAGGCGGACTTTCTCCCCGGCCTGATCATCGACAGGTTCAACGATCTGCTGGCGATCCAGACACTGTCGTACGCCATGGACGCCCGCCTCGAGCTCCTCTGCAATCTCCTCGAGGAGATGCTTCACCCGGCAGCCATTGTCGAACGGAATGAAACCCAGCTCAGGACACTTGAGGAGCTCCCTCTCGAGAAGGGCGTGCTCCGCGGAACGGTTTCGCCGACCATAGTCACTGAAAACGACATACGGTACGAGGTGGACGTTCTCGGAGGACAGAAGACGGGGTTTTTCCTTGACCAGCGGGAAAACAGGGCCCTGGTCGGACGGTGGAGTCGCGGGGCGACGGTCCTGGACTGTTTCAGCAACGAGGGAGGTTTTTCCCTGAACGCCGCACGGGGCGGGGCAGTTACGGTGCTTGGCATCGACAGCTCGGAACTTGCTCTCGCGGCGGCCTCGGCAAATGCGGCCAGAAACGGGATCGCGACGGCCGCCTTCGAGCGCGCCGACGTCTTCGAGAAGCTGGCAGCGCTGCACGGGGAAGGAAAAAGCTTCGACCTGATTGTTCTGGACCCCCCATCGTTCACCCGGAACCGAAAGACCGTGCCCGCCGCCCGCCAGGGATACCGCGACCTGCATTCCAGGGCCTTCCGCGTCCTCGCCCCGGGCGGTCTGCTGGCAACGGCCTCCTGTTCACATCACATCGAACCGGGAGTCTTTCTGGATGACGTGGACGCGGCCGCCCGGCGGTCAGGCCGCCGTCTCCAGCTTTTGGAATGGCGGGGGGCACCACCCGATCACCCCACCCTTCCTGCCGTCCCTGAGACCGGATACCTCAAGTTCGGGTTGTTCAGAGTCCTCTGAAGGGGCAGCACACGGACGCCTGAAATCGCGGCGTACAGCGACGCGATCGGGTCCTGTGAAAAGATGCTGGTTCGGACGGGAGGAGAACCCGGCGCCTGAAATTTTGGTTTGCTTACATTATAGAGATGACGGGACTTCAGAAAGGCCTGGTTATGGACCGCTCGGCGATGCGCTCTCTACTGGTCGTCCTGGTTCTGCTCCTCCCGACCCGAATCATTCTGGCTGGCGCCTCCGACACCGAGCAGAGCCACCAGGGGAAGGAGTCTCCGGGCAAAGCCACGGCGGAGCAGCTTGCCAATGGACAGGAACCCTACCGGAACGTCTGGGGTATGGATATTCTGATATCCAACAGCGGTTTCGGTCTCGGGACCTTTTACCGGCGCGCGCTGACACCTGATCTTTCAGGCGTTATAGCTTTTTCCATTTCCGAGTCGAAGGACGACCGCGAGGTGGAACAGTACGACCCGTTCTACCAGCAGACATACACGCCCGGCAAGCTGAACCGGTTCCTGGTCCTCCCGCTCACCTTCGGCGTCCAGTACCGCCTGTTCCGTGAGGATATCGTCGAGACGTTCCGACCTTACGTGAATGCGGGGGTGGGGCCTGCGATAGTGTACGCGATGCCCTACGTCGACCTCGATGCCTCCAGCGGGCAGCTGCAAGTCAACCAGGTGGATTTCTTCAAGGCGATCGGAAGGGGCCGCGTGCACTACACCGCGACCGGTTTTATCGGCGTCGGAGCGAATTTCGGAGGAGATCAGTCGAGCGTCTTCGGTGTCAACTTCAGGTACTACTTCACCTACCTTCTTGCGGGAAGCATCCCGTCGCTGTACAACATCAATTCCGGAGAGATTGCCTCAACCAAGAACAGCTTTGGCGGGTTCTTCATTACCCTGAACATCGGCATGGGCTATTGAGGGGCGGTCACACGCCTTAACGTCCTCTCCCCGCTTCCGGGTCAAAAAAGAGGGGGCCGGCTCAGAACCGGCCCCCTGTCATGGAAAGGGCAACAGCCCACTTCAGGACCTCCCCTTAATCCCTCCGCGAGCCTATGCCCTTGTATAATTCCATAGGCAATATACATCGGCCAGGGGACCTCCGCGGTGATTAAGGTCACTTCTCCGCTGAATGAACATAGGTTATTTGGCGAGCAGGGGCCCGAGGAACCGCCCTGTATGAGAAACCGCGGAGCGGGCGATGGTCTCGGGAGTCCCCGCCGCCACGACCATTCCGCCGCCGTCGCCGGCTTCGGGGCCCAGGTCAATCACCCAGTCGGCGCACTTGATGACATCAAGGTTGTGCTCGATGATGAGCACGGAGTTACCCGACTCGATCAGGGCGTTGAAGCAGGTCATCAGCCTGGCGATGTCGTCGAAGTGCAGGCCGGTGGTCGGCTCATCCAGCACAAAGAGCACGTGGCGGTCATTCCGCGGCGACCCCAGGTGCGCGGCAAGCTTGACGCGCTGGGCCTCTCCGCCTGAGAGTGTCGTTGCCGCCTGGCCAAGGCGTACATACCCGAGGCCTACGTCCTCCAGAACCTGGAGCTTGGAACCGATTTTTCTTCCCTGTGCCTCCTGACCGAAGAATGCGATGGCTTCCGTCACGGTCATTCCCAGCACGTCATCGATATTCTTGCCGCGGTGCCGGACCTCGAGGATGTCCGCCTTGTACCTTTTCCCCTTGCAGACATCGCATGTCAGATAGAGGTCCGCCAGGAACTGCATCTCCACCTTGACGACCCCGTCTCCCTCGCATTCCTCACACCGTCCGCCGGGAATATTGAAGGAAAATGCGCCCGGTTTCAGTCCGCGAATCCTTGCCCCCTGGGTCGACGCGAACAACGTTCGGATGGCGTCGAAGACGCCGATGTAGGTAACCGGGTTGGACCTGGGGGTTCGTCCGATCGGCGACTGATCCACCATCTCCACTTCGCTCAGGACCTCGTACCCCTTGATTCCGCGGAAGGCGCCCGGGCGGACGCTGAAATCGCCCAGGGCACGCTTCAGCCCTTTGTAGATCACCTCGTGCACGAGGGTGCTCTTGCCGCTGCCGCTGACGCCGGTGACGCACACCAGCATGGAGAGCGGGAGTGTGACATCGATCGACTTGAGATTATGTTCGGCTGCTCCGGTAATGACGAGAGCCTGACCGTTCATAACCCGCCGGTCCCGGGGGATGGGAATGGTCTTCCTGCCCGACAGGTACGCTCCGGTAAGCGAGCGCTCGTCCCTGAGGATTTCCCGGAGGGGACCGCATGCCACCACTTCTCCGCCCCTCTCACCTGCCTGCGGACCCATGTCCACGATCACGTCCCCCGCCCGCATCATGTCCGCATCATGCTCCACGACCATCACCGAGTTGCCTGCGTCGCGGAGTTTTTGCAGGATGGCGATCAGCCTGTTGTTATCCCTGGGATGGAGCCCGATGCTCGGCTCGTCGAGCACATAGATCGCCCCGACAAGGGACGAACCCAGTGAGGTGGCGAGATTGATCCTCTGTGACTCCCCCCCCGACAGCGTGTTGGAGAGACGGTCGAGCGTCAGGTAGCCGATCCCCACCTCATCGAGGTATGCCAGGCGCCTCTGCAGCTCCGCCATGATCCGGCGTGCGACCTCGGCGTCGTGCGGAGTCAGGATCAGCGTGCGAAAAAACTCCCGGGCCGAGCCGATTGTCATCGCTGTTACCTCCGCGATGTTCCGTCCGTCGATCTTCACGTTCAGCGCCTCGGGACGGAGACGCGCGCCGTGACAGGCCGGACAGGTGGTGTAGCCGCGGTACCTGCTCAGGAGCACCCGGTAGTAGATTTTGTAGGCCTTCTTCTCACAATGCTTGAAGAATCCGTTGATGCCTTCGAACTCGCCGTGCCCTTCCATGACGACCTCGAGCTCGCGCGGGGTCAGCGCGCTGAACGGAACATCGAGGCGGAGATTCGCGGAGCGGGCCACCTGAGCAAGGGTGCGCATCCGGTCCCTGAACTTCGGGGTCGTCCATGGCTGAATGGCCCCTTCACGCAGAGTTGTTGTCCGGTCGGGAACGACCTTGTCCATGTCGATGCCGATTGCCCTGCCGAACCCCTGGCAGTCCGGGCATGCGCCGAAAGGATTGTTGAAGGAGAAGAGGCGCGGGTCGGGCTCTTCGTAGGTGATATGGCAGTCGGGGCAGGCGAAGTTCTGGTTGAACCGGAGCTGTGCGGCGCTGCCGGCGAGGACGATGACCGCCCTGCCGTTTCCCGAGGCGAACGCGGTCTCGATCGAATCGGCGATGCGCGGGTCTTCCTGCTCCCGGCGGCAGATCAGCCGGTCCACCAGCACGAGCACGTTCGAGGGGTCGGTCCTGGGCGGCAGCGAAGTCTCGTTCAGGTCAAGCACCTCGTTTTCCACCACCACACGGAAGAACCCCTCCTTCTTCAGGTTTTCCAACGCCTTTGCGAGCGACTCGCCCTGATGGACGAGAAGCGGGAATGCGACATAGAGCCGGAGGGAGTCGGCCGTGCCGAGTTCCCGCCGGAGGGTTTCCAGAACGGTCGCGGTGGAGTCCCTGGTGACCAGCCGTCCGCACTGCCGGCAGTAGGTCTTCCCCACTCTGGCGAACAGCAGCCGGAGGTAATCGTTGACCTCCGTCGTTGTCCCGACGGTCGAACGCGGGTTGCGGGTATTGGTCTTCTGCTCGATCGCCATCGCAGGGCTGATCCCCTGGATGACGTCGACGTCAGGCTTGTCCATGCGCTCGAGGAACTGCCGGGCGTACGACGAGAGGCTCTCCACGTACCGCCTCTGTCCCTCCGCGTAGATCGTGTCGAACGCGAGGCTGGACTTGCCGGAGCCGCTGACACCTGTGATGACGACGAGCTTGTTGCGCGGGAGGGTGAGGGAGATGTTCTTGAGGTTATGGACGCGGGCGCCGCGAATGATGATGTCGTTGGTCACGATGCCCTTGCGGGTTCACGGGTAATAATTGTTCGAACCTCCGGGAGCGCGTCCCCCTCTTGTCATGCAGCGGGGGCAGGGCGCATTCTCTCCCGGGGCGGAGAGCGGTGCGCAGCATTCAGGGGGATGCGGGTTCCCTTCGGAACGCCTGTCCGGCACTCCAAACTACAAGAAAGGGGAGCGAAAATCAATCAACCGGCATGCCTCATCACCGTGGATATACTCCAGCGTGAGATATGTCAGGTGCTACGCTCGGGAGAAATCTCAGCATACTGCATCCCGGGATTCTCAGCCAGAAATGAGGGGGGAGAATCCTGCAATGCCGGATGTCCTGACCATGAGCAGCAAAGCGCGGCAGGCGCTCATCGTGATAGTCCGCATCAAGCACCACAGGGTAAAGGATCGCGAAGGGGCCTGGGCCACACAACAGACCGCCCCGCTCCCTGAACAACGGGAGAGGGGCGGGATTCGCTTGAAGCAGGGACAGCTCAGTGCACGGTACCCATGACGCTGGTGGAGATGCCGCCAACCGCATTGGGCCCGATGACGCTGATCGTCACGATGACAGGAGTGCCGACCGAATCCACGATCCCCCATGAGCCGTCCGAAAGGGTCAGGGAGAACTGCGTGCTCCCGGGGCCCGGAGTCATGAGATCGGGAAGGACAACGGTGCCGTCCTTGCCGAACTGGAGGAATACCTTGTTCTGCAGCTGACCGTCGACCGGGGGAGGCGGGATGGATGCCGTCACGGTGATCGTGTTCCCCTTAGCCAGAGGGTGGCCGAGGGCGTCTTGCACATGGAAGGCAATCGACTGGCTTCCGCCGTTGGGTATGTTGAAGCTGGAAGGGGCAATCGATGTGATGCTTGCCTCTCCGCTCAGGAGGAAAAGAACGCTGTCCTGGACCATGGTGCCGGCTTCACCGATCGTGCGGGCGGCGACAAAGAAGTACCCGTCGCCCCAGGCCGCTGCCGAGGCGGACCCGAAGGGATACGGGTTCCCGGTGATCAGGTCAACGGTCCCCTGACCGTCCTTCGTGGTCACGGCGCTTCCAAACGTGCCTTGAACGACACAGGCACTGGTCCGGAAGTAGACGGCCGAGGCCGCGGCGGGATTGCTGTACTTGTCACCTGCGAGCACGCTGATCTGCTGACGGTATGCCGCGATCCCCAGTGCAGGCAGGTTGAAGAACGGGCTCGCGACCGTGAAGTGCCTCTGATCGGGGAAACCGCCGTCGATCACGACCCGAATTGGTGACGACGTAATGATTCTGTTTCCGACGCTGGTCGAAGCGACGACCTGGGCGACACCCGACCTGATCCCGGAGTTGAATGTCACCGAGGCCTTGCCGGACGCCGTCGTCGTGATGGCAGTCGGGCTGAGGTACTCGCCGCCGCCCGGGCCGCCGACGATGGAGAATGTCAGCAGGGCCGTATGGTTCGCGTCAACCGGATTTCCCAGGCTGTCGCGGACCTCCCAGTCCAGGACCGCAGTCTCCTTGCCGCCGACTCCGTTCACCGAAAGCTCCGGGGGAGTGGCTCCGAGGAATGCGATAGTCTGGGGAAGCCCGGTTCCGCCGTTGCCGGCGATGCCCTGCCGCATCCCGACGACGATGGCTGACATCGTGCCGGGGATGGCCTTGGCAAAGAGCGTGGTGTCCCGATATCCCGTCCTGTTTACCGCAAGGCGGACAATCGATGTCGTATCCACGGTCATCAGGAAATTGAACTCGCCGACGATGTTCGTCACCGCGGTCTGTGCCGCCTGTTGCGAGGGAGAGATCACCTGCGCCGTCACGGAGGCGCTCGACAGGGGGATGCCTGCCAGGGCGTCGGTCACCGTGCCGGACAGTCCGGCGATCGTCGACCTGGGATCAAGGGAGACATCTGCCGTGGTCGAGGAGCTCTGGGTGAGCCTTGTATAGAATGTCGTATCGCGGAACCCGGCTTGCGAGACCGCAACGTTTGCAATCGCTGTCGAATCGAGCGTGAACGCTACGCTGTATTCGCCGAGAATGTTGGAGACGGCCGTCTGCGTCGCGGAACCGCCCGAGACTATCTGCACCCGGACGGAGGCGCCAGAAACCGGGGATCCGTTCCTGAGGTTCAGCACGCGGCCGGAGAGCAGGGCGGCGGATTTCGGCATCAGCCGGACCGTCACGGGCGTGCTCATGCCGAACGTGATCGTAGCCGCTACGGTCGTGTCCCTATAGCCGGAGCGCGAGGCCGAGAGGGAGATTCCCGCCTGAGACTGCCGGTATGTGCTGTCAACGGGGAACGTCATCGTAAACCGCCCCGCCGCGTCGCTCTGAGCCGTGAGCGGGTCGAGCTGGGGACTTGAGCCTTTCACCGTTGCTCCCGCGACGGGAAGCCCTGTGGTCGCGTCCTTCACCGTGCCGCTGACCCCTGCAGGTCCCACGGGCAGCGTCGAGGCAAGCTGGATGGCGGCCGACGTGGTGGATCCGGAGAGGACTCGGACCGTGATGGTCGTGTCCCGGAACCCCGAATGTCCCACCGCGAGGGTCAGGGTGGAGCTGCTGTCGAGGGTGAATTTCAGAAGAAACCGTCCCTGGGCGTCGGTCTGCACGCTCTGGCCGGAGGCCACAGGTCCCAGGGAGGAGATGGTGGCGCCGGCCACGGCGCCGCCGAGGCCGTCGGTCACCAGACCCGAGACAGCTCCCTCGCCGGCAACCGGCTCCGTGGTGTCGTTCTTGCAGGTCATGAAGAGCAGCGCCATCAGGACGAGCATTGGAAGAAGCCGCAGGGTTCTCATGCCAGCCATCCTTTCGAGTCGCGAGGTCATTGCCTATCCTGCTTGATATGCTGTTCCATCCGTTCCTTCTCGGAGCGCCAGCGGTTGAGAATCCCGTCTTCCTTCTTCTTCTCTGCAATCCGCTCCTGGATGGTGGGCACGATTTCCGCCTTCATCAGGATGATCATTTCTTTCTTCTTCACTTCATCGCGGCTATACCCGAAGACGTACCTGAGCCCGAGCACGTACCAGGGAAGATCCTTCAGGAATGGAACGCCGGTCCTGATGGTGTTCACGGTGTTCGAATAGAGCCCGCCGATGATGTTCTCCTCGCCGTCGAACAGCAGGAGGTTGGTATTCGCTTTCGTCTTGTTCACCAGCGTGGTAATCGCGCCCGGCACCACGTCGCTCCGCTCCACATCGACCAGGAGGTGGATGAAGCTGACGCCCTGCTCGGTGATCACCTGCGGCGTCACCTGGATGATGGTGCCCGCGCTGTAGAACTTGTCGATCAGGTTCCCCGCGAAGTCGCGTTCCCTGATCGAGAAGTCCTGGCCGACCTGGATGCGTCCCACCTCTCCCGAGCGGACAATCACCTGCGGACCGGAGAGGATTTCCCCCAGCTCGTAGTCCGAAAAGGCGCGGGCCAGGAGGTCGATATTTGCGAAGCTCACCTTGGGCGTGATCCCTGCGCTGAAGATCTTGTTGCTGACCTGGTCGGCACCCTGGAATCCCGCGTCCACCGTCATATTGCTGTTGCTCTTCATGAAGGTCCAGTTGACCCCGACTTCCTCAAGGCGGCTCAGGTTGGCCTCCAGGATGTATGCCGAAATTTTCACCTCGCGGCTTCTGAGGTTGGCCGGCTCCTTCATGATGCCGATGGCACCGGCTGGCCCTCCTCCCGGTCCGCCTTCCGCGGCCGCCGAGGCCACCTGGATATAGTTTTCGAACTCATTGAACACGAGGGTGTTCTTCCGGCAGATCGCCTCGAGGGCATCGCGCCACTGCATGCCCTGTACGTCCACGCCGATCGGCATGGTGCGGCGCTCGGTATCGATGACAAGTTTCCCCGTGAAGCGTTTGCTCACTTCGCTGATGATCATCAGCGCGCGGTCGAGCGTCGTGGAGGGAGAGATCGACACCAGCTCCTGCGGTGGGGTGTACTCGCGTAAGGCCCGCCGTTCGGTGGAGCCGCTTCCCTGGGCGCGGGCCCCTGAGCCGCAGATCAGCAGCAGGACCAACGCGATCGACAGACAGCGTGATGTGTTCATGCGTTCCCCGATTTTTCTATTTGTTCGCGTCCGTTTTCACTGGACCGTAGCTGATCTTCAGCTCCACCCGGTCGATGATCCCGCCTTTGTTCAGCGTGCATTCGAGCAGGCCGCCCTGCGGGTCGATCCTCGTGACGTAGCCCAGATACACTTCGTCCCCTTCCTGCAGCGTCCGGATGCCCCTCGCCTGATCTTCCACGAAGGCTTTCCCGGGGATCACTGCCCTGAGGTTTGACCGCTCGATCTCGACGAGCTGCCGCAGATTGGGGGGGATGCCGCTGGAGATGACCGGCGTGAAGGGGTCGGCGGTCATGCGGTTCGGCACAAGAACCTTTTCGATCAGTGAGCTTGAGAGCTCGGCCACCGACGCGTAGTAGGCCCGGACATCCATGTCGAACGTCACCAGGACTCCCCCCTCCTGTTTGTCGGTCGGCGCGATCTCCACTCCGCGCATCATCAGCGAAGGGATTTTATACAGCCTCCGGTCGTTCTCCAGGTACCAAACGAACCTGTAGAAACTCTCGAAGGGGGCCTCTCCTTTGAGAGTATAGATGTTGTAGCCGTAGTTCCCCTTGTTCTCTTCGCCGTGGTACGAGACATTGAGCTTGATGGGCCCGCTCAGGTCGATCAGGTGGCTGAAGTAGGCGTAACTCTGTCCTGTGATATCGGCGGGAGGAATGATCTTGTTGCGCGCGTCCCACCGCTTTTGCATGTCGTTCAGCGTGGCGCTGAGATCATTGAACTGATTCACCAGGTTGGGGGTGTTCTGCAGCTCCTCGTCGATCTTCTTGATCGAAGCCTGGATCTGTCTGGAGGAGCGAGGCTGATTGAACGCGCGGATGTATGTTCCCACGGCGAGAATCAGGAACAGCAGGATCCCCAGGGCGATACTGTTTCGCAGCTTATAAGACACGGGGTGTCTCCTTCTGGCGTGCCGTCAGTGTCCCGCCGGCGGCGGGGGGATATCGATCGTGTACTTGTACACTTCCTGATTGCGAATAGCCTGAACCGTGACCTCTTTGAGTGTGGCGTTGTCGAACAGCGCCGCAATCCGGGGGATGCGCGTGCGGTAGACCGTGAAGCCGGTCAGGACGACGCTGGTCTCCTTGCCCGCATTGAACTCGGTGATCCAGAGCGAGTTCAGGTCTTCCACGCCATGGCTGAGCTGCGTGAGGACCCGGCTCCAGCGCTCGCTGCCCGGGACCAGGGAATCGTAGAGTGCAAGCGAGGCCCGGTACCGGGTGAGCTGCTGCTGGAGCGCGTCGATGGAGTTTGAGAGCTGCAGGTTTTCCGCCTGCTGGCTCTCCTTCAGGGTAAGACTCTCCTTGAGGTCCCGCAGCTCGCGCGACTTCGAGGAGACCTGCCAGGTGAAGAACAGGGTGAAGAGGAACAACAGGGTCAGCAGCATGTATCCGTGCCAGGCCAGCTTGAAGACCCTCTGGCTCTCGCGGATGGAATCCGGGAGAAGATTGATCCTGTAGAACGCCGGGTTGTGCTGGTCCAGGAAGCGCCAGGCCGCCCCGATCGGAACGGCAAAGGCGGACACCTCCGCCTGCTGCTCGGGGGAGAGCGCCGAAGTGTCGATCTCCGGCATGAGAAGGTAGTCGACATCCTGGTCGGGAAGCTGCTGGAGGAGGAACTCCTTCAGCGCGATGCGGTGGCTCTCGCCGGCAAGGACGATCCGGTTGATCCGCGGGAGTCCCAGGTTGTCCTGTTCCAGCAGGAGCCGGCTGTAAATCGTGTTGGGCAGGTTCGGCGAATCGTAGCCTTCGCCCAGGATCGGCGCGAACTGGTAGAAGTGGTCGCCCCGCATGAAGATCAGCCGCGTGAATTCCACCCCGACATAGACGATGACCGTGACCTCTTCGTCCTCGAGCTCGTAGTTGCGCCGGACGGTGTTCATCAGCGAGATGTCGGCGCTGTCGATGCCGGCGATCAGCGGGAGGCGGCCGCCGAGGAAGCTCTTGATCCCTTCGAGGGCGTTGAACAGGCTCATCCCGTCTTCGCGGACGATGCAGAGGAGCCCCCCGTCCTCGGTGCGGATGGTATCGACCGCGTCGGCTGCCGGCTGGAACGCGCGGAGATTGCGCAGCTCCTCCAGAACCCGGTTCTTGAGCTTCAGTCCCTTGAGCCCGAAGTCGTGATCCACCACGTGGTAGTAGATGGACGGTTCGGCGAGGCTGTAGGTCAGGTTGTACTTCGTGACAGGATAGGCGGAGAGCAAGTTCAGAAGGATGGTCGTGTTGTCGTCGGTCTGCACGTCGGTGGCCGGCGTGTCCACGACCGATGTCGAAGCCAGGGAGAACGGGTCCAACCTGTCGATGCCGCCGCTTGCGCCGAGCTCCACCTCCTTGCGGTCCGCCATTCTGGTGGCCAGTGTAGCGGCCCGGAGCTCCTGGACCACGACCTTCCTCCCCCGGAGGGTCAGATGGGCCAGCTTGATGTCGAGCCCGTCGACAAACAGGCCGACCGCGTTCTTGCTGCGAACCTTCATTTTCGACATGACGATGTCACCTCTCTGATGCGTTGCTCCGCGGTGCGCCGCGACCCGATCAATCTCCGATGCTGCCGGTCATATTCATGATCTGCTGGAAGCGCCGTTTGTTGTTCGCCGCGACGAATGCATTTTCCAGGGAGATCTTTTTCTGCAGATAGAGGCGTTTCAGGTCCTGCTCCAGCGTGGTCATCCCCAGTTCCGCGGATTCAGCCATCATCTGGTAGATCTCGCCCGTATTGTTGTTCTTGATCGCTGCCCGCACCGACGGCGTGATGATCAGGAGTTCCTTTGCGAGCACGCGTTTCCCGTCCAGGCTGGGCACCAGCTTCTGCGACATGACGCAGCTCAGGGTGTCGGCCAGGCGCAGCCGCACACGCTCCTGTTCGATCGGCGGCATTTCGCCGATGATGCGGTCGACCGTCTCGACGGCCGAGGCCGTATGCAGAGTTGAAAACACTTTGTGCCCGCTGTCGGTGATTTCCAGTGCGGTCATGATCGTATCGGGATCGCGCATCTCCCCGATCACGATGATGTCCGGGTCCTGCCTGAGGGCCTGGATGGCTCCCTCCCTGAACGAAAGGACGTCGCGTCCCACTTCCCTGTGCCGGATGAGGCAGCGGTCCGGTTTGTGCACGTATTCCACCGGGGACGCTATGATGATCACATGGCCGTAGACCGAGTGGTTATTGGCGTCGATGATGCTGTCGAGCGTCGCGCTCTTCCCGGAACCGGTGATCCCCGTAATCAGGGTCAGTCCCTGCTCGGTGTAGGAGAGGCTCAGCACTTTGGTCACGTTGCTGTGCAGGTCCAGCCCCTTGTACGGCCGCACCGTGTTGTTGATGGAGCGCATGTTCAGGGCAAGATGATCGAGGTCGAAATATGCATTTGCCCTGAAGCGGTACATCGTGTCGTTCGTCAGGATGCTGTAGGAGAAATCCAGGTTGCGATTCTCGTACAGAAAGAGCCTCTGCCGCTCGATCAGGATTGTCTGTATAAGAACGTTGAACTCGTCGAGGGAGAATTGCCCGAACTCCCGGAAGGGCTTCTTATCCCCGTACACCCTGTACCAGATGTTCCCCTGCGACCCGTAGCCTCCCACGTCGATGTCAGAGGCGTCGATCCGCTCCATGTGCCGCAGGTAGCTATCCATCAGCTTGCGGATCGTGGAGCGCTCGGCCGGGGACAGCTTCGCCACCAGATCGCCGATAAGCATCTGCCGCTCCATGCCCGGGACAGAATCCGGCACGGAGGCGGACATTTCCCGAAGTACCTGTATGGCGGTTTCGTTCATCCCTTTTGCTTCGGCCTTTGCAGCGGGCACCACGTGCCCACCGTATACTGCGTCAAGACTTGTGCCATCGATAACACCTCCGGAAGCGACTCCCGGGAGCCCCAATGGCGCATTTGAGACACCGGAAACATCATTGTTCTGGCTATTATTAGCCAGGTGTCTCATATTCAGCATCACCGTGGTCTACTCATACCAGGCCAGAATCTCATAAGCGTTCGTCCCCGGAAAGTACGGCGGCGAGGAGCTTGCAAAACGACTGTCAAACTGAATCATGACCGAATAGCCGTGGGACAGGTCGGAGGAGGACGTCGCGGCGACTTTTTGCACTGTCCAGCCGCCGAGCGTATAGAGTGTCCCCTTGGCCCGTGAGTCGTAGTTCTCGACCGTGACGGCGTTCGTATAGCTGAACAGTGAGGCCATGACTGTGAAATACGACGATCCGTTATCCTTGATGTTGATGTCATTCCAGGCTACGATCCCGAGCATATCGGTGGACGTGGGGGTTGTGCGGGGATCGGAATTGTAGGTGAGGTTTCCGTCGATCACCACCCTTCCGGCGGAGCCGGAGCTGTCGAGGGCGCCGACGGTGTAGTGTCCTTTCACCGTACCCTGGACATGCACTGTGCCGGTGCCGGTGGTCAGCGCGATGGCCCCGTTCGGGCACCAGCTGCTGAGCAAGCGGGTTGTGTCGGGGTTGCTGGCGCGGTGGTATTTGATGGAATCGCCGGCGAAATTCAGATAGAGGTCGTCGTTGCCGGTGAATTTTTTCCCGCCCGCAGCGGCGGCCGCGGTACCGAGGCCCTGGTAGCTCTTGTTCATGGGAATGCTGACGCCACTCTCCACGCCGGCATTGAAGATAGGGTGTCCCGACCAGGATGTGCTGTCGATGCCGTTCAGGGTGGTAACCTTGCCGCCGAAATACGGGGTGCCGGTGGTTCTGAGGAATCCTTCGCTATGGACGGGGCCGAAGGCGGAATCGCCTGTGGCCCAGTAAGCGTCGCTGGCCCCGGAGGCACCGGCGTAGAAGGCGAACTTTGCGAAGTTGCTCGGGCGGAGGATCACGCGCACGGTGAAGGTGCTGTCGCGATACACGGCCGTGGATTTGAGCGTCAAGCGCCGCTGGCCGGTGATGGGGTCGACGCTGGAGGTGGAATCGATGATCACCGTAAATTTCCCGCCTGCGAAGCTGACGGGGCTCGTGTAGCCCGCCCACCATCCATAGCCGTTCAGGTTGGGAGGCGTGAGGAAGATCTGGTTCGCCGCCATGTTCGCGCCTGCGATCGCGATATAGCGAGTGACGCCCCCTTCGTAGTAGTCCATGGCGTTGTCATACGCGGTGACGCTGTTGTCGGACAGATCACGGCCGCTCCAGAGCAGGAGGAGGCCGGTCCCCACGACAAGAAGAATCGCTGCCTTTCCCATGACTTTCTCCTTAGCGGTTGCGGTAGTTGCGAGACGAGAGGCGCATCTGCTGCCAGGATGCCGACGAATACTGTTTGTTCAGCGGGGCCGTCTCGACAACAGCAGCGGCGTAGACATTTTCCACGCTCAGCGTAATCTGGATCGACTGGATCTTCTGGAGGTTCGTGCCTGTCACCGGCATCGCCAGTTTGTTGCCGGCTCCGTCGTAATATGCCAGCGAGAAGGACGTGATGCCGAGGTTGGCTCCTCTGGCGGGCTGCGTATTGATGACCCGGTACAGCATGCGGTCGCGCGGATTCGGCGTGTTTGACAGCTCGCTTGTCGGTCCAATGTAGTAGTAGACACTGTCGATTGTCCCATTCGGGCCGCTTCCGGTCAGGTCGACATCCTCCAGGAACTTTATCCGGCTGGAATCGGCAAGCAGGATTGCCTTGGTGGGATCAGGCATGTTGTTCGGCTCGTTGCAAAACCCGATCTTGCGGAAGTCGTATTCCAGGAGCCGGGTCACCTCGACGAGGTTCTCCTGGACAAGGAGGTCGCCCTTCAGGTTCCTGGAATTTTCGCTGTTGGCTGTTTGCGCCTGAAGGGTCATCAGGACCATCCAGCCGAACACCACGGCGGAACCGAGAAGATCAATGATTGTCTGTGTCCCCATGCATCGCCTCTTTTAACGGAAGTACCAATAGCTGTACACAGTTTGGAAGTTCACGGTATCGCGCATCATGTCGCTTGCCACCCAGACGGTGAGGCGTTTGTGATATGTCTGGCTTGCCGACGTCACCACGGCGTTGCCGGAGATCGTCACATAGTCCACCGTGGACCAGACCGTAAAGTTTGCCGACTTGAACGAGAGGGTGTCGCCCAGCACCGTTTTCGAGAAGTTATTGTAGTCGTCGAAATCATCGAACGACGACTCTGCGCTTTCGATCCCGTCTTTGCCCAGCCCGCTTACGGCAGTCAGGCTGGAGGAGAGGCTCACGGTATTGTTCACGGTTTTCTCGTCAAAGGCCAGACTGGAGGCCCGTTCGACGAGCGAGGTGGCCAGCGAGGTGGCCATGATTTCGTATTCGCACTGTTCGATCACCTGCCGCTGATCGAGGGTGTTTCTTCCCGACGTGAGGAAGATCGTCCCGAGTATCGCAAGTGCCAGGATCGCCAGAAGTGATTGTCCCATTCCCATTGTCGCCTCCCTCGCCTAGTCGTCCGTTGTTGCCGATGCGATCTCTTCGAGCGTGGTCACCCCCTCCTTCATCCGTTCAATGCCCGCCCGCCGCAGCGTCCACATTCCGTCTTTGATGGCCTGAGTGCGGATTTCTTCCTCATCCACATCCCGTCCCGCCCGCAGGATGAGGCTGCGGATCTCCCGTGTGAAGTAGAGGGCTTCATGGATGGCCGCTCTCCCCTTGTAGCCGCCGTTGCAGCGGTCGCACCCCTGGGCCTCGTAGAAGGTATGGTGGGCCAGATCATCCTCGGTGACACCGAACTTGACATAGGTGGCGTGGTCCAGCTCTTCCGTGGGGATCGCGCGCCTGCACGACTTGCAGAGTGTGCGGACGAGTCGCTGGGCGACGATAATATTGATCGCATAGGCGATGAGGAACGATTCGATGCCCATCTTGTAGAGACGGGAGACCGCGCTCGGCGCGTCGTTGGTATGCAGCGTCGAAAACGTGAGGTGCCCGGTGTTGGCGAGCTTGATGGCGATCTCGGCGGTCAGCTTGTCACGCATCTCGCCCACCAGGACGATGTCGGGGTCATGGCGAAGGATGCCGCGGATGGCGTCCTCGAAGGACATCTTATGCCCGATTTTCAGCTGGCGGGCGCCGCGGATGACGTACTCGACCGGATCCTCGACGGTCAGGACGTTGACCGTGGGATCGATCACCTGGTGCAGCGCCGCGACCAGGGTTGTGCTCTTGCCGCATCCGGTCGGCCCGGTGAGGATCACGATCCCCTGCGGCTTGTTGATGGCTTTTTGGAAGAAATCCTTGGAAGGCCCGACCAGGCCGAGTTTGGAGAGATCCGTGATCACCTTCCGGTCATCGAGCACACGGATGACGATACTTTCGAACTTGTGCCTGTACTCAAGCCCTACGATGGGCAGGATGGAGACGCGGAAACGGATCATATGGTCGTCGATCTGACGCTGGATGAATCCATCCTGGGCCATTTCGCGCTCGAACCTGTCGACGTTCTTGGAGCGGTCTTTGACGACTGCCGCCACGGCCTCCGGCATCGTGCGCTCCTGGACGTGCCAGAGCTTCAGGGAACCGTCCACGCGGAACCAGAACTCCGTCCGGTTCCCCTCCTTGGCTATGATGTGGATGTCGCTCGCCCCCTGGCGCACCGCCTCCATGAGCGCCCCTTCCACCAGGTTGATGAGGGCGCTCTTGGTGATTTCCGCCTCGAGCGCGTCTTCGTCGACCGAGCCTTCCTCTTCGTCTTTGACCTGGATCCCCACTTCCGAGGACTCCAGTTTCTTCAGGAACTCGTTCTCGGGAGGAAGGACCTGTTCGATCAGGTTCTGAATCTCTTTCAGCCTGCAGTAGGCGACCTCATACTTCTTCGCGCCGAAATTGCGGGCGATCAGCGGGATGCGGCGGTCGGTCGGGTCGGGCGCGACGATAATCAGCTTGTCGGGCTGCTTTTCGTCGAACCGGAGCGGCAGCATGCGGGTCAGCAGGAGCATCTCCCGCACGTTCTGCGGTAGCGCCTCGACGAAGCGGCGGATGAAATCGATCCGCCCCTGGTCGATCTTTTCGTCCGCAAGGTAAATCTCGCGGAAGGCATACAGGTCGGCGACCTCGCGGAAGACCGCATCGTGGTCCGCATGGAAGTCGGTGACAAGGATCTGACCGAGGTTTCGGCGGTTCTTCTTCTCTTCCGATTCCTTGATGCGGAGGGACTTCTCCAGCGTCTCGTAATCGATGACCCCCTTCTTGAGGAGGGCGAACCCGATCTTGTCTGTAATATCCAGATTTGCCATGGTACTTCAGCTCATGTGGGGAACTGAGCGTCCGGGGGAGCTCCCTCTATGTAAGGCGGCCGATCTCCCGGACCACAGAAACCGGCACCGTCTCTCCCATCGCCGGGTTCTTGGGCCTGATGGTCGCTGTCTCCGACGACACGATCGTCAACGCGGTCAGCACAACCATAATGACCATCGAGATGCCAAGCTGGATGATATCGATGGCGTTGCGCATCTTGTAGCTTGTTTCCTTCTCGTAGTACTCCGCGAGCTGGAGCGCCGTATTTTTGACGGTCCCGGTCTCGGCCCCCGAATGGAAGCGCGAGATCGCGGTCTTGGTGAACACGCCGGTGGCTTCGAAGGCTTCCGTGATGCCTGCGCCCTTCTCGATCATGAGGGGGAGCGCCACCCCCTTGATGCGGGATTCCATGTACTTGTTGCCGCAGGCCTCAGCAGCCAGGCGGATGACCTCGATGTTTTCACCTGCCCCGCTGTAGAGGGCGTAGAAGACCCGGCAGAAGATCTCGATCGACTGCTTGTGCAGCAGCGGACCGAGCACCGGCACCCCCCAGATGTACTTGTCCATCATGAAGCGCCCGCGCGGAGTGGTCAGGTACCGCGCAAACAGTGCGACGGGGACGGACGTTAACAGCAGAATGAGCCAGATGTTCGCCGTCAGGAAATCGCTCATCGCCAGCGTGGCCTTGGTCATCGGAGGAAGGTCGATGTTGAACTTCCTGAAGAGGCCCGCAGTGGCCGGGAAGATGTATCCCACATAGTAGACCACGGCTCCGAAGAGCACCACCAGCGTGACTATGGGGGTGATGAGGGCGGACTTGAGGTTTTTTCTGAACTCCGCCTGACGCTCGAGGAACTTGGCCGTGCTCTCATAGATCTCCGCCATGTTGCCGCTCTTGGAGGCGAGGCCGAGCATGTGCGCGGTAAACTTGCCGAGGACGCCTTCGTGTTTCAGGAAGGCCTTTTCGCTGTCCCTCCCCTGTTTCAGCTCCAGGTTGATGTCCTTGATCGCATCGCGCAGGGTGCGGTTCTCGATGTCGTTCACCAGCAGCTGCATGATCTCGTTGAACGGGAGCTTCTGCCTGATGAGGTCCGCGCTGACGCGCACGAAGGTCACGATCTCCGCCGCCGGCGGCTTCATTTTGAGGCTCAGGAAGCGCTTGTTGACCGTAAGGACGCGGTAGCCCATCTTCTGGAGTGCATCCTGGACCTCTGCGCGCGTGAACGCCTTCTGCTCGCCGCTGAAAGGTTTATCCGCGCCGCGCTGGACCTTGTAGACAAACGTCACCCGCGGCAGGATATTGAGCACGCGGAATCCCTTGGCCTGGCCGATCTGCCCGGCTTTGGTCTTCGCGGCGTGCATGCTGTCGGCCTCGATCACTCCCTGGACGGGTTTGCCGGCGGCCGAAATTCCTTCGATGCGGTATTCTGGCATAGTGTGATTCCTTCCGAAGACAAAACAGGGCGGCACTCCACTGGTTCGTACGGCCCGGTTGCCCGGCCAGATCCCCCACCTGGCCGGAGAGCCGCACGAACAGCTGGAGTGCCCCCCTGGAGACTCAACTGTTGTTCGGACGCCCGTTGCGCCCCACACCCTCCGTACCCTTCTAGTGGCCCTCTGCCCCGACGTTCAAGATGCTGTCCGGGTAGACCATCATCACCACTTTCACCGGACGACCGTCCGCGAGACATTCAGTGCCTGTCCCGATCAGCTTGATGTTCTGCGCGGCTGCCGGAACGGGATCGGTCTCGATCGTGTAGCTTCCATTCAGATTCCTGGCCTGGCTCGTCAGCTTGTCCATGCTCAGAGCGCCGAATGATCCCTCACCTCCGGCAAGCGTTCGCGGTCGACGATAGTACGCCTGGGCCCGAACCGCGAACTGAGACATATCCATGGCCAACTCATCCCTGTTGCTGGATGCTGCCTGGTCCTGAAACCAGGTGATTCCGACTGCAACGGCGATCGCGAGAACGACAACGCCGATCGCCAGGATGAGGAGCTGCTGATTACCCATGATTCTTCACCCCTGCTGCAGACGTTACAGTATGCCGGGCGCAGGCAGGCCTGCAGCCCGGCTATGTCGCTGCAAGACGTCGCTCAGTACACCTGAACAAGGCTGTCCGTGCGGCCCGCGTCGCGGGAGAGAATCTG